>OJDZ01000321.1_pt1 | contig 30493 bp, 31 predicted proteins | sample 1592981 | NCBI WGS metagenome assembly OJDZ01 (sample SAMN05416851, study PRJEB24817) | seawater metagenome | isolation source: Sea water | place: Canada:Atlantic | collected 2013-07
CGTGGGCTCGGAGATGTGTATAAGAGACAGATCATTAATAACAAAAAAACACCTGCGGTGGGGCAAATCGTAAAGCGGCCGCCATTCTAAGCTTTTATTGTTCTCCATTCTACCCTTAGTGCTTGAATTGCTCATTTTGATGGGTTTGATTTCGCCACAAAAAAGGGCTTAAACGTTGCCGCTTAAACCCTAGTTATTGCCCACTTTAGCTATCAGTGGTTGTGTATTCTATGTTATGGCTAGCGCCTAAAAGTTAGCGGCAACTTGCAACCAAAGCTTGTCAGTGTCAGTAGCGTAATCATCAGCATTGTAGCTAGAGAACTTAACTAAAACGCTGACGTTTTTGTTAACGGCGTAAGCTGCTGAAAGATCAATTTCTGAACCATAATCAATACTATCAACATCAGAAGATAGGTCATGATAAGTAGCAGAAAGCTTGATGTCACTTACTGTTGTTTTAGCGGTAACGTAAATGTCTTCAATGCCTTGACCTGGCGTGGCTAAAAACTTATCGGCAAAACCTTGAAATTTATGTAAGGTTGCTAATGGTGTTGAGAAACCAACGCCGTTGTCACTGCCTAAAGATTCGATACCGGCTAGTAATGTCACAGAGCTGACTTTTGTGCCGACTTCAATATTGTAGTAATCAGCGCTAAAGTCGTTAGCATTATCGCCAGCGTCACTTTGTGTTGCGTATGCAGCGTTAATCATAACAGGACCAAAATTACCGTTGTAACTTAAACCGTAAGTGTCAGTTGAAGAAGATGCCGCGGTATCAAAATCAAGTAAGTAAGCATAAGCGTTTATTTTGTGCTCTTTATTGATTTTGTAAGCGGTATTTAATAAATGAAATTGTCCGTGTAAATCGGCTTTACTGCCGTCAGGACCAAAAATACGGTTAATATTATATACGTAGCTATAATCTGCAGAGAAACCGTTCACAGGTGTTACTTGAAAGCGGTAACCATCATAAGTTTGCTCGTTTTGTCTCCAACCTACACCACCAACAAAACGTTGATTGTTGTGCAGAATACGTTGACGACCAGCCGTAGCTGAAAAACTATCAGCGCTGTATTTTAAGAAAAATTGGTTTACATCAGTACCGGTTGGATCAGCCACTACAGGGTAATCGGTTTCACCATTGCGGGTGCTATTGTAGTTATCGATAAGGTCAGTCACATTATCCACTTCAACGCCTGCTGATAATCCTTCGAAGCTACCGGTATTGACAGTGATACGGCTTTTTAATGTTAACGCGCTAGCATTGTCATCAATACCGTCTTGATCTACGCCTTCATAACGCGCGCGGAAACTAAGTTTTACTGTGCTTTCAGATAGGGCTTTTTTAACGCCTGATGCAACAGAGCTTTCTTCTGCGAATGCGAATGGCGCACTTAAAAGTGATGCTGAGAGCAATGCGAGGGATGTGTATTTCATGTTAGTTTTCATAATATCAACCTTAATGTTTTAAACTTTGAGAGCGTTTATTTTTAATCAACTATAGTAAGCGTTAGTCGAAATATTGGATTGTTTTAAGGCATTTTTTATTAATTATTATTTGTCAGAACAAGCTATATTTCATTTTAATTACAAGTGGTTAAGTCTGACGTGCTTAGCTGTTCATAAAAGCTAAGCTTAAATGACGATAAATGAGTAGATTGTCAAACTGTTCAAAAAACGAGTAATTTTTTAATGCGCTAAAATTAGCACTACTGGAGTCGAATGAGAAACACAAAAAGTAAAAATTGGCTGAATAATGTCGCTAAGCTGATCTGGAACAATAAAGCACTACTTTTTTAGCAGTACGGACGGAAAATTATTCGCAGTGATAAAGAAAATGAAGCTAAAGCAGATTAAAATCTTTGATAAAATGCGCGTAATTGTTGCTGTGCCTGTTGATGGTTAATTAACGTAAAATTAACCTTTTCCCCGGGACGCATTTGGCTTAAACGAAATAAATCGGTTTGCATTACAGTGCCCAATACCGGATATCCCCCCATGGTTTGTCGTTCTTTCATTAAGATAATCGGTTGTTCGTTGGCAGGAAACTGGATCATGCCGTAAGTCACGGGCATCGATAATAAACAGCGACTGCGTAATGATTCGGCCAGTATTCTTTGATCAAACAAGCGGGTTTGTTCAGCTTTGAGGTGGAGACGGTAACCCATACGGTTACTATCGGCTGAAATAATATACTCGTGGGCTAAAAAGCGCTGTTGCAGCTCAATAGGCATTTGTAAAAATAATGCACTGGGCATTACCCGTAATGTCAGTTTGTGCTGAGCGTAGAAGCGTTTTGGTGAACTTATTGGCTTGTTGGCTTTTACTGGCACTACAGGGTTTTTTAAGCCGCTTGCTGGTGACGAAAAATATAATTTACTACCGGCGATTAACGGTGCGCCGGTAAAGCCTAACGCCATTTCATTACGAGTTTGGGCAAAGCTGCCTAACCATGGCTTTTGTTCTACTTGGCAAGTAACACCCGCCATGACAGCTAAATAGCTATGTAAGCCATTTATTGGCATGGCAAAAGCAATAATGTCATTGGTCTGTAGTTGGTGGCATTGCCAGTTTTTTATCGTGATATTATTGATTTTAGCGTCGCAGTCAGCACCGGTTATGGCAATTATGCAAGCCGCATTGGCTCGAAAACTTATTTGTCCTAAGGTGATTTCTATTGCCGCACAGTTACGTTGGCGCTTATCCGGATCAGTAATATTGTGATGATCTGCAATAAGTTGATTAGCAGTCAAAAACGCAAACTCATCAGCAGCGCCACTGGCACTAAAGCCTAAGTGTTGGGAATTTAATCGCCCCAGATCTTGAATACTCGCCTGACCATTGATGTTAATGATCTCAATATAATGCTGACTCATACTGATAAGCCTTGTTGCATAACAATAAATTCAGCTTTTGAAATAGCATAAAATTTTACATTCTGTCCGACATTAATCTTGGCATTAAACTGGCCATTTTTAGTGCTATAAATAGGCAATGGTGTTTGGCCGATAATATGCCAGCCACCGGGACTTTGGTTCGGATAAACCGCTGTTTGTTGCTCGGCAATAGCCACTGCACCTTTGGGAACTTGGGTGCGTGGTGAGGACTTTCGAGGTAAATGTAAAATGTTGGGCAAGCTAGCTAAATAACAAAATCCCGGCGTAAAACCCAAGGCAAAGCCACGATAAATAGTACTGCTATGCTGTTTGATCACTTCGTCGTTTGACATGTTGCACTGATGTGCCACTTCCGCCAGATCCCATTTTTGCTCAGTATCGTAGTAAACCGGTATCTCAATACAATCAGCAGCTGGGATGTAATCCGTTAGCTTGTTGTTTTGCTGATGATATTGAGCAAGTTGCTTAATCTGCTCAATAATATCAGCACTCGTAATAACTTGATGATTAAAATAGACCATCAAGCAATGATAGCTGGCAATGGTTTCTATGATTAACTCACCGAGTTGTTGTTCAATGACGGTTTGTAGCGCAATGATTTCATTGTGTTGCGCAGTTGAAATTTCGCTTCGCCAACTGAGCAGTAAGGCGTTCTCTGCGACAATATCAAGGCAAAAACTTGCTTGAAAGTGTGCTAACTTGTCTGCCATGGTGTTAAAGCTTATTTATCTGCATTGATCGTCGCTCGCAAGGCTTTAATCATGCCTAACGCATTGGGTGTGTCGCCATGCACGCATAAGGCATCAATATGAAACTGCAAAGGCTTTTGGTTTGCGCTGAGTAAAGGCTTTTGTTGCAGTATATCCTGGCAACGATTAACCACATCGTGGTTGTTGGTTAATACCGCACCGGTTTCACTACGTGGAACTAACAAGCCGTTATCTAAATAGGCGCGATCAGCAAAAGCTTCGAAGTAGAGATGGATCTGGTACTGCTTCGCTATCTGCTCAAATGGTCCACTGTTGGTGAGTGCCTGAATCATTAACGATAAAGGCTGATGACTGCGTTGATTCAACTGGGCAATGGCAGCACAAATCCCAGTAAACAAATTTAGGTCTTTCATCATATCGTTGTAAAGTGCACCATGCGGCTTAACATAATGAACTTGGGTATTTTCTGCGCTGCAAAGTGCTTGTAAGGCCCCGATTTGATATTGCACATTTGCCATCAAGTCGCTTGAGGTTAGTTGCATAGACTGACGGCCAAAATTTTCGACATCAGGGTAGCTAGGATGCGCGCCAATAATGACTTGATGCTGATGGGCGAGTTTAACGGTGTTTTTGATGGTCAGCGGATCTGAACCATGAAAGCCACAGGCAATATTAGCCATATCAATTAAGGGCATAATATCGGCGTCATTATTATCTTTAAACTCACCTAAATCACAGTTCAACTTCATGACTTTGCCTTATTTAATCAATGCTGCTATTACGACGTTTACGTTCAGGATGCCTAATCACCACATCAGTTAATGGCGTACTGCAGCAAGTTAAAATATAGCCTTGTTGTTGTTCTTCATCGGATAAGCCGTCTTGACAAGTTTCTGTGACTTGACCTTGTTCGAGTATAACTTTACAACTACCACACATACCGGCGCGGCAAGAATAAGGTAATACCAAACCCGCAGCTTCGCCTTGCTCAAGTAAGGTTTCAGTGTTGTTACCCGTAACGCTTTTATTAAAGCGACTAAAAGTTAATAGTGGCTTCTTTTTCTTAATCGGTTGTAATTGGGCTGCTTTTGCTTTGTTACTGAACTCACTATGTTCGGGAGTTGTTACTGACTTTTTCGGCAAAGAAAATACCGGAGCGTCTTGGTATCTTAATACTTCGAGTTTATCACCGCGTTTAATTTGCCCTTGATTAAGCGCGACTAAATTTTGGCCAAATAAAATATCGCCATTAGCTAATTGACGATAATTTTTTAATGTTTTTAACGGTTCTTGTTGATGGTCTTGTTCCGCAGTTTGAGGGTTAATGGTGGTAAAAATACAACGGGTACAAGGCTTAGTTACTTCAAACTCTACTGTGCCAATGCGGATTTTTTGCCAAGTATCTTCAGTAAAGGCGTCACAATCATTCACCACAATATTGGGCCTAAATTGTGACATGGGAATGCTGCGAGCATTAGCAGGATAGTGGCTGTTTAAATCATCAAGCGACGCTTGTGAAATAAGTAATAAAGGATAACCATCGGCAAAGCCAACTTGGCTATTTTTGTTTTTAACAAAACGTTGTGACTCAGCACCGAAAAATAGTAATTGGCAGGGCTGTTGAAGGAAACGGCTAAACCATTGGTTGATGCTGTCTACGCATTGTTGTGCACTTATCGTATCGTTCCAAACTTGTACATCAACATAATTCGGGCTCAGCTGATTGTAATCAATCACTAATGTTGGCATCCTCGGTGCGTTAATGATTATACCCGCAGCGGTTAAACTGGCTTGAATTAAACATAACGTCGGTTGCGTGCGGGCAGTAAAAAATTCACCTTCAGGGCTGGCGACCACAAAACGACGATCAAACGCTAGGCCGAATTCTTCTACCCAACTATTGGATAACTCAATGCCTGCACTCGACTTTATCGGATAAACGGTAATATTTTGCAGCGTAGCCTGACTCATGAATTGCCTCAAATGTTAATTAGGTTGCTATCAACTCGCGATAATGTCGTTAATTGCTTACTTAGCTGACAAAGTTGATATTATTAGACTTGGAATAACTGCCCTGATAGTGGGCAAAATGCCTCGATTTTGCAATATGTATTTTTGCTAGATTAAGGTATATTGAGCGCATTCTGATTTAAACCTTAGCTCAAGCTCGCATTTGCAGTGTAAGAGCTATCTAAATAGGCTGTTATGCATCTTCATATATTAGGTATTTGTGGCACCTTTATGGGCGGTATTGCCGCTATTGCCAAGCAAATGGGCTTTCGTGTATCCGGTTGCGACGCAAATGTTTATCCGCCCATGAGCACGCAGTTAGAACAATTAGGTATCGAATTAAAACAAGGTTATTTAGTTGAGCATTTAGCTGATGAGCCAGACTTAATCATTGTCGGTAATGCCATGGCTCGTGGTAATGTCATGGTTGAACATGTGCTAGACCGTAAAATTCCTTATACCTCAGGCCCGCAATGGTTATTAGATAATGTTTTAAAGGACCGATGGGTACTTGCGGTTTCGGGTACGCATGGTAAAACCACCACGAGCTCAATGCTGACGTGGATATTGCAGTATGCCGGTATGGAGCCCGGTTTTTTAATTGGCGGTGTACCGCAAAATTTTGACTGCTCTGCGCGTTTAGGTAACGCCCCGTTTTTTGTTATTGAAGCCGATGAATACGACACGGCATTTTTCGATAAACGTTCTAAGTTCGTGCATTATCGTCCCAATACCTTAGTGATCAATAATATGGAATTTGATCATGCCGATATTTTCAATGACATCGGTGATATTCAACGACAATTTCATCACCTTATTCGTATGGTACCTAGCAACGGCTTAGTACTGTCTCCTAAAAATGAGCAAGCGATCACTGAAACCTTAGCAATGGGCTGTTGGACACCAACAGAATACAGTGTTGGCGAAAATAACAAATTGCTAGGTTGGCATGCCGACAAGTGTGTTGCTGACGGTAGCGAGTTTATTGTTAGTTTTGCTGGCAAGATTCAAGGCAAAGTTAGCTGGGGTTTAATTGGTGATTTTAATATTGATAATGGTTTAATGGCGATAGCGGCAGCTCGACATGCGGGCGTACCGACAGCGGTTGCTATTGAAGCCTTAGCAACTTTTGTTAATACCAAACGTCGATTTGAGCTCAAAGGTGAAGTCAATCAGGTGCGAGTATTTGACGATTTTGCCCATCACCCTACCGCGATAGCGAAAACCTTAGCGGGTGTAAGGGCTAATGTCGGTAGTAAACGTGTTATTGCCATATTAGAGCCACGTTCGAACACCATGAAATCAGGCGTGCATAAAGATACCTTAGCAAAATCGCTAGCCGATGCTGATCTGGTTTTTGTCTATCAAGGTGACCAAGTTAAGTGGTCTGTTGATGCCCTGATTGCCGATTGTATTCAGCCCTGCTTTGTTAGCCAAGATATTGCTCAACTGGTGGCTGATATTGTCGAAAAGTCACAAGCGGGCGATACCTTGGTGGTTATGAGCAACGGTGGTTTTGGTGGTATTCATGAAAAGCTATTATCAGCGCTCACTGAGCTATAATTTTATCGTTAAATGATCAATTTATTCGGTCAGTCAGTATAATCATGTTGTATAGCAAATGTTGCTTAATTCTTTAAGGTGAGTGTGTGAATAATCAAGCAGGAACAATTAATAATAGTCGTGAGTTTGAGCAGAAAATAACGTTAGCGATTACTGGCGCTTCCGGCTCAGCCTACGCGTTACGCTTATTAGAGTGTTTGGTGGCCGCTAATTATCAAGTATTTCTATTATGCTCTAGTGCTGCGCGGGTAGTATTTGACACTGAAGTGGGCTTGAAATTACCCAGTTCACCAGACGCCGCTAGCCAGTTTTTTACTGAAAAGTTTAATGCTAAGCCTGAACAAATTGTCGTTTTTGGTAAAGAGCAATGGTTTTCGCCTGTTGCATCTGGCTCGGCAGCACCTAAAACTATGGTGGTGTGCCCATGCTCAACCGGTACGTTAGCGGCTATTAGCCAAGGTATGAGTGACAATTTAATTGAACGTGCTGCTGATGTGGTGATAAAAGAGCGTGGCCAATTGATTTTAGTACCACGTGAAACACCATTTTCAACTATTCACTTGCAAAATATGTTGTCGCTGTCACAAATTGGCGTCACCATTATGCCAGCCGCACCGGGTTTTTATCATCAGCCAGAATCGATAAACGATTTGATTGATTTTATGGTAGGACGTTTGCTCGACCATTTAAATATTGCCCAAAGCATTATGCCGCGCTGGGGTTATCAAGCATTTCCTAGTGACAAAAATAAAATGAGTTAAATAGTTGCGAAGCACGATTAATGCATTACTTTAAGGTTTATTAATCGAGCTTCATGTTAGGGGCTAGTTTATTTTTGTTTAATAATATAAACCAAGATCAACAGCCCCTAATTTAATCAATATTAGTCGCTAGTTTATTTTTGGCTTTGATGGCCTTAATATCAACACCGTCAAGCAACAGCATTACATCAGCAAGTAAGCGCTTAAGTTCAGTGACTTCAGTCGGAATAGTTTTTTTAACTTTTTGCACGTAAGCAATAGCTTCGCGGTTTTGAATAACCTCTAATAACGCCTTCAGGGTATCGTTATCATCAACATCAATCGCCGGCAATTTTTTTTCGCTTGCGGCGTTATAGAGCGAGTAAGTGGCAATCAAACTTGCTTGTGCTTCTTTTAATCTTTCCACAAATAGTCATCCTTTTTTTATTATCGTTATATCTATCTACCATACTGAAAAATAAAAAATTGTCTAATTTTTCTCATCTTCTGCAATTATTGGTATTTATATTTACCAGCAGCTAACAATTGGCTGCTGAACGGCAAATATTACCCATTTGTCGCATTAGGCTTAAATTTTCTATGCTGATGTGTTGTAGTAGGGGGTAATAAAAATAACTATTTAGGTTAAATAGAATGTCGAAATTTACTTCCAGAATATCCTCGCTAGCACTCAGCATTGCCTTAGTGTTGGGCACCAGTCAGCAAGCCTTTGCTGAAGATAGCGCCACTAAAGTAACAGACAAAGCTAAAGCTGAAAAGTGGTCGGTAAATAGCCCTCAAGGCGAATTTACCACGGCAAAAATTGATGTTCGCCAAGGTACTTGGATGAATGTCGACATTAGTCCGGACGGTAAAACTTTAGTATTTGATTTATTAGGCGATATTTATACGCTACCCGTTGAAGGTGGCGAAGCAACTGCGTTAATGACCGATATTGCTTGGCAAATGCAACCACGTTTCAGCCCAGATGGTAAGCACATAGCATTTACCTCAGATGAAGATGGTGGTGATAACCTCTGGATTATGAACGCCGATGGTAGCGCAGGTAAAGCAGTGAGTGCTGAAACCTTTCGTTTATTAAACAGCCCTGCTTGGTCACCAGATGGTAATTACCTTGTTGGTCGTAAACACTTTACCGGTTCTCGCTCTCTGGGTGCTGGCGAGGTATGGATGTACCACAAAACCGGTGGTAATGGCGTAATGCTAACCAAGCGACCTAACGAGCAAAAAGATTTAGGCGAACCGGCATTTTCCCACGACGGTAAATATGTTTACTTCTCACAAGATGCAACGCCAGGTAAAACCTTTCATTACAGCAAAGATTCGGAAAAAGGCATTTATAAAATAAAACGCCTAGCGCTTGAAACTGGCGAAATTAAAGTCGTGGTTTCTGGTAAAGGTGGGGCAATACGCCCTGTACCGTCACCTGATGGTCAGTACTTGGCTTATATTAGCCGTGACGACTTCCAATCTAATTTATATTTACACGACTTAAAAAGCGGTAAAGACACCTTGGTTTTTGAAAACTTAGATCGCGATATGCAAGAAACATGGGCTATTCACGGTGTTTACCCGAACATGGCTTGGTTGCCAAACAGCGAAGGTATGGTGTTTTGGTCAGGTGGTCAAATTAATAAACTTGATCTTGAAAGCAAAACAGCAACGGTTATTCCTTTTCATGTGAAAACCGAGAAAAAAATTCAAACCGCTTTGCGCTTCCAACAAGATATTGACCAAGATAATTTTGACGTAAAAATGCTGCGTGATGTTGAAATATCACCCGACGGGCGAAAAGTTGTTTATGAATCAATGGGCCATATTTACCTTCGCACTATTGCTGATGGTAAGGCTAAAGGTAAAGCCAAACGCTTGACTAAGCAAAAAGCACATTTTGAATTGAACCCTAGCTTTTCTCGCGACGGAAAGTACGTGGTTTACAGCACTTGGGATGATAACAAACTGGGTGAAATTCGCATGGTATCTGTCCGTGGTGGCAAGAGCCGTGTATTAACCAATGAGCCTGGAAAGTATATTGAACCCAGCTTTTCACCTGACGGCAAAAGCGTGGTATTTCGTAAAGCATCAGGTGGTTATATTACCGACCCAACCTGGGGTTTAAATCCAGGGATTTATACCGTTAAGGTTAAAAATGGCACGCCAAAATTAGTGACTGAATCGGGCGAATTTCCGCACTTTGGTGCTAAAAACGACCGTATTTACGTTTTACGTAATGGTGAAACGCCACAATTGATGAAAATTAGTTTAGACAATTCATCAGCAGATAAAGAGCGAGCACTTTATCAAGGCAAGTTTGCAACCGAATATAAAGTGTCACCTGACGGTAAATATTTAGCATTTGCCGAACGTTTTAAAGTATTTGTAACGCCGTTTGTTGAACGTGGTCAGGTGATTGATATTGGTCCGTCAGCGAAAAACTTACCGGTGAAAAAACTATCGGTTCGTGCTGGTGAGAGTATTAACTGGAATGGTCAATCGAATGAACTGTACTGGAGCTTAGGACCTGATTTATACCAAGCCAGTGTCGCAGGTTTATTCGATATAAGCACTCAAGAAACGGCGAGCAAAACAGATGAACAAGCGTCAGAAAGCTCAGAAAAAGAGCCTCTAAAAACGTACTTAGGCTATCAAGAAAAAGCCGATAAACCGTCAGGCCGTGTTGCCTTTGTTGGTGGTAAAATTATCACCATGGAAGCTGAGCAAATCATTGAAAATGGTGTAGTGGTGGTTGAAGGCAATAAAATTATTGCCGTTGGCCAACAAGGGCAGGTAGATATTCCGTCAGACGCTAAAGTGATTGATATTACGGGTAAGTCTATTATGCCCGGCTTAATTGATGCCCATGCCCATGGTCCGCAAGGTAGCAATGAAATTATTCCACAGCAAAACTGGAAAAACTACGCTGGCTTAGCCCTAGGTGTTACCACTATTCATGATCCATCAAACGACACTACCGAATTTTTTGCTGCTAGCGAATTGCAAAAAGCCGGTGATATTGTCGCGCCGCGTTTATTCTCAACAGGTAGTATTTTGTACGGCGCGACAGCGGCAGGTTATACCTCACACGTTGATAGCTTAGACGATGCTAAATTTCATATTGAACGCTTGAAAAAAGCCGGGGTGTTTAGTGTTAAAAGCTATAACCAACCGCGCCGTAATCAACGCCAACAAATGGTACAAGCCGCACGTGAAGCCGAAATATTAGTGGTGCCAGAAGGAGGTTCACTGCTGCAACATAACTTATCGATGATTATTGATGGTCATACAACATTAGAGCATTCAATATCGACTGCTAAAATTTATGACGACATCAAACAACTATGGTCACAATCTGAAATGGCTTACACGCCGACGATGGGCGTAGCCTACGGTGGTATTTCAGGTGAGCACTTTTGGTATGAAACGACCGATGTATGGCAACATCCGCGGTTGAGCAAATATGTACCTAGTGAGTTTTTAGATCCACGCTCAATGCGTCGTACGAAAGCGCCGCATCATCATTACAACCACATTAATGTGGCTAAAGTCGCGAAAGAGCTACAAGATTTAGGTGTTGTGGTTAACGCTGGTGGTCACGGGCAACGTGAAGGTTTAGCGATGCATTGGGAAATGTGGATGATGGCACAAGGTGGCATGTCGCCATTGGAAGCTATTCGCACCGCAACCATGTCTTCGGCACATACCTTAGGTTTAGACAGCCAGTTAGGTTCACTGAAAGTCGGAAAGTTGGCTGATATATTAGTTATTGACGGTGATGTGAGTGAAAATATTCGCTTATCTGACAGAGTGGTTTATACCATGGTGAATGGCCGTTTATATAACGCCAACACCATGAATGAAGTGGGCAACTATGATAACAAGCGTGAAAAATTCTATTTTGAAAAATAGACTTTATTAAATCTTTATTTGCAAAAGCCCGGATTTATCCGGGTTTTTTATTTCTGTAAAGTACACATTCCTGCCAAGTCATGTAATGAGGCAACTTTCCCCATTTTCCACCTCATCGTTTTAACATAAAACCAGCAAAATAAGCGCTGGTAAAGGCTATAGGGATTTGTTATTAATAGGTAAATTAAATAAGGTGGAAACTTTCTGGTAGGAAAAAGGAAAGTGTCCTCTGATTAAGTTGTTATGCATATAATGATTCAAACTCGAGAGTACTATGAAGCTATCTGAAACGATTCAGACCCTCACAAAATACAAAGCATGGGCAAATGAATTAACCTTTTCAGGAGTTCACGAGCTTCCAGAGGGAGAGGCCACGAAAAAGCGAAAAACTCGCTTTGGCAATATGGTTCACACTCTTAATCATGTTTACGTGATTGACGATATTTTTAAAGCACATATTCTCGGAAATACCCATAACTATACTGAGCGTAACACGGATAGCCATCCACCACTTGAAGACCTATGGAGGCTACAAAGGGTCATGGATAAGTGGTATGTCGATTATGCCAATAAAGTATCAGATGAAAGACTATCTGAAGTAGTCAAGTTTCAATTCGTAGGCGGTGGTGAGGGAGCTATGTCACGTGCAGACATGATTATTCATGTTGTAAACCACTCAACCTACCACAGAGGTTTTGTTGGTGATTTAATGTATCAAGTCCCGGCAATACCACCTGCGAATGATTATCCAGTGTATTTGAGAGAAATTGATGAAAATGCATAACAAGGGTTTTCAAGTCGGACAAATCACAGTTGGCATTTTGTTCGTGCCTCACTTATTTTAACCATCTGATTTTCGTCCTAAATGAGGCGTTAGCTGTATAGCATTTTTCACTAATTACGGAGATATAAAATGGGCTTAGGTATTTGGTTTGCATTTGTTGCTGCATGTGTTGTGTTTAGTCTTGCACCAGGAGCAGGTACCGTTGCTTCAATTAATAATTCAATGATGGGTGGGATAAAAGCTGCATTGAAAGGTCTAATTGGACTTCAATTAGCTTTAGCTCTTCATATATTGGTTGTATCATTTGGTTTAGGTGCTCTACTGGCATCTTCAGCTGTTTTTTTCGAAATTGTTAAATATACTGGCGCAGCGTATTTGATATATCTTGGTTTCAAAAAATGGAGAGAAAAAGAGATCTTTAATGTAGGTGAATCATCACATACTACGGTTTATGGTCAACTTATTAAACAAGGTTTTGTGGTAAATTTAATGAACCCGAAATCAATCGTGTTTTTAGCTGCGTTCTTACCACAATTTATTAATGTCAATCATTCGGTTATCGAGCAATATTTGATACTGGGTATAACTGTCATAGTTATTGACAGTGTCGTTATGTTTGGTTACTCCTTATTAGGTTTGTTTGTTAAGCCGTACCTATCAAATCAAAAAGTTATGTCTTTTGTGAATAAATTATTTGGTACATTATTTATTAGTATGGGGGTCGCTCTAGCAAAGGCTGAATAGAAAACAGCTTACAAGGCGTATAAACACATAAGTAGTTGACTGCGTTCGTTTTTCGCAAATTTTGGCCAGCAATTTTTAGCCGCTTAGCAAAGCATTATATTTTAAGTGGCTCAAGGAAGATATCTTATGGCTACGAGCTATAAATTTGAAAGATTAAATATTGGTAGGGATTATATTGCTAATAATTATCAAGCACCGCTCAGCTTATCAGGTATAGCAAAGTGCTCTTACATGTCTCCTTATCACTTTTTACGTATTTTTAAGGATACTTATGGAGAAACACCTAACGAATTTTTGATTCGGCTTAGAGTCGAACAAGCTAAAAAAATGCTTATTACGGGGGATTTTAGTGTCTCAGAAATTTGCGAGGAAGTCGGTTACACAAGTCTTGGTAGCTTTTCTTCATTGTTTTTAAGGCAAGTTGGTGTTGCACCTACTGTATATCGTCGTAAGCTTTGGGCTTTGTCTGGTGAAGCGTACCGGTTTCCCTCGCAAGCTATACCGGCATGTTATGCATATAATTTTTTAGGGAAATTGGCTAATTGAGCAATATTGGAGAAACACCGTTTTGATTATTTCTATATGATAAAGATTAATTAACAACAGGAAATATGTCGATGATAACATCCATAGCACATACAACAATATACGTACTTAATCAGGAAGAAGCGCTCGATTTTTATAAAAACAAGCTGGGTTTTGAAGTCGGTGATGATATGAAAATTGAAGGAGATTTTCGGTGGCTAACGGTATACCCAAAATCTAAACCACAAACTCAACTAGTGTTGGCAGAGCCAAAAGAAGGACCGATGTTCACCAAAGACGCTGCCGAAAAAATACGAAGTTTAATCGAAGAAGGCGCATTTGGAGCCGGTGTTTTCGAGACTGGAAATTGCCAAAAAACGTACGAAGAGCTTGTAGCTAAAGGTGTGAAGTTTATCCAGCCTCCTACAGAGCAGCTATATGGCGTCGAAGCTATGGGCTTAGACAACTCTGGTAACTGGTTCAGTTTGGTTCAACGATAAAGTACAAGGCGTTCAAACGGGAAAAAAACAGTTGGCTGTTTCACTCCGTTCACAATTTTAGCCAACAATCTTTTCCGCTTAACGTGGCGTTGAGGCTGTATAATTTCTCCAGAATGGAAAATGATGGATAAAATTTATATTCACAGCGCCTGTAACTTTAGCCTCTTATTAGGATTATAAATGAGCACTCGTATTTTAAACTATATTATCGCGTTAATTTTCTTCGCTTCGGGCGGTGCTAAATTATTGTCGTTGCCATTCGAAATTGAAGCCTTTGCACGTTGGGGATACCCTATTGAATTTATGTACTTCACTGGTGTAGTCGAATTTGTTGGCGCCATAGGATTACTTATTCCTCGACTATCTTCATTCGCTTCTCTATGCCTAGCGTTTCTTATGCTCGGTGCTATTGGAACGCACCTCGTTCACAAAGAGTGGCTAATGCTAGCTGTTGCTTCTGCTATAGCGCTAGCTGCATTTTGGCGTGCTTGGTCTGGTCGAACAGAGGTTACACAATTATTAGTAACACTTCGTCGCAATAAATAGTTTTAGTATCAACGTTGAATTGCAACAAAAGTAACTATTTATAGAAGTACTTCTCCGGTGTATTAACGAGTGACGATGTTCAGCATTTTATTTCGTTTTCAATGAGTAGGTTTATTAAGTGCTGATGAATTACCATCAGTCAATATTGCTGATTTATTAGGAGCTGAACAAGGTTTACGAACAGGCAGTACAAGACACTTTTTAGTGGTTACTTAAGCAAAGTATTGGAGAAATACTTTGGTAGCAATAATATTTTAAGCGATGACTACTCCGTTGCTCACCATTATAGATAAAATTTATGACCTTTAGCACGATCTCTGAAACTGCATCTTAAAGTAGTTTGAGTATAAACAATGGAGTAGAAAAATGAACGATATGGCTCAAGCACCTAAGGCGCTTTTAAAAGCACAGAAATTGGCGAATCTAACTGATTCCAAAATACGCATTCCACTGTTAGGTATTCGCTTAGGTTTAGATTTTTTGGTTGGGCTCATTCCCGTTGTAGGCGACCTGATCATGGTAGGTACATCCTTTACCATTGTTGGTATGGCTAAAAGTATGCAGGTACCACGAGCACTTAGAGTCAGTATGGTAAAAAATATTGCGATAGATTTTCTATTAGGGATTATTCCTTTTGTTGGTGACTTAGCTGATTTATTTTATAAATCGAATCAGAAAAATGTCCGAATTATGGAGAAGTGGTGGTTAAGCCAGCAACATCAACAGAAATAGGCTATCGAAACTTGTTAGGGAATGAGGTGGTGTTTACACTAGGGTCTGTTGATCTTTCGAGATTGTTGTTGAAAATATAGGTAAATAGCGAGAATAGGTTAACCAAAATGGTCTATGTCTTCTTAATTAACAGTTTAATGGTGGCCATTGTGGTCATTCTACATTATGAATTTTTATCTCGTATAGTGATGTATTTGCCAAAAATGCAAATTAAGCACCGATATAAAGTTGTATTTGGAGTTTTCGGAGCCCTTATCGCACATGTAATAGAGATCTGGGTTTTTGCATTAGGCTATTATTTTATGAATATATCAGATGGTTGGGGGGAGCTTACTGGCAATTTCGATGGTAGTTTAATGGATTGCGCTTATTTTTCTTTTACCGTATTCACGACTGTAGGTTTTGGTGATATTGAGCCCACGGGGCATCTCAAGCACTTAACGGGTATTGAATCGTTAACGGGCCTTGTTCTTATTACGTGGACTGCATCATTTTTATATTTTGAGATGCAAAGATACTGGCAAAAATTGTAAAAAATCATCGCTAATCATTTCAAGCAATCAATAGGATAGCCACTGTTAATTGAGCATTTCTTTCACTAGTCTCACAGCTGCATTAGCGTTATTAGTTGAGGATTATTTTAATCCATAATCAGCTTTGTACCAGGATGTTTGGTCAAGATTTAAAAGCTCTGGAATTTATAATAATATAGCGATAGAAGTTGCAGAATAAAAAGCAGTTAAGCATGGAAGAATTACCGTTTTTTGTTTTTTTCTTCAACATTTTAGCCAACAATTTTTTGCCTCATACTCGGACATTATGTGTAAAGGAATACCAATGAGTCATCTCAAGATTAATGATGCGATCAAGCTTTTAGCTGTTTTTTCATTTTTTGCTATCGCTATTGAATATTGGAATGCAGGGGCCACTGGTTTAGCGCTTTTATTATCTCCATATGTAGTTCTATATTACTTTTCGAGCAATAAAAACTACAGCACAGTTAAACTAGCCGTCATTCGAATTATACCCGCCATTATTGTTTTTCTTGTAGTTCCAGGGTTACTATTTGGAGTAGAACCAGATGCACAGGCGGGTATTGGTTTAATGCTTGCCATTATTATTCAATTAGCAGCTATAAGTGCGGCAGAGTTAATTATTTTATTTTTTATTCATTGCGATAATTGTTCATAGCAAGCTGTTCAAGAGGGAGTCCACATAAGTTGGCTATTGTCTATGCCTCGCTGATTTTAGCAGACAATTTTCGCCTATGATTAGGGCATTAGTGCTTTTTAGTAAATAGCGATTAAAACCGGACGAATTTATGAAGATAGTTTCGAGATATAAGTCGTTAGCTTCCATGCTACTTATGGTGATTTTTGCTTTATCTAGTTTAGCTACGTTGGCTAATGACTATAACATTGAACATGTAAAAGGAGATGTTTACCGGTTTTTAGATGGGAGACATCGTTCGGTATTCTTGGTGACTGAACAGGGGATATTGCTAACCGATCCGCTAAACGAGAGTGCGGCAAAATGGCTAAAAAAAGCACTCAAAAAACGTTTCGACGTGCCTATCAAGTATGTTGTTTATAGCCACAACCATAGTGATCACATCTATGGCGCAGAGGTGTTTAAAAGCCCTGAAACAACATTTATCGCACATGAATTAGCAAAACAGGATATTCAGCTTATGAAGTTGAATACCGTGCTCCCTGATACCACATTTAAAGATAATATGACCATAACTCTTGGTCGTCACACCGTTGAGCTTCGATATCATGGCGCCAATGACGGTCGTGGCTCTATCAGTATGCTGTTTAAACCGGAAAAGTTATTGTTTGTTGTTGACTGGGTCGTGGTAGGGCGAATGCCTTGGCGGAAACTCTGGCGTTATGATATTCAAGGTATTATCAAGTCTACCCAGCAGTTGCTTGAACTTGATTTTGATGTTTTTGTTGGCGGTCATGCTGATATCGGTAATAAAGCCGATGTTAAGCGGTACCTGAATTATATTGAAGATCTTTACGGGGCTGTTGTCGATGGTATTCATTTTGGAAAAAGCCTAGATGAGTTAAAGCAAAGTATTAAATTAGATACTTATAATGATTTTAAGCAATATGATGAGTGGCTACCTCTAAATATAGAAGGCGTTTATAAGCGTTTGATAGAGAAGTCAGAAAAGGGCTTGAAGCCCGCAGTAGATAACTGAAAATATATCATTATACCTTCAGGCCGATGCGCTAATTCCTCGGTTTATGCTGTGATTATATCGTTAGCAGAATGTTGTTTTGTCTCTTTTAATTAGCCAATTAAAACTCAGGTTACAGGTTGTTTTCTGGTATCACTTAGCGTTGTTTTCAGCTAAATTAAGCCATTCGCAACTCGCTATACTCAGCGTAGTAAGCTAAAAAAGTTATAGGATTTATCGTGAATATTGAAGTGCTAGAAAACCCCGATGCGCAGTTGGTGTCATTTTTAGATGAAAAAATTGCTGAGTTTAATTGGGCTCACTGGGAAGTGAGTGAACGCAAAGCATTAGCGGTAAAATTAAGCGATGAAAACGGTGACATTATCGCAGGTGCTGCTGGGCGAACATTTGGTGATTGGTTGATGATTAACACCTTATGGGTAGCTGAAAGTTTGCGCGGACAAGATGTTGGCAGCAAATTATTAACAAAAATGGAATTAGCCGCACAGGCTAGAGGTTGCAACAAAGCGTTACTGGATACGTTGAATTTTCAAGCCATGCCATTCTATGAAAAACATGGTTATCAAGTGCAATGGACGCAGCAGGGTTATCCTAAAACTGGTTGCAAATATTATATGGTAAAACAATTATCTAGTGGCTCGTCGTAGCGCTATAGAAAACGGTGTAAAAATGTATTCAGGAAAGTGTTTGTGCGGTGAAGTCGTGATTGCCGTTAAGGGTGAAATTAGCGATATTATCCATTGTCATTGTTCGCTATGTAGAAAAAACTCAGGTACGGCTTACGCCACCAATGGTTTTGTGAATCGTACTGATTTTGAAATAAAACAAGGCGAAAAGTCATTAACCAGTTTTTCGTTTAAACCGGGTAGAACACGCTATTTTTGTCAATATTGTGGCAGCCCTGTGTTCAGTAGTAATGATGAAGATAAGGCCAGAATTAGAATACGCCTAGGGATATTTGATAGTGATATATCAGCGCGACCACTGTCACATAATTTTGTTGACTCAAAAGCGAATTGGGAAGATATGGATGCGGAGTTACCTCGTTATTCAACCTTTGAGCCTAGTCGCTTGAAATAACGCGCTTATGTTAAAAGCTTGGTGTTAGTTGTTATAAACTAGAAGCAGCTATCGTCAACAGTGGGTAAGCATTCAAAACCCGGTTTGGCAAAAAAGTAACCTTGTATAAGTTCGACGCCGGCGTTTCGTAACCAAAGCATTTCAGCTCTGGTCTCTACACCTTCTGCTAGTGGTGTGATTTTTAAGTCACGAAATAAATTCAAACAATTTTTAACGATCAACTGGCGCGTCTGATCACTATCAATATCGCGGATAAGTTCCATATCTAATTTTACAATACTGGTTTGAAAATTGGCTAATAGACTCAACCCTGCGTAACCAGCACCAAAATCATCAATGGCGGTGGTAAACCCCTGTGATTTATAGTACTCAACGACACTCTTAACAAAGCCGGTATCCTCAATTTTTTCAGCTTCAGTAAATTCAAACATGATTCTATCTGTAGGAAAATCATGGGTTTTAGCCGCTTCTAACGTCGTACGAATACACCTTTCGGGTTGATAGATAGCATTAGGTAAGAAGTTGATGCTAAGTATTGAATTAAGCTTTAATTTTGCCGCTAACGCTATGGCTTTAACGCGGCAAAGTTGATCGAATAAATATTTATTTTCATCATTAACTTGAGAGATGATTGAGTAAGCAGACTCATTATTCAAGCCCCTAACGAGTGCTTCATAACCAAATGTTTGTTTGGTTTGGCAGTTAACGATGGGTTGGAAAGCCATGGTGAAATCAAAATCTAATGCGTTTTTATCTGCACAATTTCGACAGTTAATTATTTCATTACTCAATTTATTCCCTTTCACTTTAAACCGTCTGAAATTGCATTAAATTGCTTATCGTTTTGTTATGACCATAGCAGTTTTAACTGCAACAAAATAGTAGAATTAGCTGCTTACACCTTAACGCAATGTTGCATGCGACAATACTTATTTAATACAGAGTATCGATTTAAATATTCAAAATATAGAATTATTTATCTCAATGTTTTCAAAGTAAAATAAGTTGTTACTTAAGCGATAGATTGTATTTACTCTTTGCGAACAATACATTACTGGTATGGTATACCCGTAAAATAGCGTAAGTGTGAGTACATTTTTCTTGATATAAGCGACTTAGTTTATGCCTACCATTACACCTTGGCCCTAACCCTATGCAATTGTTCAAGGTTGCGCTATCGGGGCTTATTAAGGCGCTTGGTTTAATTGTCAGGGTAACTTTATGTTTCGGCCAACTCAAAAGGTGAATCAATTACAAAATACCCAAATCAACAGAACGTGTTTGCCAAGCTTAATCGGCATGTTATGGTGTTATTAGTCATAAATAATATAATTCAAAGAGGTTAATATGAGCATAGTGCGTGTTAATGAATTTACCGCCGCCACTGGCAAGTCGGCGGAACTTTTTAGCTTTTTACAAACCTTAGTGCCTTATATTGCCGGTGCTAATGGTTGTATTGCTTGTGAATTATTAAAGCATCATGAGCATTCAGACCAGTTTATGGTAATTGAGCGTTGGGAAAGTATTGAAGATCATCAGCTTGCCATTACTAATTATCCGCAAGACGCCATGCAAGCGGCGATGAGTTTATTTGGCGCACCGCCGAAGGGCAATTATTACCAGTAAGTTTAAAATAAAACTTCAATGAACCTACTGATGACTTTTATTGCTACTCTCGCCTTGATGATGTTACTGAGTTTGTTTAGGGTAAAAAGTCAATCAGCATTCTCTCGCGCTCTTGTTCGCGTTAGCCAACAAAGATATTTTCATGTTGTGAAATATTAAGCCGATTGTAGTTTGGTGTGAGCTTTATTTATCATGCGCCATCGACCGGTACGTTATTCTCTAACTTCAACATATTAAAGTTATTCCGCGTCTATATTGCTTGGTATTCATACGTTTTCATAAGCAGAGTGTTCAAGGCACCGGCTATTCAAGGCGTAAACCTAATGTAGCAGTGGTACGTGCTTGGTTATACCAAGTGAAATAATGAATTCATCATCTTCAATGGTCTAAATATCCAACTTCTTCGTTGCGCTCAACCACAATAGCGAGCTATTGCTCAATCACGCGCCGTGAACTTGAAAATGTAGATATATCGTAAAGGTCATAGTTTATCCTCAGTTATTGCATATTTCTTGCACATTTTATCGTTAACCTATTTATACACATTGCTGCTGTGAGGCAGCGATAGAGCGTTTTATAACAATTTGCAAGGGATTGACTACGATCCATTGATTATAAATAGGCAGGAAGATAACAAATGAAAATTAAATTAGCACTATTAATAGCTATATTGATACCACTACTTATTGGCTGTGCAATTCATCCAAGCCATAAAGCTGCAAAAGCAAACCCCAACAAGGTTTCAGCTAAAACTCTATTGCGACTAGATCACGAACATCAAGGTAAAAGTATTGTGATTATCAATAAACGGCCCGAAAAAGTAAGAAACTGCTGGTCACATCAAAGCCATTGGCACTGCAATCGCTAAACAATTGAACAGTCTATTTACACTATTTACTGCACCTTAGCAGCTAAATCAGTGATAGATCAGGAACCAGACAATATTGGAGTAGAAAATGAATAGTCATTATCGAATTTTAGTCGCCATGTTAGTGGTTATGCTAAGTACTTTATCAGGCTGTAAGGGGGACAGTGAAGCGTCTGAAAACGATGAACCTGTGGCGGTGGATGTCCCAGTAGTTGAAGAACCCATAGTAGTAGATGAACCCGACAATGAATTGATTACTGAATTTAGTGTTAATCCGCATGGTAGTAACGCGTTAATGGTTCAGGCAAAAGTAAACACAACTACCAGTAGCTCAGTTGTCATTGAAATTGCTTCATCAGGCATAGCAACTAAAGCTACCGCAGCTTCTGAAATGTCAACAGCGCATGATATTACCGTGGTTGGCTTAAGGCCAGAAACTCAATATCAATTTACTGCCTTTATCACTAACCAAGCTGGTGAAACGATAACTAGCGAAACACAATCATTTATGACGCCGGCGCTACCATTTAACTTGCCCGATTTAGAGTTAAAAGTTAGCAGTGACAGTAGTTACCCGGGCATAACGATATTCTCAGTCGCTGATGAAGATGCCCGCTTTATTGGGGTAGACGAAGCTGGTATTCCTGTTTGGTATTTACATAATAACGACGTACCTATGATCAACAATTCACCTGCTATTAAACACCTCGGCGATGGGCGGTTAATGCTGATGCTTAGGGGCGAAGTATGGGTTATCGATATTGAAGGTAATATTTTATCTTCATACCAACTACCTAATTACCATCATGAAGCCACTATATTAAGTAACGGCAATATCGCCATACTAGTCGACGAATTTGATGACTCTAGTGGTAATAAGGTAAAAGGCGATCGTATTGAAGAGTATAGCCCTACAGGCAACTTAGTATGGCAGTGGTCAAGTTTTGAACATTTAGATACCAATCGCTTTCCTGGGGCATTATCGACACGAACCGATACCAATGGTGCGATAGAGTGGAGCCACTCTAATGCAATACATGAGCAACAAGACGATGGTTCATTGTTACTCTCGGTGCGTTCTCAAAGTTGGGTGGTTAACATTGACCGTAGCAGTGGCGATATAAACTGGATCCTTGGCAGTGCTGAAGGTACGACTAAAGCATCGCTACAGGATAAATTTATCACTTTAGAATCGGGCAGTTGGATGTCAGCCCAACATACCCCGATGCGAACCTCAAATGGCGACTATTTGATTTATGACAACCGTAATGAAGCAGAACTTGCGGGTATCGATAACAACAGCCGTGCGGTTAGATATCGTGTTAATTCAACAACGATGACCGCGACACAAGTGTGGGAACATATCGTTGATAAATATACCCAATCGCTTGGCGATGTTGACGAATTACCTAATGGTAATATTCTCATTACGGCTGGAGGCCCAGGTAGTAATGATGATGCCTATTTGCTTGAAGTGACTGCGGCGCAGCCGTCACAAGTTGTTTGGGAGCTGAATGTAAAACATGACAAGGTTTATCGCGCCGAACGTATTGGCTGGGAAGACATATTGTCGACGGGCAACCAAGCATCTAATCAACTGACTTTGTCAGGTACAATCACCGGATTACATGCTGATGGTTTAACGCTTATTAACGGTGCTGAAACATTAGCACTCAGTGCGGGCGCAACAAGATTTGAATTTGCGCAAGGGCTTAGTGAAGGTACTGGATTTAACATTCAATTATTTGCCATGGCGAATAATCATAGTTGTACTATCAACAACGCGATGGGTGTGATGAGTACTAACATGAATGAGATTAGCGTTGCCTGTAACGATAATAAGGTGAATTATGATTTGACTCACCTGCCTATCGGTGACCCGCTAATTTTGCAACGTGCAGTAGGTGATACAGGACCTGAAGTGGGTAAGCTTTGGCTTTGTCGGATACCTGCTGACGGCGGCGGAGCGGCACCTTCTGACGATTGGGTTAATGAGGATGGCAGTTGGAACTATATTATTAAGCCAAAAGTTGAGGGAGAAAACGCTTTTAACAGTGAGTTTAATGTCGCACTTGACGGTCAAGGAAATCGTGTCATTACCGGTAATAATCTACCGATGTTGACCACAGGTACCTTTCCAATCGAGCGAGATACCTTGGCATGGAATTATGATAAAAATCCTAACCATATTAGCTCACATGTGGTCGATATAACCTTTGATGCTATTCCAAGCGAAAATGATGAACCCAGTTGCGTTGGCTTTGGTGCTAATGGCATATCACTGGCTGGCTCGGCTATTTATCAAGGATCTTCAACTTTGGGTACCGATGCTGCGGCTTGGGAAATTCTTGACAATAATGGCGGCCATACCGATGGCACCGAAACTTACCATTACCATTATCTTGCTGAAAATGTTTTAGCCGAGTTAGATCCCGATAATGGCGGACATTCTAGTTTGATGGGCTATATGCAAGATGGTTTTGGTATTTTTGGTCCCAGGGGTGAAGACGGAGATATTTTAGTATCAGCCGATCTTGATGTTTGTCACGGACATATCCATGATATCGAATGGGATGGTGAAATTAGAAACATGTTCCACTACCACTGGACTTACGACTTTCCCTATAACGTTGGTTGTTTTCGAGGCACACCGCAAGATCTCGGTATTAATAACAATTAAGCACTTTGATGAAAGGGTTACCCTAAAAAAGTAACCCTTTGTTATTAACTTTTTAATGCTACCAATAGCATATATGTTGAGGGTTTGTGGTGAAAAAATATCTATTACCACTGTTTGTGCTGGTTTATCTACTAATAGGCTTGATCGAATCAGTTAATGCCCATGAATTTGACAGCTTAGGTGTATTGATACGCCATAAAGAAAATAAGCTCTCTTTGATTGCTGCGCCAGCGTTAACATCCTTAGCGATTAATGCGACTGCCGATAAGCTCAACTTTGATAGCAATAACGATGGCATAACAACATTTCAAGAAGTCTTAGCCCTTAAAGAGGAAATTGTCATACAGGTAGAAAGATTAGTTGTTTTTCGTGATGAGCAAGGGCGTATTGCCACACTGAAATCCGTCCGGTTGGTCGAACGGGGTTATGAAGATTTACTAAAAATGTCCCATGCGAACAATAGCAAGGTTACGCAAAAACAAAACAGTGGTGCATCGACTGATCCCGGTAGTTATATTCAGTTGTTGTTAAAATTCGAATGGCAAAATAAACCACAAGCTATTGATATGCATTATGGTTTGTTGTCTAGAGAGCACACCCAAGTGTTAATTAGAGACCAGAATAACCGCTCGGTTCAGATGTTAAACTTGCAGCAATCAGCGCCTGATTTGAGAGTGTTTCCAATAGTCCCTGATGATAAAAATACGAATAATGCGATATGGCTGCTCGGCATTGAGCATGTATTGGTTGGGTTAGATCACCTGTTATACATTCTTGCTCTTGTATTACTGTGTAAAAAACTATCAAGGCTTATTGTACCCTTATCGACATTTACGTTGAGTCATTCCTTAGCGTTAGCACTACTCGCTTTTGGTGTTGAAGTTAATATTGCGAGTGAGTTCATTGAAGCAGGTATCGCCATGACCATTGTTATTATGGCACTACTAGAGTTATCTGGTTGGCAGCCAAAGCGGCTATTTATACTGACAGCTATAATGGGTTTTATTCATGGCTTAGGGTTAGGGCAAGCATTAACCAACAGTATTGGCGATGTTGAAGGTTGGGCTATCGCCTTAGTGCAAATTACTTTGGGCATTGAATTGGCCCAGTTGGCGGTGGCTTTATTCTTTCTTGCGATGATCATTTATCTACCTAAGCTCATTAAGGTTAGTCGCCTTAAACTATCTCGATTAATAAGCTACATGATTGTCTTGGTAGCGATTTTTTGGACCATAGAGCGCATGTTAAATACGAGTATAGGAATATAAGCTTTATCTTAAGTTGAAATTGAATCAACAAAAGCCCATTGGCTATTGAGAAATGCTAACTACCTTGATAGCGCATAGTCGCCCACTTTAATTAGATTAATGGCGTTTTTAATGTACTAGAGGTGGCGGAAATAAACGTACCTTTAAATGCTAAAACTTAACACTGTGGGGTTATGTTGTGAAAATATTCAAGCTATGCACTCATTATTAATACCAGAAAAAATAAGGAAACTTTGTGCAAATACAGTTGATGACAGGACATTAGAACGGTTTCGCGGTATAACAGTTTTTCAGTAAATTAACTATTCAGATAACATGCGAATTTTTCCTAAATTACTCTTAGTGTTCTTGCTGACCAGCTTTGTATTATTATTGCTCTTGTATGCGCTCATGCAATGGAGCGTTGATAGAGGCATGCTTAATTATGCTAATCAACGACAAATGCAGAGTTTGCAGTTAGTTTCCGAAAATTTGTCTGCACTTTATCAAGAACATAATGGTTGGCAGGCGATAGTTAGCTCAAATGCAGAGCCCATTAATCTTAAACCTCAACGTCGTGTGGGGTTAAATGAAGCACCAAGAAGACCACGATTGAGAGAGGATAATCGTCGTCGACCTGAAAAGCGAGTTAATGGCAAAATACCCGTAATGTCTAATGATAATAGTTCCGTGAGGGAGTATTGGCATATGATCTTGAGACTGTCTGAGCAAGGATTACGTTATCCTGATGATATTTCGCAATTCACTAACCACTACGATGCTAGGTTTCAGCGAACCGATCTTGAGGGAAATAGCCCGAAAATAAGGCCAAGATTCAGCTTGCTTGATGCCAACAAGCAGGTATTGATCGGACGATACGTAGCAAGTTTTGTCACAAAGCCAATATGGTCTGAGGGTGAAATTGTTGGCTATGTGGCATTGCCTGCTGCTGAAAAAATAACCGATAAATTTGACTTACAATTTGTTGACGATATCAATCAGCATATTCTGTTGATTTTAGGTGGAATTTTTCTGGTCATTATCACTATCACCATACCTTTATCTCGACACTTTGTTGGCCCGATTACGCGCCTAAAAAATGCCGTTATTAAAGTCAACCAAGGGCAACTATCAACACGCTTGCCTATTGTTGGTCATGATGAACTCGCGACCTTAGCGCTCAACTTTAATGACTTGGCGGCAACGCTAGAACAAAATGAAGCATCGCGTAAACGTTGGTTAGCTGATATTGCTCATGAATTAAGAACGCCTTTAGCCATTGTTAAAGGCGAATTAGAAGCGATGGAAGATGGAGTCCGACCAATTAATATTAAAAATATTGCTTCTATTTCTGAAGAAGTGAATCATCTGCAAAGTTTAATTAATGATTTAAATGAGTTAAACCAAGCGGAAATTGGTGCTATGCGTTATCAAAAATCGGCTTTGAATATCAGCGAACTGCTGATGTTAAATGCTGAACGACATCGGGCGCTATTAAAAAGCCATGGTTTAGTACTGAGTTTGGAAATACTCGAGAATAAAATTTCATGTTGGGCTGATGCCAAGAGACTGAATCAACTGTTGGATAATTTGTTTACCAATAGCGCTAAGTATACCGACGCTCCGGGTCAGGTAATTTGTCGATTAGTTGAAAAACCAGATGATGTCTTTATTTATCTTGAAGATAGTCAGCCTGGCGTTTCGGAGGCCGATTTGGAAAAACTATTTGAGCATTTATATCGGGTAGACAGCTCTCGAAATAGGAAAACCGGTGGCAGTGGTATAGGTTTAGCATTATGTAAGAATATTGTTTATGCTCATCAAGGTGAAATATCTGCGCATGCATCTGCTCTGGGTGGCTTGATGATCAAAATTTCTTTACCGAAGAACTTACTTAGCTAACTTTCGATTCATTGGAGCGAATATGACCCGTATTTTAGTGGTAGAAGATGAAGTTAAAATAGCGCAACTATTACATGACTATATGGCGCAAGCGCAATTTAGCGTTACCATGTTGCATGATGGTGCGTCGGTCATTGAAGAGCTAAAAGCTCATTCATACGACACGGTATTGCTGGATTTAATGTTACCGGTAAAAGATGGTTTAACCTTGTGTAAAGAGATTCGTGAGTTTTCAAATATCCCGATTATTATGATCACTGCGCGTGTTGAAGAAATTGACCGTTTAGTTGGCTTGGACTTGGGCGCAGATGACTATATCTGCAAGCCTTTTTCGCCGCGTGAGGTGGTTGCTCGTGTTAAAGCCATATTACGTCGTTATGATATTGCCAATACTCAATCACTTCAAAATCTTATTTGTTTAGATGAAGCTAAATATCGAGCGACGGTTTATGGCCAGCAGGTAGAGTTAACGGCAATTGAATTTAATCTATTAAAAATATTATCGAAAGACCCAGGCCGCATTTATTCTAGGTCACAGTTAATCGATGAAGTATATAACGACCATAGAGTGGTTAGTGAACGTACCATCGATAGCCATATAAAAAAGTTACGTAAAAAAATTAATGGTATTAAAGGTGATAAAGAAATAGTGCAGTCAGTGTACAGTGTTGGCTACAAAGTAGAGTTAGTGTAAATTAGCGTCATTAATTCGATAAAAGTAATAAACTGCGTTTACAAGGATGAACAAATGCAATTAGCACAAGTTAATATTGCACAGGCGAAATATTCGCTTGATGCACCTGAAATGAAAGAATTCATCGATAATTTAGCGCCTATAAACGCCATAGCCGATGCCAGTGCCGGCTTTGTTTGGCGGCTAGTGGGTGAAGACAATAATGCCACGGATATCCAAGCCTTTGGCGATCCAAATATTATTGTTAATATGTCAGTGTGGTCTTCAATGGAGACATTGAAAGATTTTATGTTCAAAACTCACCACCGTGATTTTTTACGAAGCAAACAAGATTGGTTTCATAATATTAAGGAAGCTAATTATGCTTTATGGTGGATTGAAGATGGTACTATTCCAAGTATCGATGATGCCATAGTGCGTTTAGAGCATTTGCGCAGCTATGGTGATTCACCTTATGCTTTCTCATTTAAAGCGCCCTTTAGCATTTAGTGTAAAAGCGATAAGGTAGGGCTGAATTAGCTTTATTAGGTAGTTAACATGTTAAAACTATTGATTTTATTTGCGATGGTAAGCTTGGTGTTTTTGTCAGCCTGCAGTTCGGTATCGATTGGCACTAGAGTTGGTGAGATTAAAATTAATACTAAAAAAGAGCAACCTAAGGTTATTGTCAATCGTGATGAAAAGCGTGGCGCGAAATACCTAGGCACTAATTACTTGGCAACTCAACACCTAGCAATTCAACACTTAAACACTCATTACGAAAACTAATGTATTTATGTTGATATATAAACCAGAGGGTACTTTTTACCCTCTGATTGCTCATCAGTTTACTTAACCATCAAGTTAAATAAGTAAACTTGCTACCGCAGTTGCTAACTGCTGCTGGTAATCTTCATTACTTAATTGGTCATTTTCCATATCAAAATTATCATAAAAGCTGGGTATTGAAAGTGACGCTTTTACCTTGCCATCAAAATACGGCGCTGAGCCCGACGCCGCGGCTAAAACACTACCTGCGCCTCCTGGCCCTGGTGACGTTGACAGTAATAGCATAGGTTTATTTTGAAATACTTTTTGATTAATACGTGAAGCCCAATCAAATAAGTTTTTATACGCCGCAGTATAGCTACCATTATGTTCAGCAAATGAAATAATAATGGCATCGCTCTCACCCAGTTTATTGAAAAAGGCTTTTGCTGCTTCAGGTTGACCAAGCTCTTGTTCTTTATCTTGGCTAAATAGTGGCATCTCAAAGTCGTTTAGATCCAGTACTTCGATCTCAGTACTTTCGTTAGCTTGAGCGACGAGATGGGCAGCATGTGCAGCCAGTAATTTGTTAATTGATTTACGGCTTGAACTTGCGCCAAATGCGATTACTTTCATGATAATGCCTCATTGTGTTGGTCTGTTTGGTAGATAAAAATAGCTTGGCCTGCGGTTAATGCCGTAAACGAAACTCCTTGTTGGTCGTGAATAAGACTGCGTGCTTTAATCACTTCACCATTGATCATCGCTTCTCCCATGCTGAGGTAAACCATGACTTCGCCTGAAATCTCAATACGTTGCTGAGCTGCTGTGTTACTTACTGAAATGGCAATAGTGCTGCTAAATGTTGTGTCTTGTGCTTTATTGCCACCATAAACATTAGCATATTCACCGTGTTTAGGGTGGTAGTGTTTATAACCTGCGGGTTGACCTTTTTCATCAGGTAAAACCCAGAGTTGGATCATATGGTTTTGTTCATTATTAGGATTGACTTCATTATGACGAAAGCCTTCAGCACCAGCGCGTTGTACTTGCACCGAACCGGCACTTAGTCGCTCTCCGTGGCCTAGTGAACCTTGATGTATAATGTCGCCAGCGACCATAACAGAAATAACATCAACTTCTTTGTGGCTATGCATATGAGTTTCGCCATGCGGTAAAAAGTTAGCATCAGCGAGATAAACAAAGTTTCCTAGCCCCGGAAAAGCTATAGTTTTTGAACGACCAAATAGTTGTTGATTAATAACAAAATGTCGTTCAATTAGACCTGCAAAGCCATCTTGCGGTAACTGCTCGAAAGTAAGTGTTTTCATTTTTGTGGTCATGGTATCTGGCTGCTTTTATTAACTATCGTCAGTTTATGCTTAATTGATGGAGTGATATATAGCGATTCAGGTAAATTATTATTACACTAGATGCAATAATGACTATTTAAGAGCTCATTTGTTTTTCTAAAAGTAATATAGTTTGATACAAAATAGCGCCACATAGCTCATTTACTCGTTAGTTAATAAAGATGGCAATTAATACAATCTCACTTTGTATTAATTTTTCAGCAAGCCAAACCAAGTATTTAAGTAATAAAAGTTTCACTTAATTATGTTAATCGAGCATAAAACAAAAGGCCACTTGGCGCATACAGCTGTCTTTAGCAAAGTTTCCTGAGGTGATCACTGAGTGCGCATTGCTGACATTAGCTTAATAATTTTAGCCATATATTTTCTAATGATTATTTTGCTTTGTA
>OJDZ01000325.1_pt1 | contig 30119 bp, 35 predicted proteins | sample 1592981 | NCBI WGS metagenome assembly OJDZ01 (sample SAMN05416851, study PRJEB24817) | seawater metagenome | isolation source: Sea water | place: Canada:Atlantic | collected 2013-07
CTTAATGTGAATTAACTCACGATCATAAGGGTCGGAAAATAGTATCCGACCCTTATCCCAAAACAAAACTACTCATTCTCGCCTTGCCCAGTACCCGTAGACCATCTTCTGAGTCGAATCAAAAGTGTCATGCACGACACCATCAATCACCGCTACATAATGTTTTGCCTGCCTTGCTATCACTACACCGGTTAAATCGGCACATCGCGCTTTTCTGTTTTGAAAAATTGGAGCGGGGAACCAGTGAAAACCGTGGCGCGCTAAAACACGGGTATAGTCGCTTTTCAATACACCGTTTCGTGCTGAACGCTTACCGGTTGAAGACTGGACTTGTATTGCCAATTCATCGTAACAAAACAAGTAGTCGCGATTGAGCGCTATCGCCATCGCTCTTGCAGCACAATCACCAGCTTTTCCCTTAAAGTATTGACCTCTTCCACCGTCTGAATAAACCCAATTGCTCATCGCTGGGGCCTTATCGTAGTTGAATAAACATGACTACATTCAACCACAGATGAAGACGTGCGCTTTTTTTTAACCTTCGAAATAAGGAGGTTTGTGGGGTTGCCACCGTGTTTCCTATTAGATTAATTCATTGGTTTTCCAATGTATGGGTGCTGTATCACTTTACCCGATAACTCTGAATACTTTGCGTTTTCTTTCTGTGCCAGTTCTGAGGCTTCTTCCTTAGTCAGGTTTTCTTTGAACGGTGAGTATCCATTTTGCAAAGAATAACCAAGTACCATCCAAATCGTTTTACTCATCATGTTTCCTATATAGGTCTTGCTGAATATTCAGCCTTCATTTTAGACTCATCCTGAGATGCTTCAGCCTTATTGACTCTTCTCATCCGCTTAACCATGTCAACTATGACCCCATTGGCAGAAACACCATCAAATGTTCAGACACAATTGCCTCTACGATACAAATTGAACTGCATTTCTGTTTTCTCTATTAGCCTTTATGCCATTAAACCATTGTTTTGTTATTGCGCGACTATTTGAACAGACATCGTTAACTGTCCGTTTTCAAACAGTGGCTTGAAGCGAAATCCTATCTTGTACAAGCAAGTCATCAGCTTATCGATGGAGAATTTTTCTGTCCGACCATTAACAAGAACGCTTAGGCTTATTTTCCAGCTCTGCAATGGGCGCTAATAGCAATTATCTGCTGACAAAACATTTCAACAACACTAGACAGCAACTTTCCGGAAATGAATGACTTTGCAGAAATCGCAACAAAATTTCCGACACTAAAGATCAAAGAATTTTTAAGGTGTTATAGGGCTTTGAGTAATTCATAAGATGATACCCGACGTTTTTGATCTCATGAGTTCTGAATAAACACTCAATAAATCTGTATAAGCTGTGGAATGTTTTGCCTACCAAAATCAAATGCGATCTTTATTGTCCACCACTCCGATCTTTTAGGTCGTTTAATAGAGATCTTTTGTGTCTGAAAACGACATTAAATCATTGTATCCATTGAATTATTTCTCTATCTATTATTAATTATATATTTGTTTAATTATATTTTGTAATTGATAGCGCTCTACTAAAACCGACACTTTTGATCTCATTATCGCAAGAAAAAGCCCATATTCAATACTCAGTGTTTTCGTTAAAACCCCGTCAAAAATGCAACTAATACACTAACGATCACTTCAGTTACCTTAACTGTGATCGCAATAGTGGAATGTCGTATGCGCACAGCAATGGAATGAAGAGAACATCATCAAATATAAGAAAAGGACTAACATGGACAACGCATTACAACCTTTTGATCAAACGGTCACTAAAAACGTCGCCCTATCTAATTTGACCGTGAGTGGAGATTTGACGCTAAGAAAACAAAAAGCGTGGCATATCCTCATCTATTGCGTAAGAGAAGCCTTCTTCATGCGGACTAGATTTGACCCAGCTTCAGCAAATGAAATTACTAAACGGGATGTTGAAAATACCAACCCGGTGTACGAAATTAAAGCCGACCTCATCATGGAAGCCATGGGGTATAAAAAAGGAAGTGGATTTTACAATTACAAAATCATTCTTGATGTGTTTATCTCACTGACCAAAGAAATCATTGGCGCAGACGCGCTTGGCTTTGCGACCCGGGCCGGAGATACGTTTGATATGCAAAGTTACGCTACCCTTATCGGTCAATGCGATCATGAAGGGGGTAATTTTAGAATATGGATCCCGCCTCTAACGGTTTATTTTATTGTTAACCCCAGCGTCTCTTTTCAATCTCCCGTTAATTGGAACGTGTTTACCAATAAATTCTCCCCTCTGATTTATGATATCTGTCTTTATTTCTACCAACACCAACCCGCTATGGATTTAGCCGGTACCAGAGTCACCGATTACATTAGTCTTGACGATTTGAGACGAGTGACCGGTACCACCAGCTCGACATACAACGATTACAATAAACTGAAAAAACGTGTCATTGAAAAAGCGCTGGCTAACATAAACGACGAAAAATCAAACCTTCCCCTTACTGTTCAACTCGATGAGCAAAAAGCGTCTTCTAGCGGCATTGGTCGTAAAAAAGTGTCGCACGTTAGATTTATTATCACAGAGAACCTCAATCACTGTGTTAAAAAGAGTCCCGCGCAACGCAAACTCACCAAACGATTTGTCATTGATAATCTAGAGCCGCTTGGTGTGCCGATCCAGACTGTTGAATCTGTGATGAAAAGCGCTGCCGACCCAGCCGACCCCAACATGGAATACTTAAAGTGGTGCATTAAAAAAGGGCAAGCCCTTCGTGGCCTGACAAAGTTTAAAGCACAGCAAACGCCAGAGAATGGAACAAAATCCATTAACTTTGGTGGTTACTTCCATAAAGATATTGTCAGGGCGAGAAAACAAGACTGGTTAACTTCACAGAAGTTATTCTATGCGTTCGCTGCACAAAACAACATCGTTGATATCGAAGGGAACGGGAGCCACGTTTATAAAATACGTAAAGCTTGCATGATAAAGAGCGCGGTTGATTATATCGCTCAACAAGATGAATTCATGCTTGAACACCTTCGCAAAAAATTCGTTTACTTCGTTGAGACACAGTTGCCTGCATTGATTGACAGTTTTGGGCAATACCCGCTACTTAGTCAACTCGCTGAACAAGGAAACAGTACGTTACTTTTATTCCTTGAAGAAGAACAACATCGGTTTACCCCTGATGATTATGCCCAGGCACTGCTTACTTTGAAGCCACATCGATTGTAAAGAGTTGAAGTGGTAATTTCGAAGATTCCTCTGTCAGCCCATTTTTATTGGGATTGGAGATTTTTAGTGTATTATTTGAACTACATGGGAATATGGCATTGAAAAGGAGTTTTGAATGGCCAGCTTAAGGCCCGTTAAGCGTCTGGTAGCCGATCGCAAACGCGGTGAAGGCAAAGCTGAAGTGCCGACTAAAAAGCGCTTTAAGCATATCTTGTGGATGGCTTCGCGAGGCGACCTCGGCAAGCGAAATATAGCTATTATTTGGATGCTTTTTGGCTCTGGCCTGAGAATTAATGAAGTTGCCAAGCTGACTCGTAAAGACCTTTTAACTCCCTCTGGTACTCTCAAAAAAACATTCACTGTTCCAAGCTCCTATACCAAGACTGGAAAGGCCAGAGTAGCTTTCATTCTCGCTAAGCAACATCGCACAGCCGTTGAAAACTGGATAGCAGACATGATTGATAATCGTGTCTTTGTATCTGACCAAAATACCTATCGGTCTTTGATGTCTGACATGCCCATGTTTGCTATCACGAAGAAGGGTAAAGGCTGGCGCACAATGGCGTTCAGGGATAAGAAGTACACTGATATTGATAGTGTAACCAGAACAACAAAAGTCTGTGGTTCTATGCAGAACCTTATCAGTGAAATATTCAAATCATCCGGTTTACATCATGGCTCTACCCACTCGGGCCGACGATGCGTTGCAACTTGGTTGGATGATAAGGGTGTATCGCTCGAAAACATCCAAATGATTCTTGGTCACGATGAACCAGATATGACGCTCGAATACATTGATCCAAATAGGCCAAGGATTAAGAACGCTTTCGATAACCTACTGCTAAACGTGAGGGTTAGTTGATGCTGTCATTTAATATTGCTGACAGTAATTTATGGGCGACCTGTCCACCGTTGGCTTTTCTAAATTGGTGTATCGACTGTTTAGAACAGCCTACCTTGTTTGCTAGATCTGAATCGTCTTTAGCGCCTAGTTTTTCAATCGCTAAATCTACGATTTCGTTATTAGAGAGAACTTTATTTTGCACGATAGTAAATACTGCATTGACCGCTTATATAGTAAATGCTACATTTACTTTAAGTCATAGTCAAACTAAAACGACTAAAGAGGGATGAACAAGAAATGGCTAAGTTTTTAAATACTAGCGCCACAAATTATTTCCTAGAAGAGCTTATTAAAAGCGCGTCAGAACGACTTATCCTTATCAGTCCGTTCCTAAAGTTAAATGACCGCATTAAAGAGCTGCTTGAGGATAAGAACAGGCTCAAAATCGATGTGCGTATTATTTACGGCAAAAGTGAGCTGCAACCAGAAGAAATCAACTGGCTTCGTTCGTTGGATTATGTTCGCACTTCTTTCTGTAAAAACTTGCACGCCAAATGCTATCTCAACGAGCAAGGTTGCATAGTTACAAGTTTAAATTTGTATGAATTTTCCCAAGTTAACAACAATGAAATGGGTATATACGTTGACAGGACAGAAGACAGTCAAATGTACACTGATGCATTTGAAGAGGCTCAAAGAATAATCAGAATAAGCGATGAAGTGAGAATTACATTAGAGAAAGTAGCTCCAGACTCACCAGATAAGAAAGAGGAAGTACCAGCGTCAAATGATCTTTTATCGTCTAGCAAAGTAGCCAAACGTCTCAATATGAGCACCGATGATTTTATGGGAGCACTTCTTAAATCTGGGTACATCGAAGATCGAGATGGTCAGAAATATCTCACTGAGCTAGGTCAATCGATTGGCGGGGAGCATGTGCAAAAAAGTAGATTTGGGCCTTACTTCAAGTGGCCGTCAAATTTTAACTCACGCTTATTAAATGCTACAGAGGATTAAAGATGACAAAATTAGACAGAGCAATAAGTGACAGTGAAATCCGACGGTCCAAAATAAAGAATAGTGAAAAAGGAGTATTCTGGTTCAGTAATTTAACGATGATTTTACTTACGTTGTCGTTCGTTTTCAGTGAAAATTCCGTCATTGAAAATATGACCAACATGATAGTCCCAACTTTATTTTCAATACTATTACTAGTCTTTGCCTCATTTGTTATTGAACAATCTTTCAAAAATCCATTTTCATTTTTTTTCATGCTTTATCGTGACTACCTTAAAGGTGCAAAACATACCTTTTCGTTAAGCAGGGAATAAAGCAATGAGCCGCAAACTCTTAGATATTGCATCAATTATTGTATTGATTGCCTTTTTAGAAGTGCATTTTTTTCAACTAGCTGGGGCTGACTTCCCCTTTTACGGGCTGATGAAGCTCGCTATTATTATGAACTTAGTTATTCCTTTCATGGCCATAATGGTTAGGCTTATTGATAAGGTAAATAATAAGGTGAAGAAAACCCCAGTCATCGTATGTCTTGAAAGAAATCGACTTTATGGTAGTGAAGAAACTGACACTAATCTAACTGAGGTTAATTCTGAGTTTTCAACCACAGAGCACCTTATTGCACATCCCGAAGTGTTTGAAAAAGCATTTAATAAGATGATTCGGTTGCTCTTAAAGGACAAAGGAATGATGGCTATGGCACCTCTCGTGGTTCTTAAATTGGACTTGCGGCTTTTGAGCACTATCGAGCAGAAAGAGTTGGTAAAGCGATGTGTCAGTGCAGGGGCTCTAGATTGCATCCTGTCAGATATTAATGCATCTGAAACTGATATCGAACAGAGTGTTAGAAATTTCAGCTTGGCTAATTTTGCTTAGAATGATAGGAGATTATTTGTGGTTGTTGCATTTTACATAATTCTATACGTGGCTGTTCATATCACTTTTCAAAAGTTGATTGGCAAATCTTCTAATCGACTGGCATTAATCTTGGCTCGTGATTCTGGTGCTATGGGAGTAGTTTCTCTAGTGGCCTATTATGCTGGCGCCGCAAATTATCATCAACACTACACTTTTCTACTGCAACTTGGAATCTACTTTTTGGTGCTTTCGCTTATTTCTTTTATTGTCGTGAAACGTGAACGTAAGACAAGCCAACTAACAGAGGAATGAATATGGCTTTCAAAAGTACAATCATGAAAAGGGCCTTTCTGACAAACTATTTTGGTTGGATAGCATTTTTGCTTGGATTTTTAAGCCTTTATCAAGTTTTAATTCAAGAAACTAATAATGAGCTTTATCCAATAGCGGCCTTTTTCAACCTTTTGATCGGGTTGCTGAGTTTTTTCTTGTACTACTTTCACCTAGAGGGTAAAGCAGAGGAATAGCCATTTTGAGTGAGATTGAGAAGTTAATAGGTTGTTTTTATATAGGTAAATTTTGCTTTATGGCTGATTGCTACTTGCAAGACTCTGTTCGAATGAATCTGAATAATACAAAAAATCTTATTGATAAAAAAACGTAAGGAAGAACCGAGTGCCGATTTTACGATACTTGGCGTTGTAGATTACTAACAAGAGAATACCCAGTGAATAAAGACAGCGCAGAAGTCATATTAAGAGTAGATCGTAAATATGATCTAGCTCTAATAAATCATAACAACCCCGAAAAGCCTCAAGAAGAAGTTTTTAAGGAACTTGTTGATGAATTAAAGTCGCAAAATATTGCTGAAGACGAATCCCTAAAAATAGCTAGATTTCTTCTGTCCTTCGCTTACCCCAAATCATCAGCAAACGAGATATTGGGCTTACAAAAATAACTTAATCGACAACCGAGAGATAAAACACTATGACAATACCAGAACAAGTTTTCGGAATACCTTATGAATATTTCATTATTTTTCTCGCCTTATTTATGGTGTGGAATTCTTTTAAGGCAAAGCATAACAAAATACTAGCAAGAGTAAGTGCATCATCCTTTCTATATACACTATTTCTTCCACTAATTTATAGTTTCGAATTAGTAGCTGAAAATCAATATTTAAAATATTCGTGGGGCGTTTGTTTTGCAGTGTTTATGCTCGGTGGAACAGCGTGGATGATTCTAGAACTATCAGGAAAAAATCCTTTTGCTTTCTTGAAAGATTCTAAAAAAAATACGAGAGAGGAATAAACCATGTTCGAAGTGATTAGAGATTTCTTCAGCAGCAAAGCTACCTTATTTAATTCACGAGGCTTAGCACAGCTGGAAGCAAATCTTGCAACTAACAAAACCGAGAACGCACTTCTTCGCTACGAAGGGTATTCTGACTACATTGATGACGAAGAATACAGAAGATGGCGCAGGCCTGATGGCAGTGAAATTGATCGTAGTGCTGCACTTATGGAAATTGGTGTTACAGCTAATAGCCCACTGGCCGGTATCGAATTGCCTCATAATCTAACGAAGGAATAAACATATTACCCCATAGAAACATGTCTGGAAAATGTAAACTGTAGGTTTAGCTTTTCTGGAAAACGAGCAGCAAACGTTTAGTGGCGGTATTTTATGCAATTGAGACTCTGGGATTATCCAGACGAAAAGCGGCCTGAAATGGCTTTTAATACACTATATGGAAGGATTCTGGAAAATCGCTCTTGGCCAACACTTGAGTGACTTTCCAGAATCGTTCCAGAACTGAATCTAGAGAGTAAACTAAGTCATTAAAAAAGACATTATTAAACTAGCCGAAGAAAATTATTTGTCGCCAAAAGCTATTTTAATGATTTTGTTGCTAGCTTACCCTGCAATTTTAGTCGGTAATTATTTAGCTGAAAACTTACATGAAATGATTGTTAAATCTATCAAGTACTAATTTGGTGAAATTGGCTATGAGCCAGAAGGTGAATTTAGCACGACTCAGGAGGCATTAAATGCTGCCGTTTCACATTCTTTTGATATGAGTGTTAATCCAATAGGTGTTAGTGATAATAAAGATCAACTTCTGTACGTGGTAATACAAGGCGAAGCGTTTAAAAAAATGACTGGGGTAAAGATGGACAGTACGAATCAACAACCATATGCACAATTCCAAAGTATCTTTTCAAAGGCTGGTTTGATTACGGCTGTACCATTGGCAATTCTGTTCGGCTTAGGGATGAAGGCTACTTTGGAAAAGGCTGATGAAAATGCGCTTGAGTTTGGAACAAAATCTGAATTCCATAAAATTGCTATTGAGCACTACAGAGAATGCAACAAAACAATTCTTGATTCCAAAACACAATGTTTAAGCGACAGCCTGTACATTGCAGAAAAAACTGGTGCTACTGATATTAATGCCCTGACAAGTGACTTGACATCATACTCCAACGCACCCAACCCCACTGTCATGGAAATCCTTAAACGTGGATTTTTCTACCTTTCTGTCGAGGAATAAATATGAAAATCAGCCCAATTATTATTGTTGTGATACTTTTTCTAACTGGTTGCAGCAAAGGCGCCGGCGATTTATCAGGCACTTGGAAGATGGAAGGTTTTATGCCTATGACAGTTAAATACACGGATGAACATGAAGAAGCCATGGGAATTATCAGTGAAGTGTCATACGAGCATGATGGCAAAGATATAATCGTATCTTATGAAAGTGGCATGGCCAAAGGAAATAACATATGAAATTATCAAAAAATCACATTACCTACCCAATACTAGGATTCGTTGGTGCCTTTATAATCTCTGTTATTGGTCAATTTATCGAATGTAATTCAATAAATTTGACTAAATCTGTATCGGTTTGCTCAAATGGTGAGAGTGTAAACTACGTGTGGAGCATTTTCTCATATCTGTTAATGGCTTCTGGTTTTGCAGTTTGGATTTATCTGAACATGGATACGGCAGAGACAGAGGAATAAAACACTACCCCATAGAAACATGTCTGGAAAATGTAAACTGTAGGTTTAGCTTTTCTGGAAAACGAGCAGCAAACGTTTAGTGGCGGTATTTTATGCAATTGAGACTCTGGGATTATCCAGACGAAAAGCGGCCTGAAATGGCTTTTAATACACTATATGGAAGGATTCTGGAAAATCGCTCTTGGCCAACACTTGAGTGACTTTCCAGAATCGTTCCAGAACTGAATCTAGAGAGTAAATATGAGTTTACCTAATTCAAAACAAAAACTGGCTTTAATCACTCTTTTTTTGTCCGTCTTAACTTCTCTAGGTCTTTACGCATATGGCGATTGGTCAATATCATCTATTCAAGGTACTTTTGCAGATAAGTGGGCATTGAGTTTTACAGCAGTTTTTTTGCTACCTATTGTAATTGGATGGTATTGGACAATACGCCTCACCTATGAAGGCTTTTTCAATAAAGCAACAGAGGAATGAACGATGAACCCGCTTGAAGCACTATCTGATTTATTTGGACTATCACAAAACGCGATGTTTATAGTTATTGGTTTGATTGGTACTGCTCATTTTGCATGGATGATTTTTTTATATATCAAGCGCAACCCTAAGACTGAAGAAACAGAAACTACTTCTACGAAGGAATAAAACGCTATGAGAATTAAATCTATTTCAATGTTAATCGCTTTGTTTTTATCAACGGCTGTTAGTGCAGACGAACTCAGCGAAGCTCCTTTAAGCAGCAATGAGTTGGCGCACGTTATTGCTGGTGTTATCAGTTTAAAAACGCAATGTATAAATGCAGATGATGATGCTTGCAAGCAAGCTAACGCGGTAATGAAAATGTTTAAAAAACACACGCTAGAAAATAGTAGTCCGAGCGGAGAACAAAAAAAATCACATGGGTTTGCTCATGCAAAGCTTGGTAGATGGCTATATTGATGCAAGTGCTGAAGCAAATAAACAGGAAGGAAAGTAAATTATGCTGGATGTTTACTGGGCTGGGTTTCTATTATTTATTGCGCTGATTGGTGCAGTAAAATTGGTTATGAAAAGAAATTCAACGTCAAATGATGACTCAGATTTCAATTACATATTTATGGTTTTTGCTGGTGTAACAATAGCTTTTTCATTCTTAATTGATAGAGCTGTTGATACTGGACTATTTGGTTTGCGAGATATGCTATCAACCGGTTCGCTAGAGCTTCAAAATTTCACACTAATAGCAGTTGCTGTAGCGTCATGGTTAGCATCTATGTTTGTGTTAATTTTTGGTCCAATGTTATTTATGGATGATGACCTAAAATTCACATTGCGAAATCCAGCATGGCTACAATCATTAAAAGCAACGAAGGAATGAACAGATGCGCGAAATATTAGTCGTTTTAATCGGCTTGCCTATTCTGCTTGTTTTAGCGTTAGTGGGTATTCTCTCAATACCGCTGTTTGTTCTGGCGAGATATCTAGGAATTGGACACATTAATCTTTAATACGAATTTGTCGTCTTAATAACACTAGGGTCCTGAGATACTAGACTGGCAGCTACTTTTATCAAACATTAATGTAAATTATCAAACTTAAATGTTGCCAGACATCTGGATAACGCACCCAGCCTCTAATAGCTGAATTATTCATAAGTGAGACTCTGGAGTCATCCAGAATAATTCTGTCAAAAATGCCATTTAATACTCTATAATAAGTCTAGGTCGATTCAGTTGAGTAAGAGAAGATTTTTTTATGAATGATTGGCTGCTAGTTAGAATCACTTTGTTATTTATCATTTTGGGCTTTTTCACATTGGCTTTAACAGTACTTTATATATGGCATATAAAGGCAAAAAAAGACCATGCTAGTGAAGACGCTAAATAACCTATGAAACCCTTTTTAAAAATACTCTAAGACCATATGTAACTTCGACTGTTACCCTTTTAAAAACCGTTTAGGGTGAAAAGCCCTGAAACTCGCCACCAATATAAGAAATAAACTGTAGATAAGCATTGTAATTAGATACAGCTCAACAAAAGTCTCTGTTATATCTCCAACAATGACCCCCCTTAACAGATAGTACTGTTGTATAAGAGGGAAACTCGAGAATGCCGTAGGTATAGAAGCTGAAACCACAGCAGCTAGTGCAGGAAATCCATAAGAGACGGCGTCAATATAACCCGAATAGATCAACGCAGTGCGGTCGTCACTTACATACAAGTGAATAATTAAATTCATCAGTAGCATAGGCAATCCTAAAGTAACCAATATGGATGGCAGTAAAAATAAATTTTCGCTGAAGATGAAAGTAGAAAAAGAAAAAAATTGTGTGATTAAACCGCTTAACTCTTCTGACGCATAAAAAGCTGCTGCAAAGGGAGACAATAAGAAATGATGAATAATAAGGATATAAGATAGTACTATCCCACACATGATGAGCGACGCTGGAACGTACACAGCCATTGCGTTGGACAATCTGGAGAGCACATAGGTTAAGGGATTAACATTCAAAGACAAACAATGAGATAACTCATCGCTTGAAATATCATTATTATGAAAAAAGTTCATCTTGGATAAGCTGACAGGGTACATCACAGCACCAACCCAAAATATACCAACAAATATCAATACAAATACCGGGCTTCCCCCCTCTCCTATTGTTACCGTTTTCATGTCACCAGGCTGAAAGGCAGGCTCGGCTTTAGTGTTAACTATCATGCCATTTTGTTCCGCTATAACTTTCCTTAATGGCATAAGAGCTGATGAAAAATCATAACTTTCTAACTCATCAATTAAGTATCTAAGTAACGTCTGTTTACTCGAATGGTGGCGAATTTCAATTGATAATGGTGCCAATGAGTTAAACACAACTGCAGCGTGTATCTGTTCATTAATAAGTGCTTCATCCACGAGGCTAGGTGTATCTAAATATCTCACCTCCGTGGGGAAAGAAAGCATCCCGAAGGCACTTGTAACAGTAGAGCGATAATATGTGATATCGATATCTGATGGCATCACAACACCGATGACAGAAGAATGACTTTCTTCTTGGATATTTCCATTGGCTTGGTCAATTTGCATGTTGTTTATCATCAATACAGATAGCAGAAACGTAAAAAGTAATAGGCATAGTGGCGCAATAACAGGAAGAATGATCAGTTGTAATAGAGCGGTTTTTCGCGCTAAGAAGTATTCTTTAAAGCCTGTCTTTATGTACGTTTTGACAACGTTAAATTGAACCATTGTGTACTACCTCTCCACCAGCGAAAATGTTACCGGCATTGTGGCCAACCATACTGCGCATAAGTTCACAAACCTGATTATAATGCTCGTATTTCAATGACCAGTCCTCAGATAATATGACTCGGCCGTCTTTAAGTCCTATCAGAAAGGGATTCAAAGCTGATAACTCGATAAGATGATGCGTACTGACTACGACAGACTTTCCTTGTCTAAGCAGTATTGAAATACAACTTACTACTTGCTCTGCAGCACTAAATTGCAAACCCGTAGTAGGCTCATCCAACAAGATGACATCAGGATCAGCAAGTAGAGTTTTAGCTAACCTTAACCTTGTCATCTGACCCGCGCTCAACGATGAAGGATAGCGCTTGAATAGAGTGACCAGATCGAAATCAGCGGACACTTTATTTAAAAAATGGGGAGGTGCGCCATGCATTGACGCACTCCATGTAAGATGGTCAATGACTCTAAGCCGCGGATTTAGTGTTGCAAATGCATCATGAAAAAGCACTTTACGTTTATTTTTTTCGGTCCAAATTAGCTTGTTAGGTTTTAATGCACCGGAAAGAATACGAAAAAGGGTAGACTTACCCGCCCCGTTTTCGCCAATGACCGCAGTGCACCTTCCAGGGCTGGAGATGACTTGTTCTTTTATCGACAGAGTAAAAGAGCCTTGTTCGTGATACAGCTCGTCAATTCGCATCTCATTCTCCACCTTGGGCTACAAGGTGATCGGTGAGCTCACTGAGAAATATCATTCTCTCTAGCTGAGTCTCGCCCTCTAGCGCTTTAAGCTTTATTTGAATGTTGCCATTAATGTATACGCTAGGCACAGAGGTTATCGCATATCTACGCTCTGCAGCCTTGTACATAGCTAGCAATTCAGCGACTTTGTCATGTTCGTAAGCATCTTCGATCTGACGCTCAGTAAGTGTAGTGAGTCCAGAAAGCCAATCAATGAAAAAAGCTTTATCGCCTATTGGCACTCGCTGGTCTTGAACAGCCCTAAATAGTTGTCCACTTAGCTGCTCATGAATATTCAGACTCCTTAATACCGCGTAAGCTTTTGCTGTATCACGCCATTGTTCTCGGCTAAAGGAAACTGGGAAACGTTCTACTAATATATTTTCTGTCTCGGTGATTTTTGATGTGGATTCAAAATAACGGCATGCCGGGCAATTATAAGAAATAAACTTAATAATTTGAGGTTCACTCGATTGCGGAAGGTGTTTTTTGACGACGTAATGGATGCCTTCCTTAAACCGTGACGACTCCTGAACATCAATGGACGATTGATTAGATCGTTGTTGAGGGTTATCGCTCGGGAGTGTTTTGCTGCTGTCACAGCCGCTCAGAATAAAAAAGGAAAGAAATGCAATACAAGTAAGATTATGTCTCATGGTCTGTCCATCTTGGTAAATAGCTTATTCCTTAATGTATAAACGTACAATTGGAAATTCCCACCGAAATTTTTTCAGCATTAATACACTTTGCTACGTCGTACTTTTTAACCACGGAGCAATTTATGACTGACCACAATTCTCATAATGAGAAGGCCCCCAATGACAGTGACGCAAAATCTAGAGATGATAAGTTAGAAGAGGTTCTATCTAGACTCGACGATGCAAAAGCAAATAGAGGACAAATGGAAGACCAGTTGCTCAAAACAGTAAAATATACTGGTGAAACGAATAAGAAAGTCATGGACGTTATGGGCACGTTACTGACGGTTGTTGTTGATCAGCAAAAATTGCAGAAGGCTCAGCACAAGAACAACCGAATGAGGTTGCTGTTTTGGGCAATGCCTGTGTTCTTCATGCTCTTTTATATGGGTAAACAAGCCTATGATGAACAACAGAAATTCAAGTCTCCAACAGGCTATGTAGCGCAAGTAGCGATTACTGGGACTATTGCCCCGGGCTCACCAACCGCTTCTGCTGATGCGGTTATTCCTGCGTTAAGAAAAGCATTTGAAGACAACGCAGCCAAAGGCGTGTTAATCAAAATTTCATCTCCAGGCGGCTCACCAGCGCAGGCCCATTTAATTTATAAAGAAATTAAACGCCTGCAAACCCTTTATCCTGAAAAGCAAATGGCATTGATTGGAACAGATAGCCTCACTTCAGGAGCTATGTGGATTGCTGCAGCAGCGCCGGAGATAAATGTACTGGAAAGCACATACACAGGCTCAATCGGCGTCATTGTGTCGCAGTTTAACTTTGGTAAAGCCATAAAGAACTACGACATCGAAAGGCTCATTATTACATCGGGCACCAATAAATCTGTACTAGATACGTTTGTGCCGCCCAAGCAAAAAGACATCGCTAAAATTGAGGATATGGCTAGTCAGATCCACAAGCAGTTTAAAGAAATCATGATTGAATCTAGAGGTGATAGGTTGAATGCTGATCATAACCTCCTTTTCTCTGGTGAATTCTGGTTAGGTAAAGAAGCTGTTGAGCTTGGTCTTGCTGATAAGGTGACAACCACCACAGAGTTGCTACTAGAAGAGTTCGAGACCGTAAATATACGTGATTACTCAAGTAAGCCAGGATTGTTAGATAAAATATCTTTATCGGCACAGGCTTTATTTTCGGCCCCACAAGCGCAATCCATGGCTATCCGTGCTTACCAACCTTTGCCTAGCTTTGATTAAAAGTGAAGAAACAGAAATATACCAACGCGAGTGATATAGGACGGATGGCGTTTTGCCCCCGTTCTGTGTCACTCGAGAAACAAGGTAAGAAAGTAACTGCCGACGCTAAGAGAAGAAGAGGTGCCGGCGACAATGCTCATGAAAATTTCAACAATAAATTCGCCAGCCCTAAAAGAGGGCCTTGTTTTATTGCAACTGAAGTTTTCGGAGAAAGCCATCCAATCACAGAGTCCTTTCGTGATTATCGAGACGCCCATTTAAATTCCGTTTTTGGCAGAGCATTTATCGCTTTTTACTATGCGACAAGTCCTTACTTATGCAGAGTATTACGGCGTTCTAATTTAGCAAGGCGATTAGTGAGAAAAGGCCTTTTATCTCTCCACCATACATTGCGATTGAGGTCGTAAATATGAAAACGAAGGGCCCTCTATGCTTACAATTTTTCTGATATGCGTTGCAGCATTCGTCATCGCCTTTGTGCTTTTAGAGCGAAGCGATGGTGATAGTGAGCGAATCGTCTACAAAGATACTGGCCCCAAATCACGGGTTTTTGTGGATAAAAAATATAAAGTTGCCGCCAAACCCGATCTTATTATAAAAAATATCGATGGCTTCATAGGTGTTGAATTTAAAAGTAGGCAATACGGGATATATGAAAGCGATATAGTAGAAGCCAAAGCTGCGGCTTTAGCAGCTCGAAGTAAATATCCAATATATGCCATACAAATTAAGAACCAAAATCAAAACAAGGTCATTGTGTTACCTAAAAGCAATGATGATTTATATAGGGAAATTGAACGTTATATATTACTTGCTTCGCAAGCACACTCTAAACTGCTTCCTGCAAGCCCTCACACTATGAAATGTAAATCCTGTCCTGTAAAAATGTCGTGCAATGAACGTATTGGTTAAGCGCGAATCATTATCACGATACGAAAGACGATAAAAAATAAAAATAAAAAATTTTTATTTTTATTTTTATTTTTTCATACATAACAATCAGTTAGACTGAAATATTTAGAAGGTAGGAGATTCCTTAACCGCTAAAAATAGCGATTATTGGGGATTCAGTGTTTCTTTTTCTTTCTTTTACTGAAATAGACAGCAAATTTCGTCTTGCCTTTTGACAAACCGACAGCTTTTCGGCGGCAGAATAACAGACCATTGTGACACATTTGTTACAGTGCCTTTTCATTCAATTTCAGCAACTTGCGAAATTCAAATATATAAACCAGTGTTAAAACGCAGGCTATCAATTCAGTTACGCTTGCTTTTCAACTGGAGTTATTCTCATGAAATCTAATTTCCAAAACCTCTGGATAACAGTAATTTCTTTAACTACGCTGCTTGTCAGTGGGTGTGGCGGGGGTAGCGATAATGATTCGCTGCCTACTTCAACTGCCCCCCCAACAATCACAACACCACCAGTAAGTGAAGGAGACACTGAAGAAGACAATGAAGGAGATGATGATGAAGGAGCAAGTGGAGGAGCAAGTGTTAACACATATACGCCAGTATTAGGCATGCTTCAATCGACAACTACACGTCAAAACATCATGGAAGGTTTAGCTAAGGGTATCTACGCCGATGATGGTCTTCGTATTACTCTCAATTACGATTATAAGCAAACGGGCGAGCAATCGTATGTTTTGGGGAAAATGCACAGCGGTCTGGACTTTCAAAGCTATGCAAATACGCCGCTTCGTTCGTTAGTGAACGGTATCGTAGTTATAACGGATTACGAACACGGAAGCGTAACCGTTGAATTCACAAACACGTTAAATGGAGAGGTATATTGGATCAGTTATCTCCACATGGAGAATATCCAAAAATCAGTTGGCGACACCGTTTCCGTTAATGACGTATTAGGCTATGAAGGCGCACAAAAAACTGAATCGCGACATGCACATATTGAAGTATCACGGCCTTGCTTGTTATCCGATAGCAGTTTGGGTTTGTTATCAATCAACCCTGATAGCACGACATGGCAAAATGCCGTCGACCCGATGGAGATCAGCCAATCTTTGCTAAATGGCTACTCAGAAGCCGCGGAGTCCCGTATACACTTTATAAATTTCTACTTTAAAGATAGGAAGTTTGTACCCGCACAACAGAACGAATTCACTGGATGTGCTTACATTCCGAAAACACAAAACGTTCAACAAAGTTTTTCCAAAGTAGTTACCTTTGATGTGTTAGATGACATGGACATCCCTCAACACACAGAAACATTTGATGCAACTGTAGGGAACAACTACCTAGCCAACGGAAGATTGATTGCGCTAGATAATTACTATCACTTTGGCACTGAGCCAGTCTTTTACCAGCCTATCTCACTGAAAAGCCTCAGGGTAACGGTAAGTGATGTATCGAACTCTACACAAGTCTCTCGATTACTTGACGTGAGCTCTTCGGTAGCACCACAAAACGATGCGATAATCGATGTGAACTTTGATTGGCGAGTCAATTATTTTGATAACCCGGTTAAATTATCCGGCACTGTTAGCGATAGTGAAGGTGTAGCCTCTATCGTTTTTAAAATGTCGGACAAACGTGCTAGTGACAAGGAATACCTACACGAATTCAACTTCAATTTCGATAAAAAAGATTGCGGTGAAAACTGCGTGTCTATTGTTGAGTATGATATCAACAACAGTAAATTGATAACCGGAGAATATGATGTGTCAGTTATCGTGACGGACCAAAATGGTAACGAGACAGAAAAATCATTGGGTGACGTTGTTATACAAAATCCTGTTGTTGACTTTAAATTCCCATCTACCATCACGCTTGGTACGGAAGTGTTGTTCGAAGTGTTCGGTGAGCAAAGCCTAACGCGAATTATCAACCTACCTTTAGAGATGAAAGTAGAGCTTGATGGACAAGAATTTTCCCTTGGGAACAAATATGAAACAACGGAGTTGTCAAACGGGTTCGACTACTTGTCATTGAAAAGAGTTCTGAGTGAAAACGATGGCTTTAAGCCGGGTACATTTCAATACAAAATCGTTTACAGTTTAAGTTCGTTCACTGAAGAACAGATTCTATATCAAGGAACAATGACATTAGTTGAATAAAGATACAATAAAGTAGTAAAAGCCAATGCAACTAATAGCACACGCTGTATTGCATTGGCTTTCGTTCATAACAGATTTGAATCTATGTCCCTACTTTTCTCTATTTGAAAGTTGACTAAGTAAAAAGTTGGGTAATGGCTTTTCGTTATCAATCGCTTTATATAAAAAATGATTGGCGCGCTTGTGCTCTAATAATCTTACCACCACAATTCCGCCAGCAAAGGTGACCTCAAAATTTATCTCAGCATAACGCGCAAAAAATGGTGAAAAGTCAGTGATAATCTGATTGATGTAATAATCTGTAACTAATAAGGCTAAGTTACTCTTACTTTTGTTGTAGCGTGATTGGATCGTAAAGTCATCGGATATACCAAGATTAACCTTAACATTCGCTTTCCTATGACCTTGCGTAATATTGGGTTGCGTGGGCAACAAAAGGACCTTGAGCCTATCAAGCATAATCTGCTTAAAATATGCGGAGCCTGAAAAGCCAATCTCAGGTTTCGTAACATCGATAGTGTATACCTTTCCTGTGTTCCTATTTATCTTCACCAACATCCAATAACCTTCGCCAACGGTTTCTTTTTTCAATACAACATCCGTTGAGAAAGTGGTTGGAAACGGTTCATTAGTTAGCTGACTGAGGTTTCCCAATGGCCTTACAGTGTAATTATAGCGAGCCTTGGGCTCATACACCGTATCTGAAGAGATAACCTCAACAACAAAATATTCAATGATAGACGAGGCTTTTGCCAAGGTTTTAAACGGCGTCATGATTAACGCCATAAGTAAGGTAGCACTGATCAATTTATTCATTCTTAGCCTTCTTAGCATCAATGATATTGCTGTAAAGCATCCTCGGTATAGCATGCAACTGTTCTTTCTCAGTTGGCAGTATTGATGGCCTCAATAGAGGCTTCTCAGCCGTAAATATGAACTCACTTAGCAATGTGCCACCCTCTTCATGAAAACGGAGAAATATGCCAGGAAGGCACAAACCATCTTCACAAGACTGCATCGTATCAGCGTAATAATCTAACATGGTCTGCTTCGCTTCTAAGGGATAAGCAATTAACACTGCTATAAGTCGTTTGCCCCGCCATTCATCTGGCTCCCAAATAAACTTCAGCCACTCTATGCCGTTCGTTTCTGTAACTGGATACCATTTATTGGTCATTTGCTCTTGGTACCACGATAAAGAAGGTGTTATATCCCCTTCCAATTCCGCCCTTGCTACTTCTAACACATGTTTTTGACCAGCCACCGGCAACATCAACGGAGGGTACATAAATCGTAAAAAGGGCGATGCAACAGGTTGATTAACTACTCGTAATAGCGCTTTTCGTTGGGATGATGACGCAGACTCAAAAGGAAAAAAGGACAACGCACGTAATAAATCATAGTAAACATCTTCGCGACTTACTTTTCTGGCCGCTAACTCGTCTTCTAGGCGACTTATTGGTATGCGATAGGACAAAATTTCATTGAGAAGTAGATGGCCATATGGCTTTTTTTGAAGCTTTTTTAAGTAAGTGATAGAACGAGCTGGATCATAAAACTCTGAATTGGGGTCTGAAAATATAGTTGATAAAGGTTCAAATGCTTCTGAATGCCCTTCCCGAGCCAACGAGACGTACATATCTAGCGATTTTTGAGGGTAATAGAACTTATGCTCAGGGTTTGCGAAAATCTCAGCTAAGAGCAATCTAGACGATTTATCACCGTCTAACGCGCTAGCAATCAAATCATTGTTCATCTCTGCTGCGACAAGGAATTTACTATAGATAATGATGAAAACTAGTGCCAACAATCTCATGACACTACCTTATCAAAGCGCTCGTGAAATCTTTTCATCATTATCGCTATCTTCGGGTCTGGCGCCTCGACTTCAAACACTGAGCGTAAATTTTCTAGCGGGATATAGTCCTTGTTATGTGCATGCTTAAATCGCATTTCTACCATACGCAATAAGAACTGCGTCTCATCGTCATACACGTTGTGCGACATCATCCTTTGCGTCGTGTTGATGATCATCTCGATAAGTGACGTAAGCAATTTAGAAGGTTGAACCATAGAAGGCACTTGCTCTATAACAATCGATTCATCAATTCCTTCGGCCTCTTTGCTTTCTTCATGTTCAGAGGTTTTTTCTAATTCAGCAGCCCTTCTCATTGCTTGTTTGCGCCATTTTAGAACGTCAGTCTCGTCTCCCCAAAACAAGTTATCAATCGTACAATTTGTTGGGTCACAATCATGATAGCAAGGTGTTTTGTAGTTATTTTCATCCATCGGCATGAATGTAGACAATAATAACGATGGGACGTCATATGCTGTCAGTCGGGGTGTATATAGAACAATAATTTGCTCACCAGTCAGCTTTGGGATTGGCATAATGCGACGTGGCTGGGCCATATTCATACTGTATATTTCGGCCTGCCTAGAAATATAATAATGTCCTGCCTTAACATTGATAAGGCGAAGGTCATCATCTTCGATTTTCTTTTGAAGCCATATGGGATCTACATAAGTTGACATCGACGTAATACACTTTTTTAAAACGGTATATGTAGTGTATTACGTCAACTTTTAACCCATTCTCTATCTAATTTTCGAGCTATTACCACTTTGATTCAAAGGTGAAGGAGACAATCCTTGAACTTGCATAATTGGCTCTTGAATAATTCTGGTGGCTTCTCTTGCAGACATATTTTCAGGAAGACGATTTACCATATCATTGACTATGCCAGTCACAATGCGATCTTCTGACCGGAATAGATTTGAGCCTGATGCCGTATCAGTATAGGGTGCGCCAATCTTATCTCTTAATTCCGCATCGGATAAACCGGAGACATCTCCCCCTTGAGCTTTAACAGAATCCCTGACTTCGGACAAATAAGCCAGGTTTTGAGGAGTGCTAAATTGAGCATTTTCCCGTTGTGTATTGACCGCCTCTATTGGTGATGGTGCACCAGAATATGACGCGCTCATCTTATCTATTAAGGAGCCTGATTCTTTGCTTACCTCATTAAAGAAGCCATTTTTTGATTTATCAATTAAATGCTCCGTAGCAGAATCAGCAACATCGTAGTTACCAGAAACGTTTCCAGAAACCAGGCCGCCATAGGCTTGTCGTAATGTCGTATCGCTACCTACATCAATTTTGTGTGCGTCGAATATTTGTTGTGCTGCTGGAGATGAGATATTTCCATCACTCACTTCTTTTTGCAGTGCAGCTTGCAACTGACCATTCCAATTTTTCTGCTGATCAGACAATGTCTCACCATCGGTTTGATTACTTGAACTCATTACGTCCACGTCGTCCCTATCATTTTGCATATTCGGTAACGTCGAAGCCATGCTGGGTATGAAGTCAGATGAGGTACCGTACCCAGACTTACTGACTATTTGACTGCTATTGTTATCATGGGCTGCAACATAATCACCTTCTTTTTGTGAGATTTCGCCTTTTCGCTCGTTGACACTGTCATTGAAGTTATTGGCGACGTCGGACAGGATGGCTTGGCCTGCATCAATAGCTTGAAGGTTCTTTTCATTACTCGACTGGCCTATTCCAGCGCTATCTATTGTCGATAGCGTAGATTCATAATTACTAGAGTCAATGCCCGGCAAACTCATAACAGAATCAAGTGCTTGATTGGTCTGATGTGCTAAGACCTGATTTTGCTCCTCTTCATTAAGTTCCCTATACGGTGTTCCTTGGCTAACACCGAGTGACCCAGCATTTGAGTCTATTGTGTTTTGTATGCTCTCAGGTGAGAAGAATCGTCCATATTCTGAGCCCACTCTCTCAGAATTTCCTCCAGTCGATTGTAAGCTTTCTGTTGTTCCATTGATTTGTTCTAGCGGCGTCGGAGTAGGAGCGGCGCCCATATTGTCATAATTAATACCGCTGGTTTCCTGACTAGCTCGTGCTTCCACACGGTTTCCTTCGACCGCTTGCTTGCTTCCCTCTCCAACAGATTGGGCATTCGTTTGCATTTTATGATTGGCTGAAACCCCATTAATTTCAGAAAATAGCTGACTGTCTAAACCACTCAGCACCTCAGCAACTTTTTTAGCTTGTTCTTTTGTTAAATTTTCAGGGTTGTTAGACTTTGGATTCTCAGCAATTTGTGAATATTGAAAAGCCGTAGAATCTGATGCATTGAATGCGCCTACAAGCATAGAGGTCGCATCCGTTGCACCGGGGACTTTTATATTACGCTCACGCTCAGCGTTATTTTCATAGTGAGATTTAACAGCTTCTAACTGTTTAGGCGTTAGATGACCACCTAGCCCATTATCAATATGATCATTCATATAATCCTTAACGCCTTGAGGAGATGTGAAATTCATCTTTGACTGCACATCATTTAGGTCAAGCTTTTTACCTTGGGTGAACTGTTCACCGACTGCAGCATCGGAAGAATACGTCCGCTGCCGCTCAGTTGCTTTAGTATACTCTGCACTCGCTTGAGTTAGATCCGACTGATGTTGTTCTATTACTCGTTGCTGCTCATCCGATAGTTTGATGGAGCCCGAATTGTTTGTTGAAGTGCCATTTGTAGTTGTGACGTCTTCTGTTTTACCTGTCTTGGTTGAATTAGAACCTGATCTCGATGTTTCATTAGAATTTTCGTCAATGCTTCTCGTGCCTCCAACTGCCCCTCCTGTGAGTGCGGCCTCTCCGCCCACAGATGGACCAAATCCTTGAAGTGCTGACAATTTGTTTCCTATCGAAGAGGTTGGATTATTAGAAGAGCCAGGAGTTGAAGTAGGGTCAACCTGACCTCTCGATTGTGCAGAAGGCTGATTCGAGCCCCCTCCTTGATTCATGTCTATACCTGTAAGTTGGGAGAGGGCTTTTGTTAAACCTGCAGTTCCAAATTTGGCACCTAAACTAAGACCCAACGTCCCTGTTCCTATATAACCAGCACTGGTTTCAAGAGCAGTCTTTTCAGAATCGCTATATCCATTTGTGCTAATGCCGGCCTGCTCTAACACCTGTTTGCCCGCAGATTGATAGGCATTTGCAAGTACAGTCTCGTCAGCGCTCGCCGTGCCTGCTGCATTGCGACTGATTAATTGCTTTACTGAATCAGTTGTTTGCTGCTTTGCCGCAGCTAAGTTTTCTTTTGCAGTTTGAACGTCATTTGCGGCTATTTTCTGACTACTACTATTTGTATACGCTGCAGATGCAGTGATACTCGAAGCAGCATCAAAACTATGTGTTTGAACAGGGCTGACGTTTGGATTTCCTTTGTGGTCAGTCATGTAAGGAGACAACCCAAGCTCTGATATTTGCCCATGTGACTGAGGAGAAGAGCGTCCCGCAATAGAGCCTGCAGCACCCGCTGGAGAAGCAGCACTTGAGGCTACCGACGTTAAGGCAAAAACCGAACCGGTAATGACAGCTAACGTGACGATAGGCGCAGCAGCTAACAGGTTTGACCCCACGGCAAGATAATTTGCCGTAGAGTCAAGTATCATGTCATAAGCAAATGGAGTGAATCCATCCATGTTTAGTAAAGCCGATACGGCCTCTCTAGTATTTGCTATGGTGATATAGTTAATCGCTGTAGCAACCGGAAAAATGGAATATCCCCAAATTCCAATTAAAAGATAACCACCTAAATACTGCGCAGCACCCATGCCCTTTGTGATCATGATAAGCATGGCTAACGGGAAAAGCGCATAAAATAACATGATGATGAAATTAGTCGCTGGCATCATGAAATTAAGAAATGTTTCGCCCTCTATAGCTTCCTGTAACTGTGCGGTTTGAATAGACTCATTAATATTTGCAACCGCTAACATCGCAGAATCTGGATCGATTTCTTGGGCGCCGCTGACAAGACCATTAAAATCTCGCATAACGCGAACGCGATGGAAATTTCGGGCATTGGTAACACCACCTAGCAACTGACCCAACAATTCGTAGTTCGTTGTGATTGCAGATACACTGTCTAAACACGCTCCGCCATCAGCACAGTTTTGGGTAACCGTCTCGTTACTGGTAGACAATGCTCTTAGCCTACTCGCACCAAATCGGGTGGATGAGTCAAGATAATTGTCCAAACTGCCAACGTCGCCGGCCCCACCAGCTAATACATCACGAACGTCCTGACATGTTTGAAATGTCTCATCGCCGGTGGTCGGGTCCATGAATTCTGCAAGGGTGTTTAAATGGTCGGGACTTATCAAAGCCGTATCCGTCATGTAAGAAAAAGGATCAGCTCTACGTTTCATCTCATCGGGTTTAAACACATTAGTCGCATTAGCATCTTCAGCTAATTTTTCGTCAGCAGACGCATGCAAACAATACTTAGTATAGCTATACATGTTATACATCAGTGGCTCATCTAGCTCTTGTAGAGCACTGGCACGAAGTGCATATAAGGTTTTAACAGGTGAGAGAAAACCATTGCCACCGGTTAGTGTTGACTCAAATGCCGTGCCTTCGATTGGTACTGATTGGAACGCGTTTTCCATCAGCTCAGATGTTCTAAAAGAAATTAGACTCATCCCGTAACCAACGACAGCCAACCCTAACGGGACATCATACACAGGCAGTGTTTTGCCCGTGTTAACATCAGAGATATACATCCTGTCTACAGTAGGCACTGCAACTAAAGCATAAATGAAAAGCCCCGTTAATGGCCCTTGCATCTGTAACCGCTGCGTACTTACATACTGATTCATGGTACCGATGAGGGCAATCATAGCGGCAAGAGTAGTTGCTACGCCTAATCCCAAACCGCCAGTGCCTGAAAAAAATGTCGTTGTTGCAGGATCAAACAACAGCCTAAGACCGTCAAAAAGTACCACTAACGCATCGATACCTCCCCACGTATAAATAACTCCGTCTTCCATAGTTATCTGCCTACTATTATTTGTTGAGGTTTGAGGTAATTTGACGAGACATGGATTTCGAATACTTATCAACTATCTTGTTGTACGCATTACCATTTTCCATTTTTGCTAATGACGCTTCAGCAAGCTCTTTAAGTTGATTGGCTTCCTCTAGTTTTCTGTCTATCTCATCATAAATTTGAGTGACTTGGTTTCTGGACACAGACATTTCTTTTTGCCCCGTATTCAAGAACAAAGTCGTCATTTGAGCCAAATCTGTTACATAGTTATAGATCATCATATTAGACAGATATTCGGTCACCTCTTCATCCATCGCTTTCATCAAAGTGGACTTATCAGCTTCTGTACCAATAGAAAATGCTCTTATCACGCTTGGAGGACTTGCTTTGATTATTTTTTGTTGGAGGTCACTTAACGTAGCGATTTCGCCATCTTGCAACTTCTTGAAAGAACCCTGAACGTAACACCTCATAATTTCTGGAAGGGTGACCTTTTCCGCTTTATCACTACATGATGTGTCTGCGTTGTAGTCAGCTATTGCTGCAGAATAATCAGGTGGCGTTTTCGTGTCTGAACCACAAGGGAGGTCGTAATCATTCCCTGTTGCTGGATTGGAAGCAGAAACGTCCTTGCACTGTAAAAGTTGACGACATTTGCCGCCAGTACATTCCAGGTCCGAAGAAAGCAAGGAAGTTAAAGATTTTACCTGCGGTCCAATGTAATGAGATTCGACTTTTTCATTGTCATCTTCAGGTGAAATTGTGTAATAACCGAAAAAGTTCATCGCCGCTTCAGTAGGAGAAATACCGGTGTGCGGTGGCGTCGTAACAGGATCCGTAGTAGGTAAACCTAAAATTAACGTACTTAGACTAGATGGAAACAAAGAGTCGGGAATAGCCGCTATTCCTTGACTTTTCGAAAAGGTTTCTGCAACAACATTACCATACAAGAACTTAGCATTGGCATCGCCGCCAAGAGCCGCAACAGTATCTACAAAACTTTCCCACTTATCAGCAATAACGGTTGCAGCGCCGGAGTCTTCCAAATTACATACATAGGCGTCATCACCAAAAACAGATGCTTCACCATCACATAACATACCGCCTACATTGAATACGTCACCATTAGTCGTTTTTTCGTCGATAAAACTTTTCACCATGGTACAGGTGTCCCGGTTAGCCAAGTTCAATCTTTCTAACTGGCTCTGAAGCGTTTTCATAGATGTCCAGCAGGGGCTGCACATAGACTGCAGTGCCAAACCAAAACCATAAGTCAGCGCTTCGGATGCAACACGGCGAAGGATTGCAATGGCCTCATCTAGACTTATGAGGTCAAACGAGCCCAAGTTAATATTGATACTTGAGCAGTTCGGCGGTGTAATACTCGGAGGAGTTAGATTGACTAAGTTAACGACCGTTGAGGGATTCGAAAAACGAATGCGGCCAAACGAATAGGCATGTCGTCCCAATTGGGAAAGTTTTCTGCCGTCGCCCCCCGTATAACTGAAAGAAGCATCTGCAGTTATCACATCCAACGTATCAGAAACCGATGCATTTACCCTAGATATGAAAAAGATTGAGCACAAAAGAAGTGCAAACAACCATTTGTATTTTTGTTTAAAAATGGTCTTCATTTTGATTCACCTGCTTGCTTATTTTCTGGATAAAAATCTTCATAGAATGACTTATTTGAACTGTCGTTAATCATGTCAATGACGCTGTTGATTAGTAAGACGGGGTCTTCTTCCATTCCACTGGGCAAATCACTGTATTCGTTTGATGCAATCAAGCCCATTTGCGTGTGATGAATTTTCTCGTACCACTCCTTTCCTAAAATGCCATGCTCAAAGCCAGCTATCAGGGTTCGGTCTTTCAAGGTATCGAGATTTATCATTCCTTTGGAAATCAGAGAAAAGGTATTGTCTGGTGTCACTAGCACGTAGCTTGGCCAGTTAGTAATCTCTAATCTCTCAGAGACATTGATAAGATCATCAGGGTAAACCTTTATATCTTGAAGCAGCCCTTGTACTACATCAGGCTGAGCCGTATTGCGGGCGTAAACGCGGATATCGAGTTTAGGAAATTTGCGATGCAAATAATTTACAACGGTAATGGATTGTCGGCAGAACTGGCAGTTTTCATCATAAAAGACCATCAACCCTGACTCGTTGTATAGCTCACCTAATGCTTTCTCTTTCAGAATATCTTGATTTTGAATCATCGCGAGCGATGTTGCACCGAACAAAGGTAGGCGATCTCCCTCCTGTAGTAGAGGGTCGCTTTTTTGCATATACTGACGCTTGCGAGCATAAACTTCTGATTTATCCATCATCACTTTCTGTGCATAAAGCTCAGCTCTTAGGTTTTCTCGCGTTGGGTTGTTCACCGCCCTGTCTCGAATCACCTGATAGTTCTTTGCAAACCACTCTACGCTCATAGGCTTAGGAGGTTTTTGAGCGCTCTCCGCAGGTGCACTTGGCGCAGGTACGGGCTCTTCAACAGGCTCAGGTTTTTCGTCATCACCCCAATAAAATAGCCAGCCAAGATCTTCTTGACCGGCCACTCTCATTGATTTTGATTCATCTTGTTCCATTTCTTTCAAATAGTCGTTCTTGTCTGGCCCGCCTTTGCCATCGGACTTAGATGTCTGAGCTTGCGCAATACAGCACTGGGTTATTAAAAGACAAACCAACAGGCTTTTTAACTGAAGATGCATAACTAACACTCGATATCGTTTTTTCATTAATAGAAGTGTATTAACCGACCAACTTGTATTTAATGTGCTAGTTTTTTCAGCGAATCAGAATTAAGGTAAGTTTTTTTACAAATTTTTTGAGTAATACATTAAATAGGAATTGAGAAGTGGCGTTATGATTTCCCGTGATGGCGTCAGAACTCTTCAGTTAATAAGGATGTACCATGAATCGTTATCAGATTATTTTTAAAAACCTCAGCTTGCTCGCCTTCGCAGGTGTTTTAAGTGCGTGCGTAACTAAAAGTAGGAATGATGATTTTGCGGGTCTTAAAGATCATCTCAACCAAGAAATCATGATTGATGCTAAACGGGATGAGCGTCCACCACTGCAAAACGTTAGTCAACGCCTTGCTGATGAGACGAAAACTCACGTCGACCTAGAAACCGCAATTGAGATGCTTGAAAATAACGAGTGGGTATTTGCTAATTACACAATCGACAACCATTACGACAAAAGCAATCCTAATTCACCTTTTCACGATAAATACGATGCGAAAACCTTTTATCACCCACCACTTTACAAGGGATATGACGTGTGGATTGATGAGAAAGGAGCGGATGTTAATGCTACCGTCGAATATTGGCTAGCAATGGATGCTATTACCCAGGTGATTTACAAAAAAATCAAACACACGCCACCTGAGACGAGAATTGGCGGTCTCCAGCCAAAGTTTAATGCATATGGTCGAAAGATATATTCGAATGCACCTACCTACGCTCGTTCTCTGTCTGGCCTTAATACTATGCTTAAAGATATGTTGGCCTATGGAATAGATAAAAAGACCGCCATGGTCACCGCTCATTTATGTAATGGTTCTTGGTTTAATCATGCCATGCGAGAGCATGAGAAAGAATATTATAAAGTGGCGGAGGAAAATAAACTTCCTTGGGATGCATCGCTCGAAGAGCTGAACCGTTCTACGGAAAATCAAAAAGCATATTATCTTGGCTATGTCGGGCCAATTGTAGTGCGGAGCTACAACCCTTCTGATTGCGATGAGATGCGTCAAAAAGTCACGAAAGATGAAAACTCGCCTTTTTGGGGCGATAGGCTCTACAAAGTCGGAGGGTTACAAAGACACTCTGATGGCAAATATGACAATCAGACCATCACTGAAATTCGTATAGACAACCCTAAGTTAGATATTGGCTTTTGGCAGCACATAACAAATAAGGATCTTTATAAAGATTTAGGAAGAGTTCGTGAAGAAGGACTATTTTCGGGTCTGCTCTACCCTGAGCGCGCGAAATTTGTTGTTATCACAGCCCGCTCTACAAGAAACAGTGTGGGAGTCAGTCATTATAGCTGGTCTCGATACTTCAATGACTATAGCCCATTAGATGATGCAAGACGCGCTGCGTATTGGATGGGTGACACTATGTTTAGTTGGTTCTGGGATAAAGAAAAAAAATCCGGCATCAGTTTTAGACGCAACCTTAAACACGACTTCGGCAATTTCATGCGCGACAACGGACGTGAAAGAAGATCGATTGCGGGATGTAAACTAAATCCAGCTCAAGTGTCTTTTCAGGGAGATAATGTAAGGGAGTTTAGAAAGTTCTACAAATGCACAATGGGTCAGGGAGTGGGTTACGGTATCTTCGCAGGTACACGAAAAGGATTTAACCATGCCGCGGCGCGTCGAGCGGGTGTGAATCACCAATATCATGCTGTGTTTGAATTTGCTGGATTAACAACCGATCTCAGAGAAAAAGAGGACTGCAATAAAGCAGAATTCAAAGGCCTTTGTAGACAAATTGGCACTAACCTATTGCAGGATACATTGGGTGTAAAACAACAAAGCAGCTATTTCTCATTTGAAGATGCGCTTGCATATACCCAAATAACAAAAGAGGGGCGGATTGAAGGTGTTGTACTTATCGCAGGGTTTAAAGTTATCTACGACCTTACCGACATTGCAGCCTGGTATCAGTCTTACCACCCGCATGATGGTGTAAAATACAAAAACCTAATTAATCGTTTTGTTTTTGGTAGTGAATTGGATTATCAAGATCCGCGCTATTGATGTAACTCTGTCGTGACGGCGTAAAATTCGACTCGCCAATCGTATACTTTTAATACACTAAGCCTATCTAGACTTTTCAGATAGGCTTTTTTATGGCAAATACATTTAGCCACTCTCAACTATATAATTATTGTCACGACCTTTTCCGCGATAAATTGTCTACTCTGGAAAAAAAAGACGTTCACCCTGCGATCCTCCAAGCTAAAAGCAATAAACTTTTTTACTGGTACCCAGCAACACCTTCATCACTATTGAACATCATCGACGATAACAAACTCCTGTCTGATAAAGGTTGGTTGCCAGGTTTCTTTAATACACCTTTTATTATTTGGTATAAAAACAACGGTAATATTCAATGCATACCTATTGATTTGAGAACAGCAAGCATAGTGAAAAACGGTAGTCTTAATACTGATATACCATTTGGCTATCGGTGGGTAAGGGTTGTATCGGATAAACGAAAAGATGAGCCTGTTTATGTCTGTCTCTTATACACATCTCCGAGCCCACGAGACGGACTCCTATCTCG
>OJDZ01000334.1_pt1 | contig 29606 bp, 25 predicted proteins | sample 1592981 | NCBI WGS metagenome assembly OJDZ01 (sample SAMN05416851, study PRJEB24817) | seawater metagenome | isolation source: Sea water | place: Canada:Atlantic | collected 2013-07
TGAATAAACGGCATGCTATCAGCATGCCTTTTTTTTGTGTTGTTTTGGACGAACTATCATGCGCCTTTATATTACAGTGATCCTTTTTCTTATTTTACTTACTATTGCCTTTATTTTTGGTAGTCAAAACGATCAAGTACTGACATTAAATTACTTGATTGCAAAAACTAACCTTTCAGTTGCAGCGGCAGTTAGCTTATTTACCACTATAGGTTTTATGCTTGGCCTATTGTTCGCTTTGTTTTGGAAGTTAGTGAAAATGATAAAACCAGCTAAAAATGTTCAGCTGAAAACACAGAAGAAATCTTAGTATGTTAGGGTTATTATTTTTATTGTTACCTGTAGCCATGGGGTATGGTTGGTTTATGGGGCGCAATAGTGTTAAGCAAAATGATCATAGTGCTCAACAAGAACTCTCCATTAAATATTCAACAGGGTTGAATTACCTATTCTCTAATCAACAAGATAAAGCGATTGATTATCTGCTTGAAGCACTAAAAGTCGAAGATGACACCGTTGAAGCTCACTTTGCGATGGCCAATTTGTTTAGACGTCGCGGCGAACTTGATCGGGCATTAAAAGTACATGAACATCTGGTACGTCAAAAACACTTACCCAACAGTGCTAAACAGCAAGCCGTATTTGAGCTTGCAAAAGATTTTCTCAGTGCTGGACTGTATGATCGTGCTGAATCCATGTTTCATAAACTGTTAAAGTCAAAAACCTACGGCTTAAAGTCATTAACTGCTTTAATGCAGATTTATCAATCGACTAAAGATTGGCATCAAGGTATTGCGCTTAAAAAAGCGATTGCTAAAACTCGTGATACTAAACTCTTACACACTTTAGCTAATTTTTATTGTGAACTGGCATCAACAGCACTGGAGAAGGATGAATTTATCGACGTTATAGAGCTCTTAGATAATGCCTTAAGCCATGATCCTAATTCTTCTCGGGCAAACTGGTTGATGGCACAAATTTATGAAAATCATCAACAGTACAATGAAGCGTGTCAATGTTACAAAGCCATTTATGAGCAAGACAAAGAGTTTTTTCCTGATGTAATAGAAAAAATGTTTCTTTGTTATCAGGCGCTTGATGCGGAAAAAGAATTTTTTCAGTTTATTAGAAAAGTTTATGAAGAAACCGGTAGCACATCAGCGTTGATTAAGTATTTAACACACATTGAGCATGTTAAAGGTGTGAATTCCGCGAAAAAATTTATTTTATCGGCATTGAAACGTCGTCCTACTATTCGTGGCTTTAAACACTTCGTTAAAATGCAAATGAACGATAATGAATCGGAAAACACTTCAGAGAACCTTGAAGCTATTCGTGAGCTTGTTACCGCTTACTTAAATGTTAAGCATCGTTATAGTTGTAGAACCTGTGGTTTTAATTCTAGCACTCATTATTGGTCATGCCCATCGTGTCATGATTGGGAGCAGCTTAAACCGGTAAGAGGTTTAGAAGGCGAATAAAGTTACGGTTAAAAGATTCACACAAGTTTACATTATATAAAAATATTTACCTATTGAGGAAAACAGCATGAGAGATGCAAAAGTTGTCGTAGCCTTAGATTTTGATAACAAAAATGAGGCATTGTCTTTTGTAGATAAAATACAACCGAGTGATTGTCGGTTGAAAGTGGGCAAAGAAATGTTTACTCACTTTGGCCCTGAATTTGTCAAAGAACTTGTTAACCGAGGCTTCGACGTTTTTCTTGATTTAAAGTTTCATGATATTCCTAATACCGTGGCGAAAGCGGTTGCTGCTGCCGCTGATTTAGGTGTTTGGATGGTTAATGTGCATGCTTCAGGCGGTCTTAAAATGATGGAAAAAGCTAAAGAAGCATTATTGCCTTATGGCGACAAAGCACCATTACTGATTGCGGTGACTGTGTTAACCAGCATGAGTGAAGAAGATCTTGTTGATATAGGTATTACTCGAACACCAGCGGAGCAAGTACAACATTTAGCGACGTTAACTAAAAAAGCGGGTTTAGATGGTGTGGTTTGTTCTGCAATGGAGGCTGAGTCATTAAAGCAATTATTAGGACAAGCGTTTAAGCTTGTTACGCCTGGTATCCGACCAGCAGGTGCGAATGCCGATGATCAAAAGCGCATCATGACCCCTGAACAAGCACTCGATGTTGGTGTTGATTATTTAGTTATTGGTCGTCCGATCACTAAAGCGGAAAATCCACATGCAGTATTACAAGCAATTAACTTATCAATTAGCTAGCTTTACGCCATTCGTTGCTATTTTTATATTGGCTATTTGACAAATTACCTCAAGACTTCTAAACCTAATACAGCGAATTATTATCTAGGATAATTCGCTTATATGGATATTAACTATTAGAAGGAGAATACAATGAAAAAGCACATCTGTTATTTTCTCATCATCTTATTTACCGTAATATCGTTGCCACTTCGAGCTACAGACGTTAATGACGCGTCAGAAATGATAGCTACTCAAGAAGTACAAGTTGTGGATATTAATAAAGCGGACGTTGAAACGTTAGTTTTGTTGAAGGGTGTTGGAGAAAAAAGAGCAAAAGCAATCGTTGCTTATCGTGAGTTACATGGTGAATTTAATACTATTGATGATTTACTCAACGTTAAAGGCATAGGTGAGCAGATGCTAGAGCATAATAGGGCAAGGATTAAGCTGTGATTATTGAAATAGCGCGGTAGAAGTTTAGTTGTAAAAAAGCCAATCATTAGATTGGCTTTTTTACACGCTGAGTCAGCTATAGCAAAGTCAATAAGTCGTTTTCTAATACAGTAAAAACGGCTTATAAACTTGCTGCTATTTTATAATAAGCTATCTAGCGTTAATTCCATCATACCTTTAAACGTGGTTTCACGTTCATCAGCCGTCGTTACTTCGCCAGTTTTAATGTGGTCGCTTACTGTTAACACCGTTAGTGCTTTTTTACCATATTCTGCAGCTACGCCATATAAACCAGCCGCTTCCATTTCAACCGCTAAAATGCCGTATTTTTCCATCAAAGCAAATGCTTCAGGATTAGGCGTGTAAAATAAATCAGCAGTAAAAATATTACCAACTCGGACATCTTTACCGGTTTTTTCTGCTGTTTTCACCACTTGATTAAGTAAATCAAAATCTGCAGTGGCAGCAAAATCATAACCATTTAAGCGTGAACGGTTAACATTTGAGTCAGTACTCGCTGCCATACCGATAATAATGTCACGTACTTTTATATCATCACGTACTGCGCCACAAGAGCCGATACGAATAATGCTCTCTACGCCGTAATCTTTATATAACTCTGTTGCGTAGATTGAAATTGATGGTATGCCCATACCTGAGCCCATTACTGAAACGGGTTTGCCTTTATAGGTACCGGTATAACCAAACATATTACGTACACGAGTGACGCATTTTGCATCATCAAGAAAATTTTCTGCAATAAATTTTGCGCGTAGTGGATCGCCCGGCATAAGTACCGTTTTTGCGAAATCGCCGTTGTTTGCTTCTATATGTGCTGTTGCCATGAGTGTTAACCTTTGTTAATGGTGTTTCAATCACAGTAAGTTTCTAGCCATTGCTGATATTTCTATCATTCAGCCGCTATCAAGGGTGTTTTACTGATATGTCTTTTAAATTTTTAAAGTTGAATTCTAACTGAAAAAGCGTTCGATGATCCAGTGATAACCTACACTACCTAAATAAATACCGAAAATACCGGCTATACCTGATAAAACTGGTGGTGCAGGTATCGGTAATTTTAGTAGTGAAAATACTAAACCGACAACTATACCTGTTATTGTCGCAATAATAACTTCAAACACGTGTTCTCCTAGTGGATGGCCAATCGCATATTTTAACCTGATATTAGCCAGAGCAACAACGGGTACTAGCTGTTATTTAACACTTTCTGTTTTAATGCTGTTTTTTCACTGTTTGATAAAAAGGCGGCTTTCAGAGAGTTTTCTTGTAACTGCTGTATATCTTTGTCGGTAAACCCTAGGGTGTTACGCGCTACAAGGTATTCATTTTTTAGTTCTATTCCTTGTACACCGGGATCATCAGTATTTAAACATACCAATAAACCTTTGGCTAAAAAGTGTTTAATTGGATGTTGTGATAAGTCCTTTATAGTGCCGGTTTGATAATTCGACGTTAGACAAGATTCAATCGCAATATCATGCTGTAGCATATAATCCATTAGCTTTTCATCTTGATGACAAGCTACGCCATGGCCTATGCGTGTCGCGTGTAAGTGGTTTATGGCCTGCCATATACTTTTAGGTCCAGCAGCTTCACCAGCATGTACCGTAACATTGAGTTCGGCTTGTCGCACTTGTTTAAAGTGTTCAACAAACAAGTCACCAGGAAAGTTGTATTCGTCTCCAGCTAAATCAATAGCAATCAAATGTTGTTTATGAGCAAGTAGGGCATCTAACTCATCTTGACACTTTTCTACGCCAAAAGTTCGGCTCAAAATACCAATAAGATTAATTTTTACATCATATACTTTACATGCGGCATTGACACCATCTACAACGGCCGCAACAACATCAGCAACCACTAGATTATTCTTCATGGCCATGTAATAAGGCGAAAAGCGTAATTCAGCATAATGAATACCGGCGTTAAAGGCATCTTCAACGTTTTCGAACGCAATACGTTTACAATCGTCTAGATTTTTAAGTACGGCAACACCCCAATCAAGCTTACTGAGAAACGCTAATAAATCGCTTTCGCTGCCTTGAATTTGTACATGAGGAATAAATGCTTCGAAATTAGTTTCAGGTAAAATAATGTTATGTTCATGTGCTAATGCCCAAATGGTTTCAGGGCGAATATTACCGTCTAAATGTCGGTGTAAATCAATTAATGGTAGGTGAGAATGAGTCATAGTTATTGGCAACCTATATGTATTTGTTTTATGAAAAATACGACCAAAGTATTATAAAATAAGATTATTTTTTTTGCTTGGATGTCGAATAAATTTATTATACCGCTTTTTTCGTATTTTAGGTTGCTATTAGCCGAAGAACACTGATAAATTATCTCTGGGACTAATCATCTAGGTGTCTAGACGTAAATATAAAATAGCATTTCAGTATAAAGAGAAACAATTATGGTTGAGCAAACCGACGACGTTCGTATTAATAAAATCAAAGAACTTTTACCTCCTATCGCATTACTTGAGCGATATCCTTCATCAGAACAAGCAACAAAGTCGGTGTTTGCTGGCAGAAATGCCATCAGTAAAATTTTTAATAATCAAGATGATCGCTTACTTGTAGTGATTGGACCCTGTTCAATACATGATCCTAAGGCAGCACTGGAGTACGGTGAACGTTTAGTTAAATTACGGGAAAAATATCAAGATACCCTTGAAATTGTCATGCGGGTTTATTTTGAAAAGCCCAGAACAACGGTCGGCTGGAAAGGGCTGATTAATGACCCTTATATGGATAATAGCTTTAAGCTTAATGACGGTTTACGTATTGGTCGTAAGTTACTTCTTGATTTAAATAACTTAGGATTACCTACCGCTGGTGAGTTTTTAGATATGATCACCCCACAATATATGGCTGATTTTATGTGTTGGGGCGCTATCGGGGCACGTACTACTGAAAGCCAAGTACATCGTGAGTTAGCGTCAGGTTTATCTTGTCCGGTAGGTTTTAAAAATGGTACCGATGGCACCATTAAAGTCGCGATAGATGCGATTGGCGCTGCCAGTGCTTCTCATCACTTTTTGTCGGTGACAAAATATGGCCATTCAGCCATTGTGGAAACTACAGGTAATGAAGATTGCCACATTATTCTTCGTGGCGGAAAAACAACTAACTATGATGCTGATAGCGTTAAAACTGTTACGCAGCAGTTAAGTAAGTCAGGTTTGAATACTAATATTATGATTGACTTTAGTCATGCTAACAGCAGTAAGAAATTTGAAAACCAAATGTTAGTTTGCCGTGATGTTTGCCAACAAATGCGTAATGGTAATAACAATATTTTTGGCGTAATGGTAGAAAGTCATCTCGTTGAAGGGCGACAGGATTTAGTGGCTGGAATGGCTGAAACCTACGGCCAAAGTATCACCGATGCTTGTATTGGCTGGCAAGATACTGAGGTTTTATTAGCTGAACTTGATCAAGCAGTCGCTCAACGCAGAGCAAAATGCTAATTTAACCAGAGCTTAGCTTTATGGCTGGTAAACAAGCACTGTAAAGTTCAGGTTATATCAAGCTAAAACTTTATCCCTCAAAAGCAGACAATCAGTCTGCTTTTTTTATTGAATAATTATATTTATTATCAATAATCTAGTGGTGTTTAAAGTCACTTTATTCGATTTTTTGTTCTGCTTTGTTGTCAATATGCTACGTAATAACTATACTGTGTTTTTATACAGTGAGTTTGTTGCTATGAATAAAATGCTTAAACAATTACATCACCAAGGAAAAATTTGGTCAGCTGACCAAATACACAATATTGTTGAAACTATTGATAGTGGTTACCCAGAATTAAATAAAAATTTACACGGTGGCTTGCCTCATCAAGGCGTCATAGAAGTGCAAACCATTAACGGTATTGGAGAAATCAGGTTATTTCTACCTTATTTACTGAATTTGCTACAAGCTGAGTTAGCTCAACATCATCAAGCTAGACAGCTAGTTTTTATTGCGCCACCCGCACAAGTCAATGCTTTAATGCTGTTGCAAGCTGCTATACCTCTAGATAATTTATTGATTATCTCCTCACAAAAACCACAAGAATCACTCTGGGCAGCAGAGCAATGCTTGAAAAGCGGTTGTTGTTTTGCCGTATTGCTATGGCAGCAGCTACTGGCCGTGCACCAAGTTAAGCGCTTAAAGCAGGCGGCAACGACTGGCAATGCCGTACAAATTATTTTTCGTTCTCCGCATAGTGTTGATTTAGCGCTGCCCGTTTCCTTGTCGTTAGCACTAGAAGCTCAATCAAGCGGATTAAAAATAAAAGTTAAAAAGCAGCAAGGAGGTTGGCCGTGCAAAGATTTTACTGTTGATATGCATAAGCAATGGCCAAATTTGACAACAATTAGCGACCGTAATTGTATCAGTGATGGTGTACTCAGTAATGTTGTTGTGCCACTTTCTAGCCGTCAAAGGTTTAAACCTGTAGTGCCAGGTTCGGTAAATGCACAGTCACAGCTAAATTAGTGCTATTTATATTGTTGGTTATATTTCATGTTTGAGTTTTTTATGGTTAAAATTTTTTGATGTTGTGGTTATATATTAATTTTCCATCGCTACAGCTTGATAGTTTACAAGTGAGCAAGGGCAAGTGCGTAGCGGGGCAACAGCTTACTGATTCACAAGCTATTGTGATTGTTGATGAGCATAAAAACAATATCGTACAGTTAAATGCTAGTGCTATAAAACAAGGCGTTAAAGTGGCTATGGGTTTAGCGATGGCGGCCTCGCTAGCGGATGAACTATGTGTTTTCCCTTATAAAATTGCCCAAGAAGAAGCGTATTTAATGACGTTGGCAGAGCAGCTTTATAGTGTCAGCGCCAATATTGCCTTATTCCCACCGCATGGTTTGGCATTACAAGTAGATAATATGTTGAAGCTTTACCAAAATTTAGAGCATTATGTAGAGGCTGTTCATTCCGTAATTACACCTTTTAAACTCAAGGCTTTTTTTGCCTGTGGCTATAGCCCGTTTTCTGCACAAGTACTTGCTTGTGCAGATATTAATTTGATCAGTTCTGAGAAAAAAACAATAGCTGCAGCTATGTCGGTATTGTCTGTTGAAGATTTATTTATCAGTAAAAAAGCGAGAGAAGACATAATACGTCTGGGTATTAAAACTATAGCTCAGTTGCAAGCACTTCCTATATCAGAGTTAGCGACACGATTAGATACCCACACTATGGATTATTTATCACAGCTTAATGGTAACAAGAGTAAATGCTTAACGTTTTATCAAGCGCAACATTTTTTTGAACATAGTGTAGATTTGCTATACGAAATTACCGTCAGTGATGTATTACTACATCCAATTAAGCAATTATTGTTATTACTTGAAGCGTTTTTATTGCGTCGAGATTACCTGTGCTTGGAAATTAAGCTAGCGCTATTTAATCGAGCTGAAGGGCCCAGTGATGCTATACAGCAATCATTATTGATCAGCAGTGCTACGGGGGAGTATTTAGCTAAACAATGGTTAAATTTAGTGAGCTTAAAATTGGCCAATGTTAAGTTAGATGCACCGATCACCAAAATTAACCTTTGTGTTAAAAAATTTCAGCCCAACACCGGCGAGATTGACGATATTTTTCTGGGGAGGAAAGGGCAATTGTCATTGGCGCAATTATCTTCCTTATTAGTCAATAAATTGGGCCATAACAAGGTATTAGGGATACGGCTAGGTAATGACCACCGAGCTGAATTGGCTTCGCATTACTTTCCTATTATTAATCATGGTGCTATCAACAGCATAGGTAATAAAAGTGATAAAAAACATCAGCAGAGCAAAGTCACGCAGGCTATATCACATAGCACTTACAGCTATAGCACATGCAGCGATAGTACTATTGATTGCTTACCATTAAGACCAAGCTTTATTTTATCAGAGCCTGAGCCTTTATTAGCCGAGGTCAATATTTTATCTGGCCCAGAGCGTATCGAAACCGCATGGTGGGAGCAATCTAGCCTTAAGTATCAAGGTGCTAATGCTACTGTTGATAAACCTCAAAGTTATCCGCGTGACTACTTTGTCGCTAAAAATGCCCAAGGCCAATGTTGTTGGATTTATCGCGAACTAAGTAACCATTGGTATGTCCATGGTTACTTTTCATGAGAAGTATTACGATGATTATCGAACATATCTATGAGCTACGCTGAATTATACTGCCAGTCTAACTTTTCTTTTCTGCAAGCTGCATCTCATCCTGAAGAGCTTGTATTGCAAGCTAATAAGTTAGGCTATTGTGCACTTGCTCTTACCGATGAATGTTCTGTTGCCGGTGTCGTACGAGCCTATAGCGTGATAAAAGAGCAGCAATTAGCGATTAAACTTATTGTCGGTGCGAGCTTTGAACTTGAAGACGGCTTGAAGTTTATCTTATTGGTGCCCAACCGTCAGGCTTATGGTGAATTATGTCGCGTTATCTCCAATGCCAGGCGTCGTTGTGATAAAGGTCATTATCAATTCACTTATTGGGATCTACATTCGATTAAGCACTGTTTCATACTCTGGCTACCTAGTGGTGATGAAGCTAAAGATCAGCAATATATTACACTACTGCTACGTTATCATCGTGAAAGATTATCGTTAGCTTATACGCGTTTTTTGCATGCCAACGATAAGGCTTTTAAACAGCACTGCGAAAATCTGGCCGAGCAATATAACTTAGCGATTGTGGCCTGTGGCGGCAGCTTAATGCATGTTCCGCAGAGACAAAAACTACATGATGTTTTAGCGGCAATACGCCATGGTAAAGCGCTTAAAAACATGGGTACTTTACTCGAGCAAAATGCTGAGAAATCTTTAAGAACGCTGAATAAATCAGGTAAAATATTTCCTGAAGCCTATATTGCTGCCGGTATTGAGCTAGCAAGTCAGTGTCACTTCTGTTTATCCAGTTTACAATATGAATATCCTGCCGAGCTAGTGCCTACAGGAACTTCAGCCATAGCATACTTAAAATCACTCGTTGAAAAAGGTATCGCGTTACGTTTTCCTGAAGGTATCACCAGTGAGATCCAAGCTATTATTGCTAAAGAGCTCGTCTTAATCGAAGAGCAAGGCTACGAATATTTTTTTCTCACCATTTACGACCTAGTTCAGTATGCCAAATCACAGCATATTCTCTATCAAGGGCGAGGCTCCGCGGCTAATTCTATTGTCTGTTATTGCTTGGAAATCACTTCGGTTGATCCAAGACAAATATCGGTATTATTTGAACGCTTTATCTCCAAAGAAAGAAATGAACCCCCCGATATTGATGTTGATTTTGAGCATCAGCGCCGAGAAGAAATTTTTCAATATATCTATCAAAAATATGGTCGAGAGCATGCGGCGTTGGCTGCAACCGTGATTACATATCGCTTAAAGAGTGCGCTTAGAGACGTTGGTAAAGTATTTGGTTTTACAGAAAGCCAATTAAGTTTTTTTATTAAACATATTAATCGTCGTCATAAAAAAATGAGCTGGTGTGAACAAGTTATTGAACTCGGTTTAAGCAAAGGCAGTTACCAGGCTCAGCTATTTATTGAATTAGTCGATGAAATTATCGGTTTTCCGCGCCATTTATCACAACATGTCGGCGGCTTTATTATTTCATCCGGACCTTTATATGAACTAGTGCCGGTTGAAAATGCTGCCATGGCAGAGCGTACTGTCATCCAGTGGGATAAAACTGATTTAGCAACACTAGGGCTATTAAAAGTCGATGTATTAGCGCTAGGTATGTTAACCGCAATACGGCGAACATTTAGTTATATTAAACAACATTACCAGCAACAATTAACTATTGCTGACATTACTCGTTTACCTGAGGACCCTCAAGTTTATAATATGCTGCAACAAGCGGATACGGTTGGTGTGTTTCAAATAGAATCGCGTGCCCAAATGACCATGTTACCGCGATTGCAGCCCAAGTGTTATTACGATTTAGTGGTACAAATAGCCATTGTGCGACCAGGCCCTATTCAAGGTGATATGGTACATCCGTATTTACGCAGACGAGCAGGACTTGAGCCGGTGGAATATCCTTCTGAAGCGATTAAGGAGGTGCTTAGTCGAACGCTTGGTGTGCCAATATTTCAAGAGCAAGTGATAAAAATTGCCATGGTTGCTGCCGGCTTTAGTGGTGGTGAAGCGGATCAATTACGTCGAGCCATGGCGAAATGGCAACGTAATGGTGAATTAACTCAGTTTCGTGAAAAATTAATTTCAGGCATGAAAGCGCGAGGTTATCAGCAAAAGTTTGCCGAGCGTATCTATCAGCAAATTTGTGGCTTTGGCGAATACGGCTTTCCAGAATCACATTCCGCCAGCTTTGCAGTTTTAGCTTATGTATCAGCTTGGCTTAAATACTATTACCCGGTTGCTTTTTATAACGGTTTGCTTAACAGCTATCCCATGGGTTTTTATTCCCGATCACAATTAATACAAGATGCGCAGCGGCATAACATAACAATTAACGAGATAGACATTAATCACTCTGCACTTGAACACCAAGTTTGTTATCAGCAAGAAACGAATGACTATGTTATTCAATTGGGCCTAAGTATGGTGAAAGGCTTAGCGAATAAAAATGCGAAACACTTAATTAACCATAGGCCTGCACAAGGTTATCAAGACTTCCCTAGCTTAATGAAAACAGCCGTAAGAAAAGACGACATTAATAAACTTGCCAGCGGAAATGCACTGCGCTCTTTAGCAGACAACCGTTATCAAGCTCGGTGGCAAGTAATGAATGCTGAAAACACCTTACCTTTGTGGCAATGCACTGATCACGATAGTACGAATAAAACTGTGCAAAGTGAGTTTATGTTTACGCCAAGTGCGATGGACGATTTGCTAGAAGATTATGCCAGTACAGGTGTTAGTCTTGATAAACATCCCATCGCGCTATTACTTGCAGATAGTAAGCAACGGCAAATAATTGGCCGTTACACACTTGCCTGCGATTTAGTAAATATTGCCCCACAAAGTGTTGTGTCTGTTGTTGGTTTAGTCAGCGGAAGGCAAAGTCCAGGTACCGCTTCAGGGGTCACTTTCTTAACCTTGGAAGATCATACCGGTAATAGCAATGTTGTGATTTGGCAAGCGACGGCTAACGCACAAAAACAAGCTTTCTTGACCGCAAAAATACTGAAAGTTACCGGTATTATTGAACGAGAAGCAGAGGTTATTCACATTATTGCGGGGCGCTTAATTGACTTAACAAGCACCATTGCAGGACTAAAAACCCAGTCACGAGACTTTCATTAGTTTTCACTTATACGCTCAGTTTACTGTGTGATCAGCGAAAATATTCTTCATATCAGAGCAAGGCAATAGCGCATTTATAATCAGAACACTTCAAAGCTAGAGTCTTGTAAATATTGATAAAAGCGTCACTTAACGTGAGAAATCAGCCATTCATCGCTATGATAACAAACTAATGTAAAGCAGTGTAAATAACATTGTTTGTCTCAATGTCGAGTCATACTATAGTTAAGCTAATTCTAATGGTATTTGTGAGGAAAGGTTTTGAAAGTTCGTACGGGTAAAAGTAGCAATATAAACCAGCTAGATAAGGTCAAAAAATCTAGCCTAATAGTCAGGGATATTTTTCCGTTCAAGACAAAAAATATTGCCATGACTTTGTTGGTCGTCATTATTAGCGCTTGCAGTGCACCCAGTGGCTTATCGGACAATAAGGCCAAAAATATTATTGCAGAAAATGCGCCGAGCCAATGGCAAGCAAGCAAGGTTCAGCTAACCACGGAAAGTACGGTTGCAGACGGTTGGCTACAAAGCTTTAATGACAATGCTTTAGAGCAAATGATCGCACATGCGTTAGCGCATAATTTTCAATTAAATGCTGACCGTTTTGAGGTTGAACTTGCAAGAGAACGCTTAAAGGTCAATGCTGCAACAGATTTTCCAGAATTATCACTGTCCTTAAACAATTCAAGACGTAAACAGGTAACTGCCAGCACAGCAAGCTATCAAAGCAGTGCGGATATCAGCGTAGACTTACGTTATGAACTGGATTTATGGGGCAAATTATCTGCTCAGCAAAAGCAAAATCGCTTAAATTATGCCGCAGCCAAAGCAAATTTCCAACAAAATCAGCTTAATCTCGTGATCAATATCAGCCGAGCTTGGTTTGATTTAATTCAAGCCCAGCAACTACTGCATTTATATCAAGAGCGCGCAGACAATTTGCAACGCAACTTAGCGATGATCCAGTCTTCATACCAACTGGGATTAAATGATGCGCTTGATGTCTACCTAACTAAGAATAGTGTTAATCAAGAGCTTGCTCGTGTTGCACAGCAGCAACAAACACTTCAAGTTAGCAGCAGGGCACTTGAGCTTCTACTGGGCGACTATCCACTCGCAAAAATAGCCAGTCAGCAAAATCTGCCATTGATTAATGATGAAATTAAGCTCGGTCTACCTGCGCAATTAATAACCCGCCGCGCTGATATACAAGCCAATTGGTTAGCACTCTTAGCCTTAGATGCAGGTTTAGCGGTTGCGCATAAGCAACGTTTTCCCAGTTTTAATTTAACTGCCAGTGTCAGCGATAATGACAATGAACTTAGCAACTTACTTGATAGCGGTGCATTAGCTTGGTCGCTGATTGGCAGCATAACAAGCCCTTTATTTAACGCAGGTCGACTTGAGTCGCTTGAGCAGCAGGCAAAGATAATGGTGCAACAAAAAGAGCAGCAATATTTACAACAGGTTTATCAAGCGTTTGCTGATGTCGAAAATAGTATTAGTGAGCGTGATTCACTTAATCAGCGTTACGGACACTATGTAACAGCACAAGAGAATGCTTTGGCAGCAGAAAAACTGTCGTTTGATCAATATCTACGGGGGTTAGTGACATACACCACAGTGCTTGAGTCACAACGACGTTCTTTTGATGCCCAAACTACGGTGATCCAATTAATTCATCAGTTATTGCAAAATCGTATTGAAATATATCGTGCTTTAGGTGGCAATTATCTTAATAACCCTAATTATGCACAGCAAGAAAATCAGCATAAAAATAGCTTATTACAAGCATCGTCAACTCACCATATAAGCATGGATAAGTAATGTCAGTAAAAATAAAAAAACTACTCCCTATTATTGTTTTATCTGCGTTGTTACTTGCAGCCTATGTCGTCACTAGCAATCCACCAACAGCAAAGCGAGGGCGACCAAGCTCAGCACCACAGCTTAGCGTGCAAGTGCAAAAATTAACCCGCAGTGATTTAGCGATCACTATTGATAGTTATGGCACTATCCAACCGCGCACACAAAGCAAACTTTTACCGCAAGTCTCCGGACAAATTATCAATATTAGTGCAAAATTTCGTGCCGGTGGTTTTTTCGAACAAGGTGATGTTTTAGTACAATTAGATCAGCGTGATTTACTCGCTGAAGTGAAAATTTCTCAAGCAAGTTTGTTCAGTGCTAAACAAAATTTAAGTGAAGAACAAGCTCGTGTCGAACAAGCAAAGCAAGACTGGCAGCGTTTAGGTAATAGCGAGCAAGCACCCGAATTGGTCTTGCGCAAACCACAATTGTTAGCAGCACAAGCAGCAGTTTTTTCAGCACAAGCGAGTTTAGCTAAGGCTGAGTTGGCACTGGAACGTAGTGATATTGTTGCGCCATATACCGGCCGTATCCTGAGTAAATCGGTTGATGTCGGTCAAGTGGTGAGTGTTGGCACTGAACTGGCGGAAATTTATGCCGTTGATTATGTCGAAATTCGTCTACCACTTAAAAATAAAGATTTACCTTACATGGTATTACCTGAAAGTAGTCGCTTTGCAGACGAAAATGCTCAGGAGCAACCGGCGGTAACTATTCATTCTGACCTTGTCACGCGACAAAGTTGGCGAGGTAAAGTGGTTCGTACCGAAGGTGCTTTTGATCAAGCATCACAACAATTGTTTGTTGTCGCACAAATTGATGACCCTTATGGCAAAAATGACACTGACAGCTTGCCATTAAAAATTGGGCAATATGTCAGCGCAAAAATTGTTGGTAAGGTCATCAAGGATGCCTTAACTGTTCCCAATAGAGCCATTTATCAAGGCAGCTATGTCTATATTGTTGAAGATAATATATTGAAAAGAAAAAATATAACTATTGCATGGCAAAATGATGAAGTGGCGATGATCGAAAGTGGCTTAGCGACAAATCAGCTGTTGGTCTTAACGCCGCTAGGACAGGTTACATCGGGTACTATCGTTAATATTAGTCGTATTGATGGCCAAGATATTAACAATCAGAGCAAGGCGAAAACGCGCATAAATGAAGCCAGTAAAGCGCAAGGTAAAAGCAAAGATGCCGACAGAGGTAAAAATCATGCTGAAAAGGCTCAAGGAGCTGAGTCATGATCGCTTGGTTTGCAAAAAATCATGTCGCGGCTAATTTGCTAATGATCACGATATTATTGGCCGGTATATTTTCGATAAAAAGTAGTATTCCGCTAGAGGTTTTCCCATCTTTTGAATCAGAAATAGTCAATGTTACTGTGGTATTGCGAGGCGCTACTCCAGAAGATGCCGAGCAAGGTGTCGCCATTCGTATTGAAGAGGCGGTGCAAGACTTACAAGGTATTGAAAAAATTACTAGCACTTCGGTTGAAGGGGCCGCAACGGTGCGTATTGAAGCCGACTCATCAACGGATGTCCGTGATTTACTCGCAGATATTAAAAGCCGAGTTGATGCCATAAACACTTTTCCAGCGGATGCAGAAAAACCGGTTATTGCGATTGCACAACGTATCCGCAATGTGATTTCAGTGACCATATCATCAGACTATGGTGAAAAAGAAATACGTGAATTTGCTGAACAAGTACGTGACGATTTATTGCGTTTACCGCAGGTTACGCAAGTAGCGCTAGATGCAGTGCGTGATTATGAAATCAGTATCGATGTTAATCAAAGCAAACTTGAGCAATACCAGTTAACGCTTAGTGAAATTTCAAGCGCTATCAGTAATAGTTCTATTGATATTTCTGCCGGTAATGTCCGCACCGATGGTGGTGATGTTTTAGTGCGTAATGTCGGTCAAGCTTATCGTCGTGATGAATTTGAAAAAGTGGTGATCAAAACCAATACCGATGGCACATTTCTTTATTTAGAAGACATTGCTCAAGTAACAGATGGTTTTGAAGAAACACCATTGCGGGCGCGCTTTAATGGCCAACAAGGCGCATTAATCGATGTTTTTCGTATTGGTAATCAAAGTGCTATCGATGTTGCTGATGCGGTAAAAAACTATATTGATGAACGCCAAGATACGTTGCCGCAAGGCTTTGTTTTAAGTTATTGGGATGACGACTCTGAAATTGTCAAAAGTCGTTTAAATACCCTGATCACCAATGCCTTACAAGGTGGTTTTTTAGTCTTATTATTGCTGACCTTATTTTTACGTCCTTCAATCGCATTCTGGGTATCTATCGGTATTCCTGTGAGCTTTATGGGGGCATTTATCGTTATGCCTTTCTTTGATATTTCCATTAATATCATGAGTTTATTTGGTTTTATCTTGGTACTAGGTATTGTTGTAGATGACGCGATAGTAACCGGTGAAAATATTTACCGTCATACTCAAACGGCCTCTAGTGGCCTTGAAGCAGCAATCAAAGGCACTGAAGAAGTGGCCACACCGGTAACGTTCGGCATTTTAACTACTGTCGCAGCCTTTCTGCCACTAGCTTTTATCGAAGGGCAACGGGGGGCATTATTTGCTCAAATACCGGTAATTGTTATTCCCGTTCTACTTTTTAGTTTAATAGAATCTAAGTTTGTTTTACCTTCACATTTAAAGTCATTACGTTTGCGTAGCGAAACTACCAAGCAATCAAGGTTTAGTGTTTGGCAGCAGGGCTTTGCCGATGGTTTTGAGTCGGCTATTCTACGTTATTACAAGCCGTTATTGTCATTAGCGATTAGAAATCGCTTAACTACAATAGCATTGTTTGTTGGTGTATTTATTTTGATCCTCGCGTTTATTATGAGTGGTTGGACACGCTTTGTATTTTTTCCTCGCATTGCCAGTGAAACAGCCCGCGGCAATGTCACTATGCCTGTCGGTACTAGCTTTGACGTGGTTGATGCTTATGTTGATAAAATGTCTAAAGCGGCAAAAACACTACAAGATAAATACCGTGATGAAAATGGCGGCAGCATTATTTTAAATACCTTAGCCATTACCAGTGAAGAAAAAGGTCGAGTACGCTTTGAAATACTACCGGCAGATAAAAATGAAAGTGGTATCGGTACCGCGCAATTAGTTAAAGAATGGCGTGAGTTAATTGGCCCGCTGCCTGGTGCTGAAAGTGTTACCTTTAGAGCTGAAATAGGTCGAGGTGGTGATCCTATCGATATTCAACTGTCAGCGACGGATTTAAAAACCTTAGAAAAAGTAGCAGACGAAGTCAAAACGAGAATACGCACGTATCCAACGGCCTTCGAAATCGCGGATAGTTTGTCTAACGGTAAAGAAGAATTGCAAATAGAGCTTACCGCGCAAGGTTACGCCATGGGCATGAGCAATGCGTGGGTAACTAGGCAAGTCAGAGATGCCTACTTTGGCGCACAAATACAACGTATTCAACGTGGACGAGATGATGTGCGTGTTATGCTGCGCTTTCCATTATCGCAGCGACAGTCGATTTCGAAACTTAATGATATGTTGATCAATACCCCGACAGGTGGAAAAGTGCCATTGTCTCACGTGGCAATATTAAAACCTGGCAAAAGCCCGTCAGCAATTACTCGTATCGACCGGTATCGTACGGTTAATGTCACCGCAGATATTGATAAAAATACGACTAATATGACCATACTCAATGCTGATCTTAATCAGTTTTTAACTGAGTTAATGAACAAGTATCCTGGAGTATCTTATAGCCTAGAAGGAGAAGCGCGAGAACAAGCTGATTCATTTAGCAGTCTAGCTTGGGGCTTGGTATTTGTATTTTTTATTATTTACTGTTTGTTGGCGATACCTTTTAAGTCATATGTGCAGCCTCTTATCGTGATGTCGGTGATCCCGTTTGGCGCTATTGGCGCTATTATTGGTCACTGGATCATGGGTATGGATTTAACCATCATGAGCTTATTGGGCTTAATGGCACTTATTGGTGTGGTGGTAAACGACAGTTTAGTTCTAGTAGATTTTATTAATGCGAAAGTACGTTTGGGGGAAAGAGTACATGAGGCTGTGTTAATTGCCGCTCAATCACGTTTTCGCCCGGTTATGCTAACGTCATTAACCACCTTTATTGGCTTAATGCCGCTATTGTTTGAAAAAGCCACTCAAGCACAGTTTTTGATCCCTATGGCGGTGTCATTAGGTTTTGGTATTATCTTCGCAACCTTTATCACCTTGATACTAGTGCCGGTAAATTATTTACTGATTGAAGATATGAAAAATGTTAGCTCACGCGGCAAAGCAAAGCTCATGAGCCAGCTAAGTTAAATGGATATGTGAAGCGCATGATATTTTTACTTTGTCATTCGCTTCACAATCGTTAAACTAATGCTTTTCATATTCATTGATTATAAAGGCTAAATCATGGCTGATAATAACGCTGGCGAAGAAACGATATTCTCCAAAATCATTCGTCAAGAAATTCCCACACCGCTACTCTTTCAAGATGATCTCGTGACAGCATTTCGTGATATCACCCCGCAAGCTAGTAGTCATATTCTAATTATTCCCAATAAGTTGATCCCTACGGTTAATGATATCAAGCAAGAAGATGAGTTGACGATGGGACGTATGTTTACCGTTGCAAAGCAACTCGCACAAGCAGAAGGCATTGCCGAAGATGGCTATCGTTTGATCATGAACTGCAATCAACATGGTGGCCAAGAGGTTTATCATATTCATATGCATTTAGTTGGCGGTCAACCGTTAGGTCGCATGTTAAACCCGAAGTAAGCTTTTAAATAAGGTTAGATAGCTAAAGCTGCCGATTTATAGCGCAAAATTAAACTTTTACCCTGTTACATTTAAATAAATATTGTTAGTATGCACACCGAACCAAGGGGTGCCTGAGAATCGAAGACGATTTAATGGCTGAGATGCGAAGCGAACCCTTAGAACCTGAACCGGATAGTACCGGCGTAGGAATGGTTACGCTAATCGCTACCATTCTGTAAAATTACATTTACCTGTTAGCGTATGCTGTGCAGATGATGGTAATTCTACAGTCTGTTAACGAGCAGCTCCCTAACTTCCCATATGCCGGATCCCATAACGCATTCTTCATCGAATTTATGAGATCATAATGACATTTATAAAATCACCAATCGCTTTAGCTATTATTACCAGCATTGTTACGTCACCCATTGCCTTAACCACTTTTGCTGCCGACACGTTAACGAGTACAACAGAGCAAGCATTAGAAGTTATCACCATTAGTGGTGATTTCCGTACAACTTCATTACAAAGAACTGCAAGTTCTTTATCTGTTATCGCAAGTGACGAGATCAGCGCGCGAAATGCACAGAACTTAGAAGAAATTATTGCCCGTACGCCAAACGTTAATTTTTCTAGTGGCTCACAACGCGCTCGATATTATCAAATTCGTGGTATTGGCGAGCGTAGCCAATTTAAAGAGCCGATAAACCCATCGGTTGGCTTAGTCATTGACGGCATAGACTTTTCCGGTATTGGCAGCATAGCGTCAACTTTTGATGTTGAACAAGTTGAAGTTTATCGCGGACCACAAGGGACACGCTTTGGTGCTAATGCAATGGCAGGCATGATTAATATCACGTCAAATGCTCCTACTGACAGTTTTGAAGGTAAAGTTAGACTTTCTGCCGGTAATTACGATAGCTACAGTGCAGGTTTAGTGTTATCAGGCCCAGCCACTGAAAAGTTAAATTACCGTTTAGCCGTTGAACAATACAATAGCGATGGTTTTATCGAGAATGACTTTCTGAATCGTGATGATACTAATAATCGTGATGAATTAACCCTACGCGGTAAGTTAGCCATAGTAGCAAGTAAAGACTTAACGATTGATATTACCGCTTTTGTGGCTGACTTTGATAATGGTTATGATGCATTTTCACTTGATAATACTCGCCATACTTTATCAGACCAACCGGGCTTTGATCGCCAAGATACTAAAGCGTTAGCGGCTAAATTTAGTTATCAAGGTTTTAACAACTTTACTGTTGAAACTATCGTCAGTTATGCCGACTCCACTTTAGATTATGGCTATGATGAAGACTGGAGTTTTGTTGGTATTCGTCCGGGTTGGGAATATAGCTCAACCGACCACTATTTTCGTGATAAAACATCAACAACTTTTGAACTAAGAGCGGTTTCAGTTCCTGGCGGTGAAATATTTAACGGTAGCACTGCGTGGGTAACTGGGCTTTATTATAAGCAAGAAGACGAAGATTTATTACGTCAATACACCTATTTGTCTAGTGACTACACCTCAACATTTGATACTGACAATATTGCGGCTTTTGTTCAGTTTGATAGTCAACTAAGTCAAAAGCTCAGCTTAACAACGGGCTTAAGAGTAGAGCGCAGAAATTCAGAATACAACGATTCTGAGCAGTTGAGCTTTGATCCCAGTGATACTATGGTTGGTGGCAAATTAGTGCTGTCGTACCAAATGGATGTAAATAATTTATTTTATGGCTCAGTCAATCGCGGCTACAAAGCGGGCGGCGCAAACACTGATGGCAGTTTACCTAGCAATTTACGTGAATTTTCGCCTGAATATCTGTGGAATTACGAGCTAGGCTATAAAGTCAGTTTATTCGACAATCAAGCGTATGTTCGCAGTGCTGTCTTTTATATGGACAGAGATGAAATGCAAGTGCGTACATCTTATTTAGAAGAGCGCGAAGATGGCAGTACAGATTTTGTCTCTTATTTAGGTAATGCAGCCAGCGGCAATAATATTGGTATTGAACTAGAAGCCGGTTGGCAGGTAACCACTGAGCTTGAAATATACGGCGCTATTGGTTTATTAGATACTGAGTATGATGGTTTTATTGACGCTGATGGAAATGATAAGTCTGGTGATGAACAAGCCCATGCACCTAGCTATCAATTTAATCTTGGCTTGAACTACCAGTTATCTGATCATCTATTAGTTAATATTTCTGTTGATGGCAAAGACGAATTCTTATTCTCTGATAGTCATCAAGAAAAATCTGAGGCAATTGAAGTGGTTAATATCTCGGTGAGTTATTCACAAGATGATTGGCAAGTAAAATTATGGGCACGTAACTTATTTGATAAAGAATATGCCACTCGTGGCTTTTACTTTGGTAATGATCCAAGAGATGAATATAGCGCTAAAGCTTATTATCAATTAGCTGAGCCAGCAGTCTTTGGTGCTACTTTTGATTATGCATTCTAAGACTTTTATAACGTACAAAATGTAGTATACCCGTTTCACCTGAAGAGACAGGTTTCAGCAAATCGAGAAAGGGGTAGCTGCAAGGCATTGATTGACGAGAATAGTTATTCTATTGTCAACATCAATAACTCTGGAGATGACCCTTTATCGGCTTGCCCGGAGGTAGCTAAGCTATTAAATCAGTCCTGCGTTGACATACTTGATAAGGGAATAACCATTATCTACATATCGCGCCTTGGCCTGACTTCCTAGTTTAACTCTGAAATTGCATCTTCAAGTGGAACGGGTATATATTAAGCCTGTTAGGAGAATATCCTAGCAGGCTGTCCATTAATCTCGATAATATAAAAAATAAGTAAAATGATATGAAAATCTCAATTGAAATTAGTTTATATCCACTCGCCGAAGAAAAGTTTAAAACAGAAATTTGGGCCTTTATTAAGCGCTTACGTTTAGTCGCAGGTTTGAATGTTGTTACTAACGGTATGAGCACACAAGTTTTTGGCGATTATGATTTAGCGACTAGCCATGTTATGGCTGAAATCAAGCATGTACATCAAACGCTAAATGCTGCGGTTTTTGTTTGTAAATTTATTGGTGGTGATCGCTCAGTTGTTGAAGCAGAGTCGTAATGGTGACTGCTAGCAATGAAATAGTGACTTATTTCACCACATTACCATTATTGGAACTTATCGCTGTAGCTGCATCGTTGTTATACGTAGTGTTAGCTGCGAAAGGAAATATTTGGTGTTGGCCAGCAGCCATACTAAGCACGGTGTTATATACCGTTGTTTTCTATGACGTGTATTTGTGGATGGATAGTATACTGCAACTTTATTACCTATTAATGGCGGTGTATGGCTGGCTTTGTTGGCGTAAAAACGTCGCGGCTAGTCATCTTAAAACTACTGACGCTTTGGCTGACAGCGTTAACAGTAAGGCGTTATTGTATAGTCAGTGGACGCTGCAACGTCATACGATTATGATCGTTGGCCTAACATTGGTATCTCTATTGTTAGGATGGTTAATGGCAAACTATACGCCTGCACATTTTCCTTACCTCGATAGCGCTACAACGGTTTTTGCAATATTTGCCACTTATTTGATGACCCAAAAAGTAATAGAAAATTGGTTGTATTTTATTGTTATTGATTTTGTTTCAATCTATCTCTACATCGAAAAATCACTTGTGCCAACGGCAGCGTTGTTTTCGGCTTACGTTATTTTGGCCGCTTATGGTTATTGGCAATGGCGTAAACTATATAAGTTACAATTTCGCCAACAATACGACGATCTCTATATCAATAGCTCGGTCACCGGTTAAGCTTGCCATATCACGGGAAATATTTTGAGTGTTGAACAGGCAGAACCATCGTTAACAAGCAATAAGCGGCTAGCGTTAAAACTATGCCAGTTAACGTGCTTTGAGCAACTAACCGTCAATAATATTCATGTTATTGACGCTGGGTTAAGCCAACCTTGCTTTCAAGTTGATGATAAAAATAGTCGATACTTCGCTAAATATATAAACGATAATCATGTTCAAGCCGAGGCAAGTCAATTAGCCGCTATTTATGGAATTTCTCCTAAAATTTTTTATACTGACCCTCATTGGTTAATTACCGAGTTTAAAGCCGGTGAGGGGCTTGATAAAGGCAAACATTCAGAAGAAGAAAATTTAGCCATTACGCTTAGGCTACTAGCACAATGCCATCACGTTACTATCGCAAGCGCAGGTTACCCTAAAGAAATAACACTCGACACTGCGCGCACTCAACAAGCACAGGCATTACGGTTACCTGCACTTGATGTTATAGGTACGGTTAAACAATTACTTCAGACTATCGAAATCAGTGATTCTCAGGCGCATGTCCTGCAGCAACTTTGTGAGTTATTAAGGCAAAATTTGATTCATGCGACTGAGCAAGTGACGGAACTCCGACCGGTATTCTGTCACGGCGACGCAAACTTTAGCAATGTTTTAGCACTTGAAAAGACTATGGTAGCAGATGATGAAAAGTGCTATCTATTGATTGATTTCGAGTGTGCCTGTATCGCTCCCAAAGAGTATGACGTTGCTATGCTTATGGCAGTTAATGGTATTAGCTTAAGTAAAATTGAGATAATGCACCGACTTTATTTACAAGCCTTTATTGAGCTTAATCCGCAAAAAAATAACTTAGAAGTTGTCGATGACCTTGCTAATAATATGACTGTTTTATCACTTAATTTAGTTACGTGTTACTATGATTTATCATTGTTAATCAATGGTTTGTGGTATATTTCGCAGTACCAGTACCGTCAGCAGCTAAAATATAAAGCCATGGCGTATAAGCAACTGATGTTACTGGAAAAACGATATCCTGAGCTACATACTCTCTTAAGGCAAATGAGATAAGGCGTCTAAATCCTACGATTAGTGGTAGTGCGAGAATAACGAGCTTAGCGCATAATTAACTTAACATTGTTAAATGGTTATATTGTGTGAATTGGAAAGAGTTTATAGAAAACAGAAATCGCTTATTTTGGTTGGTGCATACCGCTGGCTGGTGTGGTTTTGCCTTGGTACATTACTTAGGCTCATTACTGCACGATTTACGTGATATTTTTCTGGTTATTATTTTATTGAATGCCTACGCTGGTTGGTTATTTACTGCGCCGTTAAGATATATTTATCGCCGGATATGGAACTTTACACCATTAAAAATTGCCATCGTGGTGATCTTAACCTCCTATTGCACCGGTGTATTGTGGCAAGTGGTAAAAAACATCAATTATTGGGAAATATATAAACACGGTTACCGTCCTGATTTTTGGTTGTATTATACGAAAAATAGCCTGTTATCTTTCTTCATTATACTCAGTTGGAGTGGTCTATATTTTGGTACTAAATATTATCAAATGCTGCAAAAAGAAAAACAAAATGTCTTGCGTGCCAATACAGTTGCTCACCAAGCACAGTTAAAAATGTTGCGCTATCAACTTAACCCTCATTTTCTGTTTAACACCTTAAACGCAATATCAACCTTGATTTTGGTAAAAGAAAACAAAACAGCGAACGCTATGGTGACTAAACTAAGTGAATTTTTACGCTATTCCTTAGATAAAGACCCAATGAAACGGGTAACACTGAACAGTGAACTGCAAGCATTAAGGCTTTATTTAGATATCGAGCAAGTACGTTTTGAAGAACGTTTACAGGTTAATTTTGATATTGCTAGCGATTGTAAATTAGCATTAGTACCGAGCATGATTTTACAACCACTGGCTGAAAATGCCATCAAGCACGCCATAGCAGTGCAAGAACAAGGCGGAGAAATTAAAGTTTCTGTACATCGCTTTGGTAACGACTTATTGGTTGAGCTATCAGACAATGGTCCAGGAGCAGAAATTAAAAATGGTAATTTATTCCGTGAAAATGGTGTCGGTTTAGCGAATACCCGTGAGCGCTTGCAAGCACTATATCAGAATGATTTTTCTTTAGTTGTTGCCAACAATGTACCAACTGGTGTTAAAATCAGTATACGAATTCCCTATGAAGTAGGCCATCAAGTATGAGCAAGAAGCTCTCTACAATAATTGTTGATGATGAACCCTTAGCAAGAAAAGGTCTTGCGGTTCGTTTGGAAGATCATAAAGATATCGATATTATTGCGCAATGCACTAATGGTCGTGAAGCGTTAGAAGCGGTCCGAGCTTATCAGCCCGATTTGCTCTTTCTTGACATTCAAATGCCGGGCTTAAACGGCTTTGAAGTGGTTGAAGCGATTATTGAACAGGGCTTGACGTTACCTATGGTGGTATTTGTCACTGCTTTTGACCAATATGCCATGCAAGCGTTTGAAGTACATGCACAAGATTATTTACTTAAACCTGCAGATGAGCAACGTTTAGCGCAAACGTTAGATAAAATACGCCTCAGTATTTCGAGTGAAGTCAATGCGGCTCATAAGTCGAAACTGATCCGTTTAGTCAGCGATGTTACCGGCAATGACTGCGATAAAATTTTACAGGAATTAGAAAATAACGAACCGGTGAGTATCTCTAGTTACTCTGATGTTTTAGCTATCAAAGATGCCGGTGAAGTCAGTAGAGTTCCGGTAAAAGATATTCTATGGATAGATGCTGCTGGTGATTATATGTGCGTGCATACGCATGATAGCACTCATATTTTACGAAAAACCATGAAACAGCTAGAAGAAGTTTTAGACCCGCGACGCTTTTTGCGCAGTCATCGCTCAACCATAGTAAATAAAAGTTACATTGATAAGTTTTGTAGCCAACTTAATGGTGAATATTACTTAGTAATGTCAAATGGCAAAGAACTAAAAGTTAGCCGAAGTTATAAAGAAAAAGTCAAAAAAGCCGTGGTTGCTTAGCCAAAAATTATATTTGCTTAAAACACAAAAAAGGTAAACGAAACATCGTTTACCTTTTTTGTGTTATTCAACAGCCTAATTTAACTCAAGCGCTTAATTAAGCGTGTCGCCGCCTCGGCGGAGCTAGCTGGGTTTTGGCCACTAATAATATTGCCATCTTCAACCACGAATGACGACCAATCGTCGCCTTTTTGATAGCTGGCGCCTTGCTTAATTAACTCATCTTCCAGTAAAAAAGGCACAATGTCAGTTAATTGTACCGCTTGCTCTTCACTGTTGGTAAATCCTGCTATTTTTTTGCCTTTAACTAGTGCATTACCATCACTATCTTTAACGTTAAGCAATACCGCTGTGGCATGACAAACAACGGCTACCGGCTTATTTTGTTGAATAAAGGTCGAAATTAAACTGATCGAGTCTTGGTTATGGGTTAAATCCCATAATGGTCCGTGACCACCCGGATAAAACACCGCGGCATAGTCATTTGCATTCACCAGGTTTAACTTAGTGGTTGTTGCTAATATTTGTTGGCTCTTTGTATCTTGTTCAAAGCGACGAGTTGCATCAGTTTGAAAGTCTGCTTCTGCACTTTTTGGATCTAATGGCGGTTGTCCGCCTAACACAGATGCTAAGGTAACGGTAAAGCCGGCATCAATTAACTGATAATACGGTGCGGCAAACTCTTCTAGCCAAAAGCCAGTTTTTTCGCCTGTATCACCGAGTTTATCATGTGAAGTGAGTACCATTAATACGTGGGTATTGCTTTGTTGGGCTTGGTTTGCATCGGTTGTATTCATTTATCTTCCTAAGTGATCGAAATTACAAATGACAGTAAAAGCTTTTTGGCTTTAGTTTATACCGTAAAGTATATGCATTATGCGTGTTAATACAATGCAGATAAAACTGACAACTTTGTTTTAATTATTGATACAATTGTTGTGGTTAAACGAAATTCAAAGATACAGGTGATTAAATGGACATTTCTTTTGAACAACTGAAAAGCATGGTGGTTTTTTCACATGTCGTTGAACAGGGAAGCTTTAGCGCGGCGGCTAAGCATATCGGGCTTTCACGAGCCGTTGTAAGTTATCATATTAAAAAATTGGAACAACAGCATGGTGTTACGCTTTTAAACCGTTCTACGCGTTCTATCGCCCTGACACAAGCCGGTAGTGATTATTATCAACGTTGCCGTATTATTGCTCAGCAAGCTAGTGCGGCAAATCAACAGATTGAAAATGTTAAAAATGAACCTGAAGGGCTACTAAAAATCACCTGTCCTGTTAGCGTGGGTTTGCACACCATAGTGCCGGCGCTAGATAAGTTTCGTAAAATTTATCCGAAAATCGAACTTGATCTTATGCTGACTGATGAAGTAGTCAATATTGTTAAGGAAGGGATTGATCTCGCCATTCGCGGCGCTCCTTTAATAGACTCCGGCTTACAAGCGCGTAAATTGGCGGTATTAGAAACCTGCTTGTGTGGCTCTGCTGAATATTTTGAACGTTATGGTAAGCCAACTAGCCCAGAAGAGTTAAAACAGCATACTTGGGTCATTTATAAATTAACCAGTAATAAGCTGACCTTGGAAAAATCCGGTCGTATTTATACTATTGATTTAAAGGGTACAATTTCTACCAACAATGCATCAGCTCGCACTGCGTTTGTTGAAGGTGGGCAAGGCTTAGGACGTATTCCTATGTACGATGCAATGCCGAAAATTAAGGCGGGGCGCTTACAATCTGTTTTAGATGATTACACATTAAAAGCGATTGATGTTTATGGGGTTTTTCCGCCTGGCGCGGCTAATGCAAAAAAATTAAGATTACTCATAGACTTTCTTAGCCAATTTTTTATTCAACAACAAGCGAGCTTAGTAACTCAATGAGATAATTAAGCTGCTATGTTTTTATGAAATAAGAATAGTTAACCTATATGTTGGGCGGTTAACGCTAAAATATTTTCTTGTGCTTGTACTAAACTTTCACTTACGCCTTGTTGGTGCATAATCGCGATGGCTAAGGCGACATGAGCAATGGCATTGTTGTGTTCAGCAATCATAATATTAGTTTTTTCTGCCATGATTGCTTGAATAGCAGCAACGCCCATTTTAGTGGCTAAAATTCTATCTTTAGCCACTGGCGAGCCGCCTCGTTGTATATGGCCAAGAATACACGGCGTACAATCAATGTCAGCTATTTTTTGCAACTGTTGAGCTAGGGCTGGGGCACCACCTTGCCATACATTTTCAGCGATAACAATGATATAGCTAGCATGACGATTTGCTTGTGCTTGCTTAATTTCCTTGGCGAGTATTTTCAGCTTATCGGTTTCGTTATCGCTACTATTTTTTTCCAATGATATATTATCAGGTGATAATTTCACCGGTGAAAAGTTCTCAAATGAAATTATCTGTTCAGCAGCACACGCGATACCCGCATTAAAAGCAATGTGACCACTGTGTCGGCCCATTAACTCCACGATAAAGATCCGTTCAAAGGCTTCTGCAGTATCACGAATTTTATCAATCGCTTCTATCGCGGTATTGACAGCTGTTGAAAAACCTATGGTGAAATCGGTACCGTCAATATCATTATCAATGGTGCCAGGAATACCTATAATTTGCCCAGACCACTGTTTTTCTAAGGCAATTAAACCGGTAAATGAACCGTCACCACCAATGACAATCAAGGCATCTATTTTTTCTTTCAATAACGTACTAGTTGCTTGTGCTATTCCTAATGGTGTTTTCATGGCAGGGCAACGGGCACTTTTTAAAATGGTTCCGCCTTTGTGGATAATGTGCGTAACATCGTTAATATTGAGTGGTCGCGAAACATCATCAATTAGGCCATTAAAACCAGCGCAAAAGCCAATAACACTCATTTGGTGATGTTTTGCTGCAATCACCACGGCTCGAATCGCCGCGTTCATACCTGGAGCGTCGCCACCGCTGGTTAAAATAGCAATTCTCTTGATCGGGATATTGGTATTTTTTTTCATTAATTATCCTTGTGTTATGCCATCAGTTGTTTGAATATCCACCTAGGTTATCTTTAAATTACCAGTACATTGCAGAAATAAAAAATAGTTTTGCATTAAAGTAAGCTTAGTTTAATGTAGGTCAATGATCGGGGGTGTAAACTTACATTTTTTGTCTTTGGATAAAGCGTTTTAAGCTCGCAGCCACACCATGATATACACTGACAGGACGGTATTAGATGATGAATATTAAGCAAACGTTACTTTGTATCTTACTTACTGTGCTAGTTTCTGGCTGTAGTTTTCGTTTTGTTTATAATCATTTAGATTGGTGGACAAATTGGTATCTTGATGATTATGTCTCACTCAATAAGCAACAACAGCAAGTTTTTGATGAGGAATTTGAGCAGCTACATTTATGGCACCGAAAAACCCAATTACCCGCTTATGCACAACAGCTTAAAACCCTGCAACTGGCGATAAATAGTGAAATAGATGAACAGCAAGTTGCTGATAATTTAGCGCTGTTTTTACAACATTGGCAAAACTTTTTAATGGCTGCAGAGCCTAAGTTACAATCGTTAGCCTATAGCTTATCAGACAAACAAAAAAGCCAACTCATTGAGGCATTAAATGAAGCTCATCAAGAGCAACTTGACGATAATGAAGAGCTTACTGAACCGGAATGGTTTGAAGAGCGTGCCGATGATCAAAAAGATCAACTTAAAGCGTGGTTTGGTAAGTTGACGTCGGAACAAAAAATACAAGTAACATTACTGAGCAGAAATTATCAGCGTTCATTTGAACATCGCATGGACTATCGAGCACGTTGGACTAACCAGTTTTCCGAACTGTTAAATGGTGATTTACCGGATCATCAATTTAAGTATGAGTTTTATCGCTTATTTGTTAATGGTCGCAGTTTAAGAGATGACAGCTTTAACGCGATCACTGAAAATAATAATCAAGTATTCGCTAATATTTTTGTTTATATGGTGACATCAGCAACGGATAAGCAACGTAAACGTATTAATAAAAGACTTAATAAGGTATTGGGTGATGTCGAATATTTAATTAAGAATGATTAAATCTGTCTCTTATACACATCTGACGCTGCCGACGATATGCAGTGTGTAG
>OJDZ01000341.1_pt1 | contig 29117 bp, 22 predicted proteins | sample 1592981 | NCBI WGS metagenome assembly OJDZ01 (sample SAMN05416851, study PRJEB24817) | seawater metagenome | isolation source: Sea water | place: Canada:Atlantic | collected 2013-07
ACACCTATACACCTATACACCTATACACCTATACACCTATACACCTATACACCTAACGATGTTAATTTAGGATAATCATGAGTCAATCACAACAGCTTCAACAGCTAAAAAAGCAGCTTTGGAATATTGCCAACGACCTACGCGGTAAGATGGGTGCAGATGAGTTTCGGGACTACATATTAGGGTTTATTTTTTATAAATACTTATCTGATAAATTCATCCGCTTTGCCAATAATATCTTGGCTGAAGAAGGCGAAGGCTTCGATAACTTTGCAAATTTTGACACCAGTAATCCTGATCATCTTGACTATATTAAGGAAGTCAAAGAAAACGCTATTGATGAGATCGGCTATGCGCTGTCGCCCAATCAGTTGTTTCACCAACTGGCCAAACGCGGCAAACAAGACCAAGCATTCATCCTTGATGATTTGGCTGATACGCTAAAGGCTATCGAGCAGGGCACATTAGGCACAGACTCAGAAGAAGATTTTGCCAACCTATTTGAAGACATAGATCTTACCTCAACCAAGCTTGGCAACAGCCCTGATGACCGCAATGAGCTGATCGTCAAAGTGCTAAGCCACCTAGATGCCATTGATTTTGATCTGAGTAACACCGAAAGCGATGTGCTGGGTGATGCTTATGAGTATCTGATCGGTGAGTTTGCCAGTGGCGCAGGCAAAAAAGCGGGAGAGTTTTACACGCCGCAGATGGTATCCACGTTACTTGCCAAAATCGTCACCAGCGGCAAGGACACCATAAGCTCAGTCTATGACCCAACGTGTGGCTCGGGTTCTTTGCTGCTGCGCGTCAAGCGTGAGGCGAATGACGTAGATAGAATCTACGGTCAAGAGATGAACCGCACCACCTATAACCTAGCACGCATGAACATGATTTTGCATGACGTGAACTTTACCAAGTTTGATATCAAGCAAGAAGACACGCTCAAGCGTCCGCAGCACATCGGTATGCGCTTTGATGCCATTGTGGCCAATCCGCCTTTCTCTGCGAAGTGGTCAGCTGATCCCTTGTTGCTTCAAGATGAGCGTTTTTCAGACTATGGCAAACTTGCACCCAAGACCAAAGCCGACATGGCCTTTGTCCAGCACATGCTACATCACTTAGATGATAATGGCACGATGGCAGTGGTATTGCCGCATGGCGTCCTGTTTCGCGGTTCCAGCGAGGGCGATATTCGTAAATACATCATCAAAAACCTCAATGCCTTAGACGCAGTGATTGGACTGCCTGCCAATATCTTCTATGGCACCAGTATTCCGACCTCTGTTTTAGTCTTCAAAAAGAACCGTAAGCATGATAAAGACGTCTTCTTTATCGATGCCAGTGACTGCTTTGATAAACAAAAAAATCAAAACATGCTACTACCTGAGCATATCGATACCATCATCAAGACCTATCAAGCCCGTGAAAACGTCGATAAATTTACCCATGTCGCCTCTTTAAAGGATATTCATGATAATGACTATAATCTCAACATTCCGCGCTACGTGGACACGTTTGAGGCTGAGCCTGAAGTGAACCTAACAGCCGTTGCCAAAGCGCTGCAAGATTTAGAAAAAAAGAGCCAAGAAACGGACGCTGTCATTAATGGCTTTTGTGAAGAACTGGGCATTGAGTCACCCTTTAAGGTAGGGTCATGAGTAGCGTAGCCAGTCAAATCCAGCTATATCAAGTAGACAACCAAGTCAGCCTTGAAGTGAATGTTGAGCAAGACACGGTATGGCTAAGCCAAGCCCAAATGAGTGATCTGTTTGGCCGTGATGTTTCAGTGATTTCACGCCATATCAATAACGCGATTGGTGATGAAGAGGTGGATCTAAAAAGCAATTTGCAAAAAGTGCAAATTGCTTTTTCTGACAAACCCGTGACCTTATATGATTTGGACGTCATTATCAGCGTGGGTTATCGCATCAAATCCAAGCAAGGCGTGATGTTTCGCAAATGGGCGACGCGCATCTTAAAAGAGCATCTCATCCAAGGCTTTAGCATTAATCAACAGCGTTTGCAGCAAAACACCGCTGAGCTTGAGCAAGCCATCGCCTTAATCAAAAAAACGGCTCAATCTGAGCAGCATAGCAAAGACAGCGCGCTGGGGTTGGTCGAGATTATCAGCCGCTACACCCAAACTTTTTTATGGTTACAGCGCTACGATGAGGGTTTGTTGCATGAGCCTGTGGGGCAACCAGGCGGCGAGGTTTTAGACGCACCAAGTGCCATGCAGGCACTGAATCAGCTCAAATCAACCCTGATGGATAAAAAAGAGGCCACAGACCTATTTGCTAAGCCTCGCGGTGATGGATTGGCTGCCATATTGGGTAATATTCAACAAACGGCGTTTGGTGAGGAAGTTTACCCCAGTATCGAATCCAAGGCGGCGCATCTGTTATATTTTGTCGTCAAAAACCACCCTTTTGCTGATGGTAACAAGCGCAGTGCGGCGTTCTTGTTTGTTGATTTTTTATACCGTAACAACCGCTTATTCAATAATGAGGGTACTGCCATTATCAATGATACGGGGCTTGCAGCGCTCACACTGCTGATTGCCGAATCAGACCCCACTCAAAAAGAAGTGCTCATCCGTCTGGTGATGAATCTACTGGTGATACAAGATAAGGATGTAATGTGATGGCAACGCCAAAATTGCGGTTTAAAGAGTTTGATGAAGACTGGACTGCATTAAAATACGAAGACATTTTAAATATAAAGTATGGTAAAGATCATAAAAAATTGAATAGCGGTAACATTCCAGTATTTGGAACGGGCGGCGTAATGCGTTATGTCGATCAATTTTTGCATGATGGTGAGAGCATATTAATCGGGCGTAAAGGTACTATTGATAGCCCTAAATACGTGAACGAGAAGTTTTGGACAGTAGATACTTTGTTCTACACGGAAATCAAAGAACAAGCAGTACCCAAATTTGTTTATCAGCATGCTCTCCAAGTGAACTGGTTAAAACTTAATGAAGCAACTGGAGTACCCAGCCTAAACACGAAGTCAATTAATAATGTGGCTATAAACCTACCTCCTTTAAAAGAACAAACCAAAATCGCCACATTCCTATCCGCTGTTGATACCAAAATCGACGAGCTGACGCAAAAGCATGAGCTACTCAGCGAATATAAAAAAGGCATGATGCAGCAGCTTTTTAGCCAAAAACTGCGCTTTAAAGGGTTTAGTGCAAGTTGGAATGATATAAAAGTTGGTAGTTTAGGTACTTTTAATAGTGGTGGTACGCCATCGAAAAAAAATAGTGCCTACTGGAAGGGTGATATTCCATGGATATCTAGTTCCGACTTAACGGAAGATAGTATATTTGAGGTAATGACAACGCGTTATATTACTCGTGAAGCAATAGATAATAGCGCCACTAAGATTATTCCTAAAAACAGCGTGTTAATTGTTTCTAGGGTTGGTGTGGGGAAAGTTGCAGTTAATAGCTCGCAACTATGTACAAGTCAAGACTTTACTAGTCTTACTCCCTTTGAAGATAATCCTGTATTTTTAGCTTATTTGCTGAAAAGTAAAGCATCAAGGTTGCTAGAGTTTAATCAAGGAACATCAATTAAAGGCTTTGTTAGGGATGATTTAATCAACCTCTCTGTTTCTATTCCTACTAAAGAAGAACAAACCAAAATCGCTGACTTTTTAACCACTATTGACCAAAAAATTGATAACGTTGCCGAGCAAATCGACCACGCCAAAACGTGGAAAAAAGGCTTATTACAGCAGATGTTTGTATAAGGTATAACATGACTGAGCAAAGTGAGTACCAACTCGAAGACAGCCTAATGACGCAAATGCAGGATTTGGGTTATGAGCGCGTTACCATTACCACCGAGGCGGCACTCCTTGCCAACCTAAAGACGCAAATCGTCCGCGCCAATCAGCTGGATCAGCCATTATCTGATGATGAGTGGAAGCAAGTTATCAGTCATCTTGGCAGTGGCAGCGCCTTTGAGCGTGCCAAAAAGCTGCGCGATAAGTTCAACGTCAAATTCGATGATGGCAGCTCACGCCATATTCAGTTTTTTTGGCCAAACGCTGATGACAACATTTGGCAGCTGAGCAATCAGATTATGGTTGACCACAGCAGCCAAAACGGGCGCACCAGTCGCTTTGACGTCACCATCTTGGTTAACGGCTTGCCCCTAGTGCAAATCGAGCTTAAGCGCCGTGGCGGCATCGAGATTGCCGAGGCATTCCATCAGACCATGCGTTACTCAAAAGCCGCCTACAAGGCAGGACATGGCTTATTTGAGTTCGTTCAGCTGTTCGTCATCAGTAATGGCGCAAACACGCGCTACTATGCCAAAGGCACTCAGCACTTTAATTTTACCTTTCCCTGGGCGGACAGCGACAACAAACCGATCAATGAAATCGTTGATTTTGCTGAGGTGTTTTTAACCCCTACGCATTTAACCGAGATGATCGCTCAGTTTGTCGTGCTCTATGAGTACTCCAAGACCATGATGGTGCTCAGACCCTATCAAGTCCATGCCACCAAGCGCTTAATTGAGCGCGCCACCGCCTCAGACAAAAACGGTTATATTTGGCATACCACAGGATCAGGCAAAACGCTGACCTCATTTAAAGCCAGTCAAATCATCATGGGGCTACCCGATGTCGAAAAGGTGGTGTTTGTTGTCGATAGAAATGATTTGGACACCCAAACCGCCAATGAGTTCAACGCCTTTAAAGACGGCAGCGTAGACAGTACCACCAACACCAAAAACTTAGTCAAGCAGCTCGGCGAGACCCACGACAAGCTGATCGTCACCACCATTCAAAAGCTCAACCGCGCTATCAAATCAGAGCGCCATCAAGAAAAAATCCGCTACTTACAAGACAAAAAAGTCGTCTTTATCTTTGATGAATGTCACCGCAGCCAATTTGGTGAAACGCACCGAAACATCAAACGCTTTTTTCAACAATCGCAGATGTTCGGTTTTACAGGCACACCCATATTGATTGACAACGCTCACAACAAAGCTGGGCTTAAGCTCACTACCGCCTACCTATTTGATGAGTGCTTGCACCGCTACACCATCGTGGATGCCATTCGTGACAGAAACGTGCTGCCCTTTCAGATTGACTATGTGGGTAAATTCACCAAAAACGACAGTGCTGCCGATGAAAAAGTCACCGCCATTGACACTCAAGAGGTCTATAACGACCCTAAACGCATTGATGATATCGCTCGCTATATCATCGAAAAGCATGACACCAAGACCAAACGCCGCGAGTTTAACGCCATATTTTGCGTCAGCTCCGTTGATATACTCACGCAGTACTACGACGCTTTTGAGCGTATTCAAGCGCAAAAGCAAGCCGATGACCCTACATTCAAGCCACTCACCATTGCTACGATATTTTCTTATGCGGCCAACGAAGCGACCGATGCCAGTTTCGAAGACAATGGGCTCATTGCAGAGTCCAGCTTTGAAACCCCTGCCCAAATTGATGAGAGCAGCCGCGACAAGTTAGATCGCTACATTGGCCAATACAATCATACATTCGCTACAAACTTTGATTCAGGCAAGAACTACTATCCTTACTATCGTGATATCGCCACCAAAGTAAAACAGCGCAAGATCGATATTCTGATCGTCGTGAACATGTTTCTGACAGGATTCGACGCCAAAACCTTAAATACGCTATACGTGGATAAGAACCTAAAGTACCATGGTCTGGTACAAGCCTTCTCACGCACCAACCGTATCTATAACGATAAAAAGCCCTTTGGTAATATCGTCTGCTTTCGTAACCTAAAGCAAAACACCGACGACGCTCTAGCCCTGTTTGCCAACAAGCAAGCGAAAGATATCGCCGTCATTCCTGAAATGCATGAGCTACGAAAGCACTACGATCAAGCCGCTAAGACCCTTTTAGACATCTGCGCTGATTATAAGGCCGTTGATACACTAGAGACTGAAGATGAGCAGTTAGCATTTATCAAAGCCTTTCGTGAAGTGATGCGCTATAACGAGCAGTTAGGTACCTTCGTAGACTACGACCAGGCTGATACAGATCTGAATAAAGAAGACTTCGCCAATTTTGCCAGTAAATATATAGACCTATACCGCAACATTCGCACCCAGAACAAGAATAGCCAGGATAAAACCTCAATACTCGATGACATCAACTTTCAGATTGAAATGCTACATAGCGATCGTATCAATGTCGGCTACATACTAGAGCTACTCAAGCAAGCCAATAAGCAGCAAGACGATGGCAACGAAGAGAAGGCAGCCCAGTACCAAGCCCAGGTGAACGATTTAATCATGAATGAGCCGACCTTCCGCGACAAGCAAGAGCTTATCCAAAAGTTCATCAAGGAGCAGATGCCTAAAATGCCAGATGGTCAGACAGTAGAGGAGGCTTTTGCACACTTTTGGGACGTAGAGAAGGAGGCTGCGTACCAAGAGCTATGTAAAGATAACAATCTGAAAGCCGATGTCATGCAAGAGATCCTCAGAAAGTATAAGACTAGCAAGCGGCTACCTGACCGTAACGAAGTGAAAGCGCTACCTAACTATAAAGTTAAGCTATTTGAGCGCAAACCCCTTCACGAGCGACTCATGAGCAAGACTCGTGACTTTATCCAGAAGTTTTATGCTGATATGTAAAAGACTATCCATGATCCTGTGCAACTGCACTTTAACCTAAACCCATCACCAGGGCATCATGGTCAATACACGTTGGCCATTTATGTAATAGCTCATCAGCATCAAAACCTTCTCAGGGGGCAGAGTCAGCTCTTTAGTTGTTCCATTGAGATGAGTTATGCAAGTGATATCATCTGTATAAACCTTAGTCTCTTTATCATAAAACCCAAAAATTCCACCAATCAGCCGAACATCACTCAAAAGCTTTGCATGTTTTTTATCCACTGCCTTACTTATGGCAAGGGTTCCTAATGGCTTATCAGCTATTAGCATCAGAGTAACGAACTGCATCACACGATCATATAATTTTGGATTTTCCATCATCTCATTGTAAAAAGCGTATGCTTGATCGCTTGTGCAGAAGTTTTCAAACAAAGTAAATGCACGAGCTACCATTTCCGCAACGCTATGATCATCTTCTGCAAATTTAATGGCTATCGTATTTCTTGCAAGTGGCAGCATCACAGATAAAGCGCCTTCACTATCTGCCACTACACCATCGACCATATACGGCTCTATATTTGCATCAAAGCTTGATAGCGCAGCTTTGTGGCTTTCAATAAACATAACCTATTACCCATGATAGTTTGGATTACTTCCACCAGTAGCATGACTATTGTCATCTAGTAGCGAATCCTGTTCTCTATAATTAGCCAGAGAGTCAGATTGCGTTTGGTTATTGCTATCAGTATTTCTGCCTTCAACGCCTGTATTTTGATCAGTAGCTTCTTTATTATTTTCTTTTACGTTGGCTAAAAATGGATCCTCTTCCTCACCCAATCCTATATCACCACCTAAACTCTCGATCATACTTTTGAATAAAAACTTATCTGATTTCCTTGTTAAAAAATCTGGAAAGTGAATGGCGAAGTAATCTCGAATCATTTGCTCAGTTTCACCTTCAGTTGCCAATACTTGACCCAAAAATGCCCCCATTAGAATCTTCTGCTTGTTTAATCGTTTATCCAGCTTCACCTGCTGAACCTTAGCTTGGCGTTTTAACTCTTCTAACCGTTGACGCTCTTTTAGCTCATTAGAGTCTTGACTATCAAAAATAGACATAGGTGCTTTATTATTAGATACTGACATCAGATTTACCCTTATCGATTAAATTTTACTCAGCATAGCAAGCACCTCACTATCATTCAATCGCTTGTGGTAAGCTTTAACACAACCGCATCAGACACCTCAGATATATTATTTTAGTATTTGATGGTGGCGTCTCCCTGACTAAGGGCGAAGTAACGACTCAAAATTTAATCTATCCACTTCGTTACTATCTTAATTTTGAATCCTTCTTCGTTGGGGAAACCCCAAACCCCGCACACCACAAAAAGCGGTGGTGTGAAAAAAGCAACAATAGCAGGTGGCTCTTTATGACGATGGTACATATTGCGACAAAGGCGATTTCTCGAAAATCAGGGCAGTCAGCTGTGGCGTCGGCGGCCTATCGTGCTGGGGATGTGCTTGATGATGCCAAATATGGCAAGACGCATGACTATAGTAAAAAGTCTGGGGTTATGAGTAGCGATATTGTTTTACCATTTTCGCTAAAGGCGCTGGGTGTGAGTGTGGATCGAGAGACGCTTTGGAATACCGCTGAAGCGGCAGAGACACGTTCGGACAGTCGGGTGGCGCGTGAGTGGCTGATTAATTTGCCGTATGAGTTAGACGAATATGATCGGCATCAGCTGGCCATCAACTTTGCCCAAAAGCTTTGCGACGATATGGATGTGATTGCTGATGTGTGTATCCATCGTCCGGTGATGAAATTGCCTTTTGATCCTAATGTACCGCCAAGCTCTAAGTATTTGCGTGAGGGTGAGGAGAACCCTGATCCCCGTAATTTTCACGCGCATATTTTAGTCACTACTCGAGCGCCTACCATTGGACCGAATAAAACCTTGGCGTTTGATCCAAAGCTTAAGACCCCGTTTGAGTGGTCCAACAAAAAACGTAAGGCGCATGATCTGCCGTCATCGATGCAAGAGATTAAGCGTGTTCGGGAGATGTGGGTAGATACCGCCAATAAAGTGTTGGCGCAGCATCATCTGCCATTGATGGATGCGCGCAGTTATAAGGATCAGGGGCTTGATCAGCAGCCCACCATTAAAATGGGCGTTGAGGCGACGGCAATGGAGCGCCGAGGCATCACGACCGAAAAAGGAGACACCAACCGCGCCATCAAAGCACGTAATAAATTGGTGGCTGACAACCATATCAAACAGGAAGCAGACAATGAGCGACGAATTAGCGCACTTAGAAAAGGACTTGCTTGGGCAACTGAGAAAAATGCAAGACTACCTGGCAGCATTGGAGGCACAAAACAGCGAGCTGATTTTGCAAAACACCTCTCTGGAAGCTCAGAACCTCACATTACGTACTGCACAGAACAAAATAATAGAACGGCAATTCGAGTTGACGACACAAAACGATGCGTTGAAGAGGCAAAATCAGGCATTGCTTGGGCAGCTAAACGATGCGAAAACCTACCAAAGCGATGTGATGACACAAAACAAAGAATTAATGGCACAGCACAAGCAAATAACAAGCTCACACAAAGAATTGACGACACAAAACAAGCAATTGAGGGAATCACTGAAGCTATCGGAAAGTCAAATATTGAAATTAACAAAGCAACTGAGCGAAGTGCAAGACCAGCCCCCAACCCCTTCGATGACGCAGCACGACGAGCAAGAGCTGCTCGACTTGATCGACAGCAAAGACAAGTTGATCGAGACACTCGAGCAAACCGTCACAAAGATGAGAGAATCTTTGAGTATGCTGAACGTATGAAGCTGCACTTAGCCATGCGTTTAATTCAACGCCATCACAATTCAATGGCAATCAGCTGGGCACAAGGAGAAACGATAGAGGATGCCCCTGATAAATTTGATAAGCGTCAAGTTGCGATACTTAGCGAGTTTGCAAAGCGCCTTGGTATTGAAGATAAAGATAAAGCGCTAGGGTTTAGAGATCACTTACAGCAAGTGGGCAAACGTTTTGATTACACGCTAGTTGAAAATAACAAATCCATTATCAAGCTTTTGCGTGATCCTAAAGCTGAACGAGAGCGGTATCTGGCGCTTATTAAGCATTTTGAGGACTTTAGGGACGATATTGATCAAAAGCGTGCGACATTTAAAACTAGTATCATCAATAAGCTAGGCGGTAGCGCAGGAGACGTTGGTAGACTGACTCGAGACGTTGTCTCCTCATTCAACTATACAGAATGGTTAACTGATTATATTGATAATGATAATCACCCAGCTGAGGCGAGGAAATGTGCTAAAGAACATCTTGCAGATACCTTAGATAAAACGTGTCAGCAGTTTAAATTTGCGTTTCGTGATATGAGCTCATTACCAACTACCCAGCGTAAAGCTTACTCAGAGACTCTTAAAGCCGCTTTAGAGACGTTTACCGAGCAATACGACGGAAAGCTTTCTGAAAGCCAACACAGAGCACTACAGGACGGTTTAGAGTCCTATCAGCATCAAGTGAGTAGAACTAATGCACCCAGTCGAGGATTTAGCCCTTAATCTAATCCTTAAAAAAACATTACACAGGGTTAAATTGCTTAGGCAAGCTGCGTGGTTTAAGTGATGATTTTTCACTTATCCACAAAAAAATTTATCACCCGTTTCTTTGAGGGTTTTTATTTGATCCTGTTTACTCCTGTTTATTCCTGTTTGAGAGCTATTTTTCCCTGTTAAAATCAATACCTTACAAGAAAGAAAAAGAGTAAATGAGCAGAAAACAGAGTAAATGAGCAGAAAACAGAGTAAATGAGCAGAAAACAGAGATAAATAAAAAACACTCTTTTTATAACTCTATTTTATGATAAGATCTTGTTAAATGTAACTATGGGCGCAGAGTTGAAATGGAAAATAACTTAGTTGTTCAGTCAAATGATTTAATCCTAGCAACGTACACAATGCAAAAGACGGATAAAGAGCTCATGCTTGCTTGTATCAGTCAAATTGACAGTAGGCCTGATGCACCAAATGTCACGCAAGACACAGAATATAAAGTAACAGTTGATGATATTAAATCATTGTTTTTTGGTAAGAAGTCTAAGAACGAACAGAATGTTTATCGTGACATAGAGAACGCAAGCAAACGTTTATATGACGTCGATATTGTTATGAGCTTGCCCGAGAATAAAACGCTTCAAACAAGGCTTGTTAGTAGTATTGTTTATGATCCGGATAACGGAGAAGTCGTATTATCATTCGCAAATAAAATACTGCCATATTTGACGCAACTTAAAGCTAATTTCACTAAATACAAGCTATTAGAAATAGGTGAGTTATCGAGTATTCATTCAATAAAAATGTATGAATTGGTGGTAATGTGGGTTAATCAATACCAGTACAGCAAAGAGTTTACGATAGAAGAGTTTAAACACGTAATGTGTGTTAAAGATAAGTATAAGCAATTTAGTGAGTTGCGAAGATATGTTATTGAAACAGCTATCAACGATATAAATGAAAATACGAATTATAAAGTCAGTGTAGAGTATCAAAAAAAAGCAAGAGGGAAGGGCTATAAAGGCTTAAAGCTCAAATTTCACAAAAAGTTATTAGATAAAATTGCTGGTAAAGACGGTAAATTGTCAGAAGATAAGATCAAATCAATTGTTGATAATGTGCAGTTTATGAACGACTATAACGATCACCCAGGTTTAAGCTATGACGGTAAAATGAGTACTGATAGTTTTAAGCGTGAAATGATTAACATCATACAGCGGGAGCCTGAAAGCTTTAACAAGCCAAACAAAGCGCTTGAGAGCTACTTACCAAAAGTCAGTCAAGGTAAGTAATTACTATGTTTACTACCAATTATGATATATGGCTTACTTAAGAGTCAAAGGCCAATGCTTTTGCAGTGTTTGAAATCTATGGCCTGAGGTTATACGCATTATCTCTGCCAGGCGTGCCACAAAGATTGAAAGGAGACAATATGAACAAGGTTAGTTATCACATAGATAAGTTGCCGCCATTAACGGCTAAGCAGCAAGCGGACTTAGAGTACTTAGCAACGCTTAGCGATGACGACATTGATCTATCGGACATTCCAGAAATCACCGACTGGTCAGGCGCGATCCGTGGCAGTATCAAACCACAAACGCTTACTACAGAAGCCAGTGTTATCAGCCCAAGCATTCTTGCTAAGTTTAAGGACAGAGCCAAGCAGACAGGCGGTAACTATCAGGACATGATCAATGATGCCCTAGAAGAATACCTAACTGATCATTAAGTCTTAGCCAACAAGTTATAACCTCAAGACGACTTGGGGTTTTTTTACACCTTGCATTGTAGTATGTTGTATATTGTATTATACTATATACAACATACTACAATGCACTATCAAGGAATACAAAATCATGGCACTCACCACACAAGATATTCATGCAGCAGCTGACCGATTACAGGAGCAAGGGATAAAGCCGACACTGGCAGAGGTGCGTAAGGCGCTAGGCGGTGGCTCATTCACTACCATTAGTGATGCGATGCAGAGTTGGAAGCGAGAACAGCAGGAAGAGCAAGAGCTGCAACAAGTGGATTTACCTAGCGGTATCACTGAACGCTTGCACACGCTTGGCGCTGATATGTGGCAGACAGCTATTGATATGGCGAACGATAGGCTGTCTAAGGAGCGTGAAGCTCTAGAGGTGGTTAAGGTTAAGGCACAAGCAGAGACGGACGAAGCGCAAGAAGCAGTTAAAACCTTAGAGGGTGAACAAGCAGATCTACTACAGCAGCTGGACGAAGTGGCCACTACTGCGGAGACAGCAACTAAAGCGGCTCAGCAAGCCACAGCTGACCATGATGCTACCAAACAGACGCTATCAGATACTAAGCATCAATTAGAGCTTGAACGAACTAAAGCAGAAACAGCACAATCACAGCTTGTAGAGACACGTAGCGCATTAGATAAGCAATCTGTAGAGCTTACTAGTAGTCTTGGTGAGGTAGCCACGCTTAAAGCTACAGCTGATAGCGATAAAGCAGAGATTGCACGTTTAAAGGCGGAACTTAAAGCCACTAAGTCAGAGCTAAAGACGGTCACAGCTGAACGCAATGAGATACAAACTGCTACCGCAGAGATCAAAGGAGAGCTAAAGGCGGTAACCTCTGAACGTGATAAGCTATCAGGACTTTATGAGCAGCTGACTCAAATACAGGCTAAGCTTGAAGCCGAGCATAGCGTATTGGGTAAGCAATATAGTGAGCTATCAACCAATTACCTATCAGAACAAGAACAAGTGACTGTGTTACAGAATAAACTCAAGAAAGCTCAAGATGATCTGATACTTATTCAAAATAAAGATAATGCTTTGGATGCTGATTAGATAAAAGTATTCAAGGCTTCACGATGAAGAACAGTTATGATTTTAGGAGAGACTTTACCCAAGCATAGATCTCATTCTATTCACACTAAACTCATGAATCAGCCATGACAATATTGACTCACTGAATAAGTAACTTTCATATAATAATTATTCTAAATTTTTCCAGGGTCCTATAGTATATAGCCTAGTGGGCTATATACTACTTAAGTTAGCCTAAGTAAATTTATGCTGATTTTGAAGCCTTGAGCAGATTTCAAGGAACACTCACCCTAAAGCATTTATGAGTATTTTTGTCATACTCATGAACCCTTTAGTGCATTCCTTAGATTTGATGTGATTAGTCATGCCGACTTCATCGCCCATCGCATCATCAAGGCCGTATCACTGTATCAAGCTACGGCTGTTAAGATTACGGCTGATAGCACCGCCTAGACACGCTCTTAACCGCTACTATGCTGTCATACGCTAGCAAGGGCCTAAACCCAATATACCGCTACGATATGCATGAGTAACCACTCATTGCGTTGCTCTGATCCTTTGTCTAGTAACCCCTGTAGGGAGCTCACCCTTGTGCCAAACGCAGTCGTCGCCGAGGCCTGCCACCCATTTGACGGGTAACGGGTACAGAGAGAGCAGCACGAGGATGTAACGAGCGAACAAGCAGTTTTTAAAATGTATAGTGAATAAGGTTGATATGAAAGCAGATTTTGGATAAAATGACCCTAAACGGGCATTTGATGCTGTTCAAATAACGCAGTCTGTGTGCTTATTTGTTCGTTACAGTGTGCGTCAACACGCTGTAACCGTTAGCTATATTTAAAACTAAATGCCTCTAGGAGTCAACTCCTAGAGGCATTTTTTTGTTTGTCATGTAGATTGGGTTTTTATTATCTACTTTTTCATTAGATTGCTTAGGCTTTTTTTGTCGTCATTTAGCGTAGGTATTTCAACCATTTTGAAGTTAGCACTTAGTACATCCTCACAAGACGTTAAGTTTCTGACAATACTGGGATAGTTTACTATGAAGACCGGCTTAGTCGTCAGATGCAAGGTTTTACACGCGCTGTTAAGAAGCGGTAAATCATCTTTCTGAGAGAATACGATAATGAAAAGACAAACCTACACTCCTGAGATTAAAGAACGCGCCGTTCGTATGCTGATTGAAGCATTAAACGATTACACCTTTATGTGGTCATGTCATAAAAAGCACACTAATGAAACTATACTAACCAACATTCAAGACTAAGCTACACATACTAAAGAGCTTGAACATGAGAACAAGAAGCTTACGTAAGCCAGTTAGATTACAGTAAAATCCGCTTTTTTCGCCCAAGGAGAGATAGGACACACAATCAAGTTGTGGCTCAGTTTATTGATAAAAATAAGTGGGTCTACGGTATTAGAGCAATATTGACTGTGCAATATAGAAAATATGCAATAAACTTATTTTCTACCTTTAATAAAATGCAGCAACCTAAACAAGGGTAAATTATGAGTAATTCAGATAACCACAGTCATCAAGCTCCAGACCCTAAAAATATGAATAAAGCTTTTTATATTGGGATTGGTCTAAATTCTGCATTTACGCTCATCGAGTTTATAGTGGGCTATTCAACTAATTCATTAGCTTTAATCGCAGACGCTAGCCACAACTTAAGTGATGTTGCCAGTTTAATAATCTCGTTAATTGGAATGAAATTAGCACAGAAAGCATCTACTACGCTTTATACCTATGGCTACAAAAAAGCTTCTATAATGGCGTCTCTTATTAACGCCATATTGTTAGTTACAATCGTTATAGGTATTGCGTATGAGGCCTTGGGTCGATTTGATACGATACCGGAAGTTGCAGGAAAAGTTATTATTATTACAGCTCTAATAGGTGTATTTATAAATACTGTTTCTGCTTTTGCATTCTACAAAGGTCAAAAAGACGATATTAATATCAAAGGTGCTTTCTTGCATCTAATGGTAGATGCATTGGTCTCTGTAGGTGTCGTTATCTCGGGCATTATTATTTACTATACAAGTTGGAATATCGTTGATCCTCTAGTTAGCTTGATTATTTCAGTCGTTATACTGTTATCGACTTGGGGTCTACTAAAAGAGAGTATCAAGCTTGCTATCGACGGAGTACCTCAAAATGTTGATCTCAGTAAAATCACTGCTATCTTAGAGAGCTATAATTTTATTCAAAACTTTCATCATTTACATATCTGGGCTTTGAGTACCACTGAGAATGCTCTTACAGTTCATATTGTACCGAAGACCGATATAACGTTTGAAGAGACTATTACTATGAAAGAAAACATCAAGGAAGATTTGGCGCATCAGAATATACAACATGCAACTATTGAATTTGGTACTAAGGCAGATGACAATCAAAAATCGCGTGCATTAAATGAAAGTATCAACTAAAAGATGATAGACCGTATATAGCTATCTCTTTTTAAGTATGAGGCGCGTGCCTTATGTCAACATAATTTTTTCAATCAGTTCTTATGTGATCAATAGTTTAAAACTTTTATATTTACGTGCGTTAGGACGTTACCTAGAAAAAATAAAAAACTTACGCTGATTAAATTATTATGATTAAGTTTACTATTACCCTCGTCTTCTAAGTGTGGTTAGACCTTTGCCAAAATAGCTTATTAGTAATAACAGGGTTATTATTATCAAGATAGGATAATTTCCCATAAGCATAAAGGGCGTGTTACCAACCCGTGCCTGTATCTCACCACGTAGTACAGTACGCTCAAACTGCGGTGCGCGTTTTACAATACGACCTTTATGGTTAATGATAGCGGTAACACCAGTATTGGTCGCTCGAATAAACCAGCGCCCGTTCTCAAGCGCGCGCATTTGTACCATTTGCAAATGTTGCAATGGTCCTGCTGAAGTGCCAAACCAGGCATCGTTAGAGACGGTCAACAAAAAGTCAGTATCGATGGCATTTTTACGCGTGGTATCTGGATAAGCTACCTCATAACAGATAGCCGTCCCTATATTGTGTTCACGCACCTTTAGCGGTGACTGCTGATCACTACCACGACTATAGCTCTTAATATCCTGACTACCGGCCAAACTTGGGAAAATATCGAGCACGCCTTCAAATGGAATATACTCTCCAAAAGGCACTAGACGCTGCTTCTTGTATAGGCCTTCCGCTTCTACACCTCGAGCAATCACGCTATTGTAAAATGGGGGATACTTATCCGTACTGGCATTGAATGCCGCTTTATCCTTATAAGGGATACCAGTTATCCATGTCGTATTGGTCGCATTGGCCATTTCTATCATTTCACTAATAAAGCCCGCAGCCTCATCCTGAAACATCGGAATAGATGATTCAGGCCACACCACCACATCACGTCCCCACTCAGTGCGCGTTAACTTCGCATAAATCTTTAGCGTTTCTACTTGATATTGCGTCAGCCACTTTATATCTTGTGAAATATTACCTTGAATCAATGACACTGACAGATCAGGTGTGCCCTTAGGTTTTGTCCATTGCGGATTGACCAGCCATAATGATGTGCTAATGGCTAATAACAGTACAGAAACGACGGCATAACTACTGCGTCGAAGCAGTAGCTCTACTAAACTTGCAGCCAATAGTATGGCAACAAAAGAGACGGCAAAAACACCAGCAACGGGTGCTAAGGACGATAACCAATACTCTTCAGTAAATGCATAACCAACAAATAGCCACGGAAAGCCTGTGAATAACCAAGTTTTTAACCATTCTTGTAGCACCCAAAGAGCAGCAAATGAAAAGGGTTGTTTGCCTACCATACGGTTAAAGACTAGTGCTAAAAATCCATGAAACAGTCCCATACCGAGACCCATCAATCCAATCATAATCAATGCGAGCCACGTTGGAGTATCGCTATAATCATGGATGGCAGTATAGAGCCAAAAGCCGCCGACGCACCATAGCCCCATACCGTAAGCTTCACCGATAATAAAAGCGCGACGACCACTCATATTTGGTACCAACAGCGCATATAAAATCGCTGGTGACACTATTGCTAGCGGCCAGAACCCATGAGGCGCTAGCGCAAATAAAAAAATAGCCCCTGCAAGCCATGCTGCTACTAGCGTAAACCATAGCGGTAATTGATTTGAGTGAGTACTCAAACGCTTTTGTAGATTAATAGTAGACAGGCGCATCGCAAATTATCCAAAATTATGAGTTTTGAATTTTTAGTCAAAATCCAAAACTCGGATAGACCTGTTAATACTACAGGCAGCATTTCAAAATGAAAACTGCTTATGATACCAGTCCGCACTGCTCAATGGATAAATTTACGTACTCCGTTTGATGGGTTATTATGCTACATTACCAAACGATATGAAGTGTTACTTGACCTTCTATAGCTCACAATATCTACAGTACATGAGAGAGCACTATGACCCCCTTAAAAATAAAATCCAGTCTTATATTCAATCGTTATCTGTCTAAGGGGTTGCGTAGTACGTTAGTATTACTTGCCGCCTCATCACTATTTGCTTGTAGCCAACCGAGTAGTGGCGTATCTGATGCAAGCACAACATCGGCATCAACTGAAGATGTTTTGGCTGTTCCAAAGACAGCTGAACCAAACGTTATAAATAATTCTATGATGACATCAGTAAGTAAACCAGACTTACTAAAAAACGTATCAGCCACTGTCTATAAAGATGCCAATTGCGGCTGCTGTAAAGAATGGATAAGTCATGCAGAAGATAATGGTCTAAGTGCAACCGCGCAAGATGTTGCGGACTTAGCCGTATTTAAAGAGCGCTACAGCGTTCCAAATGAAATGCGTTCTTGCCATACTGTAGTCACTACGGATGGTTACGTCTTTGAAGGTCATGTACCCGCTAAATATATGGCGCAGTTTTTAGAAAATCCGCCAGTACAAGCTATGGGTCTTGCCGTACCTGGCATGCCTATTGGTAGCCCAGGTATGGAGTATCAAAATAAATTCATGCCCTATCAGGTTATGCAGCTCAATAAAGACGGGACAACCCAAGTTTATGCTGATATTGAATCGGTAGAGCAGCAATTATAGTGTGTTAGCAGTTAAGAATACTTTGATTATAGTGTTAGCGTTAAAAGTAAATGAGGTAGGTATAAGACTGTTCTATTGCTTATAAAATGATTCTTCATCAAAAAATTCATTAGCTATTGCGACTTTAAAATTAAAAATAACTTTGAATTTGTAACTTTTGATGACAATGTAAGCGAATTTATCGGTTATTAACCCTTAAAATAGATAAATGACTAAGGGTTAATACAAGAATATACAGGATGTATCGAAACAATTACGTAATATTACATAAGCTAGTAGGGAATTAGCATCTATATTAATATTATAAATTATTATATTATCTTAATAATTAGTTAGACCCTATATAGGGTAATTACTTCATCCAATAGAAAAACGTCTGAGGGTTAAATCTAAATTATAGATTTAACCCTCAGACGTTTTTTTGCTTATAAAACAGTAGAAATTGTGGTCAATCTAGTCAGCTATATTCTGTACATGTTACACAAACTTACATTGTAAAATGTGGGATATTAGCAATTTTTTCAACATCAAAAAAGTATTTTTGGGGTTTTTAAGGGTGATGACAGGCTAAACAGCCTATGCTAAAGTCGGCTTTGTGTTTTGGTCAGCAGCTTGATTTGTAACAGCTTCGTAAGACTTCAATGAGCTGTGATCGCCAATAATTATTTTTTATATGAATAATATGCAGCAGAAGTATCAGTCACTATGACGTATATATACTTGTGTTGTTGAGATTTAATTGACTGCGCTGTTGTTGATAACAGACGATTTTGAATTAACCGTAGGTATTAGATTTATGAAACAGGCTTTATTGATTTTGTCAGTACTGGGTATGGGCATAGCACAAACGAGTGGTGCTGCTATCACAATCTCTCAAACAAATAATACCATCACCAATACTTCTGTGGCATCAAACTACGGTTCATCAAAAAACATCTATAGCACCAAAAGTGGTGCTTATGTTTCTAATAATGATGAAATTAGTCAAGCAATTAGCAACCTAAGTGCGCAGGCCAAGCAAAAAGAGAATCAGCTTTCATCATTAAACAGCCGCTTATACGCTGAAAAACAACAGCAGCAAGTCAATAAGGTTCCTGACAGCAATTCAGCCCCCGCTATCGCTGCTGCTCGCGCCTCAAAAGTGGCTTTATCTGGCAGCTCTGGATATTGTGCCCGTTACGTACGTAAAGCACTACAATCAGCTGGTTATGAATTTACACCCAATCCTTCAGCCTATCAGTACGCCACTCGTGGCACGCTTGATAAAGCAGGTTTTAGCAAAATCAGTAATGATATGCCAACCCAAGTAGGTGATGTTATTGTCTATGATCGCTCATCAAAGCGCCCGCATGGCCATATCCAAATATTTGATGGCGAAAATTGGATTTCTGATTTCCGTCAGAACAGCATCAGCCCATACAGTGGTGTCTATGCTTATACGACATGGCGCGATTCAAAATACGTGGATGACGCATCCGCATCAGATCGTAATATCTACCTTGCTATGAATGATAAATAAGACTTTCTAAGTCAGCACAACATAGTTGTTATTTCCTCCAACCCAGTAGGGCGTGTTGAACATTCACAAATAGTCTCTGTCAGTGCCATGGTTGAAGGTTCAACACGCCCTAGTGACTAGTGACTGTGCCCGATATGGTTATTCGCAGAGCTTTGCTGCTCTGATATGTCGCAGACCAATGCATCGCTATGGGCGCTGGTCTGCGGGTGTGACAAGCTTTCAACCTGAATGGTGGCGTGATGAATACCAAGCGCAAGCAACCCTTGCTCAAGATTGGCAATCAATACGCTGGCATCCGAGATTCTCATATCCCCATCGACCATCACATGGCAAGATAGCGCATTTAGCCCGCTGGTGATGCTCCAAATATGCAGGTCGTGGACTTGTTTTACTTGTGGATGGGCAAGCAGCTTGTCTTCCACATCTACCAGCGATATGCCTTCTGGCGTGCCCTCCATCAAGACATGTACCGAATCACGTACAACGCGGTAACCACTTACTAAGATAAGTACCGCGACGATCACCGACGCTGCGGCATCGGCCCAAACCCAGCCAAACCCCATCATCAGTAAAGCGGCGATGATCGCGGCGACAGAGCCCATCAAATCACTTAATACATGCAAGTAAGCGCTTTGCATATTGAGGTTGACAGGCTCTTTGGAATCATTGCTTTTATTTGCTTTTTCTTTATTTACTTTGTCTGCATTTGCTCCATGGCTGTGGGTGTGTCCATCGCTGCCGCTACTACCACGATGCATCAGCCAAGCGACCAAGATATTAACCAGCATACCGATGGTGGCGACGATTAGCATACCTTGGGTAGCAATCTCAGGCGGTGAGTTAAGGCGTTTGATCGCTTCATAAAAAATCATCAAGGCGATAATTACTAGCGTCGCACCATTGACGGTGGCCACGATAATCTCAAAGCGTTTATAGCCAAAGGTCTTTTGATGGGTGGCGGCTTTTTCGCCGATTTTAAATGCCATCAACGTCGCACCAAGGGCGATGGCGTCGCTGAGCATGTGTCCTGCATCAGAGAGTAACGCCAAGCTGCCTGTCAGTAAGCCACCAATCGCCTCGATAAACATATAGCCTGTGATGATCACAAAGCTAATCAGTAACGTACGCTGATAGCCTTTGGTATCTCTTGGTGCGGTGTTTTGCTCTAGGTGAGTGTCATGATCATGAGCGTCTTGATTGCCAGCAGTATAGTTACTATCGTTGTTTTTATAGACATCAATAGGCTCACTTGGAGGCAAATGCTTATTTTGCTTATGACTGGCATCTTCTTGACTCATAACGTTACTCAAATTTATTAAGACTTATGGTAAATAACTTCAAGGATTAATGATAAATCTAACATAGTCGAGTATTAGAAGCTGTAACGACGAGGTAAAAATGCAGCCAGTAAGCTATAGTCGATTCACTGCAAAAATGACATCGTGCTACTGGTATAAATTTTCCTTGCATGCTGTTATTACAGAGGCTGCGCAACATTCATTCCAGTAGCACTCTTCAATTTATCACCATGTTATTTTGAACTGACTAGGGCGTGTTGAACATTCATAATTTGAGCCAGATATAAGCACAAGCAAGAGCGACCGTATTTTCATAACTTTGCTTGAGCTTATCAAACCTGGTGGCAACCGCCCTATACTGTTTTAGTTTGGCGAAAGCATTTTCTACTAGATGCCTCGCTTTATATAAGTCCCAGTCCATATGGTCGTTAGAAGACTGAGTATTTCGTTTTCGAGGGATGTTATCCCGTGTCCCTGCTTGTTCAATATGCGCTCGTAGTGCATCAGAATCATAGCCTTTATCGGCACATAAAACCTCTGTGTTGCTCAAATTAACTTTGTCTACTAAGTCAGGTGCGACTTTAACATCGTGGGTCGTGCCATCTGACAAGATAAAGGTAATCGGATTGCCATGCGCATCTACTGCCAAGTGAATCTTGGTCGCGCGTCCTGCCACACTTTTACTAATGGATTGTAGGTTCTCATTGCCACCACTGCTGTGCTGATGCGCTTTAATATGAGTACCATCAATGAAGACCCACTCAAGGTCTGCGTCTTTGATTAATAAAGCAAACAGCGTAATCAGCTTATTACTACGAAACCAGCGCTGGTAAGCTTTATAGATGGTATTGGGCTTGCCAAAACACTCGGGTAAGTCGCACCAAGGACAGCCAACACGCATGCGATAAAGCACGCCTTCAACCGTTTGTCTAAGATTTCCTTTGTCATAGATATTAAGTTCTAGTAATATAGGTTTCAGTCTTGTCCAGTGTTCATCTTTGAGCATAGTGCGAGGCATAGCGAACGATATCTTTTTTGTGTGAGAACTTAAAGATTAACCGTTCGCTATTTTTTTTGCCATTAATTTATACCCAATGTTCAACACGCCCTAGTGATCTTAATATCATTGCTGGGTTTTTTTGTGCTTAACATCAGGGCGTATTTAACCTTTCATGATTTGATCCGTCAGAAATGAACACTACTGATATCATTACTCATGACAGGAGTTATCGACAAGCGCGTTTAAAATGCCACATGATGACGCTGGTGCACTACTTGCACATTTCTGGCGCAAAACGGTCAAGTGATGCTTTAAGTGCATCAGTTCTTCCATTCGTATTTCCACAGCATGAATGTGCTCATCTAGCAAGTTATTCACATCGCCGCAGTCCTTGTCAGGCGACTCCCAGTATTCAAGTAAGATTCGCACATCATCTAAAGCCATATCGAGCGTACGGCAATGTAGGATAAATTGTAGACGCTCAATGTGCTCTTCATTATATAAACGATAATTCCCTTCGCTACGAAAAGGCTCGGGTAATAAACGCTCTTTTTCATAATAGCGAATGGTTTCTACTGTGGCACCTGTGCGTTTAGCGAGCTCACCAATTTTGATTGTCATAACAACCTCTATGATTTAAATAATTAAAGTGGCTGTAAAGACTAGCGCTAGAGAAATTAAAATTACGAAACTGTAGATAAATAACCTTGACTCTAAAGCCACTATAGGGTTCATAATATCATTATTCAAAGGGTAAATTATTATGAAATATCATATTGAAGGTATGGACTGTGCCAGTTGCATCGGCAAGATTGAAACAGCTTTGAAACGTATGCCTGGGGTTTCTGATGTTCAGCTGAATTTCGCTACAGAAACGCTAGAGCTAAATTTAGCCCCTGGTGCGCCGACTCAGGCTAGTGATATCGAAAAAACAATCAAAAGCCTAGGGTTCGGCATCTCTGCCAATACTGGTCAACAAACTGTATCGGCTATTGATATTGACAGCGACAATCAGATGGCTCCGCAGGATAAGCAATGGTGGCAAACTCAAAAAGGCAAACAGGTTGTTGGCCTCGGTATTTTGATGGGCAGCGGTTATGCACTGTCACTACTGTTGCCCGCTTATGGGATATGGGTGTTTGCCATCGCTGTGATTGTAGGCGTTTTTCCATTTGCGCGCAAAGCCTTAGCACTGGCTAAAACAGGTTCATTCTTTTCAATTGAAACGCTGATGTCCGTCGCCGTGCTTGGCGCACTTATCATTGGTGAAGCTGAAGAGGCCGCAGCAGTTGTCTTTTTGTTCTCAATCGGTGAACTGTTTGAGAGTATCGCTGCTGATCGCGCTCGCGCTGGCATCAGAGCCTTATCATCGCTGGTTCCGAAAAGTGCAATTTTACTTGATGCTCAAGGTGGGCAGCGTAACGTTCCAGCGACTTCATTACAAGTGAATGACCTTGTGCTGGTGCGTCCTGGAGATAGGGTATCTGCTGATGGTTCCATTGTTCAAGGTGCGTCCAGCCTTGATGATTCGCCCGTGACGGGAGAGTCTGTTCCTGTTGCCAAGACGATGGGTGACAATGTATTTGCAGGGTCAATTAACATCGATGGTGTGCTCCAAGTGCGCGTAGAAAAGACAGCCGCCGATAACACCATTTCGCGCATTATTGAGCTGGTAGAGCAAGCCCAAGCCTCCAAAGCACCCACTGCCCGTTTTATTGAGAAATTCAGTCGCTATTACACACCGGCAGTGATGGCTATTGCCGCACTAATTATTATCATTCCACCGTTAGCCATGGGTGGAGATTGGTCGACTTGGTTGTATCGCGGTCTAGCACTGTTGCTGATTGCCTGTCCCTGTGCTCTTGTACTATCAACACCCGCTGCCATCGCCTCTGGTCTTGCTGTTGGTGCGCGCCGTGGCTTGCTGATCAAAGGCGGTAGTGCTTTAGAAACTATCGGCCAAGTGAAGACGGTCGCTTTTGACAAGACAGGCACTTTAACTGAAGGCAAACCACGCGTGACCGATGTTGTTGCCTTTACACAAGAGGACTCAAGTATTCAAGGTCAGAATTCTCAAGGTCAAGATGAGATATTGGCACTTTTTGCCAGTGTGGAGACTGGTTCTAGTCACCCACTTGCTGAAGCCATTGTCAGCCATGCTGAAGCCGCTAAAGTTGTTATACCTGTGGCTTCCAAAGCTTCTGCTACTGCGGGTAAAGCGGTACACGCAACTGTCGCGGAGCGCGCGCTAGCTATCGGTTCGCCTGTTTACGCAGCCGATGAGGCATTGATTTCATCCACACAACAGGCGCAAATTGAGGCGCTGCAAAATGAGGGTAAGACCGTCTCTGTTCTTTTCGATGAGCAAAACCGTGAAGTGCTTGGATTAATCGCGCTAAGAGACGAATTACGAGACGACGCTCATGAAGGTGTGGCTCAGCTCAAAGCGATGGGTGTGCGCTCCGTCATGCTAACAGGCGACAACCGCTTAACCGCTCAAGCACTTGCCAGTAATTTAGACGTGGAATGGGAAGCTGAGCTGTTGCCTGAGGACAAACTGCGCCTGCTTAACGAGATGAAGAACAACCGCAAAATAGCGATGGTTGGTGATGGTATTAACGATGCGCCAGCGCTAGCAACTGCCGATGTTGGCATCGCGATGGGTGGTGGTACCGATGTGGCCATTGAGACGGCCGATATCGCATTATTAAAAAGTCGTGTTACGGATATGGCTCATCTCATCGCACTTTCACGTGCCACCATGCGCAACATTCATCAGAACGTCATTTTCGCTTTGGGTCTCAAAGGCGTCTTTCTGATCACGACCGTATTCGGCATTACTGGACTATGGATTGCGGTTCTAGCTGATGCTGGAGCAACAGTGCTCGTTACTCTCAATGCGTTACGTTTACTGCGCTTTAAAGGCGCGCCTCCACTGGTAACTCCGCCTAAAGTAGTTAAATAAAACCCTTCGAAATCAATTAAAAACTAGAGATAGCAGCAGATTTCGGGGGTGGGTTCTAATAATAAAAATTCCACCGCTACAGTAAACTGCAACCGCATTAGAGTAAATAAGGTTAGACCGTATGTTGATTACAGAATTGGGCTATTTTGCCTTGCTTACCGCTTTTGTATTGGCGTTATTGCAGGTAATTCTGCCAACTATTGGTGTTATTCGTAACCAAGTTGCTTGGCAACGACTAGCCCCTAGCTTAGCTTGGGCACAGTTTGCCGCCATGATAACGTCATTTGGCGCTTTGATAGCAGGTTTTTATTATAATGATTTTAGCCTCAGTTACGTCGCGCAGCATTCCAATACGCTGTTGCCTTGGTACTATAAGTTATCGGCGACATGGGGCGGACACGAGGGCTCTTTGCTGCTATGGATGACCATCATGGCCACATGGTGTGCACTGGTATCATACTTTAGTCGCGGCTTGCCGTTATCAATGCGTGCGCGGGTATTAGTTATTTTGGCCGGTGTACAGTTAATGATGCTAACAATGCTGATATTTACCTCGTCACCGTTTGAGCGTACCTTACCCAATCTAGCGGTCGATGGCGCTGATTTAAATCCTGTCCTACAAGATTTCGGTCTGATTATTCATCCGCCCATGTTATATATGGGCTATGTGGGTATGGTAGTGCCTTTTGCATTTTGTATGGCGACATTGTGGGAAGGGCGTTTAGATGCTGCTTGGACACGCTGGTCACGTCCATGGGCGCTCGCGGCTTGGGGATTTTTGACCATTGGTATTGCACTGGGCTCGTGGTGGGCCTACTACGAGCTTGGCTGGGGCGGTTGGTGGTTTTGGGATCCGGTAGAGAACGCCTCGTTTATGCCTTGGCTTGTCGGCTTAGCATTGCTGCATTCATTAGCAGTCACTGAAAAGCGCGGGGTGTTTAAAGCATGGACCATCATGCTGGCTATTTTCGCCTTTGCCTTAAGCTTGCTTGGCACGTTCCTGGTACGCTCTGGAGTCCTTACCTCAGTGCATTCGTTTGCCGCTGATCCGACGCGTGGTTTGGTCATCTTAGCTATTCTTGGCATTATCATCGGTAGTGGTCTATTAATGTTTGCCGTTCGCGGTTGGCGTTTAACCGTTGAAAGTCAATATCAGCTGATTTCACGTGAGTCCTTTTTAGTGATCAATAACGCCATCATTTTGATTGCAACCTTAGTGGTGCTGCTCGGCACCCTCTATCCTATTATCGCTGATGCCTTTAGTCTCGGTCAGGTATCTGTAGGGCCTCCATACTTCAATGCGCTGTTTGTGCCTTTGACATGGCTGTTGTTAATCGCTATGGGTATGGGCTCTAATATTCGCTGGAAACAAGATAAGCGTCCGTTACTAGGGGTGGGTATCGCCATTGCCGCTAGTAGTATCGTATTGGCTGCTATTATCGCCTACTTTACCAGTCCATCTGCTATGTTCAATATTGGCGTGACTTTAGCGGTGAGCTTTTGGGTACTGCTATGGATGATCGTTGACTTTAGAGACAAAACCAAGAACGCCCCTAATTTCTTTAAAGGTCTGCGTCAGCTGCGTCTTAGCTATTGGGGTCAACAGACTGCTCATATTGGCGTATTGGTTGCTGTCATTGGCATAGCCTTTACTAGTAGCCTGAGTATTGAGCGTGACGTAGCAATGGGTATTGGCGATACAGTCAATGTTCAAGGTTACGATTTTGAAGTAACTGAATTTTTTGAAATAAAGGGTAGTAACTTTGATGCAACGCAAGCGCAAGTGGTGGTATCCAAAGACGGTCGTGAAGTGGCGAAACTGACTCCAGAAAAGCGTACTTATATTATCAGCACGATGCCAACAACTGAAGCTGCTATTGACCCCAGTCTTATGCGCGATGTTTATGTCGCACTGGGCGAACCTATTGCCGATGGTAGTAACCAATGGGCATTAAGGATTTATGTAAAACCATTAATTCGCTGGATTTGGTTAGGGGCAATTATCATGGCTCTAGGTGGATTAATTAGTATGCTTGATAAACGATACCGCATCAAAAAAATTAAAGCTCCGTTGCTAGTTACTGGTAGTTTGGCTACTTATGGAGTCAATGAGGTAGCTATTGAGCAGGCAATCTCAGTATCGACGATGTCGACACTAAAGGAGAAATAAATGACTATGTCGAATAATACTCCTGAGCAAAAAGATAGCCAAAACAGTAAGCAGCGTAACCCAAAGACAATGAAAAAAAAGCAGACGAAGCTATGGTTCTTAATTCCGCTTATCCTCTTTTTTGGTTTGGTAGTTATATTGTACATGCGCTTAGGTAAACCAACAGACATTGTGACCAATACCGCTCTTGAGCGTCCGGTTCCTACCTTTGAGCTGCCGTTATTAGCAGATACTACCCGTACTATCACCAATGATAATTTGCCAGATAAGCCGTTTTTACTTAATGTTTGGGGCTCATGGTGCCCAACTTGCGTTATTGAGCATCCGTTTTTAATGCAACTAGAAGAGCGCGGCGTTGATATCGTTGGTGTGAATTATAAGGATGAGATTGGTAATGCGCTCAGTTACTTAAACCGAGGCGGTGATCCATTTTCTATGTCTATTCAGGATTCATTGGGTCAGTTTGCTCTAGACTTAGGCATAACTGGTGCGCCCGAAACCTTTGTTGTGGATGGAGATGGCATCATTCGTCAGCATATTGTTGGTGAGATTAATGAAGCCAATTGGCAACAGCGTGTTAAGCCGTGCCTGACAGTACTTAATAAGGCTAATAAGAACAACGATAGTCCTGATCTCATTCAGGTTGAGGAGATGTGCAAATGAACGTTACTCGAATAAGAGCTCCTCAACTAAAACCCAATATAGTTTTAAAACTAGCAAGCTTAATACTAGCGTGTCTGCTTAACATGACGGCAAACGCAGCTATTGACGTATACGATTTTGACTCACCACAGCAAGAAGCTCAGTATCGTGGATTAATAGAAGAGTTTCGCTGCCCAAAATGCCAAAATCAAAACCTTGCAGCCTCTGATGCACCGATTGCACAGGATCTAAAGCAAAAAGTCTATGATTTAATTAAAGATAGACGTAGTGATGCTGAAATACGCGTCTATATGCAAGAGCGCTACGGTGACTTTATTAGCTACAAGCCGCCTATGCGACCATCAACATGGATCCTATGGTTTTTTCCACCACTATTATTGCTCGTCTTAATTATTGGTTGGTTTTGGCAAAGTAAGCGTCGCCAAGTTGTTGCCCGTGGTCAAAGCGGCGTCACAGTGAACAGTACTGCTGCCTTGACCTCTACGGAAAAGGCTGAGCTTGATCGTCTATTATCGCAAGCTGAGAGTGTCGACCACGACATTACTAGCCTAGAGGACAAAAAATGACTCTATTTTCTACTTTTGGCTTATTTGTAACTCTAAGCTTGCTGATTGCTCTTATATTTGCGCTGATTGCTATTATGCCATGGCTACGAGCACCGCGTTTGCAGTCCAAACCAATAGACAATCAACTGCTAGATATTAATGTTGCAGTATTTCGCGAACGTTTAGCTGAGCTACAAACAGATAAAGACAGCGGTACTATTAATAATAGCCATTATCAAAATCAAAAGCTGGAACTGGAGCGTCAGCTATTAGATGTGCAGCGTCAGATAACACCTATGGTCACCCCTGATGTCAAAAGCCGTTTAATTGTCGCAGCTTGGATCCCAATATTGGCTGCAATGGCGTATTTACTAATAGGCAATCGTACGCCCGTGTTTGATTTGTGGACAGCTGAGGACAAAGTAGGACAAGTGGCTGACGACCTATTGACAGCTAAAATTGACAAGCCGCCATCATGGGCGTTTGAAGATGGTCGTCAGTTGATTAGCGCCATGCAAACCAATGTTCATCGTAATGCTGATGATCCTAATCGCTGGATGCGCCTATCCGAGCTTTTCTTATCTATGGAGGCAACTGATTCTGCGCTGGAAGCCTTATCTCGTGCCTATCGTTTAGCTCCTGAAAATGAAGAAATCGCCACCACTTATGCTCAGACTAGCTTTTTCGTTAATGAAGGTCAGTTAGACGCCAATATTCGCCGTGTATTACAAGCTATATTAGCTAAGAATCCGCAGCATGAACGGGCTCAAATGCTCATGGCAATGGGTGAGACTCGTAGTAGTAACTTTGCCCAAGCGCAAGGTTGGATTAAACGCTTACAAGGCAGCATTGT
>OJDZ01000346.1_pt1 | contig 28897 bp, 20 predicted proteins | sample 1592981 | NCBI WGS metagenome assembly OJDZ01 (sample SAMN05416851, study PRJEB24817) | seawater metagenome | isolation source: Sea water | place: Canada:Atlantic | collected 2013-07
ACATTCAGTTTTTGGCGTTCGATATCGGTAGAGCCCATGAAGACCTTACACTCAAGACCAAAACGCGCTGCCACTGTCGCAGAAGCCACACCGTGCTGACCTGCACCGGTTTCAGCAATGATTTTCTTTTTGCCCATAAACTTGGCAAGTAATGCTTGGCCAATGGTGTTATTGATCTTGTGCGCACCGGTATGGTTTAAGTCTTCACGCTTTAGGTAAATTTGTGCACCACCACAGTCTTCCGTTAGGCGCTCAGCTAAATAAAGCGGCGACGGACGGCCAACATAGTGTGCTAAATCACTATCAAATTGCGCTTGAAACTCAGGATCTTCACGCAGTTTTTCGTAGGTTTCTTGCAGCTCATCCAAGGCTGCTGTCAGAGTTTCAGAGACAAAACGGCCTCCAAAAATACCAAAGTGACCACGCTCGTCTGGAAGCTCGACATTAAAATCTGTTTCAGTTTCTGTTGTTTTGATCGACACGATATACCTCGTTCACAAATTTTGTGATTTTGCCGTGATCTTTAATCCCTTTCGCCGCTTCAACACCACCACTGACGTCTAGAGCAAACGGATGAACCACATCAATCGCATGATTGACGTTTTCGGGGTCGAGACCACCGGCAAGAATAATAGGTTTTGGGGGTGTTTCCGGAACCAGCGACCAATCAAAGGTCTCACCTGTACCGCCGGGAACACCGGGTTTGTAGCTGTCTAGGAGAACTGCCAGTGCGCTAGGGAAGCGCAGGCATAACGCCACCACATCCGACGCTTGCCGAACACGGAGGGCTTTGATGTAGGGATGGCCAAACTGCCGACAAAAGTCGTCATCTTCGTCACCATGAAATTGAATTAAATCAATTCTAACGCTATCCAGAACGCTTTGCACCTGTTCGACAGTCGGATTAACAAAGAGTGCCGTCACTGTCACAAACGCAGGGACATCGGCGACGACGTTTTGCGCCTGCTCTATGCTGACCGCCCGCGGACTAGGAGGATAAAAAACGAGACCGATGGCATCAGCACCGGCATCAACAACGGCATTTGCATCTTCTGGGCGGGTGATACCACAGATTTTAATTCGAGTGCGCTGCATGACCAGCTCCTGATTGATTCAGGCACGCATCATAACAAATGCTCTGGTGCTTTTGGTGCAAATCAACGAGAAGAACTCGGGATCAATTACAATCCGTTTTAGTCGCCATCTCTGTTACTACCACGTCCAATGTGGTCTCAATACGCACAAAGACATAGGGGTTATAGCTAACACCGTTGTCACGACAGTTATCGCCCGGTGTGGTGTAGTTAACCTCTAGCGTTACTATCTCATCTTCTTCATAAGTATCGCCTACTGTGACGGTGTAACCCGGTACCGAACGAGTACCGACATCAACGAGTACTATGCGATATTGAGAAAAGTCGACCTCTTGCGGGACATCCGAGCTGTAATTAATTAGCTCATCTTCATAGTCGATCTGCGCATCAAAGAAGCGTATTTGTTTGCTGTGCTCCAAACCACTTTCAAGAATTGTATCTTGATGCAGTACCTGAGTGGCGACGTCATCGACGACCGATTGATTATCACCAAAGCCATCGCCATCATCTTCTGGCCCCCAATCAGCACCGCAGGCAGATAAAAAAAGAAAGGCGATAGAAAATGGAATTACTTTAAAGAAGCGCATTATTTTGTCCTTCCTGCGACAAACACAGGACCTTCACGATTTTATTTAGATGTATCCAATAGCGGCTGCATAAATGCAGGCCCCCAAGCTTTGCAGGGGACGTCAAACTGTTCAGGGTATTGAACTCCGACAAAATAGAGCCCATCGCCCGGTGCCGTCACTCCAGCTTTGCATCTATTTTTCACATCAAGTACATCTTTCATCCACGAAACCGGTTCGCGGCCTTCACCAATAGGTAAGAGTACGCCCACTATGTTACGAACCATGTGGTATAAAAATGCACTGCACTCTAAATCCACCATGATTATTTTGCCCCAGCGCGTTACAGATATGCGGTGCATCTCTTTGATCGGCGATTTCGCTTGGCAATCTTTTGCCCGAAATGAGGTGAAGTCATGCTCACCAATCAAATGTTGGGCGGCCTCATGCATAAGTTCTGCATTAAGGTCGTATTTCCACCACGTCATTTGATCATGCATTAACGCCGGTCGCGCTGTTTGGTTGTATATCAGATAGCGGTAGCGTCTTGCTTGGGCCTTGTAGCGTGCATGAAAGTCGTCACCGACCTTCCCTACCCACTGCACAGCAACACCTGCTGGTAGATGCGTGTTTACCCCCATCATCCAGCCATAGTCACTGCGTACTGAGGGTGAGTCAAAATGGATGACTTGTCGTGTTGCATGAACGCCTGTGTCTGTGCGACCAGCGCATCCTACGTCAACGGGATGATTTGCTACTTGAGAAAGAGCCGCTTCGAGAGCGGCTTGTACGGTAGGTTCACTGTGATGTTTCTGGCGCTGCCATCCGTGAAAATATGCGCCGTTGTATTCCACAACGGCAGCATATCGAATGGACGCCTTTTCTGCGTCAGACATAGATCAGGATAACTTATCAATCAGATCTTTCGCTTCACTCTTCTGCTCGTCATTACCTTCTTGAATAACTTCTTGCAGAAGTTCACGTGCTCCGTCAGCGTCTTCCATGTCTACGTATGCACGAGCGAGATCCAGCTTAGTGGCGCATTCATCCGTACCTGCTAAAAAGTCGAATTCATCATCCGCAGCCGCTAACTCATCTAGATCAATACCACCGATCAGATCGCTATTTTCAGCAAGGCCTTCGGCGTCACTGGACATTAGATCTTCTAGATCAGAAAAATCATCATTATCATCTTCAGCGACCAGTGGCTCTTCTATTGCTTCCTCAGCCTCTACTTTATAATCATCAGTACTTTCTTCTGCACTATCTTCTGCACTATCTTCCGCAGTATCTTCAACAAGAAGCTCGGCAAGGTCATCCGTTTCTTCGACTTCATCAAGAGTTAGCTCTTCAGCGGTCTCTTCTGAAAGCTCACCCGCACCATCAACCACCTCGTCCAGAGGCGCATCAAGCAAGTCATCAAGATCAAGTGATTCATCAACATCATCCGCTTTACTATCGTTTACGGTAGCAAGCGCTGAAACGTCATCATCTTCAGTGTCAGTGAGCTCTGAAAGGTCAAAAATATCGTCTTCCAGATCCACAGAGTCTATCGAGCTTCCAGCTTCTGCTAGCTCGTCGTCTTCAGGTAAATCAATTTGTAACTCACCATCCGCAAGTTCTAACGCCACATCTTCGGTATCAAGCAGATCGTCCAATTCGTCGTTAGCACCGAGCGCAGGCACTGCTTCGAAATCAAGTTTGTCTGCTTCACCTTCAGACAGATCTAGCAGTTCGCTATCTAATTCATCAAGCGACTCTATTTCTTCTTCAGCTGTTTTGTCTTCGTCTGCTTTGTCTTCATCTTTAGTTTCTGCAGCCTCGGACATTGTTTCAAGGTTAAGAAGATCATCATCTTTAGATTCATCAGCTGGCAACTCAAAAGTTAGCTCTTCAAGCTCATCTTCCAAGTCCGTAACTTCATCAGCCAACGGCTCAGCTTTGCTATCAAAGTCGAAACTTTCTAATTCAGACTCGTCTTTTGTATCTCCTAAGTCGTCGGCAATATCCGCTTCAATAGCGTCTATTTTATCTAGGCTATCTTCTTCATCGTCATCAAGATCGAACGCCAAAAGGTCATCATCCAACTTAACAGCGTCGTCTTCCAACGACATGTCAACGCCTTCACCTTTTGCGTCAAAATCAGAAGATTCACCAAGCTCTAGTTCTGGTACAGATTCAAGTGTTGAACCAATACCGTCATCTTCAGGCACAACGTCATCACCGAAGTCGAGGGCTTCGCCGAAATCCATACCGTCATCAAATTCCGATTCAGCAGATTCATCCAGTGTTGGCAACTCGCCATCTAAAGAAAGCGCACCATCGTTGTCACTTGGAGCTACAGGCGCTATAGGACGGGAAAGTTGAGACCGTAGCGCTTCAGCTTGCGTATTTGCGTCTTCATCACCCAATGCATTCAAATTACCTTCCGCTTTCGAGAAAGCGTCGTTGTCATCCAGTGAAGACAATATCTCTAGGTGCTTAAGTCGTAAATCAACACGCTCAGGCTCAGCTGCAATCGCACCAGTAAGTAGCTCAACCGCTTGGTCGAACTTGCCGTAGGCAATGTAGATATCTGATTCGCTGATGGCATCTTCAGTTTGACCAACGGTTTCGTATTGATCGGCTTCGCCATCTGAGTAGCCATCAAGATCAAGATCATCAAGGTCATCAGACACAGGCATTTCACCAAGACCGTCATTCAGGTCAAAGTGTTCTAGTGAATCATCGGAATTTGCAGTCTCACCGAAAGCTGGCTGATCATCCAAGCCTCCTGGCAATTCAAAACTGTTCAAATTATCTGGATCGTCAAGATCTGACGCTACAGAGTCATCCGCCATAACCTCATCAAATGCTTGCTCTTCTTCTTTCTTACGTCGGCGCAGCATTAATAGACCAGCAATTAAGGCTAGGATTAAACCAGCACCAATCGCGATAGCTTCAATCGGAGCGTTCACGACTTTCGAGATAATTTTATCAACTGGAGATTGTGCTGCAGCTTCAGCGGATTTACGCGCTTCTGCGGCGGCGCGTTCTTGCATCGCTAACTTGGCAGCTTCTTCTGCTTTCTGCTGAGCGATAAGCTCCGCATCATCAGCACTGTCATCTTGGTAGTTGTAATCTGTTGATTCAGGGGCATTTGTATCAGCGCCTTCATTTTCGACAACAGCGTTGTCACCATCAGTCGCTTCAACTGCGCTATCGTCAACCGCAACTTCAGCTGCATCAGAAGCTTCTGTATCAGTAGCCGTTGCTTTAGAACCATCAGCCATTGCAGGCTCTTCAACGACAGCAACCTGTGGTGGCGCAATATCTGTCGTCTCAGGAGCCGCATCAGAAGTAACGGTACTTGATACTTCACCCTGCTCCGCTTGTTTCGCTGCAATTCCAGCGGACATGCTGGCCATCTGGTCATTCTGCAACGTAATTAAACGTTCCATTTTTGCCAACTGCTGCTCTAGCGCCGTTAAGCGATCAACCAGCTCTTGGTTTTCTCGTTGGCTTTTATCTAAGTTCTCTAACGCAATAGATAGATCGTCTTCGGTTGATGCCGTGTTACCCGTCGCACCAGAGACTGAACCACCTGCTTGCTGTGATTGACCATCAGCTTTAGAGGACAGCAAACGAACTTCACCGCCACCAGTAGTTTTGCGCGGGCCTGATGTATCAGAAGTACGCCCTGTTGCGTCGATTTGTGCCGTAGACGCTGTTGTTACTTCTCGGTTCTGACGCTGCACTTCAACGACGGCTTCTTGGCCACCAATAGTGCGAATAATAGATTCGTCTGGAACAATCAGCGTGGTGTGAGTTTTTAGACGATTGATATTGCCGTTGATAAAGGCGTCTGGGTTCACATCCTGCAACGCAACCATCATCTGTTGAGGAGAGATAGAACGATTAGGGCGTGTATCTAATGCAATTTGCCACAGCGTATCATCCGGCTGAACTTTATATTCGCCCGGTGCTGCGGGTTGGCTCCACTGGCGGTTTTGCGTCGGCTTTTTAGCCGGAGCAGGAGTCGCTTGTGGTTGTGTCGTTACCGTCGTATTAGAGGTGATAGCGCCTGCTGGAACTGCCACTAATGGCTGCACGCGGCCCTCTTCAAAAATCGGCGGATCAAGTAAAACTGTGTACTCTCTAAGTACCCGGCCCGATGGCCAGTTCAGCTCTACTAGGAAATTCAAGAATGGCTCGTTAATCGGGTCACGTGTCGTGACGATAATGCGATCACCGTTTACCGAAAATTTCATCTGTGTCAGGAACTGATAACGCTCAACCCCAGCGCGCTCAAAATCATTAGCACTGGCAAGTTTTGGTTTCATTTCTGCGATTGAAAGGCCGGCTGTATCTATCAATGCAATGTCAGCACGCAATGGCTGATTCAATGCAGAATCAAGATTCATTTCTCCCAGTCCCAGGGCGAGAAGTTGGGACGAAACCGTCATTCCTCCAGCAAGAAGAATGCTCTTCGCAAGTAGGCGTTTCATTAGTGCTTCCTTGTTGTCTTCGCGACGATAATAGTCGTAGGTTTTGTCAAAAACCGCTTTCTTTATAGATAATCCTGACCTAGCTTACTTATCGATTCCATTCATAAGCGTTTGTAGTATCAAATATAAAACCAGCTAACGCAATATATTGCCCTGTATGAAAGGGATAAAAGCGTGACGCATGAAACACTTAGAGCATTTTATTGCGGATATGGATGAAAAAAGCGGGGTAAGAACCCCGCTTTTTTATCAGTGTTGCAACAAAATGCGCAACATTCGACGAAGTGGCTCAGCTGCGCCCCACAATAATTGATCACCCACAGTAAACGCAGAAATGTATTCTGGCCCCATGGTCAACTTGCGGATTCGGCCCACTGGGATAGTTAATGTCCCGGTGACTTTGGCTGGCGTTAGCTCTGTCATACTGGCGTCGCGATCATTTGGGATCACTTTCACCCAATCATTATGATTGGCCAAAATGGCTTCAATTTCGCTGACTGGAATGTCTTTTTTCAGCTTGATTGTAATCGCTTGGCTGTGGCAACGCATCGCGCCAACACGGACACAAAGCCCATCCACAGGGACTTGATCGTCAGATCGTCCCATGATTTTGTTTGCTTCAACTTGCGCCTTCCACTCTTCACGGCTTTGACCCGAGTTGAGCTGAGAATCAATGTATGGAATCAAGCTGCCCGCTAACGGCACACCAAATTGCTCAGTCGGCAGAGCATCGCTACGAATAAAATCAGCGACCTGACGATCAATTTCAAGAATCGCACTAGCCGGATCATCCAGTTTCTCTTTCACGTTATCGTGTACCGCACCCATCTGCGAAATCAGTTCACGCATATGACGCGCACCTGATCCAGAAGCAGCTTGATACGTTTGTGGTGCAACCCATTCAATTAAATCTTTCTCGAATAGGCCACCCAGCGCCAATAACATCAAACTGACCGTGCAGTTACCACCAACGTAAGTTTTTACGCCATTTTTAATACCGGCTTCAATGACGTTCTGGTTAACAGGATCAAGAACGATGATGGCATTCTCATCCATACGCAGTGACGATGCCGCATCAATCCAGTAACCATTCCAGCCTGCTTCACGCAGCTTTGGATATACTTCTTTAGTGTAGTCGCCACCTTGGCAAGTAATGATGACGTCTTGCGCTTTTAGTGCATCGATATCGAAGGCACTCAACAGTGTACCGCAATCTTTTCCAGCAAAGCTTGGTGCAGCCTGACCCGCTTGCGAGGTTGTGAAAAACACCGGATCAATCAGGTCGAAATCTTTTTCTTCCTGCATACGTTGCATAAGAACGGAGCCAACCATTCCACGCCAGCCAACGAGGCCTACTTTTTGTAATGACATGTTTAAACCTTTTACCCTTATAGCAAAGCTGCAACCACAGCTTCACCCATTTCATTCGTTGATACTTTTTGCATACCTTCCGACCAGATATCTGCTGTACGCAAACCTTGATCAAGCACTTTACTGACCGCGCCTTCAATCGCGTCTGCGGCTGCTACTTCACCCAGTGAATAGCGCAACATCATGGCCGCTGAAAGAATGGTCGCCAATGGGTTAGCAATACCCTGTCCTGCTATATCAGGTGCAGAACCGTGACACGGCTCGTACATACCTTTGTTGTCTTTATCCAGAGACGCAGACGGTAGCATACCAATAGAACCGGTTAACATGGCAGCAGCATCGGACAGAATGTCACCAAACATGTTCCCGGTGACCATTACATCAAACTGCTTAGGTGCGCGAACCAACTGCATCGCAGCGTTATCAACATACATGTGCGACAGCTCAACTTCTGGGTATTCTTTGCCCACTTCTTCCAAAATTTCGCGCCACAGCACAGTGACTTCAAGCACGTTCGCTTTATCGACTGAGCACAATTTTTTATTACGCTTCATGGCAGATTCAAATGCGACACGTGCAATACGACGAATTTCAGATTCGCTGTAGACGTAGGTGTTGTAGCCTTCACGCTCGCCGTTTTCTAATGTGCGAATACCACGAGGCTTACCAAAGTAAATACCACCAGTCAGTTCGCGAACGATTAAAATATCTAAACCCGACACCACTTCAGGCTTAAGGCTTGAAGCATCAGCCAGCTGCGGATACAAAATAGCTGGGCGCAAGTTACCGAACAATTCTAAGCCTGAGCGTAAACCCAATAAGCCTTTTTCAGGACGTAATTCGCGATCTTCGAGGTTGTCCCATTTAGGGCCACCCACGGCACCAAGTAGAATCGCATCGGCTGTGCGAGCTTTCGCCATCGTCTCTTCTGGAAGTGGCGTACCGTGTGCGTCGTAAGCGCTACCACCCACCAAACCTTGTTCTAGTGTTAGGCCTAGGTTCATTTTTTCGTTAATCGTGTTCAATACTTTTACGGCTTCGGTCACGATCTCTGGGCCAATACCATCACCCGGTAACACTAAAATATTTTTACTCATGTCTACTCTCTAAATTTTTCGCTTAAATATGCCACTCTCGCGAAGGCGGAAGTGGCTTTCAATAACCATGGTTTTTGCTGGCTGGTTGTTGCTGACTGGTGCTGCTGGCGATTAGTTATTAAACAACCAAGGTGAGGTCGTTTTACGCGCTTCCTCATAGGTTTTAATTACTTCTGCGTCTTGCAGTGTCAGACCAATATCATCCAAACCATTCAGTAAGCAGTGCTTGCGGAATGAATCCACTTCAAATGGAATTTCTTCATTTGTTGGCGTCACAATTTTTTGATTTTCCAAATCTATCACCAACTCATAACCTTCATGAGCAGCCACTTCTTTGAACAACCCATCAACAATGGCTTCGTCTAAAACAATCGGTAGCAGGCCGTTTTTAAAACTGTTGTTAAAGAAAATATCAGCATAGCTTGGTGCGATCACCGCGCGAAATCCGTAATCTTCCAGCGCCCAAGGGGCGTGTTCTCGACTAGAACCACAGCCAAAATTCTCACGAGCTAACAGTACAGATGCACCCTTGTAACGCGGCTGATTCAATACAAAATCAGGGTTTAACGGGCGACCGCTGTTATCAGCGTCTGGTTGACCTTCGTCCAAATAACGCAATTCATCAAATAAGTTAGGGCCAAAACCGCTACGCTTGATTGATTTCAAAAACTGCTTAGGAATGATCATATCGGTATCGATATTGGCACGATCCATTGGAGCAGCGATGCCTTTTACTACGGTAAATGCTTTCATGTGATATTCCCCTTATAGCTCACGCACATCAACAAAATGGCCAGCAATAGCAGCCGCAGCGGCCATAGCAGGACTCACCAAGTGGGTACGCCCACCGTAGCCTTGGCGACCTTCGAAGTTACGGTTCGATGTGGATGCACAGTGCTCGCCGCTGCCTAGCTTGTCGGCGTTCATGGCCAAACACATAGAACAACCCGGCTCGCGCCATTCAAAGCCGGCTTCAACAAAGATCTTATCCAAACCTTCTTTCTCAGCCTGTGCTTTTACCAAACCAGAACCCGGAACAACCAAGGCCTGTTTTAATGTGCTAGACACCTTACGACCTTTTGCTACGTCAGCAGCGGCACGTAAATCTTCAATGCGGCTATTGGTACAAGAGCCAATAAACACACGATCAAGTTGAATGTCGGTAATCTTTTGACCCGGTGTTAAGCCCATGTACTCGTAAGCACGCTGAAATCCAGAACGCTGTACGTCATCAGCGGCATCATCCAACGTAGGTACGGTTGCATCAATGGTGGTGACCATTTCTGGCGACGTGCCCCAAGTCACTTGCGGTTTGATGTCTTCAGCACGAACTTCAACGACTTTGTCGAATTCAGCATCGTCGTCTGACTTAAGGTCTGACCAAGCTTCAAGTGCCATTTCCCACTGATCTGCGGTTGGTGCATAAGGACGGCCTTTCACATATTCAGCCGTAATATCATCGAATGCCACCATGCCGACACGCGCACCAGCTTCAATTGCCATATTACACATGGTCATACGGCCTTCCATGCTCATCGAGCGAATAGCTGAACCACCAAATTCCATCGCACAGTTGTTACCACCTGCCGTACCGATCACGCCAATCACGTGCAGAACAACGTCTTTACCCGTGATACCTTGGCCTAGCTCGCCATCGACTTTAATCAGTAGGTTTTTCATTTTACGCTGAATCAAACACTGAGTAGCCATGACGTGTTCAACTTCAGAGGTACCAATCCCGTGCGCCAATGCTGCAAATGCACCATGGGTAGCGGTATGCGAATCACCACACACTACCGTCATGCCCGGCAAAGTAGCGCCCTGCTCCGGGCCAACCACGTGGACAATCCCCTGACGCTGATCCTGCATTTTGAATTCGGTAATACCGAAGTGATCGCAGTTATCATCCAGCGTTTGTACTTGAATACGAGATACAGGGTCTTGAATACCCGCAATGCCAGACTCACGTTCTAGCGAGGTAGTCGGAACATTATGATCAGGCGTCGCTAGGTTTGCCCCTAAGCGCCACGGCTTTCGCCCTGCAATACGAAGCCCTTCAAAGGCCTGTGGTGACGTTACTTCGTGCAGCAATTGGCGGTCGATGTAAATCAATGCCGTACCGTCGTCTCTCATTTTGACAAGGTGCTGATCCCATAATTTGTCGTACAGGGTTTTTCCAGCCATGAGCGGGACTCCTAAATAATTAGTATTGTGATCTCTCAATCTGAATCCATGATACCTAAACAAGCAAAACAACTGAAATTCATATTTTTTCTAGTTTGCATTCCCAGAAGGAATAGTTGAAAGTTAAGGGATATTTAGAAAGGGCAGAATTATGGATACTCAATCACTGAAAGCATTTTTGGCCGTGGCCGGGCAGCAGTCATTTTCAGCGGCGGCGGAGAACCTACACCTCACGCAATCGGCGGTGAGTAAACGAATTCAGCTATTAGAAAGCCAGCTTAACGTCATCTTATTTGACCGCCACAATCGTACTATCAGCCTAACCGAAGCTGGAAAAGCGCTATTACCACGCGCCAAGGAAATTTTGGATTTAGTCACCGACACGTCTTTGTCGATGGAGAACTTGTCCGGAGACATCAGTGGTTCTCTATCGCTGGCCACGAGCCATCACATAGGGCTGCACCGCTTACCCCCAATATTGCGAGAGTTTGTTCAGCGTTATCCGTCGGTAGAATTGAATTTAGAATTTATGGGATCAGAACGTGCCTACCAAGCCATTCGCCTGAGGCAAGTCGATTTAGCACTGACTACATTATCCGAGCAGCAAGACCCTGATATTTTCACCGTGCCGCTTTGGCATGACCGCATGGTCTGTGTGTGTGGTAAGCAACATAGGTTAGCGCGAAAAAAGACGATTTCATTTAAGGATTTGGCCAAAGAACCCGCCATATTACCTGAGCCTGACACCATCACTTATCAATTAGTTGAAAACGCTTTTACTCAACACGGGCTGAGTTTGAATGCCCCCATGCCTACGAATTATCTCGAAACCATCAAGATGATGGTGTCTGTCGGAATTGGCTGGTCGCTTTTGCCGGACTCAATGGTGGATGACTCCCTCACAACACTGGCCTGGCCAGACAAACTTCCCGTTCGACACCTCGGACTTATTCATTTGCAACATCGCACACTGTCGAATGCGGCCACTGCCATGATGGATTTATTACCAAGCAAACCCACTGACTCGACGACGGCTCTAACTGCGAGTAGTGTAGATTTATACGGAAATACTGTTCTGAAGCAATAAACCCAACCTCTGCCGGGTTTATGCTTAGATAATATTACGTTAAATCGCTTGGAGGAAAAGCCATGTTGGATATCAACCATATTCTCGTCGTATTAAATAAGGACGATACCGAACAACCCGCGCTAGACCGTGCGCTGTGGTTAGCAAAAGCCCTAGACGCTGATTTAACACTAATGACAACCACATGGGACAGCTACGGCGATCACTCGTCAAAACTTGGCGATGAGACAAAAACCAGTATTCGCGAAGCTATGCATACGCGAGCGCAGTCGTGGTTAGACAGTTTTGTTGCCTTGCCAGAATGCGCCGATATTCGTGTATCAACCGAAGTCCACTGGCAGAAACACCTGCACGACGCCGCACTAGAGTCGCTGCGTAATAATGATTTTGACCTAGTCATTAAAGCCACCCACAAACACGGTTTACTTGAGCGCTTATTTTCTCACACCGACTGGAATATCATGCGCTACTGCCCTGCCCCCGTGTTAATGGTGAAATCGGCAGCCCCATGGAAACACAATCGCATTCTGGCAAGTATTGATGCCACCAGTGAGGATAGTGGCCATGCCTTACTTAACGACAATATTCTTTCGTTTGCTGAGCACCTGGCTGATCACTTTGAAACTGACCTCCACATCGCCAATTGCTACCCAATGGTTGCCGTCGCCTTTGCTATGGTTCCGGAGGTATCTCCCCCCGAAGGCATACAAGAATACGTGACAGCACAACACAAAGAAGCGACTGATCAATGGGCTAAAAAATTTAATGTGCATAATGATCACGTGCACATTGAAGAAGGTGATGCCGATCAAGTCATACCAGATATTGCAGCAAACATTACGGCGGATGTTGTGGTCGTGGGTACAGTTGGCCGTGACGGCATGAGTGGCGTATTGATTGGCAATACCGCTGAATCCTTGGTCGATAAAGTTGGTTGCGATATTCTAGTGATCAAACCGCAAGATGGTGTGCGGCCTGATATTGAATAATTGGTAATACATGACACAACGCAAAACCCTTCTGTTTATCTCACATACGCCGTCCCCCAACCTTGAGCGCTTAGCAAATGCGTTTATTGATGGGGTAACGGCAGCGCAATGCAGCAACATCGACATACGTCACTCAGCACCACTAACAAGTAATGCCGATGAGTTAAATACAGCGAGCGCAGTTGTTCTGCTGACGCCTGAAAATTTGGGTTATATGTCCGGCGCGATGAAAGACTGGTTCGATCGCATTTATTACCCCTGCTTAGACAGCCAACAAGGCTTGCCTGTCGCTGCCATCATTAAAGCTGGCCACGACGGCACGGGGACACATAAGGCACTATCAACGATTACCACAGGCCTTCGTTGGCGCTGGGTACAAGCGCCGTTGATATGCAGAGGAGAATGGCAAGATTCATGGATTGAAGATGTTCATGACCTAGGCAGCGCTATGGCCGTGGGACTGAGTGAAGGCATGATGTAAATCAGCCGAAACAATTCACCTTTGTATAAAAATACCCGCAAAAAAAACGCCGACCCGAAGGTCAGCGCTAAAAGGGGGAGCAATCATAAAGGCTGTTTTTCAACAACCGAGGTTATGACGCCCTGCTATAGCTTCAGTTCCAAAAAGTTTTACTCTCGTAATCCTTTTTCCTTAAAAATAGCTTCAATTTCGACAAGACACGCCGGGTCATCGATAGTTGACGGAGTTTGGTACTCCTCACCATTGGCAATACTCCGTAAAACCTTACGCAAAATTTTGCCAGAGCGCGTTTTTGGAAGTCGCTGCACCACTACGGCATGTTTAAAACTCGCCACCGCACCAATCGAATCACGCACTCGTTGAATTAATTCTCTTTCAATATCACTATCATTAATCTTAACGCCATCTTTCAACAGCACCAGTCCGATTGGCTCTTCACCTTTAAGGTCACAGTGTCGACCAATCACAGCACACTCTGCCACCGCATTATGACCAGCAACTACCTCTTCCATCTCACCGGTTGAAAGTCTGTGACCCGCAACATTGATAATGTCGTCGGTGCGCCCTTGCACAAACAAATAACCATCATTATCAATGAACCCGCCATCACCAGACACGTAATAGCCTTTAAAGGTGCTTAAGTAACCATCGATAAAACGCTGATGATTCCCCCAAATAGTGGGTAAGCAACCGGGCGGTAACGGCAATCGAATGGCGATACTGCCCTGTTCTCCCGCTGAAACAACCTTCCCAGTCGGATCTAAAATATCAACATGGTAACCTGGCGACGGGCGTGTCACGGACCCTGCTTTTGTCTTCGCCATACCATAACCCACATGATTGCCAGCAATCGCCCAACCCGTTTCTGTTTGCCACCAATGATCCACCACGGGTTTCTGCAAGTGCTCTACCACCCAGTCATAAGTGGGTGGATCAAGTCGCTCTCCCGCCATAAAAATTGTTTGTAATTTGGATAGGTCATACTGCTTAGCTAATGCACAGCCTGGGTCTTCTTTACGTACCGCACGAAACGCCGTAGGCGCAGCAAAAAGTCCTTTCACTCCGTACTCTTCACACACTCGCCAAAAAGCGCCAGCATCCGGGGTTCGTACCGGCTTGCCTTCGTAAAACACCGTTGTGCACCCGCTTATTAATGGAGCGTAAACAATGTAAGAATGCCCCACCACCCAGCCAACATCAGAAGCAGCCCAGAACACATCTCCCGGCTGCATATCATACAAAGATGCCATGCTATAGCGCATCGCCACCGCATGACCACCGTTATCACGCACCACCCCTTTTGGCTTACCTGTGGTGCCTGAGGTGTATAAAATGTACAAAGGATCAGTCGCCTTGACAGGAACACAATCGGCAGGCTCGGCATTCTGAAGCGCGCTTTCCCAACTAATATCTTGGCCTGGTATTAATTCACAAGGCTGTTCTTCACGCTGGTACACAATACAAATTTCGGGCGTTTGCTCCGCCATTACCAAAGCGTCATTAATAATGGGTTTGTAGGGAATCACACGGTCAACCTCGATACCGCAAGACGCCGTGATTAGTGCTTTAGGGGATACATCATCGATGCGTATTGCCAATTCATGCGCTGCAAAGCCACCAAATACAACCGAATGAACGGCACCAATTCGAGCGCAGGCCAACATGGCAATGGCGGCTTCTGGAATCATCGGCATATAAATAACAACGCAATCGCCTTTTGCAACGCCCTGCCGTGATAAAGCACCAGCAAAACGCGCGACGACTTCGGTTAACTCTGAAAACGTGTATTGACGCTTCTTACCGGTCACCGGAGAGTCGTAAATAAGTGCCGTTTCTTCTCCGCGCCCATTGAGCACATGAGTATCGAGTGCGAGAAATGCAGTGTTCATCTCGCCGTCGGCAAACCAACGATCTATGCCATTGTTATCACGAGATAAAATTGTGCTTGGCTTTTTAAACCAAGGAATAGCGTTAGCTTGTTTTGCCCAGAAGCTTTTAGGGTTGCTATGAGCTTCTTGGTAGTCTTTGTCGTAATTCATATTATTCACTCATCGACGCCAACAAAAATGTATTCGATGCTTTAACGATACGAAACAAGCCTGCTTCGGGCTATTCGACTTAGGGCTAGTCGCTGTTAAAAACACGAGGCCTACTTGCCAGAACAATTAGGCCAAAAGCGTATCAAATTGAGTAAGATCAATAACTGGCACTGACTCACCTTGCTGCCCACATAACAGCGTGTCACTTTAATACTGTATTTTAAATCATTAAAGGCATTACATGAGCAATAACACCGTATTCGTTACCGGCGCTGCTGCTGGTATTGGCAGAGCCATTTGTGAGCTGTTCGTGAAAAATGGTTGGATCGTTGGTGCGGCAGATATTGACATTGAAGGATTAAAACTTTTGCGGAGTCAGCTGGGCGAAAAACAATGCAAAATATTCAAGCTCGACGTGACCTCAACCGAAGAGTGGGTATCCGCATTGGATGAGTTTCATACCGAAACTCAATCGTTGAAGCTCCTCATCAATAATGCTGGCATCTTAGTTTCTGGCGAGTTTCACGCCACACCATTAAAGACTCAGCAAAAAGTAATCGACATTAATGTAAAAGGGGTAATGAATGGTTGCCACGCTGGTTATCCATTCTTGAAAAATACCCCTGCGGCAAGAGTCATTAATTTAGCATCAGCCTCTGCTATATACGGTCAGCCGTCACTTGCCGCCTACTCTGCCAGTAAATTTGCCGTCAAAGGCTTAACGGAAGCACTTAATTTAGAGTGGGAGAAAGACGACATTCATGTCATGGATGTACTTCCCTTGTTTGTAAAAACAGACATGGTGGACAATATGGATGCTGAATCCATTAAAAACCTAGGTATACATCTATCAGCGGAGGACGTCGCGAATAAAATCTATCAAGTGGCAAATTCAAAAACCAGCACAACAAAAGTTCATTGGACAGTAGGCACATTGACTTGGTTTATGTATTTAGGCGCGAACTTATCTCCTGATTGGATTAATCGCGCAATCAACAAATGGATAACCAGAAAAAAGTAGTCCTCGCTTATCCGAAAAAGCCCAAACATAGTTTGGGCTCTTTCGAACGTGATCTTTTCTTACGTTTTAACTCTATTAATAAGCAACGAGTAATGGAACAAAAGCAACGATAATGAGTGCTGTTGCCATCGTTACGAGTGGTAAAAGTATTTTCTCATTGCGGTACCAGAAGTTTTCACCAATCGTTTCTTCTTTTGATAAGCGAACTTCTTCTTCACCAACCACTTGCCGCGTAAGGAGATGATTCAGTGCAACAGGAGGACTCAGATAACCCAGCTCAAAAGCAACCAAAGTTACCATCCAAAAATGCACAGGATTAATACCGCTTTCGTACGCAATACTCGCAATCGTTACACTCACAAGTACCACAGCACCATAAGGGTCCATGATCATACCAATGACAACCAGAATACACACGAGTAAGCCCATAGCCACCCATATTGAGCTAAATTCAGAAGGAATCATCGACATAATTTCAGCGCGATCAATCATGCCGCCGAGGCTCATCGACATCCCCATTAGCATGAGCAAAGCACCAATATGGCCGGTTGCTTCAGTCGTCGCTTCACGAATGGTTTTTTCCATTGTGTCACGGCCACTTTTGATGTCTTCGAGCGAGTCTTCCAAGCGGTGCTCAACATACTCAACATTCATATTTTCAGGTTTTAGAATGTCTTTCTCTTGAGTCAGCCTCTCGTAAAACAAAATAACTAATAATAGGACAGGAAGAATAATCGGTGCGGAAAACTCATCAAGATGCGCATCAAGAAGATAAGAATACGCCACTAGTGTTAAGCCAATAAGAATCACGTAAGGAATCAGGGGCTTTAGCGCGTCACGCAGCTCAGGCCAAACATTTGAATCCAGTCTTTCTAATCGCACGGATTCTTTGCGGGTTATTAATGCAAAGAATGCAAAAAGTAGCGTGGTTAAAAAGAATACTTTCACACCCCAACCAAATAATTGATCGGTCGTGACCTCATTGTTGAGCGCCGCAACAATCACCACCAATAAACATGGTCGTAGAACCACCCCCAGCGAACCAGACATGGCCGTAGCCGCCAAGGCTAACTGGCGACGAGCACCAGAGCGACGAAGCTCCATGTAAATTAAACCACCAACCGCAATAACAAAAATCCCCGAACCACCGGTGTACGCCGTTGGAACAGCGGCAAGCGCCACCACGGCAACCGCAAGCATTTCTGGCGGTAATTTTAGCGGGCGGAAGATGTTAAATACTTTCTGCGTCATTTCTGTACGCTTTAACAGCATACCGACCCAAACATACAGGCCAACATTTAGAAATAACTGTGACATTTCCATCATCTGGTTCAGGTAAATACCAATACCAGATGGGTGACCAGCAAGGAGAAAATAGATACCCGAGCCGATGGCCATCGTAGCAAACAGAGGCACTGACAACTGGGCTGAAAGGAAGTTACCACCTGGTTCTGCATCTTTGGGAACAAAAATCATTTGATACAAAGAGATAAAGACCGGAGCAGCAAAACCGAAGATCCAGATCCAATGTAAGATCGCGTGTTCTGTACTTACACTAATTCCCGCCGAAAACGCGACGACTTTAAAACTATATACGGAGTAGAAGAGCATGCTAAATGCGATGGCCTGAGCGCCTGCGGCGACACGGTAATCCATAACAGTAATCATCGGACGCAAAGAAATATGGTGGCGACGCATCAAGGCCGTACCACCACAAATAAGAACTAATATCGCCAAGAGGATACGTTCTGTCGATAAACCAATTTCACCGAACTTAGAGATACCCTGCTCTAACACTCGAAAGGTTTCTAATCCCGGCGTAATACGCTCAAGTTTATCGGAATATTGTGAAAATTTGAGCTCACATTCATCCTTTGCCGATTGCAACGAAATACGCATGGCTTCAGGGTTGATAGGGTCAGGTGCAAATAAATCGAACTCATCAATTACTTGCGAATCTTGCTCGTCAATTCTGCGTTGAAGTTCAGACTCAATATCCGTATTAGGATTACAGACAGGCTCTACTGGGTCGTGTCGGAGTTCAAAATAGCCCTCCCAAAAACGTTCCCCCAACTGCAAAATCTGCGCATGCATTGTGTGGCTGGTGTTCAATAATATGACGAAAACCAATACCAGAAATGCCGGTAAGGCGGCCGCCCACTCATAAACCGTACGGTGGTGACCTTGATTGTTATGCCCCATGAAACGCCTTTATTATTATACAAAATTGATTAAATTGAATTCTTCTCAGAGGCACCCTACCCTCTAAGCAAGCTTGACACAGGTTGATAGCTGGCCATGAAGGTAACAATAGGCAACCCTATACAACTGTCTATGAACTTTCGTTCATTTCCTAACCTAGGTCAAGGTACATTTAGCTCAGAAATGCATGCAATAATGGTCAATTAGAATACTTGACAGGGAGCTTGGCGCAAAAAGGGAACGTTTTGATTACAAATTCAACGGAGAACGAGTGAAAACTCGACTCAAGAGGTTGCCACAGCGAAGGGGGTCGATTGACGAGCCTTGTAGGAAAAATATGTACAAAATGAAAAAGGCGGGTAACAGAATCAAAAAAGCCCGCTACCTTTCGGTCGCGGGCTTCTTCAGCTAAAACATAAAACTAAGTAGCTTACCAGCCAGTTAGATTTTTCAGCGTGATGCCAATATCCGCTAGGCTCTTACAAGTAGCGACACCGGCGTCGTTAAGGGCTGCAAACTTCTCGTCCGCCGTGCCTTTACCGCCAGAGATAATCGCACCGGCATGACCCATACGCTTGCCCGGAGGTGCTGTCACACCCGCGATGTAGGACACAACCGGTTTGGTCACGTTAGCTTTGATGTAAGCTGCCGCTTCTTCTTCAGCAGTACCACCAATTTCACCAATCATCACGATGGCTTCCGTGGCTGGATCTTCTTGGAACAATTTCAGCACATCAATAAAGTTGGTTCCCGGTATCGGATCACCACCAATGCCCACACAGGTAGACTGACCATAGCCGTAATCAGTGGTCTGTTTAACCGCCTCATACGTCAGTGTGCCTGAACGCGAGACAATACCCACTTTACCAGGTAGGTGAATGTGTCCTGGCATGATGCCAATTTTACATTCCCCTGGTGTTATCACACCTGGGCAGTTAGGGCCGATTAAACGCACGCCTAGCTCGTCGCACTTAACTTTAGCGTCCAGCATATCCAGCGTCGGAATGCCTTCGGTGATGCAAACAATAAGTTTGATACCAGCGTTTGCCGCTTCAAGAATCGAGTCTTTACAGAATGGCGCTGGCACATAAATCACAGATGCTTCGGCACCCGTTTGTTCTACCGCTTCTTTAACTGTGTTAAAAACCGGCAAACCAAGGTGAGTTTGACCACCCTTACCCGGCGTCACGCCACCGACCATATTGGTGCCGTATTCAATCGCCTGCTCAGAATGGAAGGTACCCTGCGAGCCAGTGAAACCTTGGCAAATAACCTTGGTATCTTTATTAATTAAAATACTCATTATTTGCCCCCCGCAGCTTTAACTGCTTGCTCTGCTGCATCCGCCAAGCTGGTTGCCGCGATAATGTTTAGTCCGCTGTCTGCCAGTACTTTAGAACCTAGTTCAGCGTTGTTACCTTCAAGTCGTACGACCACTGGAACTTTAACGCCCACTTCTTTTACCGCACCAATCACGCCTTCGGCGATCATGTCACAGCGCACAATACCACCGAAAATATTAATCAATACTGCGCTCACGTTGTCGTCAGACAGAATGATTTTAAATGCCTCGACTACACGTTCTTTGGTTGCACCGCCCCCTACATCTAGGAAGTTGGCTGGCTTGCCGCCATGCAGCTTAACAATGTCCATTGTTCCCATTGCTAGGCCTGCACCGTTAACCATGCAGCCAATGTTGCCATCAAGGGCGACATAATTAAGTTCGAATTTTGCAGCGTGTGCTTCACGCTCATCTTCTTGCGAAGGATCATGCATTTCTTGCAGATCTTTGTGACGGTAAATTGCATTACTGTCGATGTTTAATTTCGCATCAAGACAATGAAGATCACCTTCACTTGTCACAACGAGAGGATTAATTTCTAGCAAGGCAAGATCTTTATCATGAAACAGTTTTGATAAACCTAAAAAGATTTTAACAAACTGGCTCACCTGCTTGCCTTCAAGGCCAAGTTTAAAAGCCAGCTCGCGACCTTGATAAGGTTGCGCACCTACTAAAGGATCAATTTCTGCTTTTAAGATTTTTTCTGGCGTTTCGTGGGCGACTTTTTCAATTTCGACACCACCTTCTGTCGACGCCATAAATACAACACGACGTGACGAACGATCAACAACCGCTCCTAGGTACAATTCCTGATCAATGTCGGTGCAGGACTCAACCAAAATTCGTGAAACAGGTTGGCCATTCTCGTCAGTTTGGTAGGTCACCAAGTTTTTTCCAAGCCACTGATTAGCAAACTCGGTGATTTCATCTTTCGAAGTAACCAGCTTTACACCGCCAGCCTTACCACGACCACCGGCATGCACTTGTGCTTTCACAACCCAACGGTCGCCACCGATTGTATCGGTTGCTGCTGCAGCTTCTTCTGCAGTTTTTGCCGCCACGCCTGTTGATACTGGCAAACCATACTGCGCAAACAGCTGCTTACCCTGGTATTCGTGTAGGTTCATCGCTTATGTCCTGTTCTTACATGTTTTATTCAAACTTTTCTGACAGCCCAAAAATAAAGGGTTCCGGATTTTTCAGAATATGTATGGGAAAGATAGTCTCGATCTCAAAATTTGAGAGAAGGAGATTTTGTCTTCGCCAGCTTATACAGTTTAGACAGGTTATAATAAAGCCACAAAAAAAAGGCCCGGTAAACCGGGCCTTAGTCTTACAGCAAATTATTTAGCTTTGGGTTTGCGATTCGCTTTATGAATAGCTTGGTTATTCACCGCTAATGCAGCTTCATGAACCGCTTCAGACAAGGTTGGATGAGAGAATACCATCATGCCTACATCCTCTGCGCTTGAACCAAATTCCATCGCAATCACCAACTGCTGACAAAGATCTCCTGCACTTGGGCCAATAACGCTGGCACCCAAAATGCGATCAGTCTCTGCATCGGCAACAATTTTGACAAAGCCATCGGTATCGGCGGCAGCCATTGCACGACCATTAGCCGCAAATGGGAACATACCTACATTGTATGATGTGCCATTCGCTTTTAATTCGTCTTCTGTCTTACCTACCCAAGCAATCTCAGGATGCGTATAAATTACTGACGGAATACAGTCGTAATTTAATTGAGCTTTATGGCCAGCAATACGCTCAGCAACCATCACACCTTCTTCAGAGGCTTTGTGCGCAAGCATTGGCCCACGTACCACATCACCAACGGCCCAGATGCCCGGCGCTGACGTTTTACATGTTTCATCAACGTGAATAAATCCACGCTCATCTAGGTTGACGCCACAATCACCTGACAACAAACCTTCGGTGTATGGACGACGACCCACTGCAACAATGAGGTTATCAAACTCTTCTGATTTTTCGCCTTCAGAATCTTGATAAGTCACGGTAACTTTTTTGCGTTTTACGTCTGTGCCAGTCACACGTGCACCAACACGAATATCCATACCTTGCTTGCTAAATAATTTTTTAGCTTCTTTAGCAACGGTTTGATCAACCAAGTGTAGGAAGCTATCTTGCGCTTCAAGTACGGTCACTTCAGCGCCTAAACGACCCCAAACGCTACCTAACTCCAAACCAATAACGCCTGCACCAATCACACCTAAACGCTTAGGTACTTTGGTAAACTCTAACGCGCCTGTCGAATCCACAATGACGTCATCCGTGAGCGGCGCAGGTGGAATTTCAACCGGAACAGAACCCGTTGCGATAATAACGTTTTCAGCACTAAGGACTTCAGTGTTACCACTGTGATCGGTATATTCGACTTGCTTGTTTGCAAGCAGTTTACCAGTACCTTCAAACGAGGTTACGCCGTTCGCTTTGAACAAGGTCGCAACACCCATGGTTAGGTTTTTTACGATTTGATCTTTACGCGCTAGCATTTTCTCAACATCCATTGAGACTTTGCCAACGGAGATACCATGAAGATCAAATTTCTCGCTCGCTTCTTCATATTTATGAGAGCTATCAAGCAGCGCTTTTGAAGGAATACAACCAACATTCAAACACGTTCCGCCAAGTACTGGCTTGTCTTCTTTATCGGTCCACTTTTCAATACAGGCGGTGCTCAAACCAAGCTGGGCACAACGAATAGCAGCAACATAACCACCCGGGCCACCACCAATTACTACGACATCAAATTTCTTGCTCATATCAATTCCTTAAAATTACAGACCCGGTTAAATATCCAGCAACAAACGCGCTGGATCTTCGAGCAATTCTTTAATCGTTACCAGGAACTGCACTGCTTCCTTGCCGTCGATCATGCGATGATCGTACGACACTGCAAGATACATCATTGGCAGAATTACGACTTCACCATCAACAGCCATCGGGCGGTCTTGGATTTTGTGCATACCAAGAATAGCAGTCTGTGGCGGATTCAGGATTGGCGTCGACATTAGTGAACCAAAGGTACCACCATTAGTAATGGTAAAGGTACCACCTTGCATGTCATCGATGCCCAGTTTTCCGTCACGTGCACGCTTAGCAAAATCACCAATGGTGCTTTCTACTTCGGCAAGGCCCATGTTATCTGTGTCACGCAAAATTGGCACAACCAACCCACGCTCTGTCGAAACTGCAACGCCCACGTCTTGATAACCATGGTAAACCATGTCGTTACCATCAATAGAGGCGTTAACCGCAGGGAAGCGTTTCAGTGCTTCTGTGGCCGCTTTGACAAAAAACGACATAAAGCCTAATTTCACCCCATGCGTTTTTTCAAACTGCTCTTTGTACTTTTTACGCAGCTCCATCACTGGCTTCATGTTCACTTCATTGTAGGTCGTGAGCATGGCTGCGTTTTGCTGCGCATCCACTAAACGACGAGCAATAGTGGCGCGAAGACGTGTCATTGGAACGCGTTTTTCAATGCGCTCGCCTTGATCAAACACTGGGGCCGATCCTGCACTGGCCGCTGCAACGGGAGCTTTAGGTGCGTCTGTTTTAGGTGCAGGCGCTGGAGCTGGTTCGTTGCCACCTTTCAGATGATTTAAGACATCCTCTTTAGTCACTCGACCATCTTTACCTGTCGCTTTAATTGAAGCCGGTGCAACATTGTTTTCATCAGCAATTTTACGAGCCGCTGGGCTCATAATGACATTACCCGCCGTCACGGCTTCTTCTTCGCTATCGCTTGTCGATGATGCATTTTCTGCTGGGGCGTCTGCGACTTCTCCAGCAACAAAAATACCTAGCACCTCGTCACTAAGAACGATCTCGCCTTCTTCTTTAAATACTTCTTTCATAGTGCCGTCTGCTGGGGCAACTACTTCAAGCACAACCTTATCCGTTTCAATATCTACCAAAAGCTCGTCGCGTTGGATTGGCTCACCTGGCTTAATATGCCAAGTTGCGACCGTGCCATCTGCAACAGATTCAGGAAAAGTTGGTGTTTTAATTTCGATGCTCATTCGAATTTCCTTATGAGTTCCTGCGATATATCAGCCCTGGAGATCCAGAGCGTCACGGATTAGTTTTTCTTGCTGCTTAAGATGCAGCGCCATATAACCTGCAGCCGGCGAAGCGGAATGATCCCGCCCTGCATACTCCAAGCTCCACTTCGGGTTTAAATCATGAGCAACACGACGCATGTGATGCTGGCTGCTGTACCAAGCGCCCATGTTCATTGGCTCTTCCTGTACCCAGTAAATCTCTTTCGCCCCCTTATATGGTTCAAGGATGGTGGTTAGATATTTTTGAGGGAACGGGTAAATCTGTTCTATTCGAACGATGGCTATATCTTCAATCTCTTCAGCACGACGACGTTCTAGAAGATCGTAATATACCTTTCCTGAACATAGCAGAATCCTGCGAACTTTCTTCGGCTTGAGTTCATCAATTTCATCAAGCACTGTGCGGAAACGACCATCGGCTAGCTCTTCAAGCGTACTGGTTGCCAGCTTATGACGCAGCAAGCTCTTAGGTGACATAACAACCAATGGCTTACGTAAAGGACGAAGCATTTGACGGCGTAGCATGTGATAGACCTGCGCAGGCGTCGAAGGCACACAGATCTGTACATTGTGTTCAGCACAAAGCTGTAAGTAACGTTCCATACGAGCCGAAGAGTGTTCTGGCCCCTGACCTTCATAACCGTGTGGCAACAACATAGTTAAGCTGCATAAGCGGCCCCATTTATGTTCACCAGAGGAAATAAATTGGTCAAATACAACCTGCGCGCCATTAGCAAAATCACCAAATTGAGCTTCCCAAATCACCAAGGTTTCAGGTGTGGTGGTGGCATAACCATATTCGAATGCAAGTACTGCTTCTTCAGAAAGAAGTGAATCGTACAAATCAAAATCTGGCTGATCGTCACTGATGTTAGCAAGAGGCGTGTATGCCTCAGCGTCTTTTTGATTATGAAGTACAGCATGTCGGTGAGAGAAAGTTCCACGACCCACATCTTGGCCCGTGATACGCACGGCATAATTTTGCTTAAGAAGTGTGGCGTACGCCATTGTTTCAGCAAATCCCCAATTAATAGGCAGTGCACCGGCAGCCATTTTACGGCGATCTTCTAAAATCTTACCGACCTGACGCTGCACTTCAAACCCTTCTGGCACTTCTTGAAGACTGTGCGCAAGTTCTTGCAGTTGCTTTAGATCGTAGGTGGTATCACCTTTCGTGGTCCATTCGTGGCCAAGGTAAGGAGACCAATTTACAAACAGTTCAGTGTTCGGCTCTTTTACCAAAGACTTCACTACGTGATGACCACTGTCTAGGGCTGAACGGTATTCTTCTTCAAGCTGCTTACTGACATCTTCTGTCAGCGCGCCTTCTTCAATCAACTGCTTCGCGTACAAAGTACGTGTCGTTGGCTGATTTTTAATCTTGGCGTACATCAAAGGCTGTGTGCCAGAAGGCTCATCCGCTTCGTTGTGACCACGACGGCGGTAACAAACCAAATCAATCACAACGTCTTTACGGAATTCATTTCGGTAATCGACCGCGAGCTGAGTCACGAACAATACCGCTTCAGGATCATCACCGTTAACGTGCAGAATCGGCGCTTCGATCATTTTCGCAACGTCGGTACAGTATTCCGTAGAACGAGTATCTTCACGTTTCGACGTAGTGAAGCCAACTTGGTTGTTGATGACTAGGTGAATCGTTCCACCCGTTTTGTAGGCACGTGTCTGCGACATCTGGAAGGTTTCCATTACCACACCCTGACCCGCAAATGCAGAATCACCATGAATGCTTACTGGAACCACTTTATCGCCAACGGTATCTTTACGACGATCCTGACGAGCACGCACCGACCCTTCCACCACAGGTGAGACAATTTCAAGGTGAGATGGGTTAAATGCGAGCGCCAAGTGAACTTCACCACCCGGCGTCATAACGTTGGAAGAGAAACCTTGGTGATACTTCACATCGCCGTGAGACTGATATTCCGCTTTGCCATCGAATTCGTTAAACAAATCGGACGTCTTTTTACCTAAGGTATTAATCAAGGTGTTCAAACGACCACGGTGCGCCATACCAATAACAATTTCTTTGGCACCGTAAGTCCCGCTGCGCTGGATAAGTTCATCCATCAACGGAATCAAGCTTTCACCACCTTCTAGGCCAAAGCGTTTTACGCCCGGATAGCGAGAGCCTAAGTATTTTTCCAAACCTTCTGCTGCAGTCAAACGCTCCAGCAAATGCATTTTAATCTCGTGACCAAATTTGGGATGAGCTCGCACACTTTCTAAACGCTGTTGAAACCAACGCTGCTCGGCGGTATTAACAATGTGCATGTATTCAGAACCTACGGTTCCGCAATACGTGGTTTCTAGCGCATCAATAATCTCTTTAAGCGTGGCTTGGTTCTCACCAACAAACAGGTTTCCTGTCTGAAAAACCATATCTAAATCAGAACGGGTTAAACCGTGGAAGTGCAAATCCAGATCCGGCACAGTCTCACGCACCATCAAACCCAACGGATCTAATTTTGCGTGCTGGTGACCACGACCTCGATAAGCATTAATCAGCTGCAATACTTTTACTTGCTTCCGCTCATGCTCCGAGCTTACCGGCGCAGATGTAGCTGGACGAGCGCGACGCTGGTTTTTGGAAATAAGTAAGAATTGATCCCGAATGGGCTTATGAGGGGTATCTACCGGGTTACTTTCATCAACCCTAGGGAGCTTGTCAAAATAGCTGCGCCACTCTTCTGGCACTTCGTTCGGATCGCGGAGATAGGTTTCGAATAACTCCTCGATATAAGCAACATTTCCCCCAGCAAGTTGCGAGGTACTCCATAGTTGCTCCATTGTCAGTTCGTGCATGTACGACCACCCTGTTTCAATACCTGAATAAGGGGTGTCACCGACAGAGTGTACGCACCGACTCTAGCGCAAGGCGAGATGAGGGTCGACCGGATAGATCGCAAGGCCTCTGAGGTGACCCGGGGATGCCCCGTTCCCTCAACTAAAAAACTAGCTTAGTCAATAATAGTGCTTTGTGGGCTCTATTAATGAAAAAATGTAACGTAAGTGGGCTGTGTGTCCAGCCCGACTTACGTCTGATACCACCAGTCGGCAGTGGTTCCGTTATACCTGCTGAGACAGCAACATATTACGGATATGGCCAATGGCACGGGTCGGATTAAGACCTTTCGGGCACACATTGACACAGTTCATGATGCCACGGCAACGGAACACTGAGAATGGATCGCTCAATCCTGCCAAACGCTCCTCAGTCGCTTCATCACGGCTGTCCGCAAGGAAACGGTATGCCTGAAGCAAACCAGCTGGGCCTACAAACTTGTCAGGGTTCCACCAGAACGATGGGCAAGACGTTGAACAACATGCACAAAGAATACACTCGTACAAACCGTCCAATTTTTCACGCTCTTCCTGAGATTGAAGACGCTCAATCGCTGGAGCTGGCGTGTCGTTTTGTAGGTATGGCTTGATTTTTTCGTACTGCTGGTAAAATAGCGACATATCAATTACCAAGTCGCGAATTACCGGCATACCAGGAAGCGGGCGAATGACCAGCTTATCCATCTTGCCTTTGGTTGCTTCTGAGATTGGCGTAATACACGCCAAACCATTTTTACCATTGATGTTCATACCGTCAGAGCCACAAACGCCCTCACGACATGAACGACGGTAAGCAACCGATACATCCTGTTCTTTAACAAGGTGCAGTACATCAAGAACCATGACATCTTTTCCACCGGGGATGGTGATGTCGTAATCCTGCATGTAAGGCGCTTCGTCCTTTTCAGGGTTGTAACGATAGACACTAACTAACATATCAAACCCCCTCTTAGTAGGTACGGATTTTTGGTGGGAATGCTTCAACGGTTTTAGGCGCGAAGTTTACCGCACGCTTACCGATCTTTTTAGATTCCGGGAAATACAACGAGTGGCATAACCAGTTCTCGTCATCACGCTCGGTAAAGTCGTTACGGGCGTGAGCACCACGTGATTCTTTACGCTCAATGGCAGCAACGGCCGTGGCATAGGCAGTCTCGAACAGGTTATCCAGTTCAAGTGCTTCAATGCGCGCTGTATTGAATGCATTGCTCTTGTCATCAAGTACCGTGTTTTTCACACGAACACCGATTTCATCGAGCATTCCCAGACCTTTCTCCATGCTTGGACCTTCGCGGAAAACGCCAAAGTACAACTGCATAGTTTTCTGTAGGTCTGCACGAACCGTAGCAACACTCTCACCTGAAGTGGCTGTGCTCAAACGATTCAAACGGCTCATTGCACGTTCAATGTCTTCTTCTGTTGGATCAACCAAATCGAAGCCATCTTTAAAGTTTTGCTCTACCTGCAAACCAACTGCACGACCAAATACAACAAGGTCAAGCAACGAATTACCGCCCAAACGGTTTGCACCGTGAACAGATACACAAGCAATCTCACCAGCGGCGTACAAACCATCAACCAAAACGTCGTTGCCATCGGCATCAACAGTCAGTGCCTGACCGCCGATATTCGTTGGAACACCGCCCATCATGTAGTGACACGTTGGTACAACGGGGATTGGCTCTTTTACAGGATCGGCGTGAGCAAAGGTACGAGATAGCTCAAGAATACCCGGCAGCTTAGCATTTAGGGTTTCTTCACCTAGGTGATCTAGCTTCAAGAATACGTGATCGCCATCATCGCCACAGCCACGGCCTTCAAGAATCTCAAGCACCATAGAACGAGCAACAACGTCACGACCAGCCAGGTCTTTGGCGTTAGGTGCGTAGCGCTCCATGAAGCGTTCGCCGTCTTTGTTGATCAGGTAACCACCTTCACCACGACAACCTTCAGTCACAAGCGTACCCGCACCAGCAATACC
>OJDZ01000356.1_pt1 | contig 28383 bp, 22 predicted proteins | sample 1592981 | NCBI WGS metagenome assembly OJDZ01 (sample SAMN05416851, study PRJEB24817) | seawater metagenome | isolation source: Sea water | place: Canada:Atlantic | collected 2013-07
GCGTCAGATGTGTATAAGAGACAGGTCCTAAGCTGCTCATCTCACTGGATTTGAGCGCTGGACCGACCGCGTCGGTTGAGCCGAGGTTCGCGCAGGCTGATAGGGAGAGCGCGGCGGCGAGGGTGATCAGATGGGTGCGTTTCATAACTTATCCTTTTAGGATGTTGATAAAAAGTGTGCTGGTGCAGGCTACTGTGCTGTGGTTTTACACAGCCGTGTCAAATGCCAACGCTGGATACCACTCAAGGCGCTTTAACCCAGCGATGCCGGTGTAAATCTAGTAAATCCGCGCTATCGCGTTTAGCGGTGACTCTCAATAGCGCAAACTTGTTAAAAGCGCTGTGCCTCCTAGCTTCAAGTTTTATCCTGCCAGTTAAGGCGCGCAGGTTATACAGGGGCTGCGTTACGATAGGCAACAACGCTTTGCTGAAGTTAATCAACGCGCGCTGCTAGCTAAAGTGGGCATTTGAGTAGTTAAGCCGGTGCTTTTGCCTCAGCTTCGGGTTTATTTGAGCTGCGCCTAAAAGAGCGCGAGAGCAGCAAATACACCGCTGGCGTCAAAAACAGCGTAAACAACCCGGCCATGCCGAGACCCCCAAAGATCACCCAGCCGATCGAGCGCCGCGCTTCAGCACCCGCGCCGCTGGCTAGCACTAAGGGCAGTGCGCCGAGCACGGTTGATATCAGGGTCATGGCAATCGGACGCAGGCGCAGTTTGGCCGCTTCGCGGATCGCCTCAAGGTTGCCCCGCCCTTGCTCCCTTAGCTGATCGGCAAACTCAGTGATCAGCACCCCGTTTTTGGCCATGATCCCGATCAACATGACCAGCCCGATCTGCGAGTAGATGTTCAGGCTCACCGAACCGATGATCAGCGCGATCAACGCGGCAGCCAGCGCAAAGGGAACCGTGATCATGATCACCAGCGGACTGATCAGGCTTTCAAACTGAGCGACCAGCACCAAAAACACGATCACCAAGGCAAACCCGTAAGTCAGCAGCACTTCGTTTGAGGTCTCTTGCAGGCTCTCAGCTTCACCGGCAAACACCGCGTCAACCTCTTCTCCTAAGGTTTGATCGGCAAGCGCCTGCACGCGCTCGACCGCTTCAGCCAGCGTGCCGCTGGTGACGTCGCTGGTCACTTGGATTGAGCGCCGCTGCCCAGATCGATCTAGTTCCGCGGCAATCCCCTGTTCGCGAACTTTGGTGATCGAGGAGAGCGGGATTAGGCCTGCGCGTCCTTGGATCTTGAGCTGATTTAAATCCTCAGTTGAGCCCATGGAAGAGGACTGCGTGCGCAGATTGATCGGGATCGAGCGATCATCGACGTTGAGATCGGCGATATCGCGCCCCCCAACCGAGGCGCTCAGTGTCAGCGCTAACTCATCCAGATCCACACCCAAGTCAGCGGCTTTTAAGCGATCAATCTCAATTGAGAGCTGCGGCTGTGTGGGTTGGTAGGAGATCTCGCTTGCGCTGAACACCCCATCTGACTCGGTATCCATCGCCTCAGCCAACCTTCGCGCTGCTGCGTAGATCACTGCGTAGTCTGAGCCGCGCAGATCCACCTCGATCCGATCACCCCCTCCGCCAAAACTCAAACTTGAGTCGCCGCGCACACTGACCCGCGAGCCAGGTATCTCGGAGAGCGGCTCACGCAGTTGATCAGCGATGTCTTGCTGGGATAGTTCGCGCTCTCCCCAAGGGGCAAGAGTTGCGGTGATCTGCACTCGGTTGGGATCATAGCGCCCAACGATAGAGAACACCGAGGTGATCAATCCATCGTCCTGCAGAGGTTTTAGCACCGCCTCGATTTGGGTGAGTTGCTCATCCATGTACTCAAGTCCCACGCCATCTGGCCCGGTCGCGCTGATCACCAGCGCTGCGCGATCCTCGCTTGGCACCAGCTCTCGGCCTACTTGGGTTTGCGCGATCCCGCAACCAAAAGCGATCAGTACGGCGACCCCGACCACCGCCCAAGGCCGCCTCAAGCAGTGATCCAGCGCTTTGGCGTAACCGCGGTTTAACCGCGCACCTAGTTTTTTAAGACCGTCCAAGGCAGCCAAATGCCAACCTTGGCCATGCTTAGCCCCTGAGTTTGTGCTCGCCGTATCACTTGAGTGCTGCTCTAGATAAGAGCTTGAGTCAGGGTTCATGTCGGTGCCCAAGCCCTCGCTCAAATCAGCACTTGAGTCAGTACTCGAGCTGGTGTTTGGCTCGGTTGACTTCTGTGAGCCAGGCGCAAGCTTTGCCGACAAGTCAGGCCCCAAGTAACTGGCTAACGCCGGAACCAAGGTGAGTGACACAAACGAGGAGATCACCACCGAGAGCGCAAGCACAAAGCCAAACTCACGGAACAGTCGGCCAACCTCTGAGGGTAAAAACGAGATCGGCACAAAGACCGAGACCAGCACCGCCGTGGTGGCGACCACCGCAAAGAACACCTGACGGGTGCCGAGTATTGCGGCGAGTTTGGGCTCATGGGTTTGCTTCACCCGAAGGACATTTTCCAATACCACGATCGCGTCATCGACGATCAAACCGGTGGCTAGAACCAGCGCGAGCAAGGTCAGCAGGTTGATCGAGTAGCCCATCAGCCAGATACCGGCAATCACCCCAATCAGCGAGATCGGGATCGAGACCGCAGGAATCAGCGTGGCTTTGAGCGATCCAAAAAACAACCAGATCGTGGCGATCACCACCGATATGGTCACAAGCAAGGTGATCAGCACCTCTTGAACAGAGACCTTGATGAAGCGCGCGTCATCGGTGGTGATGCTGACTTCAAAGTTATCGAATCGATCGTTGAGCCGTGCGACCGCGGCCTGCACGCCCTCTGAGATCTCAATCGTGTTGGAGTTGGCTTGACGCACGACGCCCAGACCGATAATCGGCTGCTGATTAAGCCGAGTGAAACTGCTGGCGTCGCTCGGAGCGAGCTGAACACGGGCGACGTCTTGGAGTTTAACTTCGGGGGTGATGTTGATCTGTCTGATTTGATCGGGCGTGGCGGCAGTGGCTTCAGCGCGGACCACCAGCTCTTGAGCGTCAGAGCGAAACGAGCCAACTGGCTGATCAAATGGCGCCGCTTGTAGGGCGTCGCTCAGCTGGGGCAGGGTTAGGCCAAAGCGGTTGAGCCGGTAGGGATCAAACTCCACGCGCATCTGCTGCTCGCGAGTGCCAAAGGTTGAGATACTGGCGACTCCTGGCTGAGTTAACAGCTCAGGGATAATGTCGTTATCGACGATTTGGGTGAGCTGGTCAGCACCTAAAGTCTCGCTTGAAACCGCAAGCGTGATGATGGGCCTTGCGTCATCATCGGCTTTAAAGACAGTCACTTGCTCGACGCGCTCAGGCAGATCCCTTGAGGCTTGCGACACGGCTTCACGAACTTCGGACGCTGCACTATCCAGATCAATCCCTGGGGAAAACTCCGCGCGGATTCGCGCGTTGTTCTCTTCGCTTGCCGACTCAAGCTTTTGCACGCCGGTCACGCGCGCGACCGCGTCCTCTAAGCGGCTCGTGACCTCGGAGTCCATGGTTTCAGGGGCCGCTCCAGGGTAAACCGCGCGCACGGAGACGATGGGCCTATCGATATCTGGCAGCTCGCGAACTTCAACCCCTAGCAGCGCGGCTAGGCCAGCGATCACGATCAACAGGTTCATGACCATGATCAGTAGCGGACGTGTGACCGAGAGCCAAGCCAGATCGCGCCGCCCGCCTAAGGTGTCCTCTTCTGGTTGCTCTAGATTTAGCTCTGGACTTGAATCTGGACTGTCGATATCGATATCGCTGTCTGTTGATACACGATCAAGCTCGACTGGGTCTGACCCTTGGTTAGTGCCTTTATCGGTGTCATTTTGCGTATCACTCATGAGCTGAGTGCCTCAGGCGCGCGGCGATCAACGCTGAGTTTCTCAGGTTCTACTGGTTCAGTTAGCTCAACCGGCTGATCCTCACGAACCTTTTGGACACCGCGGCGGATCACCAGCACGCCAGGCTTGATTGGCTCAGCTAGCAGGACCCGATTGCCTTGACGACCGACAATCTCAACATCGACGCGTTTGGCGACAAAGTTGGCATTGCTGGCATTACTGACATTTGATGTAGGCTCTGAGGAAGGATCGCGAGCCGTATCGCCTGAAGCTGTGGCCTGACTGGCTGGCGCTACGGTCCACACATAAGCGCCATCGCTGCCCCAAACCACCGACTCCTCGGCCGCCGCCGCTAGGTATACGCCCTGATTTTGCAGCTCGATTGAAAAGCTCATGCCGGGCTTGAAGCGATCGGCGTTGTTGTCGAGCACCGCGCGGACTTGATAAGTGCGTGTTTCGCTATCCACTCGAGTCCCGGCAGTTCTGACACGCGCATCAATCGGCAGGCTTTGATTGCTGGGGGTAAGCTCGATCTTATCGCCGGTTTTAACATTGCCCAGTTGCTGCTCAGGCAGCTCAAAATCAACAAACAGCTGGCTGCGGTTATCAAGCGTTGCTATCAAGGTGCTCTCGGTGATTCGATCGCCGGGATCAACCTCACTAAAACCGATGTATCCAGAAAATGGCGCCCGTATGCTGCGATCACTCAAGGCCACGCGCGCCGTATCGACGGATACCTCAGCCGTTTGCTTGGCGACCTCAGCTTCCTCTAGATCGGTGACTGAGATCGCGCCGGTGTCCTCGTACTTTCGGTAGCGCGTGAGCAGTTGCGTGGCTTGATCAAGGTCGATCTGCGCTTGCTTGAGTGCCAGTGCCTCGCGGCGAGCGTCTAACCTAACCAAAACCTCGCCCTTTTGAACATAGTCCCCTGCCGAAAATGTCACCTGATTCACTTCACCGGCCGATCTAGCATACAAATCCGCGGTTTGCTGTGCCCGACTGGTGCCGATGGCCTGGTAGATCTGGGTCAGCGGCAAACTAATCAGAGGTTCTGCGATCACTGAGACAGCCTGTTCAGCTCTGTCTTGAGCTGAGTCTTTGGTGTCACTGCAACCCATGAGGGTAAGTAGGCTGGTTTGCAGCAAAATCAAGCAGAGGATCGCTGAGGTTTTAGGCACCTTGTCTCCATAAAATCGTCAATTGAGGTTGAGTTAGCGCAGCTCATCAAGTGTTGTCATGAGCAAATCTGAGCGCCGCCAGTAAAACTGAGTGAAGCGTTTTTTCTACTTTTTAACCTGCTGATCAATCGATAAGTATTTGATTGTTGGCAAGTGAGGCTTAGGCGGGGTCTCTATACCAAGCTGTTTATATCTTGACGACTAAAAACTTACCTGAGGGTAAGCTTTATGGGTTTATTTGTAATACAAACAGGGTTAAGCCCAGTAGGCGCTAAAAGGTTTAAATCAAAAAAAACCGCCCAAGTTAGCTTGGGCGGTTTTTAAATCAACTGTCAATCAGACGGCTCGGCCGCCTGAGTGGGTCACTTACCAGTGATTGCTGGTGTTTTTGCGTCTAAATCAAAGCGATCCAGCATCATCACTTTATGGAAGGCTGCAGCAAAGTCATGCACGAACTTCTCGTGACCGTCGTTTGCGGCATACACTTCACCCACCGCACGAAGCTGAGCGTCAGATCCAAACACCAGATCAGCACGCGTTGCAGTGTATTTGATCTTGCCAGTTTTGCGGCAGCGACCATCGAAGAGCATCTGATCGTCGTCTTTAGCAAACCACTGCGTGCTCATGTCATACAGGTTCACAAAAAAGTCGTTGGTGAGCACGCCTTTTTTGTCGGTAAACACACCCACGTCTGAGCCGTCCGAGTTACAACCGATGGCGCGCAGTCCGCCCACGATCGCGGTCAGCTCAGGCGCGGTTAAGGTGAGCAGGTTAGCGCGATCAATCAGCAGCGCTTCAGTTGAGGCACCAAACTTACGCTCTTGGAAGTTACGGAAACCGTCGGCAACCGGACGCAGCCACTCAAAGCTCTCAGCATCAGTTTGCTCGTCGGTGGCGTCCATACGACCGGGCACAAACGACATCGATACAGACACACCAGCATCGCTTGCTGCTTTCTCAACACCGGCGTAACCCGCTAGCACGATCAAGTCAGCCATCGAGACCATTTTGCCGAAGCTTTTTTGTATGCCCTCAAGTTTGGCAAGCACGTCACTCAGTTGAGCGGGGTTGTTTACTTCCCAGTCTTTTTGCGGAGCCAAGCGGATACGTGCGCCGTTCGCGCCGCCGCGTTTGTCAGAGTTGCGGTAGGTTGAAGCAGACGCCCAAGCCGTGCTGACCAAAGCGGACACAGGTAGGTCAGTGTCCAAGATCTGCTTTTTAAGCTCAGCGATGTCGCTATCTGAGATCACTTCATGCGTGCACTCAGGGATCGGGTCTTGCCAGATCTCATCGCTTGCAGGTACTTCCACGCCGACATAGCGGGTTTTAGGACCCATGTCACGGTGCATCAGCTTATACCAAGCATCGGCAAAGGCCTTGGAGAAGTACTCGTGATCACTTAAGAACTTCTCGCAGACTTTGCGATACTCAGGATCAACTTTGAGCGCGATGTCGGACGTCATCATCATCAAGGTGTTTTGTTTGCCCTCAACGTGAGCGTCTGGTGTTAAGCGCGCGTTTTGATCAGCTTTGGGTTTCCACTGAGTAGCGCCAGCGGGTGATTTGTCATGCTCCCACTCGTAGTGAAACAGGTTTTGCAGGTACTCCTGATCCCACAGGATTGGGTTTGACGTCCAAGCACCCTCGATCCCGTTGGTGGTGGTGTCCTCAGAGTGGCCCTTGCCGTGTGAGTTAATCCAACCAAAGCCTTGTTGCTCGATACCTGCACCCGACGGCGCCTCACCGATATGCTCCATGGGGGTGGCACCATGCGATTTACCAAAAGCGTGGCCACCAGCGATCAGCGCCACGGTTTCCTCATCGTTCATGGCCATACGGCTAAAAGTTTCACGAATCTCATAAGCTGAAGACATGGGATCATAATCCCGGTTAGGACCTTCAGGGTTGACGTAGATCAGGGACATCTCAGACGCACCCATGGGGTTGGCTAGATCAGCGTCACCGTTAGCTGGATTGCCGTTCCAGCGATCACGGGCGGTCATCTCGGTTTCGGAGCCCCAGTAGGTGCCGTTGTCGATTTCCCAAGCGTCCAAGCGCCCGCCGCCAAAGCCAGATGTTTTAAGACCCATGGATTCAAGTGCGCAGTTGCCGGTCAACACGATCAAATCTGCCCAAGAAAGCTTTGCGCCGTATTTTTGTTTGATGGGCCACAGCAGACGACGAGATTTGTCGATATTGCCATTGTCCACCCAGCTCATGATCGGCAAAAAGCGCTGTAGGGCTGAGGCCGTGCCGCCGCGACCGTCGGCAATCCGGTAGGTACCGGCAGAGTGCCACGCCATGCGGATCATCTGCGGGCCATAGTGACCATAATCCGCTGGCCACCAATCAACCGAAGTGGTGAGCATCTTAAATATATCGTCTTTGAGTTCTTTTAGATCGATTTTGGCAAACTCAGCGGCATAGTCAAAGTCGCTACCCATGGGGTCAGCAAGCGGACTTGGCTGGTGCAAGAGTTCGGTTTTAACCCGGCCTGGCCACCAGTCTGAGTTGGTTGGGCCGTCGCCTAGCGCGCCGCTAATACGGTCACCGCGAAATGGGCATTTGCCTTCGGTTTGGACAGATGAGCTCATAAGATAATCCTTTAAGTGTCGATTGATAGGGTCGTGATTTAGACTACCACTGGGCTTAAGCGCTAGTTTAGTGAACGCACAAGCCTATGGTTACGCTTTGTAGTCTCACACTCACTAACTCTCGTTCAGTGCAGGGGTTCGGCAGTCAATTTAAAATGCCACCCTTTTCAGCCTGTCGCTTAGGTTAAGCTGAGAGAAGCTTATTGATACTGTATTCGCTATTGATCTGACAAAACATTGAGAATTACTGATCAATGCCTTTGGATTTTTAATTGGCCCTGTGCTTTATGCTTGCTCAATCTGTTTGTTATGTTGTGAGCTAGTCTGTTTTATCGGCACTAAGCCTGATTGGGCCTGACTGGTGTAAATGGACTTTTTTAAAGGCTTTGCTCATGCGAAGCCGCTTCAGCTGATCGCTTTTTTGTTCTGGGGAAAAGCTGAACTGCAAAATACTGAGGGTTGATTGCTGAGCTTTCGCCTCCATATCTAGAACACAGTTTGATCCTTAGTTCTGCTGACCCCAGCTTGGGTTGTTTTCGGTTAGAGGGCATAAGCTGGCTACTCTTAATCTATCTTCACGGGAAACTTATGATCACCACTCTAAACCTGCCTGACTTTGACCAAATAACACCTGAGTCGGTGGAAACACAGATCGTGCAGTCGATTGAGGCGCTCAAGGGTTTTTTGAGTGGGCTAACTAACACAATTGATGAGACGCGCAGCTCAAAAGCTGCACTTGATTTGGTGTTTGAGCTAGAAGCGCTGGAGCTTAAGCTTGAGCGCCCCTATGGACTCATGTCTCACCTGAACGGGGTGATTGGATCAAGCGACTATCGGGAGCTTCGCGCGCGCATGCAACCGATGGTCTCAGAACTAACCACGCAGCTGGGTCAGCATGAAGGCCTCTACAAAACTTTCAATCAGATTAAGCAGGATCAGCCTTTTTTTGAAGGGCTGTCCAAAGATCGTAAGCGCTCAATCGACAAGAGCCTCAAAAGCTTTGCCTTGTTGGGGTTTGAGTTGGACCAAGCCAAGCGCACTGAGTTTGGTCAGATTCAAACGCGATTGTCAGAGCTCTCAAGCCAGTTCAGCGAGCAGGTTTTAGATGCGACTCAAAGTTATGCGCGCGCGCTCAACGCCTCTGAAATCAAAGGAGTCCCCACGGCACGTTTGGACTTGCTACGTGCCGCAGCAACCGAGCACAAACTGCAGGGTGAGTTTGCCGCCAGCTTAAGCGTGCCGGTGTACGTGACACTCATGACTTACTCAGAGGACCGCGCACTGCGCGAGGAGTTGTATCACGCTTACGGTAGCCGCGCCTCTTCAGGTTTTGTGCCTGCCCCGCACTTGGACAACGGCCCGATCATGGCTGAGATACTTAAGCTTCGCCATGACAAAGCTCAACTGCTCGGTTTTGATCACTTTGCTGATCTGTCTTTGGAACTCAAGATGGCAACCGACACCAAGCAGGTTGAGGACTTCTTAGAGGATCTGGCGGTCCGCGCTCGCCCTTTCGCTGAGCAGGATCTGGCTGAAGCTCGAGCATTTGCAAAAACCCTTGGGATTGAGGAACTTGAGCCTTGGGATCTGGCGTTTGTCAGTGATCAGCTCAAGTCCGAGCGCTTCAGCTTCGACAGCGAAGCCGTGCGCAGCTACTTTACCTTTGAGAAGGTGCTGAGTGGTTTGTTCACCATCGCTGAGCGTTTGTTTGATATCCAGATAAAGGCGACTTCGGCGCCAGTTTGGCACCCCGATGTACGGTTTTTTAAGGTGTTTGAGGGTGATCAGCCCATCGGAGCCTTCTACTTGGATCCATTTTCCCGCTCGGGTAAGCGCGGCGGCGCCTGGATGAATGGCTTCGATTCACGCTTTGCTAGAGCGGGCGAGCTCAACTTGCCGGTGGCTTTTTTGGTGTGCAACTTTGCCCCGCCAAGCGCAGGTGCTGACGCTTGCTTGACCCACGGTGAGGTAACGACCTTGTTTCATGAGTTTGGTCATGGACTGCACCACTTACTCACTAAAGTGGATGCCCCGGGTGTTTCGGGCATCAACGGGGTGGAGTGGGACGCGGTGGAGCTACCCAGCCAGCTCATGGAAAACTGGGCGTGGGACGCTGAGGGGATACGCCTGATTTCAGCGCACGAGACAACTAAAGAGTCGCTGCCGGCTGATCTGCTTGAAGCGATGCTGAGCGCTCGCCACTTTCAAAGTGGATTGCAGGCGCTTCGGCAAGTTGAGTTTGCCCTGTTCGATTTGCGACTGCACAAGCAAGGGCCGGTCTCTGAGGCTCAGATCGATGATCTGATGGCCAAGGTTAGGGCGCAAGTTTCCGTGCTGAAGATCCCGCCCTCTAACCGCTTTGCTCACAGCTTCTCTCACGTCTTTGCTGGTGGTTATGCGGCGGGTTACTACAGCTATAAGTGGGCTGAGCTCTTAGCCTTCGATGCGTTTGAGCGCTTCGAGGAGGAAGGGGTGTTCAGTAGTGTGGTGGGAAGCGATTTGAAAAATGCCATCCTTAGTCGCGGCGGATCAGGCTCGGCCGCTGAGCACTTTATGGCGTTTAGGGGGCGGGAACCCAGACTAGACGCCCTGCTGCGTCACTCTGGTTGGGCTGTGGGTGCGGCTGAGATTAGCCATGCCCCGTAACTCACTCAGCGATCAAGGCATCAAAAAACAATTCATCGCTGGCGCTCGCTGCACGGCGTGCCAAGAGGTCGATAGCACGCTTTGGATTCATGGCGTAGGGGTGGATTACACCCACTGCGTGAGCTGCGCGCATGAGACGACTCGGCCGCTCTTGGGTGCTGAAACTGAGGCTCAGCAGGCAGCTGATTCGATCTCAGAATCAGTAGTCATTTTTAAACCCAGTCCAGTTAAAAAGTCAGAGTCCGATTAACGGCTTCAGCAGTGATGATGAGCTGACTTTTAGCCCTTGATTTGCTATGCTCGGCTTTAATTTATCCCAAGCATGAAGCTTGGGTTCACGGAGTGGCAGGAACTCAGCATGAGCGACCATAACGACCCAAAACCTACCCATTCATCTGCCAGCGCAAAGGATGCTGCTGGTCGTGACGACGATTTTCTGGATTCGAGCTTTGACTCAGACGATTCCTACGAGTCCACTGACCAGACTTTTGGTCAGGACAACAGCTATGACCCTTTGTCAGACGATTTGTTTGCCCAAGGCAATACGGTCATGTTCAACGATGAAGAAAAACAAGCCAAGCGTTCTAAGTGGTTAATCATAGGTGGGGCGGTGCTGGTGGCAATTGCACTGATCCTGGCACTTAAACTCTTGGCTGGTGGAAGCGAAGAACCGCAGATCACTACGCCGCCTGCTCCCGTACAGACTCAGCCAGCCGCCGCGCCCGCTGCCGACAGCGATGAGTTGGCCTTGTTACCCACTGAGATCGAAGTGCCTATGCCTGCCACGCAGCAGCAAGCAGAAGAGCAGATCGATGCGTTTACCGGTGAGCAAGAACTGCTTGATGAGCAGATGGCGATGTATGAGGATCAGCTGGCAACCTCACAAAAACTAACTGAGCTAAAAGCGGCCCAGATTGCTGCGCTAGAGAAGCAGCTCAGTGAGCAAGCTGCTGCCAGTACCAGTGCACCAGCTGACGCAAAATCAGCCAATACGCCAGCAGCCAAGATAGCTGCTCAGGCTGATCAAGCAAGCGCTGATCCAGCTCAATCAAGCACGTCAGCTTCCAATCCAGCTGTTGAACAGCCTTAAGCCAATACTTATTGACACGGACGTAACATGAATATAAGTGATCTCAAAGGATCAATCGTAGCATTAGTCACTCCCATGCATGCCGATGGCTCGGTAGATTGGGACGCGCTTAAAGCCCTAATAGAGTGGCACATCAGTGAGGGCACGCACGGTATCGTCGCGGTAGGGACGACCGGAGAGTCGGCCACACTGACCACCAGGGAGCACCTCCAGGTGATCGATGTTTGCATCAAGCAAGTTGCTGGCCGTGTGCCGGTTCTGGCTGGAACGGGTTCAAACTCCACCATGGAGGCCATCGAGATGACGCGTGAGGCCAAAATATTGGGCGCCGATGCGGCTTTGATCGTGGTTCCTTATTACAACAAACCCACCCAAAAGGGATTGCTCGCTCATTACACTGCGATCGCTGATGCGGTTAGTATCCCGCAGGTTCTTTACAACGTTCCTGGTCGTACTTCTTTGTCCCTGTCAAACGAGGTAGCTGAACAGTTATCTCACCATGACAACATCGTTGCGATCAAAGATGCGACGGGTGATTTGGCTTTAGGTGCTGATTTGATAAAGCGGGTAGGGTCGCGCGTGCAGGTGCTCTCAGGAGATGATCCGACCGCGCTAGAGCTAATGAAATTGGGTGCTCGCGGCAACATCTCGGTGACGGCAAATGTTGTCCCTCGCGCCATGAGCCAAGTGTTTGGTCTGGCACACGACGGTAAATTCGATGAGGCGCAGCAGATTCACGACCAAATTAAGCATCTGCACCAAGATCTGTTTTGCGAGCCCAACCCAATCGTGGTCAAATACGCGCTGAACCGGATGAATAAAATCGGCAGTGGCATTCGTCTGCCGATGACCTGGATTGAGCCTGAGCATGAGCCCGCTATCGATGCGGCGCTCAAGCAAGCCCAAGTGATTAATTGATAGTGTAACCTTGATTCCCAAGGTCAACCGTATATAGGAAAGGCATGAAAAAATTCCCGCTTGCTGTTTTGGTTGCGATCAGTATCGCAGGGCTTAGTGCCTGCCAGAAGTTAAAGCTAGATGATCAGGCCAATCGTTATCAGCAGGCTACCTTGATCTCGCCCATCGTCATACCTGCCGATATGATGACCCAAGCTTTTATCCCTTTGTTTGATTTACCGCCCAGAGCGGGTGTGGTGACGGAATCTGAGCGCTATGAAGCGCCGCTTCCACCCATCAGTGGTTTGACTCCTGCACCGATGGGGCAGCGCCAAACTGGCATGGGCGCTCAGGTCGATGCTGAGCCATCTGGTGGTTTCCTCTCAAGTATCCCGATCATCGGCGGTTTGCTGGCTCGTGACGAAAAACCTGCCAAAGCTGAAAAAACTGACAGCGGTTCACTGTTGTCTAAGCTGCCATTTTTCCGCTCAACTCCCTCTGAATTAACCACGCAACCGGCTCCGGTTGCTGCCACTGCTCAAACGTTCAGCGCTTACGAGCCACCAGCAGTTGATGCTCAAGCGGTTGCTCCGGCTCCAGAGTTTAGCCAGTCAGCAGCTACGGTCAGCTCACCGATCAGCACTGCTCGAATAAACAAAACCGTAGTCACTGATGAGTTGGGTCGTCCGATCTTGTTTGTACAAGATGGTTTGGCCCCCTCTCATGCACGGGTTGCGCAGTCACTGCAAAAAGCGGGGCTCTCCACCGAGTCGAGTGATGATCTGAGCGTGATCCGTGTTCGCAGTAAAGAAGGCAAGACCCATCTGATTTACTTTTCAGGTCGTGATCAAATCACCAGTGTGGTGGTACTTGCAGCGGATATGACGCCTGCAACAACCAGTACCTCGCTGGCCCTGATCGACCTTATCTCAACAAATTGGTGAGCGCTGTGGAAAAAAAAGATCTCCTCTATAAAGGCAAAGCCAAATCGGTTTATACCACTGACGATCCTGATCATTTGATTTTGGTTTTCCGTGACGACACTTCTGCTTTTGATGGCAAACGGGTTGAGCAGCTGAGCCGTAAAGGTGCCGTTAACAACCAGTTCAACGCATTTATCATGGAGCGCTTGAGCGAGGCAGGTATCCCAACGCACTTCACTAAGCTGCTGGGACCTAACGAGTCAGTGGTCAAAAAAATGTCCATGATGCCGATTGAGTGCGTGGTCAGAAACCGTGCTGCTGGTAGCTTAGTGCGCCGTTTGGGATTAGAGGAAGGGATGGTGCTCAGTCCTCCTACTTTTGAGTTGTTTTATAAAGATGATGCCTTAGGTGATCCTATGGTTAACGAGTCTTTGGCTCAGACCTTTGGTTGGGCGACAGCTGATCAGATCGCTCGGGCTAAAGAGCTGACATTTGAAGTTAACGACATCTTAAAAGACTTGTTCGATCAGGGTGATTTGGTGCTGGTTGACTTTAAACTTGAGTTTGGACTGTTTAACGGTGAAGTGATGTTGGGCGATGAGTTTTCACCCGATGGTTGTCGCCTCTGGGACAAAGAGACCCTGAAGAAGTTAGATAAAGACCGCTTTCGTCAAGGTCTGGGTGACGTGATTGAGGGTTACGAGGAAGTGGCTCGCCGCATCAAAGTGCCGCTAGATCTGGTCTGATTTGATTGACGAATCTAAAAAACCTGAGCTTGCTCAGGTTTTTTGCTTCTAGTTGTCAGCTTGAATCCGCGCCGGGCTAGATTTGAAGTAGCTTGGCAACGGTTTGAATTGCCAGTTAGTTGGATTACTTAAAGCTGAGTCTGAGTGGTCCGTACACAGCAAATCGATCGCCGCGCTTCTGGCAACCACCAAGGTATAGCCTGATGATTGGCTCACCACTTGAACTTGCTCAGCGATTTGATCACCGGCCTTAGCTGGCGTCTCGCTAACCAACAAATGCAACCAAGCTTTAGGGGCTGACTTAAACCAGAGGCGAGCGACCACTTCTTGACCTAAGTAGCACCCTTTAGAGTAGCTGACTCCGCCCAGCTCATTTAGCCTGAGTTCTTGCGGCTGAAACAAACCAGCCGTTTCATCGGTGATCACACTGATGCCCTGTTTGATCAAGTCAAGTGGGCTCAGCGCTGACTCTGCTTGCTGGGTAAATTGGTAACGGGGCATAGCAACCTGCGTGAGCGGATCAGCGCTGGATAGATCGTTTGAAGCTAGCTGTTGATCGTAAGCTTGATCGCGACAGAGGTAGGTGCTGCCTGATTCAGTAAGCTTCACGTCTGAAAAAGCAGCGTACTTCTTGATGTGCTGAATTAAATGAGCAGCGAGCGAGGGGTGCGTTGCCAGCGTGAACTCGTTAGGCGCGGGCTGGCTCACCCAGAGCACAAAATCAGCTCGGCCTTTGAGATTGCAAATCGCGGTGATCTGAGCCTGCTCACCGACATGTTTCAGATCGGCGCTGAGCTGACCTTGCAAAAATGTCAGTGTGTCAGCCCCAGTCAATTCAAACTGGCTTAGGCAAAGTGGGTTAGTCATGATTACCTCAATCGATGGCGCGCTTGATCAGCTGTCAGTGCTGAGCTACAAAATCCCGCTCCATGGGGAGGATGGGCTTTGTTAATATTGGATTTTAGCAAATTCAGCGAACCCTTTGGATCAACTCGAACTCTTCAAGATCAAAAGCCCGTGTATTGGGGTTTGCCAGGCCGCCGACAACGGCTTTTGCAAAGGCTGCTTTCGCTCGCGTGATGAGCGTCAGCAGTGGCTATACTTCAGCGAGGAGCAAAAAAAAGCCGCACTTAAAAAAGCAGCCGCCAGAAAAAAACGCGCACTCAAGGTGGTTAAGCCAGTTACGAGCGACCCACTTGAGGATTTGTTTAAGCTTTAAGTGATCTTGAGCAGTTCACGGCGGCTTTGATCTAAGCGAACCAACTCAGAGTTGATCTCGATCATCTTTTGATTGCGCTCATCCATGCGCAATTCTCGGTCGCTTGCGGCTTTGCGATTTTCAAAGACTTTTTGGCGCTGCTCTTTTAAGCACTGAGCGACGGCAGACATCATGGAAAAGTGCCAGCTTCTGAGTGACTGATTGACCTGTTTGATCATCAGAAAAAGCGGTTGTTCAATCAGCTTGTATGCGGGGTTTTCTATTTGTGAGAGATCGGGCAGATTTTGCTGCTCAAAATCACTCAGGTTTTGGCGAAACTCATCAAATCCGGTTGGTACTTCTTTGTGGGTCAACTGCAGCGTATCGTATAGACCGCGGATACTGTTTTGAATTTTAAACAGTTCAGGTTCCACGCGGCGGATATCCAATCTTAAGCCAGACAACATGACATTTTTGGCCTTACCCAGCATGTCTCGATCCAGTAGTTCAGATTGTAAAAAGTGACTGGCTCTGCGGTGATAAGCGCTCAACTGTTCGGTACTGAGCGTCTGAGTAATGTACTCAAGGGACTGGGCAATCTCACGCTCAAATTTCTTGTGAATCTGCTCCAGTCGCTGGAGCTCAGTGGTTGTAGAGGCCAGTTGATCTGCTTGCTCGTCGGTTTGACCCTGCATTTGGGTTTGCGTCGACTGCCAGATCCTTTTTTTATGATTGAGCTCACTGAGCGTTTCATCGATACGCTCAAATTGAGCCTGTTGAAGTTTGTCTATGTCTTGAGTGAGACCCTTTAACCGCTGCAAGCGCTTGAGGGGCAACTGATGAGTGCACAGCTCAAAAAGCTTAGTAATCTCAGCTGATTCCTGCTCCTGGGTGTCCAAAAACAGACAAGCAGATGGATCAATCCACTGATTGAGCTGATGGGTAAGTGAGGCGGGCTCTAACGTATCACTTGCACTAGCGGTGCTCACGGCAACTAAGTGCGGGAGCTTGTTTCGGCTTGAGGGAATCTTGTGCTTGAGCGTGACGTCACAGTGTCTGAGGCCTGATCTGGCGTCGATGAGATGGACTAATGCGTGCACGTGATTGAACACTTCCTGAAGCGAATCCTCTAGGCGGTGCAAGCCGTCTATGGCCGGCACGTTGATGATGCTAAGGCCGTGCAACTGCGCACTTTTTAGTCTCAATCGTATCCAGCGGTAGGCAGGAGAGGGACTTAGCGTATCTGGCAAATGACCACTTTGGCCATCATCAATCGGCACGCCGGATTGGTTCTTTTTTTGAGCTTGATTACTTAGGGTTGCCTGAGCCCAAGAGGCGATCTGATCGATCTGATCGAGTGGTTTAATTTGCCAGTCGCTGATTGAGGAGATCGGCGTGCTAGGGTCGTCATTTTGCTCAGCTAACAGCTCGATCTGAGCCTCGGCATGTTCATCGAAGATGAGCTCAATTGGAGTCACGCAATGGCTCATGGCTGCCACAGGCAACCTCAAACCCTCTAGGTGCGGCTCTATGAGCGAGCGCAACAGAGGTGCGCTACCTGATCCTAGGGAGCCAAAAAAACCAAGACAAAACTCCTCTTTGCCTAACGATTCTCGGAAGTTTGCGCTCCAGTCAGAGCGTTTGTTGTTGACAAGCCATTGACTGAGTTGGTCTAGTCGCTTGGCAATTTTTTGCGCTTGCTCAAGGTGCTCAGTTAAGGGTTTTGACATGAAATCGTGGTCTTCTTAGCGTGATGCGGTTGGTTATACTAGCTGGGCTTTTATAAACATAACAATCCACTCTAGGATGTACAGTGCAAAAAAGGCGAATATCGGTGAAATGTCGATGGCGCCTAAGTTAGGAGAGATCTTTCGAAACGGTGCCAAGATCGGCTCGGCGAGCTCATAAATCAGAGCAGTGATCGGCATCATGCGGCCAGTGAACATGATGATCCAGCTCACAACAACACTGGCGATGATGATGTATTTGCAGCTGCTGATCAGCACCAAACACACATCAAATATCGCGCGAATCAACAGCTCTATGCCGCTAAAACTCACTGCTCCCAGACCTCGAAGCATGCTCGCCTCAATCAAGTAGGCAAGTAGGGTGAGTATCAGCGCAGCTGTGCAAAACCGGCCACGAGCCAGCGGCGGGAAGATGGAGTTGAACACGTCGACAAATGAGGTGGCCTGATAGATTGCGCCTGCCATCTGATTGCGGGCGCTGATGCCAGCAAACTGCATAAAGAAGCGCAGCATGAGCAGAAACACCACCAGATTAAAAACCAGATCAATACCGGCGAGCATGGGGGTCATATAAAGCCTCAAAGTTACTTAGGTGGTGAGCTTGGGGGTCAGGAGTGGCCCTAACGGCTTAAGTTAGGCCTGGATTAAGAGTTGGCCATCTCGACTGAGCGATCAACGCAAGCCTTCATGCCTTGTTCAATCAACTCACCCACTCCTGATTGCTGCATGCTTTGGATCGCAGCGTGTGTGGTGCCGCCAGCTGAGGTCACGTTGTTGCGAAGTTCCTCAGGGGTTTTGTCGCTGCTGCTCATCATGCGAGCAGAGCCCAGCGCTGTTTGCACCGCCAATTTATGAGCGTCGGCCGGATCAAGACCCAGCTCAGTTGCCGCTTTAACCATGTGTTCAACAAACATAAAGAAGTAGGCTGGTGCTGAGCCGCTGACCGCGGTCACAGCGTGCAACTGATCCTCCTTGGCCACCCAGATCGCAACCCCAGAAGCCTCAAAAAGCGCTTGGGCTTGTTGTTTGGCTTGCTCGGTTACTCCGCTGGCCGCATAAAGCCCGCAAGCACCTTCGCCAACCAGCGCCGGCGTGTTTGGCATGCAGCGGATCAGGTTGGTGTATCCACCCAAAAGCTGGCTGATGCGATCGGTGCTGACACCAGCAGCAATTGAGATCACCAGCTGATCGCTTAAAAGCTCGCCTAGAGAGGGCAAAACCTTATCAAACAACTGGGGCTTAACAGCAAGAACCACTGAATCAGCCTCGCTCGCCAAATCGGCCAGTTCTAGTGTGCGAACACCCATCTGTTTTAAGGTTTCTTGGACCTCAGGGTTTGGATCGCTAACCAAGATCTGTTTCGCAGGTGCGCCGCTGTCCAGTAATCCGCCAATCAGCGCCTGAGCCATATTGCCGCCGCCAATAAATCCGATTGTGTTGTTGCTCATAAATCTCCCAAAAGTGATCGCCAGTAGCGAGGTTTTTGATTTGGAACATGATAACACTCTGCACCCGCTACCAAAGCCCCGATCTGAACGTTGAGGGACAGATTGATACAGATCTGGATTGACCTGCGCATGACTCGATAGTTTTTAAGGCGGCTGAGCTGGATATTGCGAGTTGATTGTGATGAGAAAAATGCCCATGGGTTCAAATCTGTATTGTCAGTTTGGCTTCTTACTTAAGTTAACTATGAAGTTTGCTTAGATCGGCGGTGAGTTAAGCCATGTCGTTAGCTAAAGCCGATTCGCTCTCTGTGCTGTGTTTGTGAGGGTGAACCGGGCTAAGCGTCCAACCGCAATCAGTGACAAAGGGACTTTGGCACAGGTAAAACTCATGAGGTGTGAGCAGCCCCAGTGGGATCTGCTGGAAACTTAAGATCATGCAGCTACCTCTAAGCCAAGGCTCAATCTTTTTTTCTTGCAGGATCTTTTTGACTGATCGGCTGCCGCATCGTCTAAGCAGATTGAGACTTGAGCCTGGCGCCACGGGATCAAGATTGAGTGTTTGGGTGAGTAGATTGTGGCTTAAGCCCGGTTGATCGATTTGTTTTGGCTGCCATAGTGCACCCGCGAAGGCATGCTGACTGTTTATATCGCCAAAACAGATGCTCCGACTGAGCGGTACAGCGGGTACTGTGTCGCTTTGAATTTGATAAAGCCGCTCAGCATAAAAGCGGTAATTAAATCCCTGGTGTTGCCAGATTGCGGTTCCACTGTTTGGCGGATTCAACACCAGCGACTCAAGTTCTATCACTTTGTCTCTGGTGGGTCGTTGATGAGAGCGATTGATCATAAAACGGCTGAGCACCGCGCGGCGACGTGCAGCGCTCAATTGAACAAGTTTGGCCAGACTTAACACTTGGGCGCTTAAGCGGCAGTGAGCCAGATCCTGATCACACACCTCATCAAGGATAGACGCCGACTCACTCATGAGATCAGCCGTGCGGAGGATATTTTGCTCAAGGCTACTGAAGCGCTCACGCAGTTTCGGGGTGACATGAGCGCGTAGGTGAGCGCGTAGGTTGGCGTCTGCGGTGGCCTTGTGATTGGTGGGGTCGGTTGCGAAGGTGAGATTAAGCTGGTTTGCTAGTTGCTCAAGCTCAGATTTAGAAGTGCTGAGCAGAGGTCGCCATAGCGTGATCGATTTGCTGTCGACATTTTTCTGAAGTTTCGCTCTGATGCCTGATAGGCCGTGAACCGAGGTACCGCGGCAAAGGCGCATGAGCAAAGTCTCAACTTGATCGCTTGCGTGGTGAGCCAAGAGCAGCGTATCGCCGTCCTGCATGTGCTCAGCAATCGCGCGATACCGGTGATCTCGAGCGTGAACTTCGCTGGTTTTTTGCAAAGACAAATGCGAAGTCACCATGTGTAAACCCAAGCGAGTGGCATGGGCTTGGCACAGCTCAAGCCACTCATCTGCTTGATCTTGGAGGCCGTGGTGGACGTGAACGATGTTGGGCTTTAGCCCTGAAGCGACGGCTAAGTAGAGTAGGGCAACTGAATCTACTCCGCCGCTTAGCGCCAGCCAAAGCTGACCGGTAAACGGGGTAGAGAGCTTGGGTTTTAAAGCGTCAAAGAGCGGGTGGAGTCGAAGCTCATCAAGCGCTGGTAGCGTTGTTGACATCTGATCTCGCTGCTGAGTGCTGAAAGCTCGTTTAACTGGTTAAGAAGGACATTTTTCAGCTTATCCATGACGCTATCTGGGGCTATGTGCGCCCCATCTCCCTCATCGATGATCTCGTCAATCAACCCCAAGTTTTTGAGCTTAGGGGCGGTTAGGCAGAGGATCTCACTGGCGGTTGATGCCATGGCAGCGTCTTTCCACAAGATAGAGGCACAGCCCTCTGGTGAGATCACCGAGTAGATGCTGTTTGAGAGCATGTTGACGCGGTCGGCAACCGCGATGCCCAAAGCACCGCCCGATCCACCTTCGCCAATCACCGTAGCGATCACAGGGACTTTGAGGCTGGACAGACGCGCCAAATTAGCGGCGATCGCTTGAGCCTGTCCGCGTTCCTCAGCGCCCACCCCTGGGTAGGCGCCTTGGGTGTCTACTAGGGTAAAAACCGGTAGCTTGAAGCGTTCAGCCAGCTCAAACAGACGCAGCGCTTTACGGTAACCCTCAGGATTGGCCATGCCAAATTGGTGTTTGACCCGCTCACGGGTGCCGTGTCCGCGGTGTTGTCCGACCAGAACACAGGGCGTGCCCTGAAATCTTGCGAGACCGCCGATCATGGCTTTGTCGTCAGCGAAACTGCGATCCCCGCACAAGGCGTCGAATTCAGTAAACAGGCTGGTGGCGTAGTCTAAAAAAAGCGGTCGCTCCGCGTGACGAGCAATAGAGACCTGATCCCAAGCGTTCATGAGTTGACCTCGGCAGAAGCGGGAGTAGTGAAAACACTCACCAGTTTGTGCTGCCACTGAGCAAAGTAGCGCGCTTCATGGGCCAGATCAGCCTCAAGCAGTGGGTAATCGGCTTGAGTGCCATCGACTTTGATGCGCCAGCGATTGAGTTCTTTGCCACTGATGGTAAGTTCAATGTCAGGTCGGTTGAGGCTGCGGCTGTGATTGAGCACCACCGATATCCTGAGCAATAAGCACAACCTGACCAGATCCTGACCACCAAGCGCAAGCGTGTCGGCCAGATCACTGTCTGAAAGTTTACGGCGGTGATTACGAGCAAGCCGGGAGACATAAGCCTTTTCAATTTGAGAAAAGCCATCGATGTCACCATGCTCAATCAGGTAGCTTGAGTGCTTATGGTAGCTTGAGTGCGATACGCTTAAGCCCACCTCGTGCAACAGACTAGCTAGTTTAAGTCTTATGCGGTGGATGGCTTTAAAACCCGCTGCTTTTTTGATCTGATCAAACAGCATGATGCTGGTCTGCATGACCTCATGGGCATGATCGGAGTCTAGGTTGTAGCGCGCGATCATGGAGTTAGCACTGTCCAAACGGATATCTTGGTCGTGGTTTCGCCCCAGTAACTCATGCAGCACCCCTTCTCGAAGTGCTCCGTCACAGTAGCTGAGCTCTTTGAGATCAAAGCACTCAAACAGCGCGCTTAAGATCGCAAGCCCAGCCGGCAGCAAAGAGCGCCTTGAAGCTTTGACATTGATCAGCTCAATCTCATCGATGTGCTTATAACTCATCAGGCGTTTGATCAGAGTGTTTAGAGCCTCAAGGGTGAGTGGACCCAGCGGATCAATCAGCTGTAAATCCTCTGCCATTTGCCTGATCGCTTTGACGGTTCCACTTGAGCCAACGGCGGATTCCCAGCCGAGCTTTTTATAAGTCGGCACGATCGCAGCCAGCTCGCTTTGGGCTTTGGAGATCGCTTTTTTAAACTGAGACTTACGGATACGACCGTCAGCAAAAAAATCCGTGGTAAAGGTGATGCAACCAATCTGCGTGCTCTCAAATAAGCTGGGCGTGAAATCGGTGCCAATTATCACTTCAGTTGAGCCGCCGCCGATATCGATGACCAAGCGGCGCTGGTTAGAGGCGCTGGTGTGAGCAACCCCTTGGTAGATGAGGCGGGCTTCTTCGCGGCCGGCGATGATCTCGATCGGCGTGGGTAGCAGGCGGTTGGCCTCTTTGACGAACTGCTGAGCGTTGTTAGCTTGACGCAGTGCGTTGGTGGCAACGATGCGGATGTTCTCAGGCGGCACCGCAGCTAGGCGAACCACGTAGCGCTCCAAACACTCAAGTCCGCGGTCCATCGCCTCGATGCTTAGGTTGCCATCAACATCTAGTCCTGCGGCCAGCTGAACTTTATCGGAGACAGACACTAGGGTGCGAAGCTCGCCAAACTCTACCCGTGCGATGGCGAGGTGAAAGGAGTTGGAGCCCATGTCCACAGCGGCAAGCCAACTGGGATCCTTATCCGTTGCGCTCATGCGATTTTCCTTGGCGATGGTCTGATCATTTTGCGCGCCAATCATACCATGTCATCCATATTCAATTTTTTGATGCGATAGCGAAAAGAGCGAAAGCTCATGCTGAGCAGTTGCGCGGCTTGGGTGCGATTGCCGCCACTTTGCTCGAGCGCCTCCAGTATCAGTCGCTTTTCCTCCAGCTCCAGATAGGCTTCAAGCCCGCCCTCGGGCAGTTGGCTCAGCGCCGCGCCACTTAAACTGCTGGGCACGCTAGCGGTTACCTGAACACTGGGCGCGGCGATGTTGCTTAGCACCGGCAGTAAATTATTGTCGGTTTCGCTGTAGTTAACCTGAGTTGATCCTATCGACGGGGTTACTGCCGAGTGACTTGAGAATGTCTGCAAGGCTGGCATTTTGGTGTTAGACGAGCTCGCCGCTTGTGCAGAGGTTTGATCGGCCGAGCTCCCCAACTGCAGATCATCTGCCCGAATCGTTTGATCTTCGGTGAGCGTGATGGCTCGCTCAAGCATATTGCGCAGCTCACGCACGTTACCGGGAAAACGGTGGTTCACCATCGCGTTGCGCGCACAACTGCTGAGCACTGGCACTTGGTCTAGATCCCAGTCCTCGGCAATCTTGGCCAAGAAAAAGTCAGCCAGCTCAAGCACATCTGACTCACGCTCAGACAGCGGCGGCAGGCAAACATCGACCACGTGGATGCGGTAAAACAGATCCTCACGAAACGCGCCTTCCTCCATCAATGCGTTCATGTCTTTATGAGTGGCGCTGATCAAGCGCACATCGACGGGCACCTCATCGCTTGCGCCCAGGGCCCGCACTTTTTTCTCCTGAATTGCCCGGAGCAGCTTTACCTGCATAGGCAGCGGCAAATCAGCCACCTCATCTAGAAACAGCGTGCCGCCGTCTGCGGCTTGAAAAAACCCGGTTTTGTTTGAGACCGCCCCAGTAAAGCTGCCTTTTTGATGGCCAAAAAACTGACTTTCCATCAACTCGCTGGGGATCGCCCCGCAGTTCACCGCCACAAAGGGTTTGTTGCTGCGGGAGCTAAGCGTGTGGATCAATTGGGCGGCGACCTCTTTACCGGTGCCTGAAGCACCGCGCAAAAAAACCGGTGCTTGCGATCGGGCGACTTTTTTGAGCACGGCTCTGACTTGGCTCATAACCGCTGAGCTACCAATCATGAGTTTTTGCGCCGGGTCTAGGGTTTCACTGCTCGCTTTTTTCTGCGAGGTTTGCAGCGCGTTTTGGGTGAGCTGGTTTAAGCGGCTCAGCTCCAGCGGCTTGTTCACAAAATCAAAGGCGCCGCGCCTAAGCGCCTCGATCGCAAGATCGGTGCTGCCATGAGCGGTGATCACCGCCACCGGCAGATCCGGCTGGGTTTTAGCCAAGTGATCTACCAGCTCAAGCCCATCGCCATCGGGTAGGTTCAAATCAGTAAAACACAGATCAAAGCGCGCCGAGTCCAGTAGCTCATAGGCCTCAGCTAGGTTGTAGGCGCACAGCGAATCCACCCCCATCCGATCCAGGGTCAACTGCATGAGCGTGCACAGGTCTTCCTCGTCATCGACCACAAGTGCCAGTGGATTGGTCATGATCCTGCCTTGGTTGAGCGGTTATTGATTTTCTTGATTTTAAAGCAACTGCCCTGATTCAGTGGCACATACTGCAAAGTGGCGCCATTTGCCTGACAAAAGATCGTGCACAGATATAACCCAAGGCCGGTGCCTTGCCTTGATGTGGTGAAAAATGGATCAAATAGCCGCGATTGGTCGGCCGGCTTGACTCCGCTGCCGTTGTCGATCACATCGATATCAATCTGGCCGTCATCGCTGCTGGCAATCAATTTGATGGAGAGCGGACGCTCGGTGCGCCCATGATTGATGGAATTTTGGATCAGATTGATGAGTAGCTGCTCCAATTGACTGCGGTTGAACCAGATGGTGTCCGTGGATCCTGCGTGCCACTCGACCGGCTGACCTTCAAAGTGCTGTGCAATCAACTCATGAAAAAAGCTCACCAGCTTAATCTGGGTCTGAACGGCGTCCGAGGTTTTAGAAAGCCTGAGCATGTCCTCGATGATCCGGTTAATTCGCTGGGTCTGATCATGGATGATCTTGTATAACCGCTGATTGGGATCGTTATCGGTGCTGATTAACAGCTGACTCGCCTGAGAGATCGCGGCTACTGGGTTGCGGATCTCATGCGCGATACTGGCAGTCAATCTGCCCATCGAGGCGAGCTTTAGCTGCTGAGCCTGAGCCTGGACGCGGCTCAAGGGCTCAATCTGCAGCAGGGTCGTGCCCATCTCAAGACCTTGCAGGCGCACCGAGAGTGCTGGCAGGCGCGATTCGATTGTTGGGGTGTACAGCAGCTCTGGCAACCCTCGCTCGATCGCTTGGCTGATCAGATCGGCTAACTCCTGTGACACTTGAGCCAACGACTCTCCGACATAAACACTGCGAAAGCGCAGCATCCGCTGAGCAGCCCGGTTACACAGAAGCAAGGTGGCATGGGCATCGATCACGATCATACCGTCTGGGGTGCGCTCAATCACTTGTTGGGAGATCTGAGTGAGTTGACTCACCTTGACTTGGTGGCGCTCTACTTGCAGCTCAGCCGCTTGAAGCCGTCTAGCAAGCACCGCAGTTAAGTAACCCACGCCCAAGAAGCTGGCCACCAAGATCAAAGCCCCGCCAATACCGCGCAAGTTGTTTTGGTTGGTGATGGCAAACCAGAACTGTTGGTAGATCACGCAGATCACGCCCAAAAGCACCACCACCAGCGCACGCTTTGAGCTCAAAATCAGCGACGATCCGGTGACAACCACTAGGTAGAGCATCGACACCGGAAGGCTGGGTCCGTCGTTTAGATACATGATCGCCGTCAGTACCGCCATATCGATCATGAAGCCCAGCATCAATTGCGGGTCGCGGTAGCCTTGGGTGTACCTCAGCAGCAGATAGGAGATCACCGAGTAAACACAGTAGATTCCGAGTAGCAGTGCATATCGATATAAAGACAACCCGCCGATGATGGGGTTTGACCAAGTCATGACCAGAACTACCAGTAGCAGCAGAGACAGCAGGATGCGGTAGGCTTGGTAAATCAGCTCGAGTCGAACTCTAGGCGGGATTGCGGACAGACTGGGTTGAATCATCGTTAGGTTTCGATCAGTCCGTGGCGCATCGCAAGTCGGGTCAGCTTAACGTCACTGTCGATATCGAGTTTTTCAAAGATCCGGTAGCGGTAGGTGTTGATGGTTTTAACCGAAACAAACAATTGTTCTGCGATCTCATGGGCGCTTTGGCAGTTAACCACCATCATCGCGACCTGTTTTTCCCGCTCGCTCAGCAAATCAAAAGGGGAGTCGGGGTTTTCCGCCAAGATACTGGCGGCTAACTGCTCGGAGACTTCAGGGGAGAAAAACCGCCCGCCAGATTGCACTTTTAAGATTGCTTTGTGCATGTCGGTGAGCGGCGCTCCCTTGGTCAAGTAACCGCGCACACCTGCCTTAAGTAGCATAGAGGGGTAGGGCTGTTGAGTGAGGCTCGATACCGCGATGATCTTGATGGTTTTGTCGATCTGCAGCAGACGCTTAGTTGCCTCCACTCCGCCGATGTTTGGCATGTTGACGTCGAGCAGTATCACGTCGGGCTTGAGCGCGCGTGCCAGCTTGATCGCCTCATCTCCAGACTCGGCCTGACCCACGACAGTTATGTCGGCGAGGTCGCTTAGCATGCGGCATATCCCATTTCTGACTAACTCATGGTCATCGACGACGATTACATTGATCATGGGTTTTGGGTATCCAGGGTCGGGTGGCTTCAATTGAGCATAACTCATGGGACTGATGCGGCAAAATGTTTCCCATGGATACGCTCAGCGGACATTTGACTCACTTCAGTCACACGCTTGGTAGCAAATGCCGGGTTTGCTTGACTTGAGCTGGGTTAATCAGTGATGCTAGTGATGAGCATGAAGCAAAAGTGAGCCAAAATTTAGGTTTCACCTTGCCTCAAGCCGCTCACTCTCTCTAGCACTCAGAAACAAGGAAGATTCATGGTCTTTGCCTCTTTAAAAAAGATCGTGTCGCTCAGACTGCTCTCGCTGACTCTGCCGCTTGCGCTATGCAGCGCTGCATTTGCTGCCGACTCAGATTCACTAGCACGTCAAGTGATGGGATCAGATGCTCCGACATTTACCAACGATAACTTAAGGCCTTGGCCTTACGGGCCTGCGGCCAGCAACAGCATAGATAACCGCCAACCAATCCCAAGCAAGCCCTACGTCAGTGAACTACCGAACGTAGGCTCAACCGGCGTGATCGTCTATGACATCTTGTCTGACAAGGTGGTTTTCGAAAAAAGCCCCGATGTGGCCCGTCCTATTGCTTCAGTCTCTAAATTGCTGACCGCGATGGTGGTCCTGGATGCTGAGCAGCCTATGGATGAGTTCATCACCATGGAGTCGGTGGATTTTATCGGACCTAAAAAAGCCAGCTCAAAGCTTCGCACCGGTGATCGCTTGAACCGTGCTGAGCTGCTACTGGCCACACTCATGAAGTCAGAAAACCCAGCTGCCAAGTCGCTGGCGCGCCACTATCCGGGTGGATTTGATGCCTTCATGCGTGCCATGAACCGCAAAGCTCAAAGCTTAGGTATGTCCTCAGCTTTCTTTGGTGATCCGACCGGGCTCGATAAGCGCAATCAGTCCTCTCCGCGTGATCTGGTCAAGTTGGTTAAAGCGGCGGGCGATTACGACGTGATCCGCGCTTTTAGCACCACCAAAAGCTACCCGTTTAAAACAGGCGGGCGCGATTTAACACTCAGCAACACCAGCTACTTAGTCCGCAATGGCGTGTTCGATATCAACATCTCTAAAACTGGTTTTATCAACGAAGCGGGTCGGTGCGTGGTGATGGAGACTCAAGTTTACGGAAGACCTTCTATCGTAGTGATCTTGGGCGCGCGCAGTTCAGCGGTTCGCTGGAGTGACGCGGAAAACCTGATCCACTGGCTAGAGCGTAAAAATCAGGTCACTTGATCTTAAAGAGCAACCATGACTCTGCGCTCGGGGCTTTACTGCGTTACCCCTGAACCCTCGGTAGATCTAAGTTTTGATCAGATTTACCGTCAGTGTGAATTTGCTTTGCAGCGAGGGGCGATCAGTCTGCTCCAGTACCGCAGTAAGTCGGCGGATCAAAGTTTGCGATTGGTTCAAGCCGCGCGCCTCAACTCCCTAGTTAAGCGCTATAACCGACAGCTGATCATCAACGATGACATAGCGATCGCCGATCAAATCGGCGCGGGTGTGCACCTAGGTCAAGATGATCAAGACTGCTCAGTGGCAAGAGAGCTGCTGGGCCCCACTGCCCTGATTGGAGTGAGTTGTTACTCGGATCTTTCGTTGGCTCGCGCCGCTAAACAAGCTGGCGCAAGCTATATCGCTTTTGGGACTTACCGTCCATCGCTCACCAAGCCAAACGCCGTGGCTCTAGATCTCGAGGTGCTCAAGAGCGCTTTGGATCTAGGCCTGCCAGTTTGTGTGATCGGCGGGGTAGAGGCGAGCGATTGGCCGGAGCTGCATGAGCAAGGGGTCCACCTGGCTGCTTGTATCAAAGGGCTGTTCGATGCCAAACCCGCCCACTTCCAGCGCAAACTTGCGAGCTGGCTAGACGTACTTGACCGCTGAGCATTGAGACATTTAGTTCACTTAACGAGCTAACCTGATCAAGTCTAGCAATCAATCTGAGATGACGACCAGGCAACGTGCCCATCCCAGCCAATCAAGCTCTATAGATATCAGCTTTTCATGTGCGCACAACTTCACGTAAAATCACCCCAAATCAAAATCCCTAAGGTGCCTCACATGGCTGAGCAATATACGCGAATGAGCGATCTGTCCTTGGCTGGCAAACGTGTGCTGATCCGCGAAGATCTCAACGTCCCGATCCGCGGCGGCAAGGTGGCAAACGATGCCCGTCTTAAAGCTGCACTGCCCACAATTCAGTCGGCGCTGGATGCCGGAGCGCAGGTTACGGCTGTCTCTTATACACATCTGACGCTGCCGACGATATGCAGTGTGTAGAT
>OJDZ01000357.1_pt1 | contig 28357 bp, 25 predicted proteins | sample 1592981 | NCBI WGS metagenome assembly OJDZ01 (sample SAMN05416851, study PRJEB24817) | seawater metagenome | isolation source: Sea water | place: Canada:Atlantic | collected 2013-07
AAACGCTTTACTATCTTTAAAAAGCCGAACAAAATTTAACCGCGAAAGATCAACAAACCCTAATGTCACGATGGAAAGTACAACTTATATTATGCTTGTTCATGACTACATTGCCAGCATATTTCAAATGACGCATCATTTTTTTCAAGGCATTGATTACAAATCCAATCATCCATACTCACTGACTTTTGCGCCATGGTGATGGCATTTAATGCCTTATCGTAATCACTATCTTCAATTACCCATATTTCAGGCCAGCAATCAAATGCGGATACTTCACCTACAGCACCTTGAGCAAATTCATTTTTGAGAAAAGTGCTAATGCCAGCCGCTGCAATAATATTTTTTGCATTATTAACTAAAAATAAATTTTCATTGGTATAAACCATCTTCATATTTAAATTCCCATGCAATTAAAGCTGTAATAATTTAGCATAAATAATCAACATATGGATTAATAAACTCGCATTATTATAAGGACAAATGTTTACCTTCCATTACCCCAGACGATTAATTCCAGACAAAAAGTCATAATAAAATAGCGCTAAAAATTAAAATTTTTATTATGAAAATAACGTATAATAAAGCGAGTGACGTTATATGTAACTGCTGTGATGAAACTCAACTAGAGGAATAATTACGTATTCAACTTGGCATAAAAAACAATAAGGTGTAATAAGTATAAGTGAATAACACGACTCTCATTCAAGACGAAAACCTTTCCATTAAAGTCAGTTACCAGTTATTACCTAGTGACCATCAAAGACTCGATCTCTATTTCTCTTTACCGGTTGAAATGGGCATTGGACCTAAAACCTTAGCTGAAGAACATTATTTTCATAGCGGTATTCAAAGCCATAGCGCATATTATTCAGATCAACTGCACTTGCCTTTAGTACGCAGTCGATTTATTAGTCAACAAAAAGGCGAACAAAGTGATTATCGCCTCAACCTTAATTTATTTTCTTATCAAATTCGTATTGCATTAGACACCGATATAAAGCAAACCATCAAACTTAAGGATAGTGAAGAGTTTTATCCACAAGCCATTGTACTCGCTGAGCAAATATCGGGGCTATTGAAAAAACTCAGAAGATATACGCCACCTGATCAAAAACTAAAACCATTTTTTGAAAATGCTGACAACTATCTTAGTTGGCAAGTGGAGCAATCATTTTTAAAACTATTATCTCGTGGTCCGAAAAGTAGTGATTTTACCACAGAGAGAAACTTCCTAATTGATTTATGCCGTGGTGAAAACAAGTACCGTGAAGAGAACCAATATAATTCACAAGTCACTTTAGAGGATCCTAATCGTATCACCAATAAAATGCGTCTACTGCAACGATTAATCGAATACGGCGTGGTGTTTCAAAAAGAAGTAAAAAACCTTAACAGTAATTTAAAGCGTGGTGTTCGCGGTACGGTAACCGCTATTATTATGGCATTTGTTATGGTGTTAGTATTAAATGCACGAGCAAACTTTACTGAAGTTACCATCGCCTTAGTCGGTATGTTGGGGATTATTTATGGTTTAAGGGAGATATTTAAGGACGATATTACCCGCATCATTTGGCGGAGCATTCAAAAAGGCTTACCAAAATGGAAAAATATTTATAGTAATAGTGCCGATAAAAGTCGTGTAGCAACTCAAACAATTTGGCTCGAATATATTCGTAATAAAGACTTACCCCAACAAGTCGATAAATTATTTCAAACACGGCGACAGCAAAATAAGCAGGCCGCGCAATTACTGCATTTTCGCAGTGACACGAAAGTAAACGTAAAAAGTTTTTTGCCTGGCTACGATGAAATCCAACAAAGTATCTACTTTAATTTGACGCCCTTCATTCGCTTTCTAAAAAAAGGAGAGGGTCGTTTATATTCACTCGACAGTAGCAAAATAACCAAACAAGCTGTTGAGCGCCGATATCAAATAAATGTCGTATTGATGCAAACGGATAAACAATATCAACAACAAATACAGCGTTTTAAAATTACCCTAAATCGCTCTAATATTATTAATATTGAAGCAATGAAAACCCACGACGATGATTAACGCTTAGGGCTGTTGCTCTTTGTTTATATTTAAACAAAGAGCAACAGCCCCTAGTATTTACCTTGCTTAGTTAGCGGCGAACAAACATCATTTATATGACTTCAATCATTAACAAGCTTAGCTATGCTGTTTTAGCCAAAGCGTCAATGGCACAAAGTGGTCATGTACCGCCTGTGGATGGGTTAAAATATTAATATGATCGTAATCAACGAGGTTACCTGACTGCTTTGACAGCACAGAAAACTTGGCGGTATTATTACCACACTCATTGATAAACAAAGCGACATCTTGCTGGTGGCCTAGGGCATAGTCTTTTACGCCAGTGAAATGCCACGTTGGCGGCCATGTTATATTTTGCGCCGCTCGATCATAATCATAACCATCATGTTGGTCACGCCACGGGCCTGGCTTGACCCAAGTAATACTTTCTGACAGCGACTGTTGAGTTTCACTGTCAGAGCCGAAACGAAACTTTTTTGCGTCAAGATAACCTTGTTTTTTTGCTAACATTGGTGCGATATAGCGCCATACAAAACCGAGTTTAAAATAGGCTTCAAAGGTTTTTGCAGTCACAACGCGCTTAGTACCAAAACAGGTTTTCGTGAGCACTTTATCAAGCCATTGCGGATAGCGTGATAAAAAACTCGTCATCAGTACACCGCCCCAAGAATGCGCGATAAGATGCATTTTTTGATGATTTATATCGGTAATTTTTTCTAAAAAAAGTGGGATATCACGGGTAATAGCTTCAAACTGCCCAAAAGACGAAGCGCGATTAATAGCCGGTGTACTGTTACCCCTACCACGCAAATCAGCAACATAAACATCAAAGCCCTGCTCAGCAAGGAAACAAGCTAAGCCTTTACCCTTTTCGGTATAAAATATCAGACCGTTTTCAATCAAGCCATGCAACATAAAAATGGGTACACCGCCGGGCTTTTTCCATATATGGCGTAAATGAAGTTGATGGCCATCATCAGCAATAAAAATAGACTCTTGTTGCATTAACCTTTATCCCTAAACTACTTGTCTGTTGTTAACGTCGGCATTTATATCTTTTTAACCACAGAATATTAGTGGTCATACCAGGAGCGGATAGAGTACTTATTTTTACTGGTAAGAACAAGCCGCAAGAGTTTCGTTTATTAACGCTAAATGTTTAAAGCTTAGTCCGCTTATCAATACCGACTGTTGATTATCGCAACAGTTTTTGCCGCTTTGCGCACCAATTTAGATTTTCTCTATCTAATTCACCTTTATCGCTTGCGTTAGGCGATTTTACACGTATCATGCCGCCCTATTTTTAAATTTTTACCGTCGGAAATCGCTGTTACATGAGAAAACTGCTTACCTCTCCCAATGCCATGTCGCTTAGTTCTACTGAACAAACTATCTACCAAAATGCTTTATCATTTGTTGCTGATCTCAGCCTTAACTTAATGGCAGTAAAAGTAGAAAATCATCCTGACAATTTTCTTAACTGGTGCAGAGAGCTGTATCGAGTTTGCTTACACGACGTAAACCGCGATTTATTAGAGCCCGGTCAAGAAAAGCCGTTGAAAAAGCTTCAAGACACTTTGTCTAACGGTGTGAGTGCCTGCCAATTAAAAATGGCTCGTGTTATTCCTTGGCCACTCTACGCCAGCTTTATTCAGGAAAATACAACACTCCAAGCGCTACCTGAAAGATTAAGATTATTAAATTATATTGGTGAAGTACGCGGCAAAGATTTAAGCGATATGATAGACGAAGATAGACTTGCATACGCTGGTAAGCATAGCTCTCAGCACGACATCAGTGTTTATGACTTTGATGTTGAATGGTTCGCCGGCACACGTGGCGCCAAAACTTTTCATCAACTATTAAGCTCTCACCCACAAGCATTTGATGAAGCACTTAATAATATCCCTTTAACCGATGATATTACCTTCAGCCATTACCAGAGTTTTGTTAATGCCTACAAAGCCATTTTTGCTGTTCATGCAAAAGGCGAAAAAGCACCATTAAGCGCGGCAACACGTTTATTAGCAATGCGCAGACCCGATCAGTTTATTGCCTTAAACAGTAATAAAATAGATACCCTGACGCAAGGCTTGGGCTTAGTAAAACTAAACAATCAAAGTTTTGATGATTATTGGCATGAAATGATAGCCAGTATAAGAAGTACGCAGTGGTGGCGTAGTGAAAAACCTACTGATGAAGCTGAACTTCAACTTTGGCACAATCGAGCAATACTGATTGATTTATTTTTATTTGCTGATAATTCATTGGCAGAAAACTCAAACTATATTCGTATGCGTGATAAGCCTAAAAAAATAAAAATTGGTATCGCGAAAGCGGTAAAACGTAGTAAAGAGTCTGCCGAAGCAATTGTTGATAAAGCGTTTGAAGCAGATGATATTCCAGAGTTTATCCTTAATATGCGCAGCACTATTGTTAATAGTGTTAAAGATGGTAAAACCGTTGATCAGGCTATTACCTTAATGCGTAATATTTTTGGTTAATTAGCCACTAATTTTATAGTTTCAGAGCTAAGTGCTAAGCCCAACATCGTTGGGCTTTGTTTACTCATAGCTTTGTTTACTCATAGCTTTGTTTACTCATAGCTTTATTTATCAGCGTGTTTACGGTTATCTTGCTCACGTTTAACCAATAAAAAGGTTAAATACATTTTTGTTGGTAATGAAAACATCAAGCCAAACGCAATACAGCTTGCACAAATAATGATGCCAGTTACACCCATCGACGCAGGTAAATCAGCGTAAGAAAGCAAATAATGCCCTAACACGAGCAAGAATAGACCAATAACAATAAACACTTTTAATAAGCGTATTTGCGCTAATTCTGACATAGTATCTCCTCATGCAGTACCAATTCATCACGGGCATAGAATGCACACTTTAAGCCAAGCCCAAGAGAGTAATTAACATTTTTGTGCAATAAAGGGCTAAACTCGTTACCTGCGCCAAGAAAAAATCAGTTTAAAACTGACATATATTAAATAAACACGTAACTAATTATATTTAAACTGCCATTGAGTTTGACTCTGATCAAAAAATAACTTATTCAATAGAGCATACTAAATTTAAATCTAAAAAATTATACCCCTGATAGCCATTGAGCTTAGTCGCGCTATATATACTATGACATGAACACAGTAGAGATAAATTATGCCATTGAAAAGAAAAGACAAGTCCGCAATTAAGTGGTCTGACTATTTAAAATCAGGCAATCGAATTTTTATTGGCTCGAACGCAGCGGTACCTAATGCGTTAATTGATGACCTTATTGCCAATAGTGCTGGTTTACATGATATTGAAGCGGTGCACATTCTAACACTATCAGACAATGTTTGGGCTGATCGCAAACATCAAGACTTATTTAAGGTAAATGCTTTCTTTATCGGTGGTGATAAAATTCGCCAAGCGATTAATGAGGGGCGCGCAGATTACACCCCTTCATTTTTATCTGAAATCCCAAAGTTGTTTAATGAAAATATTCTGCCGTTAGACGTCGCACTGATTATGGTGAGCCCTCCTGACGAATATGGTTATTGCTCGTTAGGAGTCAGTGTTGATATTGTTTCAGCCGCCATTAAACAAGCAAAATATGTTATCGCACAAATCAACCCTAAAATGCCACGCACCAATGGCCATAGCTTTGTTCATCTGAATCAAATTCATGCTCATATGACAAAGAAACAATATTTACCCGAACTGCCAGAGCCTGAAGTAGACCAGGCTACTGAGCAAATAGGCCAATACGTAGCAATGTTGGTAGAAAATGGCGCCACTATTCAAATAGGTATGGGCAAAATTCCCTCCGCGGTATTACAGTATTTAGCCAATCACAAAGATTTAGGTGTGCACAGTGAAATGCTCTCAGATGGCATTATCGACCTTATGCTTTCGGGTGTGATCAACAATCGTAAAAAAACTTTTCATCAAGGCAAAACCGTCGCCAGTTTTTGTGTTGGCACTCGGCGTTTATACAAATTTGTTGACGGCAACCCGCATGTCGAATTCTACCCCAGTGAACATGTAAACTCGCCAGTCAACATTGCCCGAAACGAAAAGATGGTATCTATTAATAGTGCCATTGAAATCGATTTAACCGGTCAAGTAGTGTCTGACTCTATTGGTTATCATTTTTACAGTGGTATTGGTGGCCAAGTCGACTTTATTCGTGGCTCTTCCCTCAGTAAGGGTGGTAAACCCATTATTGCCTTACCTTCCACCACTAAAGATGGCAAAATATCACGCATTGTTGCACATATTACAGAAGGTGGTGGCGTAGTAACCTCACGTGGCCATGTGTCATATGTTGTCACAGAGTATGGTATAGCGTCGCTACAAGGTAAAAGCATTCGTGAACGTGCATTGGAATTAATTCGTATTGCTCATCCAAAATTTCGCGACCAGCTGCTCAAAGATGTGCGAAAACATTATTGGGTACCAGAATATCAAGAGAATACACCAACATCAGTACCTGAACTCGGTAGCATTGAAATTAAGCGTTTTACCTTTGCAGATTCAGAATATTTTCTTCGTCCATTAGCGCCTGCTGATGAGCGAAAACTGCAAGAATTTTTTTATTCGCACAATAAAGAAACTTTAATGATGCGATACAATCATCATGCAACGCAAATGACCCGTGAAAAATCATGTAATTTAGTCAGTGTCAATCAACATATTGACTTAGCGCTGTGCTTAACCGAACGAGATCATTTAGGTGAGTCGATACAAGCAGTAGCCCGTTATTATTACCTTGAAGCAACGAATAGTGCTGAAGTGGCTTTTGTCATCAAAGAGAGTAAACGTGGCAAAGGGATGGCAAAAGCGCTTTTATCTGAATTAATTGCCATTGCCAAAATTCGTGGTTTAACACAATTGATTGCCTGTGTTCGACGTGACAATGCCCCTATGCTAAAAGTATTTGAAAATGCAGGCTTTTTAAGAAAACCGTCTGATGATTATGACGAAGTCAGCTTAGCCTACACACTGTAACTTAACAAAAACAATAAAATATAATCACTAAGCCGTATCTTAGTATCTAAGGAGTTCGAATATGACCGTTGGCGTTATCAGTCACCACCAGTGCTTAACTCACGATATGGGTGAACATCACCCCGAAGCACCTGAGCGTATGGCCGCAATTCAAGATCAACTTATTCGCAGTGGTTTGGATTATGTGCTTCGACAATTTAATGCAAAACCTATCGATAAAGAGCTACTTTATTTGGCGCATGACCCCGACTATATCGAATCAATATTTAGCAATGCGCCAAGCGAAGGTATCTATCGCGTTGATGATGATACCATTATGAACCCGAATACCCTTAATGCCGCGTTACTATCGGCCGGAGCTGCGAAAGATGCAGTAGATCTGGTTATGTCACAAGAGATTTCTGCCGCTTTTTGTGCCACCCGTCCGCCGGGCCATCACGCCGAATATAGCAAAGGCATGGGATTTTGTTTTTTCAACAATATTGCGATTGCCGCGGCATATGCAAAAGAAAAGTATAAATTAAAGCGTGTCGCTATTGTCGATTTTGACGTGCATCATGGCAATGGCACTGAAGATATTATTAAAAATAAAAAAGGCTATTTATTTTGCTCTACCTATCAATACCCTTTTTATCCTTTCGAAATTCAAGAAAGCACTAAAGCCCCTATTATTAATACGCCATTGCACGCAACCGCGAGAAGCGCTGATTTTCGTCAAGCCGTTATCGATACCTGGTTACCGGCGTTGAACAAATTTAAGCCACAGATGATATTTATTTCAGCGGGCTTTGACGCACATATTGAAGACGATATGTCGCAAGTAAGCTTAGTAGACGAAGATTACCGTTGGGTAACTGACCAGCTAAAAGACATTGCCGATAAATATGCCCAAGGGCGTATGGTTTCAGTACTTGAAGGTGGCTATTCTCTCAACGCGTTAGGGCGCAGTGCAGTTGCCCATATTAATGGCTTAATCGGTTACTAATATGCCAAAAATGCTCAATAAAGAGGCTTTGGAATAAACTTATATTCGTTATGTAAACGTATTGGCAAAGATTCATAGTAGCCTCCTCAATCTGAGGAGGAGGTGTCAACTAAAACGGGGGAACTTCAAGCCCTCGCTTAATACACTTGTTAGCTACATTATTTAGTTTTAGTGTAATATTCCCTTATATGGCTATTACCATCACTACCCGCAGTTCCCATATATTCCCAATAAGTATTATCGTTTTCAAATTGCAATTGTGATATGTGTGTTTTTCCATATCTGTCATATTGCAAAACGATACTCTTATCTGTGCACCCCAAAACGTTGAAACTTATTTGTTCTTCTTTTGAAGGAAGTTTCATCACCTTCTCTCCCATTTTTAATTCAATTACAGGAGTAGAAATAAGCATTTCTTTATTGCTCTTAAATATAATTGTTTCAAAGCCCTGAGTTTGAGACATAAAAGACCATGCATTTTTATCTATTTTTGACCACTTTTTATTGAACGACTCAAACTTTTCTAAGGAAGATGACCATGTCCCTTCAAGTGAAGGACAACAAAAGCCAACACTTGGGATCATAAAAGACAAACCGATTAATAGTTTTTTCATACCTTAAATTTTGCACCTTAATTGGAAGTAAGACTTGAAGCAGTTAACGTCTTGTTATACGGGTCGAACTCATAAATCAACTTAAAACATTGTATTGTTATTTTTAGATTCCTTTGGAACAGGTTGCCCTACCCCCCAATGCTCAATAATTTTCTCTTCTTTCATTCGAAATATATGGATTCCGGCACCACCAAGGGCGTCAGGCGTGTGTTTGACGTGAAGATGGAGCCAAACAAGGTCACCTTCGGAAGCGCTTCGTTTAATAGACATTGAAAGTTCTGGGTACTTCTTATACCGGCTTGCAAACAAGCTTAATAACGCATCTCGCCCACCCTTTATGTTTGGTGCATGCTCAATAAAATTTTCGCTATAGCATTCATTACGCAAAATATCTATTCGATGCGAAGACTCAAGATCAGGCCGGTTTTCGAGGATATCCATACAATATACCGCCTTCCTAAGGTTTGATTCCTCTAAAGCAGTTCGCTCGCTTTCTTTCGCATTAAGCTCTCCGGCCAAAACAAAAGAAAAAACACTAAAAATAAATAACTTAACATACACCAGTCCGGTTCTCATAATTTACCTTATATCAGCTGTAGTCAAAATTTACATGCATATAACGCTCAAATCAGATGCAAAAAATTGTTAGCTAAAATAGCGAAGCTAACCAAAAAACTGTTAACAGCTCAGTTTTAAACCATTGTTATGTAAAGATAAGCACCTAACCTATTGTTTCTGTAACATCTAAGGCTGCATCCAAGGCTTGTGATGATTTAGGGAATGCTGATGGATCAGTTATGCCGTGTTCATTGGTTAAATCACGAATGTTTTTTTGAGCTGTAATAATTGCAAATAATGATAAAACAAAAGACATACCGTAAAATCCTTTTTCGCTGAGGAGCATCTCAGCATTAAAAAGACCAATAACTAATAAAGCAATGGATGAGAAAAAAGCAACCCAACACATACCTGTGAAAACGCCTGTAACCGGTATTCCCTCTTCTTTATCTCTTATTGTTTTTTGAAGCGTAACAGCAGAAAACATTGCGAATAGAAATACCGCAAAATAAAAGCCTTTTTCATTAAGCTCTAAAGTTGCGTTCCAGAGGCCTAATAAATAACCTAGAACACCAATGGCTAAGACCCCCCATGTCGCGAAGATATAAGCAGAAGTTGGTTTATTGATATTTGAGGTGTTTAAATGCATTGTAAGTTCATCCTTGTTTTTGGTTAATTTAATCCCTGCGCGGGAAGCTTTAGATACATATTTTACGGCAGTTAAGTATATGCTATTTAATATGAGCATTTACAATCCTTTAATCGCATGAGTTCCATTTAGTTACATCACAACTTAATCTGAGGAAACTTTCTTCTTTACAGAGAAAATATTTCAACCTTATTTAATTTACATATTAATAACAAATGTTTGCAGCTATTACCACTCGTTGTCTGGTGATAAGTCGCATGACTAATATTTTGGATGAAATGAGGAAATGTTTCTGATTTCCTAACTTAGAAGGAAAGCCAATAATTATATATAAATTATCTACCTCCTCAAAAAGCTATCCGTGGAATAAAAAATCAAGGGATCAGAACACTCAAGTACTGAACTGTTTTTTTGTGTGATATTTTCTACGGATTCCTCAGAAAAGGCTGACGTGAATACATGTTAAACATGTTAAAGCATTCTGTTAGAATAGTCGGCTATTGATTAAAGCATACCGAGACAGCATGTCAGAATTTACAGAATTTTCACTTTTAGCGTCAATTATTGACCGTGTTAGTCTTAAAGGCTATAAACAACCGACACCGATCCAGAAAGCATGTATTCCAGCACTTATTGATGGCAATGACCTGCTAGGTATAGCGCAAACGGGAACAGGAAAAACCGCCGCATTTTCATTGCCTATTATCAATAAGTTTGGCCAAAATAAAATAGATATCAAAGCTAAGAGCACGCGTTCGTTGATACTAACGCCTACCCGAGAGCTTGCCTCACAAATCATGCAAAACATTGATGACTACGCTGATGGTTTAGGGCTTAAAACTAAGGTCGTTTATGGCGGCGTAGGACGACAAGCGCAAGTTGACGCGATTGCACTTGGGCTAGATATTTTAGTGGCCACCCCTGGCAGGTTGTTGGACTTAATGGCAACGGGCGATATAAATTTTCAGGCGTTAGAAGTATTTGTATTAGATGAAGCAGATACCATGCTTGATATGGGGTTCTTTAACGATGTGCAAAGCATTATATCTTCACTACCAAAACAGCGACAAACACTGTTATTTTCAGCCACTATGCCAACTGAAATAGAGATACTTGCACAAGCCATATTAAACCGCCCAACGAAAGTTCAAATTGCTGCAGAAACAGTGACTATCGACTTGGTTAATCAAAGCGTATACCACCTTGATAAATCGAATAAAGTCCCTTTACTCTTTAATATCCTAGAAAATCCTGACTTTGAAAAAGTGCTGATCTTTTGTAAAACAAAATATGGCGCTGACATCATTGTTAAGGAGCTAGAAAAGGCATCAATAACTGCCGCTAGCCTGCACAGTGGTAAAACACAAGCGGTTAGGGAAGAAGCGTTACAAAACTTTAAAGCGTCTACTTTAAGAGTATTAGTGGCAACAGATGTTGCTGCGCGTGGCATTGATGTTGATAACATTACCTTAGTCGTTAACTATAACCTTCCTGAAGATCCCAGAAACTACATCCACCGTATAGGACGAACTGCTCGTGCGGGGAAAAGTGGTATGGCAATATCATTTGCTGTAGAAAATGATATCAGGCAATTAACTAATATTGAAAATAGCATAGGACAAGTCATTCCTGTTATTACGCAGCAGCCTTTTCATAAAGAGTTTTCAAAAGCGCCTATACAAAGCAAGAAAAAGAAACCAGCAGTCAAAACAAGTAAAAAAACCAATAGAACCCGAACAAAGAGAAAATAGAGAGCAGGCATTTAAAACCGCTTTGCTGGAGTATACCTAAAGCCGATACTTTAGGTATAACACCACTTGATTTTTATTTACTTAAGCACAATCTCTCTTAATCGATATTCCCCTGTTAACGTTCTGACGTTCGGGTATGATTTGGTTAGTTCTCGAGAATTGTCTTGGTTGGCCTTACCCCAACTTTTCATAAAAGCATTATATTTTTCTTGGTTAGGCTCTAAATCGGCACTACTTTCAAAAACAACCATCAGCACCATATTAAATTGCCCACTTTGCGGCAGCTCACTGCCATATATTTTCCAATCTTTAATATAACCGAGCTTTTTTTGTAACATTACAGCTTTAACCCAGCTTTCTTTGAGTCCGGCTAAATAAATATCTTCCATATTGGGGTCAATACGTACCGTGGTCATAGAAATAACTTCACGTCCTAGATCATAATCTTTATAGATCTCAAGTTCAGCTTGAGAAGAAACGGCAAAGAGTACGCAACATAAGCTAATAAACTTTATCATATGTTTCATTTTACACTCTCCTGTGTTTACCGAAAATTCGGTAACGCAAGTATAGGTAGTGTGAGGTTAATAGCGAGTAAAGTGGAAAGTTAGTATCGGAGAAAATAAAGAGTCAGTGCTAATCGAGCACTAAATAATACGACAACTCATATCAATCTAAGTAATATTTTATGTGCTATAGAATAATTATAATCGATTGATATGAGGGTTTTAACGAGTAAACAGACTTAAATCTGGACTATCTTTCTTCGAAAGAGCGCGTCGCTGGCTTGGCTAATATCTCAAGATAAAATGAGCTTAAACCTTCGGCAACAATAGTATCGACCTGTTGGCTAATGGCTGTAACATGAATTACATCAGCTGTTGTCTCTGACTTACCAATCTTACAATCAAAATCCCAATAGTCAGCGCCTTCAGGTAAGGTTTTATTTCGCTCACGTTTTAAGTATTTTTTCACTTCGTGTTTTACCGACTCAACCATTCTTTCGATTTTAATTTTAGGGTGAGTTAACTCGAATGTTTTTTTCATGGAATTCCTTGGGATATAAAAGTACGCTTTATATTGAGATTATTTCAACTAAAGCCAATAGTGTTATTTTACGTAAACATTAACAGAATATCCATTGTTTCAACTGATTGTTAAGTAAATACCCCTCTGAGTTGGCATATTTTTCACGCTGTCTCTTCGCTATGAGTATTAATTTTTTAGGCCTTAGCGTTAAGCCAAACAGCAATCATCAGCAACTTGCAAGTAGCAACACAGATAATTTTCATTAGCAAACAAGGAGCTAGGTTGAATAACTTGATTAAATAGTGATAGCTTATTCATCTTAGCTAAGTAATTTAACAGTACTTATGGTCTGAATAAAGCTTAGTGCCTGAAAATAAAAAGGCCGTAAAAACGGCCTTTTCTTTGTCAACAATCTCTAAATTCAAATTACACGATTTCGAAAGCGTCTGATTGTTGGACCTCAAATTTCTTTTTCTGTTTAGCTAATAGTACACCTTTACGATGTTTCAATGCTGCTTCTAATTTGCTTGCCGCGCTAGCAATTGCAGCATATAGCTCTTTATCTACAGCGTGAACAGAAACAGTCGCACCTTCATAGGTGGTCGAAACTTCGAGTTTCTGTTCATTGGGCTCTACGGTAATAATGACATCGAGTGTCATTAGGCTTGGGAAATGTTTGGCAACTTTGGCAAATTTATTATCAACAGCTTGATTAATGCCTTCGGTGATTTCAACGTGATGTCCAGAAATGATTATTTTCATATTGCTACCTTTTTTGTTGTCTTCAATTATATACTCAGGGCGATGACAACAAAAAACAATAGCTAAATTTAACTAATTTGTAACTTTAACGCTAGATAACTGAAAAGCTTGTTTTAAATCAATTTTAAAAGGTAATTATTTAGTGGCTGATTGCTGTTTTTTTTAACCTGGACACTAAACTAACGCCAGCCAATACTACACCACCGATGACGACACCAGTTATACCATCAAGTAATATGGGTAAAATCATTTCAGATAATGAGCCTATGTAATGGCTTAACCAGCGTTCAACGTTTTGAAATTGTTGGCTCAGCCAAGGAAAGCTATGAACAATAATACCGCCACCAACAAGAAACATAGCAATGGTACCTACGACGGTTAATAGCCTCATTAGGAAGGGAGCAAATATTAACAAGCCTCGTCCAATCGCTCTTTGCAGCGTGTTAAAGCGCCCTGACACTGATTTTCTCAATAAATAAAGTCCTAAATCATCTAACTTTACAATCGCAGCAACCAGCCCATAAACTCCAACCGTAATGGCTATCGCTAATGCTGAAATCACCATAACTTGAGTTTCAAAAGCGGCTTCTTTAACCGTACCAAGGGCAATAACAACAATTTCTGCAGACAGAATAAAATCGGTACGGATAGCACCTTTAATTTTTTCTTTTTCAAGCGCTACGATGTCTATGCTTTCGTTATTAACAGACTCGATCACCGCTTGATGTTCATCTGCTAATGCTTTTTTACTATGAAAAAATTTATGCGAAACTTTTTCAAAGCCTTCAAAACACAGAAATAAACCGCCAAGCACTAATAAAACAGTGATCAAGGGCGGCATAAATGCACTAATAAGTAGCGCTGAAGGTACCAAGATCAATTTGTTTAAAAATGAACCTTTAGCGACCGCCCAAACAACCGGTAATTCTCTATCCGCCTTAACACCCGATACTTGCTCCGCATTAAGTGCTAAATCATCGCCGAGTACACCGGCGGTTTTTTTCACTGCAACTTTGGATAAAATAGCGACATCATCAAGTACAGTGGCAATGTCATCAATTAGGGTTAATAAACTAGCACCTGCCACGTTAAACTCCTGCTCTATACGTTAGATAAAACACTATTTTTTTAATAGTGATTTTAAGTCAGCAAACGGATTATAGGTAGCCGTGTCTTGATTGGTATCACCCGCTTTAACCTCGGTTTGATAATTGGCATGGTCGGTATATTTTGCATGCTCATTATCGTGACAATAAATACACAGTAATTCCCAGTTACTACCGTCATTTGGATTGTTGGTATGGTCATGATCCATATGATGAACCGTTAACTCTTTAATATTGGAATACTCAAACGCTCGTGCGCATCGGCCACAAACCCATGGGAATAATTTCAAGGCGCGATCACGATATCCTTGCTCTTGACGTTTGTAATTAAGGCTAGAGCCTAATTTATCTGCAGACATAATATTAACTTTTACAATAACTCATCCTGCTATTGTATGAGTAAGACAACACAACTGCAATACAGCAATGCCCTTCGATAAAAAGCATTATTCATCGTTTGCGGCGCGCTGGTCTGCTCTCTTTACTTATCAGTAAGAAATTGCCATTATATTTGTCAAAATAATAATAAGGGGCTGACATGAAATCAGTTGAAGTTCAGTTATCAAATTACAAAAGCGTTCATTTCAACAAAACAAATATCAAAACTCACTTTGTTGGCATTCCCCTTATTGTCTGGGCTATTACGGTATTATTAAGTTTAAATACTTTTAATATTGAAATAGCGGGTACTATGCTGACGTATACACCTGCGATGGTGTTATTCTCGATTGCTGTGCTTTACTATCTAAAGTTGCACCTCAAACTAGGTATCGGTATGCTGCTATATGTTGCAGCTAACATTTATCTTGCTAGTTTAGTTTCAACCATGGAATATGCGCTCTGGATAGCGATAGCGACATTTATTGCCGGTTGGGTAATTCAATTTATTGGTCACATATATGAAAAAGCGAAACCCGCTTTTATGGATGACATTATGGGATTAGTCATTGGGCCATTATTTCTTATGGCTGAAGTCTACTTTGCTTTAGGCTTAGAAAAGCAACTTCATAAAGATATTACGCCGATGGCGATAGAGAAACGCCGTCTACTTGAAAGAAGTAAAGCCTAGCGTGTTTATGAATACATAGAATCAATACTTCCCCCCGAAGTGATGCTGCCGGTATCGAGCAGTGTTAACTTATGCTTCCTCATAAAGTGTATCCTGACAAAAAGAGATAAGTCGAAAGCAGTCTCTACTTTAAGGGAATTTTCTGAGTTACATTGTTTCAAATATTTTGTCTTAATAAACTTGTATGTTATCGCTCTACTGCCATAACATATGTAGCTAAATCTTCTGCTGTTAAAGGTTTCGAGTACAAATAACCCTGAACTTTATCACAACCTAACGCTTGCAGAGTGCTAGCTTCAGCCTCATTCTCTACCCCTTCAGCTAAAACCTCAAGATCTAGGTTTTTTGCCATGGCAATAATCGTTTTAACCAAAACCGCACTTTTGGCTTTCTTATCAATATCTATAACGAAACTACGATCTATTTTCAACTTATGCAACGGCATAGTGTTTAAATATTCGAGTGAGGAATAACCAGTACCAAAATCATCAATAGCGATTGAAAATCCAGACATACTAAGCTTATTTAATATTGCGATACTGGCATTAGGATCCTTTAATAAGGAAGTTTCGGTGATCTCCAATTCAATTTGTTTTGGCGAAATATCAAAATCATGAACTTTGGCCATTAGATCCTCATAAAAACGGTGCGCTAATAACTGCAGTGGTGAGATATTAATACTAACTTTAGCAATCACTATCCGCTCTCTATTCCATTGAGATACTTGACTAAAAACTTGTCGAATAATATTGTCACCTAGGGAGACCATTAAACCATTCGATTCTGCAATAGGAATAAATTCAACAGGAGAGACCGTCTTACCGAGTGTTTCAGAATGCCAACGCACCAAAGCTTCAACGGCAAAAAGTTCGCCAGAAATAGTATTTATCTGTGGTTGATACACCATAGAAAATTCTTCTGCATATAAGCCTTTTTTCATCGCATTATGGATTTTTTGTACGTCAATAAATTGCTGATTCATTTCTGGCTTAAAAATTGCGAAAGTATTATTTTCTTGTCGACAAATACTGGCCAATGCTGAAAAAGCATTATCAATTAGGCTTTCAACTTCATTACCGTATTCAGGCGCATCACAGACACCTATTCTGAAATCACAATAAATATCAACACCCGCGATTTCATAGAATTCACTCAGAGCAGTTGTCATTGTTATTAATAGTTCGTTGTTAACATCCTCAATCGATTGATAGTAAGCGATATAGCGACTTTCAGAAAAGTTTCCGAGCAATGAATTTTTCGTTAATTGCAACTGAATTCGCTCTTTTATTTTATTTTTTAATATGTTAACCGTCGTTGCAGGATATGCCGCGGTAATGCGATTAAAATTTTCCATGCTGATAATTAACAGCCGGCCCGGTTTATTTAGCACTAAAAAATTTTGGGTGACTTGCTGTTTGAAGTGTTTCTTACTTGGTAAGCGCGTAACACTATCTAATTCAAGATAATTAAAAAGAGGTGCAAGTATATGGCGATTAGAAAAGTATAATGTGATGATCACTGCTACAAAAATTAATAAAAATTTTATCAATAATGTTAAAGTATCTTGATAAACTTTTTGAGATATAGCTCGTTTAGACACGGTAAAAACAAGACGACTAGCGATATGTTCTATCGATTTTGTTATATAGAAAAGTTGCTCTGAAGAGTCATCTGCTGACTTCAACCCTGCCCTAACATCATGTTTAATTATGCGTTTAACTTCATTTTGCCAAATTAAATCAACATTTTGTATTTTTGGTAGATCAACCTTGCCATTTTGATCAACCAAAAAGGCCTTTCCGACCATACCAAAGTCGATATCACGAAGTATAGCCAACACATAATCAAATTTAATATGGGCAGTCGCTAAACCCACAAACTTACCTTGTTGAGTGATCGGTGATGTTACCGCTAGTAATGCCTCTCTATCACTATCAACACTGATATAAGGCTTACCAAACCTTGCTGCATTTGCCAGCTTCCCTTCGATATACCAAGGGCGATTCCTTGCGTCATAATCTACCGGTGCTTGCCAGTTAGTAATACCATAATAACCATCAGAATCTACAACATAGCCTAAATACTCTAAGCCACTATGATTCGGGTGACGTTTCATAAAAAAGTCAAAACCTGGATGCTTCCCAAGTTCAACATCTGACAAGTTCAAATGTAAAGCAAAGTGCTCCACCTGCTCTATCATACTTTTAGTTAAATTATTTATCTTAGCAGCAACCACATTAGCTTTGAGCTGTATTTCTTGTTGAATAGCATTTTCTAAACGGCTTTTAACATGAAAATAAGCCACCGTTGTTGAAGCTAACAACCCGATAAGCAATAAAGCAACAAAACTTGCGATAAGTTTATTTTTATTGCTAACCCTTAGTATCATATCTAAACACGAAACCGGCTTGCCAAGTCCTGCATTGATGTTGCGAGATAAGCCTGTTCTTTGGCTGTAGCTGCAATTTGTGCTGCACCCGCTGCGGTTTCGGTTGAGTTTTGCTCTATGATCACAATATTTTGAGCTACATCTTGTGTCACCACAGATTGCTCTTCTATGGCAGTTGCTACTTGCTCTGTCATCGAAAAAATATCACTAATCGCATTGGTTATATCTTGCAAAGTATGTTCAACATTTTTTGAGTTTTCTACCGCTATACTGGCTTTTTCTTGACTGTTCTCAATCACTCTATGGGCGGCATTAGCATCAGCTTGTAAAGAACCAATAAAAGATTCAATTTCAGCAGTAGATTGTTGAGTACGCTGAGCCAAAGTTCTAACCTCATCAGCAACAACAGCAAAACCTCGCCCTTGCTCCCCTGCACGAGCTGCTTCAATAGCGGCATTTAATGCTAATAAATTTGTCTGTTCAGCAACTGACTTAATAACGTCAACCACCTTAGTAATATTGCCACTACTTTCGTGTAAGCTATTAATTTGTTGAGCTAAACTGTCAATTTCTTTAGATAGTACTTCAATCGATTGGTAGGATAACTGCACAACACTAAGGCCATTTTTTGCTTGGCTATCGGCGTCTTTTGCATAGTCAGCGGTAACTTGAGTATTGTTTGCCACTTCTTTTACCGTGGCGGATAGCTCTTCTACTGCCGCCGCAATCGCTCCAATGCCATCTTGTTGCTCAGCTAATGTTCGTGCATTGTATTCACAGGTTGTCGAGGTTTCTTCGGCGGCGGCAGATAACGTCAAACTAGAATGTGAAATCTCATTAATGGTGTTGGCAAATTGCGCTAAAGTAAGGTTTAATCCATCAGAAATTAGCCCTAACTCACTTTTTCCACCTAACTTTGTCCGCACGGTTAAGTCATTTTCGTCCCTAACCAATGCCATCACTTGTGTTAATTCATTTACCCTCGAAGTTAAGTCTCTAATAGAGACTACGACAATAGCAATAACCAAGAGCAATACAATTAAGGTAAACACCACATCTATAACTAGCGTATTAAAGCTCTCGTTATAAGTATTTTCAGTAAATTTCAGCAAACTAGCGGCTATTTGATTTTCAACATTTTTTAACTGGCCAATTCTAAGCGTTGCTTGCTGAAACCAGTACACGGCATCAACATTAAATCCAGCGGTTTTACTTTCCGCTAATGTGCGTAGTTTTGCCACCTCAGTTACTGCCGGGTGAATCATTTGATCTTGATAAAAGCTAATATTTTCTTGCGTCGTCAAAGTTAAAAAACTTGCTAAATAGGTACTTTGCTGTGTATTTAGAGTGATAAATTTTACAAACATACCACCTTTAAATTCATCTAATGCAAACACATTGCTCAAAACAGCACGTTCAATACCAGCGCGTTCTTTACCTTGAAGAAAATTATAATAAGCAATAGTTTGCTTTGTTAAGTTGGCATCGTTACTGAGGTCGGCAATCAAGGTAGAAACAGCAAGTAACTTAGCGTTAAGGTTGGTGTAATACTCGATTGCTTTCGTGATGTTGATTTCTAATCGTTTAACTTGTGATCTTATTACCTGTAACTTTTCTAGTTCAGTAACAACATCCTGATTGAGTTTGATGATCTGCGGTTGCTTAAAACTATTCATGGCGAGAAAGTCGCGACCCGAATGCTTTTTAAGGTCGGTAGCAATATGTTGTTTATTTAATTCGCTAATGAAATTTTTCCCTGCAGAGCCTAAAAAACCTGCTGTCGCTCCCCGCTCTTTTTGCAATTCATGCACTAATTCGCTGTAGGTAATAGAAAGTCGAGTTAGTTGGGAGAGAGCATTCATCTCGTTATTAACGCTATAGTTATCTTTGATGGTTGAAATACTAAGCCAGACAAAGCCGATGAGGGGTAATGCTAACAATAAAAATATTTTATTTTTAAATGAGATATCAGAAAATTTCACTACTTATCCATCCTTATCATAAGCGTAATTAAAACTATAGCGAGGGTAATTTACACCAAGGCGGAAAACTAAGGCGGTGAAAATGTAAATTTTTGCTAACAAGTTAAAAAATTTTACCATTTCCCTATGATTCAGTTTTTGATGTAAATCAACTATATTCACTAACTTGCATCCCACGTTTTTTTTTAACCTTATAAAAAAAATTCACCCTAGTAATTAGCCGTTATGCTAAAAGCTAGGGTTAAAGTTGATCGTGAAATTATTTTGTAATATAGGCTTAAGTTATTTATGCCAAATGTTGGCTTCTACGCTACCTTGAATTTTGATATCTGCTGCCTTAAATTCCATATCAGCGTGAGTAACATTTTCAATTTTACGTTTAGTATTATAGTCTTTTGTTAACGCGACAATCGTCGGTGTTAGCTGCACAATGGCCACAACATTAACCAAGGTCATTAGCCCTAGCGCAACATCAGCCATGCTCCACACTTGTGTTAAACTTGCACTCGCCCCCCAAAACACCATTGCCAAGTACATCAAGGTGTATATTGTCCGGCCAATTTTATTATCGAGCTTAAAAAAGTGCAGATTACTTTCGGCATAAGCGTAATTAGCCACAACCGATGTGAAAGCAAATAAGCTAATGGCTGCTGAGACAAAATAAACACCATTTTCACCTAAATGATGAGTAATAGCGCTCTGGGTTAAACGAATACCTTCCATTTCACCACTGATATTAACATCAGCTAGTAGAATAATAACGGCAGTACAAGTACATAACACCATAGTGTCTAAAAATACGCCTAACATCTGTACATAACCTTGTGTAACCGGGTGGTTAGGTACTGGCTTTGCACTTGCTGCAGCATGTGGCACGCTACCAGCACCGGCTTCATTGGAATATAAACCTCGTTGAATACCATTTTTTATCGCGGCACCTAACATGCCTGCGCCGGCTTCTTGCAGACCAAAGGCAGAGGTAATAATGTCGTAAAGCATGGCGGGAACGGCACTAATATTCATCATGGTAATAGTGACAGCAACAAGAATGAAGGCTATGCCCATAAAAGGGACAATTAATTCCGCAAAGCGTGCAATACGCTTTAGCCCACCCAGCACAATTGCGCCAGCAAGTAGAGTAATAACCGCACCTGAATACATAGTTGGAATACTAAAGGCATGATTTAATGAATCTGCGATAGTATTGGCTTGCATGGCGCTAAAACTAAAACCGTAGCCCAAAAACAAACATAGCGAGAATAAAATAGCCAACCAGCGTTGATTCAGACCTTTTTGAATATAGTAGGCTGGGCCGCCACGATATTCGTTGTGATCATCGCTGACTTTATAAAGTTGCCCTAAAATACTTTCCGCAAACCCAGTTGCCATACCTAACAAGGCGATAACCCACATCCAAAATATTGCCCCGCTACCACCTAGCGATATCGCCACAGCAACACCCGCCAAATTACCGGTGCCAACTCGTGCCGACAAACCAATAAAGAGTGCTTGCAGTGAACTAATACCTGAACTATCGCTACTATTTCCATCCAACTTACCGCTATTTTTTAACACAGAAAACATGTGACGAAAATTGAGAATTTGCACAAACTTTAGTTTATAAGAAAACCAAAAACCGGCAAATAACAACACATAAATCAGTACTTGTCCTTCCCCCCAAAGTACATTGTTAATGCTGGCAATGACTTGTTCAACACTCATATGATTTATCCTTATTGATTTGGGGCGATATTAATTATTTATAAACCATGACTCTACACCGCAATATTTAACTAAGCTGATTGCTCTTGATCACAAAAAGCGCTGCTAGTAACACTTTTCTTCAATATTTTGACCTGATGGCAAAACTTCTAGGGTGGAATGCGTGATGGCATATTTTTCTTTTAGCATTGTTTTAATCATGGCAATTTCGAGTGACTGAGTTTGCTGTTTAATGATTAACTTACAATCTAAAAATAATTTATGTTCATCTAACTGCCAAACGTGAATATCAATCGCCTCTATGACACCTGCAATATTTTCAATATCATTTTTTATTGTACTAACATCACAATCTTGTGGTACCGCTTGCATCAAAATATTGATACTTTGCATTGACAGTAAGCCGCCATGGTAAAGAACATAAACTGAGATAAGTATGGTGGCGATCACGTCAACAAAATACCACTGATATAAGGTAATGAGAATTCCGGCAATGATCACCGCCACCGATGCCATGGCATCCGAAACATTGTGAATAAACGCTGCCCTTAAATTCATACTCGTTTTCGCGCCTGACATATAGGTCAAAAGAGCGGTAGCTATATCCACCACTAACGCGACACTGGCTATCCAAATAACTATCCAGCCATCAATTTCTGTCGGGTTAAAATATTTACTAATCGCCTGATAAATGAGGTATAAACCGACAATAATTAACGTAAAACTATTAATTAACGTGCCGATGATTTCAGCTCGTTGGTAGCCAAAAGTCATACTTTCATTAGCTTTTTTAGCAGAAATTTTACGTGCAAATATCGCGATAACGATAGCACCTGCATCGCTAAGGTTATGCAACGCATCGGCAATTAGCGATAAACTACCGGATAAAACACCACCAATAACTTGCACTATGGTTAATAAAATATTAATCACAACAGCAAAGGTTAATTTGCCATTATGGGTATGTGAATGACTGTGGGGATGGTGGTGTGAATGAAGGTGAGTACTGGAGTGCTTTTGTTCATGGCGCTGATTAGATTTATTGGGATAGGAAGATGACACTGTTACCTCACTTATTAAATATTAAACCTTGATATAGCGATAAAAAATAAAAAAACAGCCAGAAATATTAGCACATATTAAATCTAATACTTCTGAACAGTTTCCACAACATTTAAGCGTAATCTTATATCAATTACCGACGTGTTAACTGAGCAATTTTTGCTTTAGAAAACCAGCTAAACAATATCGGTAAAACAAACAAAGTTAACAAGGTAGATGTGACCAAACCTCCAACAATAACACTGGCTAATGGTCGTTGAATTTCTGCACCAACACCATTTGACATTAACATAGGAATTAAGCCCAACGCTGAAGTAATGGCGGTCATTAATACCGGACGTAAACGCGATGTTGCTCCTTCAAATACCGCCACAGATATTGCTAAGCCATCTTGTATTCGTTGGTTAATACTTTCTACCATCACCACACCATTTAGCACCGCGACACCAAATAAGGTGATAAAACCAACAGAGCTAGGCACCGACAAGTACTGGCCAGAAATATAAAGTGAAAATATACCACCAATAACCGCTAATGGTACATTCACTAATATCAACATTGCTTGACCCGTTGAACCAAAAGCAAAGTACAACAATAGCGCAATCAAACCTAATGACACAGGTATAACAATTGCTAAGCGCGCTTGGGCACGTTGTTGGTTTTCAAATTGACCACCAATAGCCACTGAATAACCCGCAGGTAAATCGACATTTGCAGCAATAATACGGCGGATATCGGCAACAACACTGCCCATATCACGACCTTGCACGTTGGCTTGAATGACCACTCGACGTTGCACATCATCACGGCGAACTTGTGGCGGACCTGACGCTACTGAAATATCAGCAATATCACCTAAACGCACCCAAGCACCGGTTGGCGACTGCAAGCGCAGTTCTGCGATAACTTCACGGTTATTACGACTTTTCTCTTGCAGGCGAACATATATATCATAACGCTCATTACCGTCAATCACTTGCCCCGCTGTTGTGCCGCCAATGCCATCTTTAACTAGGCTCATAACATCGCCAACCGAAAAACCATAGCGTGAAAGTTGCGCTCGATTGGGTTTGATCACTAATTGCGCTTCACCAACAATCTGTTCCATGGCAACATCACGAGCACCTTCAACCGCTTTTATCGCGGCTGCTATTTCCTGTCCCTTTGCAGCTAAGGTGGCTAAATCAGGGCCGAATAATTTAATCGCTAATTGTGCTTTGACACCAGAAAGTAGTTCATCTACACGTGTCGCAATAGGTTGTGAGAAGTTCAATAGCAAACCAGGGAACTGCTCTAATTCAATTGCCATCAAACGCTGTAATTCATAACGATTTTTTGCGCTCGTCCATTCACTAACCGGCTTTAAACCAATATAAATTTCTATGTTATTAACCGGCTCAGGATCACCACCAATTTCTGCACGTCCCATGCGGCTTAAGGTATATTCAACCTCAGGAAATGCCATTAGTTTTGCTTCTAAAATTGGCGCAACTTGCAATGCAGTTTCTAAGCTAGACGAAGGCGCTAAAGTCGCCCGAAGGTTAATGGTGCCCTCTTCAAGCTCGGGTACAAATTCGGTACCAATTTGTGGTAGCAAAGCAACCGCAGCAATAAGTAATATTATTGATGATGCAATAACTATTTTAGTGCGCACCATTGCCATCGCTAAAGCTTTGCGATACCACTTATCCAACGGACGTAACACAATACTTTCGCGTTCTTTAACACCTTGAGTAAATAAGTAACTAGCCATTGCTGGTACGACAATTAAGGCAACAAATATGGCAGAAATTACCGCTAAAATAATACTAATTGCCATCGGTTGGAACAGCTTAGCTTCGACACCTTCAAAGCTAAATAAGGGCATAAACACCACGAGAATAATCGCGGCAGCAAAAAACACCGGACGAGCAACTTCCTTACCCGCTTGCTTTAAACGTAGCGCAATACCTGTGTCATCATTTGCAACATCGTGTGGGGTTTGAACATGCCCTACGCTATCGCCTTCATTGTTATCGATAGCACTTGGCTTATGTCTTTCATTAAGGCGATTAAGGTGCTTAAACATATTCTCAACCATCACCACAGAGCCATCAACCAGCATACCAATAGCAACGGCAATCCCCCCCAATGACATTAAATTCGCTGATAAGCCGAAGTAGGACATAATCATCAAGGTAATCGCGATAGAAATAGGAATAGAGATTAGCACTAAGAACGTTGCGCGCAAGTTCATCAAAAATAGCGCTAAAACAATAGCAATAAAGATAAAAGCAAGAATTAACGAATCAACAACCGTATTAACCGCTTTAACAATTAAGTCAGATTGGTCGTAAAAAGGTTCAAAACGTACACCTTTTGGTAATGCTTGTTCGATTAAAGGTAGCCGAGCATTAATGCCGTCAATGGTAGCTTTGGTATTAGCGCCCATGCGTTTGAGTACGATGCCGGAAACCACTTCACCTAAGCTCTCCATTTCACCCGTTTCGGTACGGCGTGTCATGGTTACTGCACCTTGACGAATTTCACTACCCAGCTCAACCGTTGCAACATCAGCAACCGTAATAACCGTACCATCAACTATTTTCACTGGTACTTGCGAAATATCAGTAATACCGGCTTCATCACCACTAAACCAACCAGTACCTCGAATAACCAGCTGTTCTTGACCTCGGTTCATGTACCAGCCGCCAACATTACTATTGTTGTTGTCTAAAGCATCAACAATATCTGCTTGGCTTAATTCGTAAGATAACAATTTACTCGGCTCTATATTGACTTGGTATTGACGAACATCACCGCCAAACGACAGCACGTCGGTAACACCATCAACAGGCATCAGTAACAGTTTCACTAGCCAATCATTCAGGCTACGCAGCGCCATCGCATCATAACCTGCAGCTTTATCAGCAATTAATAAATACTGAAATACTTGCCCTAAACCTGAGGTATTCGGCCCCATTTCAGGCGTGCCAACGCCTGCGGGAATAAGCTCGTTAGCCGCTTGTAAGCGTTCAAAAACTAATTGGCGGGCAAAGTAAATATCGGTACCTTCTTTGAACACTACAGTAACGCCTGACAAACCTGTTTTTGAAATTGACCGCACTTGCTCAACATCAGGCATAGCGTACATTACCGCTTCTATCGGATAGGTAATTAATTGCTCTACTTCTTCAGCGGCTAATCCGGGTGCTTCGGTATTTACCGCCACTTGGACGTTGGTGACATCCGGAAAAGCATCCAAATTAAGTTTTGGAATGATAAACACTGAGCCAACGAGTATTGCCACTAACATCAAGATCACCAATAGGCGATTATTGACAGAAAAATCGATTAATTTATTAAACATGGGTTTCTGCTCTTATTTCTTTCGCTCGCGATGATTGATTAGTGGCCATGGGGATCAAAGCCGCCTTTTGCTATTTCAGAGGCAACAAAAAATGCCCCCTTAGTGACTATTCTTGTGCTTGGAGCGAGTCCTAATATTTCACGATAAGCACCTAATGAACGCCCTAATTCAATTTCTATTGCTGTAAATTCACTAGGATTAACTTCAACAAATACTGTCCAATCACCGTCGTTAGAACGCACCAATGCTGACTCAGGTACTGCCATCACTTTTGTTGGAGTATTGAAACTAAAGTTAACATTGACGAACATACCGGGATGTAAGCGATCATTAATGTTTTGTACCGCTAACCGAACAATACGGGTACGCGTTTTGGAATCTATAGTATGAGATTCTTGAATAACAGTGGCTGCAAATGACTCATCAGCCATTTCAAGTACCGCTTGAGTACCTTTAGGCAAGTTTAATTGTTTGTTTGGTGATACTCTGGCTTCTACCCAAAGCTCACTTTCATCGGCAAGTACCATAATAGCGTCACCTGCTGAAACTCGCTGACCTTGTGAAAAATCATCACTGAGCACCACACCTTCACGCTGGGCAATTAAGGTGTATTCGCCCAATTCTCCTAAATGAGCGTTCAGTGAATGGTCTTCAGCCACTTCAGCAATTGCGGTCTCAGTTAAACCAAAGGCTTTTAATCGGCTATACGTAGAAACATAAGCAGTTTGCGAGCTTAATAAACGACTTTCACTTACCGTTGTTTTACCAAGCTTTTTATTTCGTTGCCAATCATTATAAGCCACACGATAATTCGCTTGTGCCTCTGCGACCGATTCACTAAAAAGAGTGACGAGTGCATCACCTTTTTCTACATGCTGTCCTAACGTTGCATGTCGAGCAACAATCACAGACTCAGTGCGTGGTGAAACAATATAACTTTTATAACCATTAGCTTTTATTTCCCCCGGTGCATACAAATTCTGAGCGAAAATTCGTGGCATTACAGCGGCCACTTCAATACCGGCAATCGCCATTTTTTCAGGGCTGAAACTGACGCCCTCGTCATAGACTTCTTCGCTGGTTCCTGACTTACTTGCTGCGTGAGTATCTGCGCCTTTACTTTCTACAACAGCTTGACTGTCATCGCCTTGATGTCTTGCCTCGCTAGCATGATGATGAGCACTTTCTGTAGGTTTATTTTCAGCAATGCTGCCTTTAAGGGTATTATTTTCGACGACACTCTTTGTTTTCAGTATTACGGTTTTGTTAGTTGTCGATGCTTGGTGCTTATGACTTGAGTCGAGATTTTTTTCACTTGCCATCACTGAACAATTGAATACAGCAAAGGTAAATAAAATGCTTATAAAAGGCTTTTTAGCGGTTTTGACTTTATTTTTAACGTTAGTACTTAATACAAAAATATGACTATCTTCGATAGATGATTTTATCATTTTAACAATCTCTTAATCTTTCAATTTTAGACCGTAAATCAAATAAACTTAGCCGAGTAAAATCACAAAAAATATCGATAAGCGCTCTATTTAATTAAATAAAGTGTTATTGCCGTATATATTTTGCTGATTTAACGCATTAACGAGTTAATCTCAACTAACTAGATTTACAGTAGGTTAATCCCTTTTCTATAGGGGTAATTGATGAAAATTAAACGATTGGGGGCCGATGCTCTGGTGAGATCCAAAGTGACAATAACGCGACTTTTCCGGCTAATATATTGTCGCTATATTTATACAGTAAACTTGATGGGATATTGCATGCGATATACACGCCTGATGGCGCATGACAGTGGCAACAATGATGACAATCCAACGGGTTTTGGTCAATATTTTCTGCATCACCAGCTAGTTCAATATTAGCGGCAGTTAATGTACCTTCTTGATGCAACTTATGTGACTCATCTATCGTTCGATGAGTTAGGATTTGATTAGTATCGCGTTCTTGATGGGCATTATGAAAGTCAAACGCAGCAGCGATTGTTTGGCTAGCAAACAAAACAGCAAACATGATAACTAACACGCGATTAAACACTGATATAACCTCTTGAGAACAAGTTTGCAGTGTAAGTTAATTACTAATGGGCTTCAACTATGAAAAAACTCGTAATTAATATTATCTAGCTAAATAAATATGCTAGACAACAACAACTTAAGTCCACAAAAAAAACAAAGTCGAAATATTGATATTTTACAGTTGTTTATCTGTCTCTTATACACATCTCCGAGCCCACGAGACGGACTCCTATCTCGT
>OJDZ01000369.1_pt1 | contig 27913 bp, 22 predicted proteins | sample 1592981 | NCBI WGS metagenome assembly OJDZ01 (sample SAMN05416851, study PRJEB24817) | seawater metagenome | isolation source: Sea water | place: Canada:Atlantic | collected 2013-07
CTACAAAACCTGAACCTACAAAACCTGAACCTACAAAACCTGAACCTACAAAACCTGAACCTACAAAACCATTGAGACTTAATAATCACCTAACAACTCATGCTTTAACCATGGCAAATCACTGGTAGTTGAATACATCCAACCAAAACGTCTCGGAGGTTTTATTACCCAATGACTTTTTTCACGTTTATTTTTTTGTGAATTCTTCAATCGAGTATAATTTTCTACACATTGTTCTAAAAAGGTACTAAACAAAGTTTTAACCAAAAAATCATCTCGGTTATTTTTTCTCTTAATATACGAAGACTTACCTAATAAGGCAGCAACATCACAATTATGCTGTGGATCTGTCCATTGGTTTAATTCTTCTTGCTTAGGGTTGGTAATTGATACTATATACTTAGGAATAACAATGTTTTTTACTCTTTTATCACCATAATAAATGCCATGGTTGATAATAAAATCACCAAATGCGTCAATTAAAGAAGCAGAGCGTTTGTCACCTGTTAACTGATAAAAGCGCCACAAGGCATCACCTAATAAGGCCATCATCCAAGGCGAGCATGTAGGAGAGTCATCGCCCCATCCCTCATGAGATTTAAAGCCATGTTGAGGACAACCTCTTAAAGACCAACCATTACCGGGACTAAATGTCATTTTCACAGTTGCATCAATAATATCATTTATGCGTTCTAATGCTGAATCGTCATTGGTAAGCTCCCAATACGAAACAGCTACATTTAACGCGGCAGCTTGATTACGCTCAGTCCAGAATCCTCTTCTCAAGGTATAGGTTTCATCCCAGTCATACGAACGTTCGAACATTCTTTGTAGCGCCTGCTTTGCCTCAGAGTTGCCACGTAATAAATATTGATAAAGAACGCCTTTAGGCATTAACAGTTTAGGATCGAAGCGTTTTTTTAAAATAAAAACTCCCGTTTCATCAATATTTGATGTATAAAAATTTGCTACATCGTCAGCCTTTATTAACCACTCCACTTCCCCTGTCATTATATATAGTTGAAATAGAGCTTGGGGTCGATCATATAGCCATTGACTCGCCTTATGGCGCGGATAGCCTTTTTGAGAAAGTAAACTTTGATTAGTAATATAGTTCGCATATTTTTTTTGCGGAGCTGTGTACCAAGCTTTATCAGCCTCGGTGTTAGGGTGCAGTAATATACTTTGCGCTAACCAAGAATTAGAAGGAAAAACGAGATGATTCTCACCACCAATCGCATGACTTTGGTGTAAGTTCTGTAAGATATCTGACCTAAGCCAGTTAAGTGTTAATGGCTTAGAATAATATTGAAATGGTGCTATTTCTATTGATAATAAACGAATAAATTGGTTATTTTTCTTACCCGGCCAAATGTTAATGACTTTAAACGTTGCCTCAATAGTCTTATTATTTTCTCTTAAAAAAAATTGACTATCTAAAGAAATTTCTTGGTTTGGTATTGGTAAAAGCAAAAAAGTAGCACGTTCACCTGTTTTACTTTCAATTGAAGGAGCCTCAAATGTAATGCTGTTTTTTGCATTAGTACCATAAGATAAAATCAACAAAAAAATAGTGAGAAAACTTTGCAAAAACCTAAACATTTGACTCCCCTTTTTATTTTAGACACTGTACTAATCGGTTATGATTATTAATCAGATAAAGTCTTACTTAAAAATCAAAACTAGAATGTAAAGATAATGCTAATTCGCTAGAGTTTTATTCTGTGTACTTCCACTTACAGCACTTAAGGTTGCAAAAATTGGTCGATGATCTCCACTACCGGTATTAAGTACTTCAACTGCGTTAATAGTGAAGCCATCAGTATATAAAATATGGTCTATTCTAACCCCATGCCAATTCGTATGTTTGGTTGCATTAAAACCAAACGCTTTATTGTCTATAGCATTATTTAAATGCGCAAAATTACGCTGATAAATATTTTCATCCTGTGGCATATTAAAATCACCTGCGATAAGAGCATATTTTTTATTTTTCGACCACAAACTCACCAACTCAGCCTCGAACCGCCTGTTACTTTCTATTGTATTCGCCAGCGTAAAATCAAAAAAACGATAAATTAACCCCATTAAAACCGAGCGTGGGGTTTCAAAATGTACGTTTGCTAACGACATAATACCAAAAGACGTTTCTATTTCATAAAAAACGGCGAAAGTCCCCCAACCTTGAAATAGCTTTCGATTCAGGGTTTTAACTTGTTTAAATGGGTATTTACTAAAAATACATAAGCCTGAAAGGCACTCTTTGAACTTATAAACATTAAATATTTTAGTAAGCTCAAGCCTTCGCGCCTCTTGTAATAAAATAACATCAGGCTCTTTATCAAAACTGATATATTCAAGCTCACTTTTAGAACCGCCAGAGCCTATATTAGCACTGAGTATAGAGAACTTTTGAGAAACAGGAGGAGAAAATAAAGAACCTGTTAGCGGTAACTGAAAGTCTAAATAATTAAATGACAATAAAATTAATATTGGATAAGTTTTTAATTGCCACTGTTTTAAATATCGCCAAAAAGTAAATAAGCCTACAACTATTATCAATAACCACCATCGTGGACCAAATAATAATGCATACTTAGGAATCGTCAGAATTTCATTTGTTGGCCACCAAGGTAATAAAGTAACCAACGCACACATTAAACAACAAAATATAAAATATGTTTGGCTTAAAGGTTTAGATAAATTAAGTCCCCTAGCTTTCATAAAGCTCAGTATATTTATTTGCTGATGATCGAATAGAAAAATTTTCAGATATATAAGAAAGTGCGCGAGCACCTATTTCATCAATAAGCATCCTATTATTAATAAGGTTTAGAACCTGTTCCGCTAATTTTTTATCGTCGTTATATTCAAATAGCCAGCCTGTTTCCCCATGTTTCACTAAACGTGGGTTGCCACCTACATTTGTAGCTATAACGGGTATTTTATTAGCCATCGCTTCAATAATTACCATTGATAAACCTTCTGTTTCCGAACAGACGATTAAGGTATCTATATTTGAATATATTTTTTCTCTATCATTTACCATGCCATGGAATGTTACAGATAATTTTGGCAAAAATTCATTATGATAAGCTATTAAATTACTTAGACATTCTCCGTCACCAAAAAAATGTAATTCAACTTTACTCTGTAACTCAGCATCAAGCTGCTTCACAGCTTTTAATAAGCTTAACTGATTTTTTAAAGGTATCATTCTACCGACTGAACCTAGTCTTAACTTGTTATTGCTTTGAACTAAGGTTTTGATCGGCTCGATGATCACACCATTATCGATAACAGAGTGAGGAACTAAAGGTAAATGATGGTGCTTTTTAAAGTTTTCCATGCCTTCTTGCGACACAAAAGTAATGGCATTGATAAAAGGCTGAGTTTTAATATGTAATTTTTTCCAATGTTCAGCTTTAAGCGGGGCCGCACCATGGCGAGTATAAATTAGTTTACCTTTTAAAAATGAAATAACAGGTTGAATAAACTTTAAAGCATGAGGGCTATGCACATGAATAACATCTACTTTTCTGAGACGCAAAAATACTTGTATCAATTTAACAACAGTTGAATTTGGGCTACTAAAAAAAGGTATGTTTTTCGCAATACATTCTGCTTCAAGTTGCTCACCTGGCTGTCCTAATGAAATAATTATCGATTGTTGTTTATTCTGTTTTTGCGTACGGCACAAATCAATCACAAAACGTTCAGCACCACCTACATTCAAACTTCCCACTATATGGGCTACTTTTATTTCTGACTTTTTGTTTAGCATAGTTATTATCTTGAATTAATTTAGATATATTTGTAAAACTAGGTAGAATGATAATTGAGTTTCAGCACTATTGATATGTTGAATATTATATTTACAATTTATGCCAAGGATGTATAAATAAATGTCTACGCCTATAAGAGTTTTGGAAGTTGTTCAAAGTCTAGAAAAAGGAGGCAGAACAACAAGGTTTTCAGATACCGTATCGGGATTAATTGCACAAGAAATCTATACTGTACCTTTATGTTTTTCTGAGCCAGAATCTTGGGTTAACATCGAAAATTTAAAAGTTCTAATTAAAAAGAATGGCTTAAATTGGCAGCTAATTAGAAAAATAAGAAAGATTATAAAAGAGCATAAAATTAACCTGATTCACGCACATTGTGAATTTAGTCAGCTCTACGCCAGCATCGCCGGATTTTCATGCGGTATAAAAACAGTCGCCACCTTTCATCGTTCCGACTTATCAAAATACCAGCCTAGTTCCGTAAATAAATTAATTAAATTTTTTGCATCTGAATATGTTGCAGTTTCTTTTGACCGACTTTCATTACTAACCATTAATTTACATTTACCTTCAAAAAAATGTCATGTAGTACACGGCGGAGCACATATTGGCCAAAAACCTACTGATGCGTCTATTATTACAGCTCGTCATCAGGTTAATATTGGTAGTAACGAAATAGCACTGCTAAGCATTGGTCACTTAGGTGCTATTAAAGGCCACCAAGATACACTCGTTGCTTTAGGAAGCCTGATAAATAACCACACAAATGTACACCTGTATATTGCTGGTGAGGGTTCACATGAAGAAAGAAGAGTACTAACTGATTTAACTTATAAACTTAATATTGATAAAAACGTAACCTTTCTTGGCCAAATAAATAATGTACCAACATGGCTAGAGGCTTGTGATATTTTTATACAACCTTCAATAGAAGAAGCTTTTGGTTTAGTTTTTGCTGAGGCTGGCGCTAAATCAAAACCAGTCATTGCCACGGCAGTAGGCGGTATTAAAGAAATTGTTGTTTCAGAAGAAACAGGCATTTTAGTCCCCCCTGCCTCGCCGAAAAAATTAGAAAATGCGTTACAAATATTGTTAAACTCAACAAAAACACGAAAAAAATATGGTGATAACGGCTATAAGCGCATAGTAGAAAATTTTTCTCTTAATAATATGGTTAATAAATACATTAAAATTTTCAAGCGTGTTATTTAATCAAATAAGATATGGAATATAGATAATGTTAGATATAAAAGTAACGGTCGTTATCACGCCTAGAGATAGATATTCGGGTGTGATCGAATGTATAGAAAATTTATATAAAATAACTACAGAACCTTTTTATTTAAAAGTACTAGACCTTGCCTATCCGAAAAAAATAAAACAGCAGTTAGTTGCCTTACTTACTGATAAAGCCAACGCTGAACTAATTGCCATGGGGCGCATTATTCCCATGGAAGCCATGCGACGTGTGCGAGATACAATAGTTACGCCATATACTATGTTTTTAGACAACGACTCCAATGTTACGCAAGGTTGGCTAGCGCCATTGTTAGCGGTTGCTGAAGCTGAAAATGCTGCGATAGTTAACCCACTGACCTTGGAAAAAGAAGGCGTAGATAAAGGTGCAGAGCTACGAAGCCATCTTTATACCAACGAAATTCGCATAGTAAGTGTCGAAGGCACAGATTATTTAATAGAAGACAAGCATTACCGTCGTGCTCTACCTGAAGATATTCCACAGGAAGTGCGCCCATCGGAAATGTTTGAACTACATGGTGTGCTGTTTGAAAGCCAATTTTTAAAAGCTATAGAAATACCCCAAATGGTCATTCGCGAGCATATCGACATTGCTATGCAAGCTAAAAAAATGAACCGTAAAATTCTTACTCAGCCAAAATCTGTCGTGATTTTTGACAACCTAGGTACCCGCATGGAACTTAGTGATGTCAGCTGGTTTTTTTACCGCTGGGGTCAAGAATTAACTTACGCATCATCACGGTTATTTGAACAGCGCTGGGGTTACAACTTTTACGCTGAACAAGCCATGTACCATTGGGTATTTCGCCGTCGTATTTTCTTGTTTTGTCGCTGGTTACACTTGCCTATTGGTGTTGCCAATAACATTACCCGTATTGCTGCGAAAATAAAGACCACTTTTAAGCCCGTTTGGGATCCGTTAAAAGATCCTATTGCTTCATCTGAAAACTTATATGCCAGTAAGGATTTATAAGTGATATCTTCGATAAGTGTTGTTATACCTTTTTATCACGCTGAAGAGTTTTTTGAAGAAACGTTAAATTCAGTATTAAATCAAACCATTCCAGTAGACGAAATTATTGTTGTGAATGACGGATGCGGCAAATCAACAGAAAGTTACCTAGCTAACTTTCCCGATGTAACCGTGATTAATTTATTGCAAAATCAAGGTCCATCAATCGCGCGTAACAATGGCATTAAAGCAGCAAAATATGAATGGATTGCCTTCCTTGATGCTGACGATATTTGGGCTCCAAACAAAATTGAATTGCAAATTAAATTTTTAACACAAAACCCTCAATTTTCAGCCTGCCATACTGGCGTTGAAACATTTAATAGTGCAGGAAAAATCAATCAATTTACAGATAAACCTTTCGACTTAGCAATAGAAGACCTACTCGTATCTAGCCACGTAACGCCTCCGTCGTTGTTAATAAAAAAATCTACATTAGCCAATGTTGATTTCTTTGATGACACAATGACATGTTCTGAAGATCATGACTTAAGCATGAGGATTTTATTAGCCGAGCATAGAATTGGTTTTCTAAACAAGGTATTAACCCGAGTAAGGCGGATGAATCACGGTAATATCTCATCGAATGGCCGTAGGACTTTTTTTGGTCATCGTCAGTTAATGAAAAAGCATTGTGCTATATTTAACGCTCATCCAGAATTAAAACATCAGTTCATGTACAAAACTTGTATGACAGCTGGTAGCAAATCAAAAGGCATTGAGCAAAAACTTTATTATTTTGCAGGCCATATTATTAGCTTTTTTTTTAATGTTAAAGACTAGTTTAACTAGCTGTTATAAGACTTAGCCCTAGATTATTGTAATTTTACTTATTGCATTAGAAGTTAAAACGATTTACCTCAAAGTGGTTGTTTTACAACACTCTAATGATGTGCCTCGACTGGATAAACGGTAGTATTATGAAAAGGGTATTATGTTTTATGGGTATTTTTTATGTCGCGCACTTAAGGTGATAGTCTGTCAGTAAAAACACTCCTTATTCCCAACATAGCAAAAAATATCGCCTCCTTTTTGTTGTTGACAGTATAAGGAATAATGCTTAATTCACGATAAAATAATATTCGATAGAAATTCAGTAAAGCTATTGTTCTTTTACTTCTTCGATCTATTGATACAAATTTAATATCACTTTTCTTCAGATATTTTATAAAGTCTATAAAATTAGCGTTTTCTATTTGCCAAATCACGTACAATAGATTTGAGAAATATTTTTGTGCATATAATACTTCATCCTTATTAAAAACTTGCACAATAACTTGGCGTTGGTCAATGTTATACTTCTGTAACAACCTATTTAATTCGTCATAAATAGCAAGTCTGTTAGCCGCCTTTACATCAAAAATCATTTTTATATTCTTATGTTTTTTAATAAGCTTAATAGCATCTTCAAGTAGAAGCATAGTAAAGCTTGCGCTTTCCATTTCGGTAATGAGTGTTTTTAATTTATCGTCTTTAAGCTTCCTTGAAATGATTTTTTCTACGTCTTTAATCGTATGTAAACAAACATATTCTCCGTCATAAATGGATATATCAAATTCGAATATTTTAAATCCTTTATTATAATTTTCGGCAAATGCATCGAAAGAATTCGTATAAATGTGATCACCTATAACGCCACCAGCATGAGCAATATTTGTAGCTAATTTTTTTCGACCGAAAAAAGGCCAAGAAAATAAAAGTAAAATTATGACTAAACCTAAACTGGCAAACTGAAAGCATCGCTTAATGTTTATCATGGTATTCCAGATAGTTGAACATTTCCTACCACCAATTGCTTTAATAGTAGGAGATAAAAGTATCGTTGTTATTGACTGCTAATAACTTCTATTATTTCTGTGGTCGATACCGAAGGTGTTCTCTCTAAGTAAACCACTTCACATAAATCGCTCAAATAATCAAACTTACCTTGCCAATCATCGCCCATCACTAAAACATCAGCATTGTATTGCTTAATATACTCGGCTTTCTTTTCTAGAGAATGTTCGGGAAAACATAAGTTAACGTATCGCAGGCTGTTAATTATTTTCATTCGATCGTTTTCACGGTAAATAGGACATCGACCTTTTTTATCAAAATTCAAGCTATCAGTAGAAACGCCGACAATTAATGTATCGCCTAACGCTGCAGCCCTTTGTAATATGTTGACATGACCTACATGAAAAACATCAAACGTACCAAAAGTTAATATTGTTCTCATACTACCCAACCCTCATAAACATCCATTGGTACTTATTCTACATTAAGCCATAAAGTTATTAAGTTAAATTTAACAAAAAGTTCACATTAACAATGTATCCCCTGTCATTTAAATGTAAACTAGTTTGCAAAAGAAAATGTGAATTCAGTTTACCAAATGTTATTAAATAAAATATTACCTAAAGGGAAAAAAGCATTATTGAATAAGCTTTTTGCTCCTATATACCATTGGTTTAAAGGTTATCGCTACACGGTAGTGTTAGATGCGTGTACTGAGTTTCATTTTGAACATATTAAACCGGTCATCCAACAACTTGCTCTGCATTCAGATATTGAAGTTATCGTTATCACCCCTAGTGGCGTCTCGCCGGCCAAAAATATAACTTTTTATAAAACGATCTACGATTTCCCTTTTTTTAAAACCCCAGATATTTTTATTTCCACCGAGTTTGAAAGAAAGCTACCTTGGTTTAATTGCCCTAGCATCTATTTTGGTCATGGCATGGGGCCAAAACTGAATTACCAAGGTAGTCATAAACTAGAAGAATGTGATTTTGTTTTTTCTCCTTGTGCACCCATTTACGACACACAGTTAGCCTATTTGCCAAAAGACAGAGTTATTCCTTTAGGAATGCCAATTCTTGATGAGAGAACTCATCAGCGAGAAGAAATTTTTAAGCATTTTGACTTAGATCAAAAAAAGCCAATGATTGTATATGCGCCTAGCTGGTGTATTGATATCACTAAAATTTCTGATATTAATGAAATTAGTAATTTCTTAGCCAATCAAAACAGCTTTAATGTCATCATCAGCCCTCATCCAAATCTTTTTAATCCTAAACGTTGTAATGGTAATGTATATTTTGCTGATAACCAAAACACCGATTTTGCGATCAATAGACCTGGAGGTAGATTTACCAGTTTAGATATAGTTAAAACGGCCGATATTGTCATTAGTGATATTAGCTCCATATTATTTGAAGCAATGGCATTAGAAAAAGTGATACTTTTCGATGGTAACAAAGACATTTACGAATACTGTGAGGCGTTAAGTATTTATGAACAATTAATTAATATTTGCTACATACCTAACTGGAAAAACACTGCCGATAAATCGTTAATTGATTTACTTTCAACAGATCCGCTAAAATCTGCAAGAGCGGCATTTATTGAACAATACTTGTTTAACAATGGTAAGGCTAGTAATGCATTTGTAGCCGCAACATTAAAGATTCTCCAAAAGCCATAACCCATGAGAGATAAAGTCATAGTTCCACATGATGTGGCTCATAAAATATCTGCATCTTTCTATACTATCAATATGTACTATAAGACGTCGATAAAGCTGCTTTTTAGTAAACTTACTCTCATATTTTTACGATTATGAGTAAATAAATGTTATAAAGACTTCATTATTTTAAGCCATTATGTAAATAATACTTCCTATTATTTACATAATGGCTAAAAGGCTAAAAACGACCAAATGAAAAAGCTTCTTTTGAAGAGCTCTATTTTTAGACTTCTTGAGCGCACTATAGTAGTTATTACATCTTTACTACTTACTCCGTATCTTATTAGCCAGCTTGGCACGAGCAACTATGGTTTATGGATACTGATCCTTTCTATTTTAGGTTGGTTTAATGTCGTTGATTTGGGTTTTCCTCAAGCAGTACAGCGCCAAATAATTCAAGCGTTAGAGTTAAAGGATACCGAAAGAGTCAATGTCATTTTTTCGACCGCTATTATGCTATTTTCCGCTTTGGGACTTGTTTCAGTGATAATTCTTGTGGGCTTAACACAAGTACCCGCTATATTTGGTGTTACTGGCGCAGATCAGTTAACACTTACTCACATCCTGCTGGTACTGTCTGTTAAAATTCTTTGGGGCTTCTTAATGAACCCTTTCCATGGTTTCTTTTCAGGATTATTGCGATTTGATATAGACGCCAATTTATCTTCACTGAATGCCATTGTTAAAGCGTTATTAGTTTTTTGGTTGATTTCTGATTTAAATATCTGGGGAGCAGTCGTTGCTACTCTTACCGCTGATGTTATAACGAATTTACTCAAAGTTTTTTATGCCAAGCGTTTATTTCCGAGCCTTTCATTTAAAGTAAGATTTGTCAAAGTCGAAGAAATAAAGTCTCTTTTTTCATACTCTAAGCACTTAGTCTTAAATGGTCTTATCAATACTATTGGTACTCGGTCTGCTCCGTTAATTATAACAAAGTTGTTTGATTTACCTTCACTCGCCATACAGCAAATATCAGCGAATTTGGTCATGCATGGTCAAGCATTTATCAGTACCATTACAGGCGTTTTCTTGCCTATTTATAATAAGATGGCCGCTAAAAAACAGAACATGGAGAACATTTTTGTTCAAACCACCACCATTAATATATTTGTTTCTACGATACTTAATATATCGCTATTAATGTTCGGCAAGGTGTTTATTGTGTTGTGGGTAGGCGATGAATTTGAATACTCGTACAGTATTTTATGCTTCGCGGTTTTTTCTACCATTTGCAGTGGCTTTAATACCAGTGCCAATAGTATTTTGCTTGCACAGGCTAATCATAAATTGTTATCAGCTATCAGTTTTTGTATTGTTGCCTTTAACATCCCTATGTCAATATACTTGGGGTTACAGTACGGCCTTATTGGTATTGCCATGAGTGGCGCACTCACTAATCTTATTTTTAATATTTATGTGAAAATGGCACTGTTTCGCCATTACAATAATTATAAAACCAAAGCCATTTATATTCGATTATTCACTTCAATTTTTCTTGTGTATTCGTTAGGGTTACTTGGCTCCTATGCTTTAGATGAACTAATTATTGATACTTGGATAGGGCTTATCGTTTCAGGCGCTATTACTTTCCCATTTATTATTCTTGTATGCTGGTTGCTGCTATTAGACGAACCGCTTAAAGTGATGATTTTTAATTTATTGGCTGACAAACTTAAGCTTAAAAAGCCATTAAAGAGTAATTAAACATCTCCGAATATTAATTAAATTTTAGCCATAAAAAATTGTAGTGATTATGCGTATTGAACCAGAAGACATACAGGAAGTTATCGTCAGCTCTTACGACCAGTTAGCAAGTGTTTTTTCAGCTTTTAACAACGTAGGTGAAAGCGGTACAATTTTTGAATCACCCGCTTGGCTAAACACTTGGTATAAACACTATTGGCAAGCTCATTGGCAATTGCACTGTGTTGTGTATTTTCAAGGCGACGCTATTGTGGGTTATGCGCCTTTTTATATACAAAAAGCACAGGGGTTCCCTTATGTATCATCTTTGTATTTTATCGGCCAAGGTGAACCCGAAAGCACTGAAGTTTCCTCTGAATATTTAGACATTCAAATAAAAGCAGGTTACGAAACTGCGCTGTACACACGAATTGCTCAACATTTAAATACGCTGTCGGTTGATGTATTAATAATTAAAGCCATTTTATCTGATTCACACATCGCCAAGATTTTACCCTCATTAAATGGCGATATTAATTCACGTGATTATTATCGCTATATTGTTGAATGCAAAAAATGGTCGTTGCAGAACGTGTCTAAAAATACCCGTTCAAGAATAAAGCGCACTGAAAACCAATTAAAACAATTCAATGCAGATATTCGCTGGTTAGCAAAAGAAGATATTCTGGCAATATGGCCGATGCTCGCCGCGTTTCATCAAACAAGATGGAATAAAAAAGGTAACCTTGGTGCCTTTAATTCATCTGCGTTTAATGCATTTCATTTATCATTAATCAACGATCATTTAAATAACGTTGAAATAAGTGCTATTTTTATTGATAACCAACCTATTGCACTAAACTATTATTTGGTTGATGAGAGTACTTATTACTTTTATCAAAGTGGTTGGGACCAGAAAAAACATGAGAAGCTTTCTCCTGGTCTCTACTTACATTATTGGTCAATCGAGCATTGTAGCGCTGTAAATTATGACTTTATGATGGGGGGTATTAACGATAGTTATAAGGCTAAGTTCTCTTGTGATAAACTACTCATGTTGTCAGTAAACCTTATTAAGAATAAACAAAAAATAGTAATTCAAAAGCTCATAAATTTAATAAAAAGCAAATTATTTAATGTAAATAGTTAAGCGGCTTTAATTGTCAATAAAATTGAAATAGATAACGGACTGTACCTAATGAAACTTTTTGGCTTTTTAGAAGCAACAACAAAATTTAGTACATTTATTTTATGTCTATGTTTGTTAGGTTGTGGTGGCGAAGATAGCAGCCTTAATGAGCAAGCCCAAAACGTTGAGATCCCCGAGAACATAGATCCTACTGCAAATGCAGGTGATGACAAGAGTGTGCAAAGCGACACTGTAGTGTTATTAACGGGTTCTGCATCAGATCCAGATGGCATGATTACTGAGTATCTTTGGCAGCAAATTAGTGGTCAAACAGTAACAATTATTGATATTTCCCAATCTGATGTGCAATTTACATCACCAAAGGTTACTCAACCCACAATGTTAGAATTTCAATTAACTGTGATTGATAATTTAGGTGCGAAAGCTACCGATACGATTATTATTACGATTGACCCTTCCACTGTAAATAATCAACAACTTAGAACAACCGTTACACTGCAACCAGATACAAAAATAGAACCTCACACTAACGAACTTATTACTTTTGCTTTACCGATTGCAGAAGGTGTTGTTAACGATATTGCTGACATTCAAGTTATAGCTCAAGGTATGGAACAACCTATTTTTGCTAAAGCAGGACTACGCTGGCATTGGTCTGACAATTCAATTCGCTCAGTCACCATACAATTACAAAATGTTGATATGAGCACCGGCAATATAACGTTAACGATCACCAATAATGGACGCGATACGCAGAAAGACCTGCTCGAACAGCCTCAAAATAATGGTTGGGCTTTAGCGGCGTCAAACAAAGCGAATATGCCCTACCCAAGAATTTTTGCTCTTCATGACAAAGAGTACCTAACAACATCAGGGTTAATTCCTCAATATGCGAGTTCTCAAGGCGTTAATGACGCTTTTGAGCAATATCAGGTTGAACAGTTTAAACAATGGTCTGGTGGTTTAAACTTTAGTATTTCTAGTGGTGCAAACTGGTTATTCGACCGTTCTAGCGCGTACTTTAAAGCTTATATGACAACCGGCCGCGTAGAGTTTTTAAAAGAAGCGTTTTTGAGTAAGCAGTTTTATTTTTCACATGTAAGAGATGATGATTCATCGCCAAGCCAATCAGGTGGACGCGGTTGTTGGACGTGGGGAAGTGTGGCCTGTGCCGATGGTAAATATATTGCGCCACAACAGGCTAAACTCGCATGGGCACTAACGGGCGATGACAGCCAATGGGATAACTCTCTCATCATTGATATGGCATTACAAAGTGATTTAGGTTGGAATCAATACGCCTCACGTGATTCCTTTGACAGTGAAAATGAAGGCTTTACCGAGCGTGGCGCCGGCATGGCTGGTTTAGCCGAAATTGCAGCTTACGAAATGACTGCCGACGCAACCATTTTCAACCATATTAATCAAAGAATTAGTTCGCTTGCTAACATGCAACAAAATGAACATCAATGGGATAAAACCAATGGTTGGCTGCCTAAAACAGGTGGTTTTGAACATAATTTAGATGTACATGAGGGGAATAATAGTGCGACTAGTGCCCCCATTAACGATTCAAGCTCACGCGGTTTTTCCACCTGGATGAGTGAAAATATAGCTGATTTTCTTTGGCAAAGTTATTGGATCACTAGTAATCAAGAAATTCCTGAAATGCTTAGAAAACTAGGCAATGCCGTTGATTTATACGGATTTACCTCTACCTATAACGCCACTACTGGAGAACACGACACTCTGGCGCCTTTTGCCGCGATTGGAGATATAAGAGCGAAAAGTTGTAATAAAACTAAAGAAGATACTGATTTATTATATTTCGCCAGTGCATGGGCAAATGACAGCGTAAAAACGAGTGGCGACTTTTGGCCTTATTATTCTGATACTCATAATATAGAAACGGTATTACTACTGGCTAATGCCTATTACTTTGAAGAAAATACAGCCAATAAAACTCGTTTAAGTGCACGTATTGAGAAATTAATTTCGGGTTGGGCTCACGTGGGTTGCGCTAATGTTTTCTCTAATGTACATCGACTATTTAATTGGCAACATAGATCAAATGCTATTAGAACCTGGCAATGGATCAATGAAGAACAACCGACAGTTAAACCACCTACAACAACAGATCCTAAAGACTCAGATGCTATGGTGTCTTTTGGGGAGGTTAGTCGACAAGTTATAGACTATGCGCCCATGTCGCACCAACCTTTTTGGATAGGTATGCCGGACGTAAATAATGATGGTTGTCCCGACTTATTTGCTGGTACTCACAATGACAATGCAGGTACAAGCCAAATGTGGCTACATAAAGTTGTTGAAGGTGAATGTAGTGATCAATTTACGCATTATAGTAATAACAATGGTAAATACTCTCAATCAGATAGTGGTCGAATCACCTCGCGTTATATCTTTTCAAATGTCACAGAAAAATCATCTGGATTGCCCGATATATTTGGCTCTGATGCTGATGGTGGTGATTCGGTTATATACCCTTTATTCGATGATATAGATGCTGGTATTGCGCCTATTTATAAGAGTGAAATAATCGGCTGCAGAGGAGGAAAAGCAAGGTGTTCTGCACTTGATTTGAACGGTGATGGTAATATTGAGTTTATTGTATCTTCAGATATAACGGATCCAAGAAGACGTGTCTACGACCCCTTAACGAACACAACTATAATCCCTGAATTAACTAATAATATGCACGGGTATGAGTCATCTTCATATTTAACTGTTGATATTGATGGCGACTCTTGGCCTGATGTTGTTGCCGGCCGAAGTAATGGTTATTGGCGTTATAATCCTGTTAAAGGCGATTTTGATGAATTTACTTTTGCCTTTACTCATCCCGTTTCGCGCCCTGTCACACCAAATATGCAGGTGCCTTTAGACTATGACAATGATGGCGATTTTGACATTCTTTTTGGTTATGGGAAGTGGTCAGGTGGAGATAAAATAAATGAATTCTATCTTTCTCTACATCGTAATAATGGTGATGGCACCTTTACTGATGTGACACAAATAGCTGGTGGTGGTTCTTGGACTGATGGCAGCCTAAAAAACCAAAATAATTGGACGACTTATGGCGGTATTTACCCAGGTGATTTCAATAATGATGGTTATACCGACTTTATGACCATGACCCAAAGTTATAGTAATTCTCCTAGGGTATTTCAAAATAATGGTAACGGCACTTTTACAATACTTAAGAATTTAATTGTTAATGGCGGTGCCGGTGTCGATGTTTTCAGACCTTGGGGAAATATAGGCGATTGGAACAATGATGGTTTTATTGATGTTGCAATTCTGAGTAAAGGCTCTGACCATATTGAAGGCTTAAAGCTTTATCAAAACAATGCCAATAATAATCATTGGTTAAAAATAAGAGCGCGCGGTTTGAATAACAATACTGACGGTTATCATACGAAATTTATATTTAGAGACTCAACAACTAGCAAAATTATAGCAACACGTTATTTAGGTAACTTTAACCAAGCCGATGCGAGATTTATTGCTTATGCTGGACTAGGCACCGTAAGTTCCATTGATTTAACGGTAGAATTTCCCCACAACGGGCCTCAATATCATTATTCGAATATTGATGTAGATAATGAATTGGTTGTCTTTAGAGATGGCTGTCTTATGCAAAACTGGCAACCAGGAATAGGTTGGCCTACAACAAGTGTTGGGCAAGCGTGTACAAACCCCAATTGAATATAAAGCGATTGCCGATTACAATCATTTTTAAAGCAAAGCTCACTATTACACGTTAACCTAGGATATACATATAGTTATGGCTCGATACTTCCCCACCAAAGAGAAAAATGCGGGCTTAGCTTTTTTCTTCTTGTTTTTGTATACCATTTCAGTATTAATTAGGCCGCATGAGTTTTCTTATGAAACCTCCAATTATATCTTTATCAAAGTATTTGCTATTTTAGCATTTGCGTTCACCTTAATCGCCCTTCGACCGATAAAGTTTCTGCCTCAGCATTATATGCTGTTAGGTTTTACTCCTTTGATTATGATCTCTGCATTTTTAAATGGCTGGGGTGGTGGTGGTATTATCGAGGCGCAAAAATTTTTCGTTGCTTCGATTATCCCTTTTTTTCTCTACAGTAGTTTAATTACCTCTATTTCTAGGCAAAAAATATTAATGTACGTTTCAATAATTGCGGCATTAATTATGGTTTATAACGGTTATATGCAACATGCCTCTTTTGACGGTCAAATGGGGTATGGTCTAGGTGGTTCGGTTTCTGTTGGTAGAGAAGAAATGCGTATCACCTATTTAGGCTTCTTTGGTGATCCTAATGACTTAGGTATGTTTTTAGTGATGAACCTTGCTTTTTTAGCCTACTTTTTTAGTGAGAAAGGAAAACTGAATAAAATTCTCATGCCCGTTATTTTCATTACATTCTGTTATGGCATATTAATAACAGGTTCAAGAGGGACAATTCTTGGGCTGTTAGGCGTGATTGCCATTTATTATTTTTTCAAAAAAGCGGGAGCAAAACTTATTTTATTAGGTATTGTTTTGGCGCCTATTGCGGCAACATTAATTTCAAAATTTGGCGGAATGTCTGGCGCCGAAGATGCATCGGCTAATGGTCGACTAGAAGCTTGGTACGCTGGTATACAAATGCTAATAGGCAATCCTGTATTTGGTGTTGGTAAAGGTAACTTTATGGACCACCATGGGCTAGTTGCTCATAATTCATATATTCATGTTGCCGGTGAAATGGGTGTACCTGGGTACTCATTGTGGGGAGGAATGATTGTACTATCAATGTTCGCTGCTTACCGAATTAAAAAAGAATTCAATGATTGGGATAGTACTGAAATTAATCAAGAAACTAAAGAGGAATATACTGCCGAAGTAAAAATGAATCAGGCAATCTTTTATTCAATGATAGGGTTTATGATCACGGCGTTTTTTTTAAGTCGCCAGTTCACATTATTACTTTTTGTTTTTTTAGGTATGTTAACCGCAAGCCATATACGACTAATAAAAATAAGACCCGAATTAAAAGAGATATTATTCAATGGCAAATTCGTATTCAAATGTATGGGCTATTCCTGGATTATAATTATCGCCGTTTATATGGCATTGAAAGTCGGTCTATAATGGTAGGTGATTTTATTATATTACCAAGCTTATTACTTACTATTTAACCCTTTAATATAATAGGTATGAGTCTTTTGTACTGTATGATGGCATGTATTTTCATTAGAAAACTTACGATACTTACTTTGACATACACAAGGTTTATTAAAGGAGTCATTTTACTTTGTCAGCAAACACAATGAGATTTTATTACATGGATGCTATGCGTAGCGTTCTAATGATGTTGGGTATTTTCATTCATTCATCACAAGTGTATAGCCCCAACCAAAATTGGTTAGTTTTTAGTGATACCACTCACCCTTTATTTAGTTATATTATTACATTTATACACTCATTTAGAATGCCAGCCTTCTTTATTATTTCAGGCTTTTTCTGCTTAATGATGTTACAAAGACAGCCTGTTAAAAAGTTTATCAGTAGTAAATTACAACGTATTCTCGTGCCTTTATTAATCACGATATTAACACTTAATTTATTACAAAGTTTTATACTGAGTAAAGTAAATCAACAAGTTTTTTCTTTTTATGATTTTTTGATATCTGGTGATTGGTTATCTCACCTATGGTTTTTAATTAATTTACTTATATATTTTTTAGTATCAGCACTTATTGCATATTTTTGTGGCCGTTCAATTAAAAGAATAGCACACTCCATTACAATACTAGAAAAGCCACCAATTGAACTATTAATACTATTACTGCCTATATGCTCTATTGCCATTGTTGGTCTCAATAGTATGGGGTTCCCTTTATATTCAATATTTCTCAATGCTATTGATACATATCAAATAATTTCATATGCACCATACTTTATTTTTGGAATTTTACTTTTTAACTCTCCTATATTATTAAAAAAATTTAGCACAGTGCATTTCGCATCGTTACTTATTTTATTAACAATTGCCTATATATTTCAATTTGTTATTAATTTAGAAAATAAAACGCTAAATGATTTAATGATGATTTATTCTCAGAGCCTAATCGCATGGCTGTCTTCGTCAATAATATTTAAAATATTCTATTTGTATGCAAATAAACCATCGAAAGTGTGGCTTTTTCTTTCAAATTCAGCCTATAGCGTTTATTTATTTCATAATATAATCGTAGTATTGTTAGCGATAGTACTAGTAAAATACAACATAGCACCATTTTTAGGTTTTTTTATACTAATAATATCTACTATATCTATTACGCTTTTTGTGCATAAGGAAGTGCTTTTGAATTTCAAAGTAATTCAATTCCTATTTAATGGAAAAACTTAAACAGCCTTTAATTTCAGGACAGAATTGTATGTACTCCGCTCTATTTAAAAATTTAATACTTCCTCTATATGAAAAAGTGACAGGGAAAAAGCTACTTACATACTTTAACCATTATCAATCTCACTTAAAGTTAACTAAATTAGAATTAAAAGCACACCAATGGCGCGAATTAAAAAAACTACTTGAACATGCTTTTGAAAATACTACTTTTTACCCTGAACTATGGGCTAAAGCTGGTATTCATTCGGTTGATGATATTAAAAGTATGGCTGATTTTGAAAAGCTGCCATTAGTTACCAAAGACGATATTTCAAAGCACTATCAAGGGCTAGTTGCTACAAACTATTCAAATAATATTACCAAGGCCACTGGTGGTTCAACCGGCCAACCCTTTAGATTTGAATTAAATACTGACAGTAACACCCGACGTGAAGCCATTATGTGGCGTGGATATGGTTGGTTAGGCGCAGGATTAGGTCAAAAAACCTTATATTTATGGGGCGCTGACATAGGGCAAACAACAAAGTTAAAAGCACTTAAGAATAGCTTATATCATGCTTTTTATAACAGAAAAATGCTCAATTCTTTTGCTATGAATTCAAACAATATGCATGACTATGTTGCTGATATTAACAATTATCGACCTACAGCATTGGTATCATACGTGAACCCTTTATATGAGTTAGCAAAGTATATTATTGATAAAAAAATATCGGTGTTTTCTCCAAAAACTATTTTAACTGGTGCAGAGCCATTACATGACTTTCAACGAACAGTTATAGAAGAAGCCTTTAAGTGTAGTGTTTATAACACCTTTGGTTGTCGTGAGTTCATGCTAATGTCAGCTGAATGTAAAGAACAAAAGAACCTCCATATTAATATTGACCATTTATTGGTAGAAACAGTTTCTGATAGTGGCAGTAAAGTTACTGATGAGAGTGGAGACTTAGTGGTTACCGATCTATATAACTATGGTATGCCATTAATTCGCTACCTTAATGGTGACAGGGCAACTCTAGTTGACTCCCCTTGTGGTTGCAATAACCCTTTGCCTATTATGAAAAGCATTGATGGGCGAAAGCTTGATATTATTAAAACACCGTCAGGGAAAAAAATTCCTGGCGAGCTATTTCCTCACCTGTTTAAAGAATTTAATAGCATTATTCGCTTTCAGGTAAAACAAAGTAAAATTGATGAATTAAATATCATGATGATCGTCAATCAAGCCTTGTCGATTAATGATCAACAAAAGATTAAAGATGAAATAAATAAATATGCTGAAGGCGAACTGACCTTACAATTAAATTTTGTTGATGACATTCCATTAACTCTAAGTGGCAAGCATAGAGTAACTATTTGTGAAATCTGATATTAAACCGCCTTTGGTCATCATTACCAACCTCTTCCCTCTACCTTGGGAACCTAATAGAGCAACCTTTAACAAGCAACAATTTGAGCTTTTAAAGGATGAATATGAATTAAGCATATTAATTCCTGTCGCTTTTTCTGGCTGGTTTAAACACAGAAAAGAAATAAAACAAAGCGCTCATGTTCGTTATGTGCCAAATTTTTATCTACCTAAAATTGGCAGACGTTTTTATAGTGTGAGTATGTTTTTATCGATATTACTGCATAGCGGCTTGTGGCTTAGAAAACGTAATCCAAGCATTATTTTAGCAAGTTGGGCTTTTCCTGAGGCTATTGCTGCTAGCTGGTTAAGTCGTTTATACAACGCTAAGTTCTTTTTTAAAGTCCATGGTAGTGATATTAATTTACACGGAAAAATCCCTGCCCGAGCAAAACAAATTCGGTCTGCCGCTAATAAGGCCCAAGGCATATTGTCGGTTTCACAAGCTCTTGCCAAAGAGCTTTGCGCAATAGGAGTGAGCAACGAAAAGGTTCATGTTATTTATAATGGGGTCGACCATGATAGATTTGGGCCAGACTACCCTAGCAACAAAGCGGAAGCTTACCTTTTGTATATTGGCAATCTCAAGCATGACAAGGGTGTGTTGGAGCTAATTGATGGTTTTTCCCAAATAACTAGCCAGTTTCCTAACTTGCATTTAGTTTTCGCCGGCTCTGGTGCGATGATGAGCACATTAACTACATTTGCCCAAACACATCACATCGAAAACAAAATCACCTTTCTTGGTAATGTCGCACACCATGAATTACCTGCCTGGTTGTCGAATGCCAAAGCTTTATGTTTACCAAGCTACAATGAAGGCGTACCGAATGTAGTGCTGGAGTCAATGGCTGCAGGCACTCCAATATTAGCGACTTGCGTCGGTGGCATACCTGAAGTGGTTGATGAATATATTTGTGGTAAATTAATCCCCCCAAAAGACGCCAAAGCAGTAGCAAGTGGCTTAAAGGAATTGCTTAATAACCATTGGTCGCGTAAGAAAATAAAACAACATGCTCTGCAGTTTACTTGGCAGAAAAACAAAAAACTTTTACTTGAGATGCTAAACAACAATAAACGCTAGCTTAGAAAAGTGATTTGTTCTGCTCACATTTTTGCTACACTGCATTAATACGCCTTTATATTTAAAATGACGATTGGGTTTTCATTTAATGATTCAGCAAGTTAAGCTTTTTATTCGCTCTTATTTACTACCTGACAGCCTGTTTTTATATGCTAAAACAGGCCATGAAAAAACGCTGTATTTAACTTTTGACGATGGCCCTGTTGTTGGGGTAACCGAGCCATTATTGGATTTATTAAAAAAATTCGATGTCAGCTCAACATTCTTTGTTATTGGTGCGAATGCAGAAAAAAATCCTTCGTTAATGTCACGTATTCATAATGAGGGCCATGCTATTGCTAACCACTCTTATAGTCATCCGAACTTTAATAAGATAACGACTCAAGCCCAGCAAGAAGAAGTAAAAAAAACCAATAACATTATTTATCAAACAACTCAGCAACCCTGCCATTTGTTTAGAGCTCCACAAGGTCGCTGGAATATCAAGTTGCTTTACGTTTTATGGAAAGAGAAAATCACTGCAATCCACTGGAGTAGAGACTCTTTAGATTTTAAAAAAGCCCCCCCAGAAACGCTCATTCAGCGATTTAAACAGCAAGCGGTTAATAGCGGTGATATTATCCTCTTTCATGATGATAACGCACTTTGTATCACGGTATTAAATGAGCTAATTCCATACTGGCAGTCACAAGGGTATACCATGAAAAAATTAGCAGGTAAAAACTAATATGAATATTCTTTTTCATCATAGAACTCGTGGCAGAGGCGCAGAAGGCGTACATATTAGAGGTGTTGTAAAAGGCTTAAGACAACTCAATAACAACGTTGATATTCTATCTTTTCCCGGCGCAGAACCAGAAGCAGAAGAAACGAACGAATCGGCAGAACAGGTCAAACAAACAGCAACTAAAAAAAGCAGTTTTTCTATTCTCTCTGATCTTACAAAGCATGTACCAGAGTTTGTTTTTGAAATTTTTGAACTGGCTTTCAATTTAATCGCTGTAATACGTTTACGCAAAGCCGTTAAAGAGAAAAACATTAATCTTATTTATGAACGTTATTCTTTATTTATGTTTGCTAGTGTTTGGTGGGCAAAAAGAAATAACTTACCGATAGTGTTAGAAATTAATGATTCTTGCCAAGTACAACGCGTGCGCTCACTTACGTTTAAAAAACTTGCTGCGAAAATTGAAGGCTGGATCTTTAGCAATGCCACCGGATTAGTCTTTATTTCTACTCGATTTAAAGATGTTGCCGAGCAGGCCTACGGTGATATTGCCAATTCAGTTGTTTCACCAAACGGTGCAGATTTAGATAAATTTATCATTGATCCCACCGCGGGTTCAAGCTTAAGAATTGAACTCGGCATTGACAATAAAATAGTGCTTGGCTATGTTGGAGCTTTCGTACATTGGCATGGAATTGATTGGTTTGTTGATTTAATTTGCGATCGTTTAAAAGAGACGCCTGAATTAGTATTACTGCTTGTTGGTGACGGTGTTGCATTTGAGGGTATTAAAAATAGAGTTATCGAAGCAGGTGTTGAATCACAAGTTATATTACCTGGTAAAGTACCACACCATCAGGTATCAACTTTTTTATCTGCTATGGATTTAGGCATTCTCCCCGATTCAAACGACTACGGTTCACCCATGAAATTATTTGAGTTCATGGCTATGGGCAAAGGCATGATAGCGCCAGATTTTAGCCCTATTGCTGAAGTAGTTCGAGATAATGAAACAAGCTGGCTATTTCCAGCTGGAAATCGACAAGCATGTGTCAATAAAGTGTTCGATATTGTAAAAGACCGAGCGGCTCATTTACAGGTCGGCAGTAATGCTAGAGCATACATTGAAAACGAACGTCAATGGAAACACAATGCAGAACAATTATTGTCGTTAATTAACAGAGCAAACGATTAATGCGTAATTTAAAAGCAGATTTAAAGCGTAAACAACAAATTTTTGCTGAAGATGGCGCGTCTGTAAGTATGTTAAGAATTTTAATGGCAGATGGTACAAGCGCCAATATTCTGTATAGATGCATGCGATGGAGTGCAACTCATAAGTTAGGTTTACTAGCGTATTTTTTTCAATGGGCTAATAAGTTTTTAAATGGTTGCGTTATCGGCAGTGGCGCAAATTTCGCGGCGGGTTTTGTTATTATGCACCCCATTGGTATTGTTATTAATTCCAAAGTCACTGGAGGTCAAAATATTACTTTAGAAAGTGGTGTTGTGATCGGCGATGAAAAAGGACGCTCTCCGGTACTTGAAAATAATATTTTTGTTGGTGCTGGTGCTAAAATTATTGGCGCACTCACAATTGCTGATGATGTTAAAGTAGGCGCAAATGCTGTGGTAACAAAAAGTGCAAACAAAGGTGAGACTATGTTGGGTATTCCCGCAAGAGCGTATATAAAAAAGAATGACGGAGCAGCATGTTAATGGCAACATTATTTTGGGCTAGCGTCGCTATTATTATTTATAGCTATTTTATTTATCCTCTAATTTTATTTACTTTTAGCGGCATTAATCAAGCATTTAGTGATACAAAATATTTATGGCGAAAGCGCCAACGCCGGATAGTAGATGCTAATGAACTACCACCAGTTTCAGTTATTATTGCCGCCTATAATGAAGAGTCATGTATTAAAGCTCGTATAGAAAATTTATTAACCTTAGATTATCCAAAAGAAAAGTTAACATTCCTTATTGGTTCAGATGGCAGTAGAGATAATACTGCAAAGATATTATTAGATTTTAATGTCGACAATTTACAAGTGCACATATTTGACGAAAACCGTGGAAAAATGAGTGTTTTAAATGATCTCGTTGAAAAAACCAATGATGAGTTTATTATTTTTTCAGACGCTAACACACACTTCCAACCCGATACTATTACGCAATTAACACGGCATTTTAATAATAAAGCTATAGGCGCTGTATGTGGCGAGCTTCACCTTGTTGATGGTGACACCGGCGATAACAAAGACAACGTGTATTGGCGTTATGAACAAGTACTTAAATTTCATGAATCAAGGTTAAATGCTCTTCAAGGGGCAAATGGCGCTATTTATGCTATTCGTAAATCTCTTTTTATTCCATTAGCTGCTAACACTATTGTTGACGATTTCCAAATTGCAATGAATGTTGCTAAACAAGGTTATAGATTAGTTTATGATCCAGAAGCAATAGCAATTGAAGAAATTGCACCTAATTTAGCTGAAGAAGAAGGTAGAAGAGTTCGTATTGGATTAGGTAATTATCAAGCTTTTTTCAAAATGCCTTGGGCCCTAAACCCATTATTAGGTTGGCGTTTTATTGCATATTTGAGTCATAAAGTATGTCGTTGGTTTGTACCGCACTTAATGTTGATAGCCTTGATAAGCAATGTTATGTTACTTAGTAGTCAGTTATATCAAGCTTTAATGTGTGCTCAGATAACTTTCTATCTACTAGCTTTTTATGGCATTAAGCGACAAGCAAGCGATAAGAAAACATCAACGTTAATCGCCCTTTTAGCATTTTTTGTAGCAATGAATCTGGCATTAATGCGCGGCTTTATTAAATATTTTAGTTCCAACGTGCAAGGAACTTGGCAAAGGACAACTCGGTAGTGATCATTTTATTTATTTTTTTAATAGCTCTGTATTTATTTTTCATTATTTTAAAAAAGAAAAATATGCAAGAGTGGTTGCCTGTATATATTAAACAACGTTTGAATAAACCTACACGAGACATAAAACAAACTAAACATGTTATTTTTTCGTTTGTAGATCATTACGAACCACAATGGGGTCGTCCAAATAGTATTGACATAGAACGTAGTCGAGTTGACCGATGGTGTGCCGATTACCCAGCTATGGCTAGCAAGCATACTGATGCTAATGGCATTCATCCTCAACACACTTTTTTCTATCCTGAGGAAGAGTATCGAGTTGAGCATTTAGATAAAATAGCTAAGCTCTGCCGAGACGGTTTTGGTGAAATTGAAGTGCACTTACATCATGATGATGATACATCGGAGAACTTAAGGGCTTCTATTACTAATTTTTGCCATGTTTTACATAATGACCATGGTGCTTTATCTCATCACCCTGAAACGGGACAATTAATGTATGGTTTTATTCACGGTAATTGGACGCTCGACAACTCAGGTCATGATGGTAAATTATGTGGGGTAAACGATGAACTTATCGTTTTAAGAGAAACAGGATGCTATGCAGACTTTACTTACCCATCTGCTCCTCATGGTACGCAGCCTAAAACTATTAATAGTATTTATTATGCTAAGGATGATCCAGTTAAACCAAAATCCCATAATACCGGTATTGACGTTCGCGTAGGTGGTAGTGCTTGGGGTGACATTATGATGGTAAATGGCCCATTAATGCTAAATTGGAAAAAATTGAAAAAAGGTATTTTTCCTCAAATTGAAAACTCAGACATTCGCAAAGGTATGGAACCGACCAAAGAACGTGTTGATTTATGGGTAGAAGCCAATGTACATGTGAAAGGTAAACCTGACTGGGTATTTATCAAGGTGCATACACATGGTACGCAAGAAAGAGATATGGATGTTCTATTAGGCAAACCAGTCGACGATATGTTTTCGTACTTGGAAGCTAAATATAACGATGGTGAACAACACCAATTGCATTACGTTAACAGTAGGGAAATGTACAACATGATTAAAGCAGCAGAAGCAAATGAGTCTGGCAGTCCCCACCAATATCGTAACTATATTTTACCTAAACCTAACTTTATTGCGAAATAGCTTATGCTTTTAAAGAAGATCATAGCGAGAATAACTCGTCATGTTGGTATGACTAAAACTTTATTTAACTATCGAAAAAACGGTATTTATTGTTTTAACTTTCACCGGATTGGCGATGCTGATAGTAGTAAATATGATCCGAATGTATTTTCTTGCAGTGCAGAAGATCTAAGTAAGCACTTACGCTTTATCAAAGAAAACTTCGAAATTATCAATCAAACTCGTTTCATTGATATAATTAATACTGGTCAAAAAGTTGATAAGAAATACGCTTATATTACTTTTGATGATGGTTATTTAGATAACTATTCATTAGCGTTTCCTATTTTAAAAGCAATGAAGATCCCTGCAACTTTTTTTGTTGCAACAGGGCTAATAGGCACGAATACTATTCCATGGTGGGATGAAATAGCTTGGCATATAAAGCAAATTGACTTGACCGAATTAAGTCTTTCATCTTGGGGAGCATCAATTTCTCTATCTAAAAAAGATACTAATAAAAATATTAGAGAAGTGCTTAGCAAGTTTAAGAACTCTCCTGCAACTATAGATGAACAACTGTTAGAACTACGTCAGCTAACAGGAATAACATTAAAACAGTATGAAAGTGAGTTTCTAAGCTGGGAGAATTTAGTTGAAATGGAGTCTGCTGGTATGACTATTGGTGCTCATTCACATTCGCACCGTATTTTCTCAACTTTAAATGAAGAAGAGCTTTCGCATGAGTTGTCACATGCAAAGATGTTATTAGAAGAGAAATTAACCAATAAAGTACTTTCAATTTCTTACCCCGTTGGAAATGCTTCTACATATAACAAATATATGTTTGATGAGATAGAGCAACAAGGCTATCAACTAGCTTTCACGTTTCGCTATTTTATTAATCAAGAGCTAAAGAAAAATAAATTTCAATTAGGGCGGTTTTCTATATCTGAGCCATTTAATGAATTGAAATTCATGGAATTATGTCTAAGCGCACCAACGCTTTAATTGGTATTGATACCATAAGCTTATACTTGTTAGCTTATGGTATTAATATAAAAAAGCCCTAGTCTAATATACTTTTAAATGTAGAGAGTAAACCAAAGTTTCAGCCAATACTTCGCGATAAATTTTTTTGTAGGTTGAACTTCAGTCCAACATATTAAATACACAGCCAATATAACCTCTTGCCTTTCATAAGCTCGTGATGAGCTATTGACGGACTAAAGTCCGACCTACAGTTTCGTTTATGATTTTAAATACGATGTAAGTTGGACTTCAATCCAACATATTAAATACAAAGCGAATATAGCCACCGAGCTGTCATAAGCTCATTTTGAGCTATTGACGGACTAAAGTCCGACCTACAAAAATATAGTAAATAATTTATCAGTAAAGTGCCTAAAAAATTAAACTTTATCAGGTATAGATTTAAGTTTAGTATCGGCAAGTCAGTTCGATGTCAACGACCCTTACCAAACAACACAATCTCTACGGTGCGGATTAAGATAAGCAAATCCAGCATAAAACTGCGATGCTTAATATAATACAAATCATACTTTAACTTTTCTAAAGAGTCTGACTCTGTTGCACCATAAGGGTATTTAAGCTGTGCCCAACCTGTTAAACCAGGTTTAACATTATGACGTTCATTGTAATATGGAATATTTTTAATTAATTGCTGAACAAATTCAGGGCGTTCAGGGCGTGGGCCAACAAAGCCCATATCACCAACCATTACGTTATAAATTTGAGGAAGTTCGTCAATACGATATTTGCGAAGGGCTTTACCGATGCGTGTTGTTCTATCGCTGTCTCTTATACACATCTCCGAGCCCACGAGACGGACTCCTATCTCG
>OJDZ01000370.1_pt1 | contig 27892 bp, 26 predicted proteins | sample 1592981 | NCBI WGS metagenome assembly OJDZ01 (sample SAMN05416851, study PRJEB24817) | seawater metagenome | isolation source: Sea water | place: Canada:Atlantic | collected 2013-07
GCGTCAGATGTGTATAAGAGACAGTGCCAAAGCTCTGCTAGGTCAATTTCGTCGTCTGTATTTTGTTGTCCTGAAAGTAACTCTGCGGGCAGGATAACATTATGCTGATGGGAAGTGTCTTCAATTGAAGTTGAGGACAATTTTTTCGATCCTTGATTTGTATTGTTGTTCACTATTTCACTTCTTCTTTATTAAACACGAATGCACCTTTATAAAGCTCTTCGACAACCTTGTTAAGTAGCTCATTTCTAAGGGGGGATCATTATAATGAGTCCTCCCTTCCCTGTAAAGCCATATATCATAGGTGGCTTCACTTAATAAATCAGGTATGTTCAAGCCTAATTTTTAATTACACTGCTACTGGAGATTATTAGCTTGATAAAAAATCAATATACCAAGGCATAGCTTTATCGATACCTTGTTGAATACGAAATTCTGGTTGGTAGCCAAGTAGCCCTTTAGCTTTTGATATATCTGCTTGCGAGTGTCTTACATCACCTGTTCTGAATTCTTGATAAATAGCTTTTTTAGTATAATTGACTTTATTAGACGAAAGCGCAGTTACTAAACTGTCAAATAACTCGTTTAAGCTTGTTCTATCACCCAATGCAACGTTATAAACTTGATTTTTTCCCTCATCGTTCGCCGTTGCTGCCAATATATTCGCTTGCACGGCATTTTCGACAAAACAAAAATCACGACTCGTTTCACCATCGCCATTGATAAATAAGTCTTGATTTTCGATCATCGCGGCGGTCCATTTTGGGATTACCGCGGCATAAGCTCCATCTGGGTCTTGGCGCTTACCAAAGACATTAAAATATCGCAAGCCAATAGTATTGAAGCCGTAGGTTTTATGAAACACGTCAGCGTATAGCTCATTAACATATTTAGTTACCGCATAAGGTGATAAGGGCTTACCAATATTTTCTTCCACTTTCGGTAATGCAGGATGGTCACCATAAGTCGAGCTTGATGCTGCATAGACAAAGGTACTAACTTTGGCGTTTTTTGCTGCGGTCAGCATATTAACAAAGCCGGTAATATTAGCCGAATTGGTTAAAATAGGATCGGCAATCGAGCGAGGTACAGAGCCTAAAGCAGCTTGGTGCAAAACATAATCAACGGTTAGGTTATTAAATGTTAGTGCCTTTTCGCAATCACTACAATCACGAATATCACCTTTAATAAAGGAAAAGTTATGCCATTGCCCACTACTCACTTGGCTTTGAACTTCATCTAAATTATGCTGGTGACCCGTAGCAAAGTTGTCTAAGCCAATGACTTTTTGATCTAGCAGTAACAATGTTTCCAACAAATTGGAGCCAATAAAACCAGCAACCCCAGTGACTAACCAAACTTTCGGTGTTTTTTTAAGTTGCTTTTTTATTTCATCGTACTTAGACATATCACTTCCATTTTTTATTACTATTTAAAACAAACTACCCATTTAAGCTGTCAGCTGCCTTTAAAGCAGCTGTATTTTTACAGATAGCTTAAAACTGACAGCTAATATATTCTTTTCACTCGTATTTACAAGCGCATATCAACTGACTCTTTTGGTAAAACATATTTTAAATCATAAAGTACATGATGCTCTTTGCCGAGCTTACGAATTTCATCAACACCTAAAGCTTTAAATTCATTGTGTGATACCGCTAAAATTATCGCATCATAATTGCCAGCATCAGGTTTCTCAGTTAAGCTTAAGTTGTATTCGTGTTCGGCTTGTTCGCTTGAACACCAAGGGTCAGTAATATCAACATTGATATTATATTCTTTAAGTTCACTGACAATATCAACGATTTTGGTATTACGTAGGTCTGGGCAATTCTCTTTAAAAGTTAACCCCATTATTAGCACATTTGCGCCTTCTACTTGAATGCGCTTGTGTAACATATGTTTAACTAACTGAGAAACAACATAAGCTCCCATGCCATCATTTAAACGGCGTCCTGCAAGAATCATTTCAGGATGATAACCCACAGACTGTGCCTTATGAGTTAAATAATATGGATCAACGCCAATACAATGGCCGCCAACCAAACCTGGACGAAATGGCAAAAAGTTCCATTTAGTTCCCGCGGCCTCTAATACTTCTAACGTATCGATATTAAGTTTGTTAAAAATAATCGACAATTCGTTGATCAGTGCGATATTGACATCACGTTGGGTATTTTCAATTACTTTAGCGGCTTCTGCCACCTTAATAGAGCTCGCTTTATGTGTGCCGGCAGTAATAATTGAACGATACAAATCATCAACAAATGTTGCAATTTCTGGCGTTGAACCTGAAGTGACTTTTAAAATATTAGTCACTCGGTGTTCTTTATCACCGGGGTTGATACGCTCGGGTGAATAACCGGCATAAAAGTCTTGGTTATAAGTTAAGCCAGATACTTTTTCGACAACAGGGATACATGCTTCTTCAGTAGCACCTGGGTAAACAGTTGATTCATAAATAATGATATCGTCTTTGCTAACCACTTTACCTAACATTTCACTGGCTTTTATCAATGGCGTTAAGTCTGGCTGTTTATGTTTATCGATAGGGGTTGGTACGGTAACAATATAAACATTAGCGCTTTGTAAATCGACTACCTCGGACGAAAAACTCAACCCCGTAGTGTCAGCAAGTTCAGCGTCGCTAACCTCAAGCGTACAATCTGTACCACTTTTCAATTCAGCAATACGCGTTTGGTTAATATCAAAGCCTAAAGTTTGATATTTTTTGCCAAACTCTACTGCCAATGGTAAACCAACATAGCCTAAACCTATTATGGCTATTTTTACATCATTTAAGTCATGTATCATTGTTAGAACCCTTGCCCTATGCTTGCTGATAATTTTAGTTATTATTGTTATTTTTTAATCGTAAGCAAGCTTTCGAATAACTAAAGCTTGCTTAAATACCGTTAATGGCTGCAACAGCGACGGCGGCATTATAAATAATTTGTGTTGCCGTTGACCATAATGTTAAGTCATTCATATATTCATAGTCTAATGGTACGACTATCGTATCACCAGGCTTTAATGAACTGTCTGATACAGCAGAAAACCAGTTACTTTCTTCAAGCATTCTAATGCGGCCGCTAGCGGAAATAACATAAATACGTTCAGCGTCTGCTCGTTTTTTAACTCCACCACTTTGCGCAATATAGTCCTCTGCAGACATGGCTCCATCATACAAATGTGAAGAACCCACCTGAACTTGACCAATAACGTTAATTGAGTTTTTCATGGTCGGTACATAAAGCACGTCACCACCTTCTAGTAAAATTTGTCCACTATTATTGGTCATGATTTCTGGCAAGTTAATCACCAAACGTCCAACAGGCTCTAGCTTAGTTATATCTGCTAACAATTTCTGAGCATCGTCGTATGATGCTGATGTCCCTTGTTCAGTTAATGACTTTGATGCCATTTCAATTCTGAGATCACTGGCTAGTTTAATAACATTTTGCTGCTCTAACTCTTTTAACTTTTTACGGGTAAATACCGAGGCATCGGGATGTGCATAATCCGTTAAACCACCGGCTTTAACAATTAAATCAGCTAGCGTTTCGCCGCGTCGAATGGTGTACTTACCTGGAAAAACAAACTCACCACGAAGCTCAACGACATGGTTTTCACTCCATGCAGGAATTTTATGGACATTTAGCCGATCTTTACTTGCTAACGCAATATTAGCTTGCGCATCACCCTTGAGTGCCAATGCGAGGTCAACATTCAATGACACTTTAGTAGCGCCATCAGCCGTCAAGGCGTTTCGGGTTACTTCAGCGCGCGCTAAATAAGCTGACTCTTTTACGCCACCCGCGGCAGTAAGTAGATCATCCACTTTAGAGTTTTTAACTAACGGATAAATCCCAGGAAATTTTACTTGGCCGTCAACCTCAACGAGCTGAATGGGTTGACCAGAGGCACCTTGTTGTCTTAATTTTCTCAATACTGGTGCTAATAAACGTTGACGAGAAAATAGTGCCATTTCTCGGGCATCGACGTTGTCATTCAAAACATCATTGGTAATTTCTAATAGCGATTGATTTTTAGTGCTCTCAACATTACCTTCCGACGCAACTCGTTTTGAAGGAGTTCCACCGTATTTTTGCCAAAAAGATTTTTCTTTATGCGTACTTTTTGCCTGTTCTCGCTCTTTTGCAAACAACTGCTCTTGAGTAAAAGCGAGTTCATCTAATGACATTGCTTCGTCAATGTGTCTGGTAACATTTGAAAATATCAATAATTTGTCATTTGGAGCCAGTGTTAAGTTATTTTTAGCATCGGTTGTGGTTGGGTTCAATGCTTTGGCGAGGTTAAATTGCAATACTTCAATGTTTCTGGCGTTATCTTTTTGACGAACAATTAAGCCATAAGTTAAATCCGCATAAGGTAAAACATGCGAATTTAAATTCGGCAATAAATCTGCCACTTTTAGCCCTTGCTGCCACTGATATTTTCCTGGCCGTGTTACCGCACCAATCACAGTCACTGATTTTTCATAGATGCCTGAACTTTTCAGTACACGAATATAGTCGCCATTTTTTACCATTTTTTTAAGCGCTTTGTCTTGGGTTAGATCAACATTGACAATGCTACGTAAACTACGTGTATTATAACGTTCTACAATAGTGGATTGTGGGTAAGCGGAAGGCAATAAGCCGCCAGCCATTGCTAAAACTTGACTAAAGTTATCACCGGTTTTTAATTCATAAATTGCAGGGCGCCTAACTTCACCTAAGATCGAAACGCTATGACCTTGCGTCGGAATAAAAACAACATCCCCCGACTGCAATAAGATGTCACTTGATGAATCGCCTTGAATCAGTAAGTCGTAAAGATCAACCGTTTGTACAACTTTACCAGCGCGTTTTACTTCAATATTACGTAATGAGCCAATATCGCTAACACCACCGGCAGCAAAAATTGCATGAGTAACAGAAGAGAGTGAACTCAGTGTATAAGGTCCAGGCTTGTATGCATCACCTAAGACAAAAATGCGCATCGAACGTAACTCAGCTAAACTGACCACCACGTTGACACCAATAATGCTTTGCTTAATTCGTTCAGAAACGAAACTTTTCATTTCTGTAAACGCTAAACCCGCTATTTTCACCGGTCCGACATCCGGTATTAAAATAGTACCTTCACGGGTAATCGGTAATACATGTTCACTATTCTCTTTACCGTATATTTGAATCGACAATTGATCGCCAACACCTAAAATATAATGTTCAGGAATCGCAATATCCATGGTTGGTGTGAACGTGCTTGGCGCATTGGCAAAAACGTCCATACCGAACCTTTCTAGCGGCCTAAATAATTCTGCATCGCTGTCAAATAAAGAAGTGTCGGCTTGTTTATCGTCATTTAACTCGGAATTAGGTCTAGGAGAGACAGGTGTAACCGATGATTTTGTCGGCTGTTTACTAGTTGATATTTGTCCCATGACAGCATCTAAATCAACACCCATACTTTGCGCGAGCGCTTGCTGTTGAGCTTTAGGAAGACTTTTAAACTGTTCGATTTGTTGCTGACTAATTTGTGAAAATGCCGCAGTAGAAGAAAGCGTATAAAAAACTAGTAGTGTTGCCAGTTGGCGTAGAAAATTAATCATTTGAACGTATTTATTCCTATATATACGTGAATAAAACTTAAAACAAAACAGCGTGGAGTTTATCAGTTAGTGTACTGAGGTTAAAGTAACTTTTTATGCACAGTTTTAGTGATTTATGATTTAACTAAATAATCACCAAAATAAAAAATAATTATGCTATTTATCAAAACGGTAATGTTTATTTAAAAATAGATTGCTCGCTATTATCCTCAACGTTAAAATTTATGCCTTATAGTGAAAAACAACTAATCAGCGCGACGACAAAAGCCGAATGTCGTAATGTTAACGTTAAGATAGAGAGAAAAACCACTGACGTTCTAGTCTTTAGCTAACTAAATTGAATTTGTATAGTTCTATTCAGTAAATAAAAGTGCTGATAAATACTACAAATGAAATATAAAAATCATATAACTTTCCACTCATTGCAGCAGAGATTAACCTGACATACTTGCCTTTCACGGCTAGCAAAGGTATAAAACGGGCTAGCTAAAGCTATTTAACACAATTTTGCTCAACAAATTGCCGCATTAACTAACAATGCAAATCAGCTAAATAATAATAATTATGATGTCGAGCATACTTTTTTAAGGAATTTTTAAATGACAAAACCTACAGCAGGCACTTTTTTCGGTCATCCGAAAGGACTGTTTCTTTTATTTGGTACTGAAATGTGGGAACGTTTTGGTTATTACGGTATGCGCGCGCTTTTGGTGCTATATTTGGTAGCAAGCGTTCAAGATGGCGGTTTTGGCTGGACACCAGGTGAAGCCTTAAGTCTTTACGGTACCTTTACTATGGCAGTTTATTTAACACCGGTACTCGGTGGTTGGCTTGCCGATAACTTTATTGGCCAGCGTAAAGCGATTATCCTTGGCGGTATTATCTTTTCATTAGGTTACTTTACTTTAGGTATTCCTAAATCCATGCTTGTGGGTATGGAAGAAACTGTTTTCTATATTGGTTTAACGTTAATCGTTATCGGTAACGGTTTGTTTAAAGCCAACGTCTCAAGCCTTGTTGGTGATTTATATGAAGATGGCGATCATCGCCGAGATGGTGCCTTCACTATTTTCTACATGGGTATTAACTTAGGAGCATTCTTAGCGCCGATCACTGTTGGTGTTCTAGGTGAGCAAGTTAACTGGCACTACGGTTTCATTTTAGCCGGTTGTGGTATGCTGATTGGTTTAACACTGCAACTGTTATTCGCTAAGAAATACTTAGGTGATATCGGTGTAGTACCTTCGGCTAAACGCATAACCGAAGGACAAGCAACTCAAGCACCTATTACTTCACAAGATATTGATCGCATGAAAGTCATTTTAATTATGAGCATGTTCTCGGTGATTTTCTGGGCAGGATTTGAGCAAGCTGGCGGTTTATTTACGATTTATGCCTCTGACTTTACTGACCGTACTATCTTCGGCTTTGAAGTCGCTGCCTCATCGTTTCAATCATTGAATGCCATGTTTATTATTATGCTTGCGCCAATTGTTGCCTCTGTTTGGGTTAAAATGGGATCTAACGAACCAACGTCCCCGAAGAAGTTTGCACTTGCGATGGTATTTTTAGCTTTAGGCTTCTTCGTGATGCTCTGGGCTACCATGGTTCAAGGTGGTGATGTAACAGTGAAAGTTAGCATGCTGTTCTTAGTGTTTGCTTACCTTTTCCATACCTTAGGTGAGTTGTGTTTATCACCTATCGGTCTGTCTATGGTTACGAAATTAGCACCACTTAAGTTTACCTCAGTATTAATGGGTATTTGGTTCTTATTTACTGCGTTATCAAACAAACTCGCTGGTTTTATCGGTTCATTTGTTGGCGAAGGTCAAGAGATGGTCGACAATGCGGCTAATATATTTATGGGTGTTGGTTTAGCTGCCTTAATTACTGGTATTATTATCTTCATGTCAGCGGGTAAGTTAGTACAATGGATGCATGGTGCTGAAGGTAATGAGTCTCACGACCTTGAAGAAAAAATTGAAGAAGAAATTGCTGTAACAGGAACTCATGAAGGTATTTCTGAAAAGCAATAATTTTCATTATCAGGAAAATTAGCCTAATTTTTCTTTTATAAAAAACGAGCGATATTAAGTTATTGCTCGTTTTTTTATTTATATTCCCCCTACTATTTCAGTTTTCAACGTAAGATACCAGACAATGGAACTGACCTCCTTTCTGTTATAAAGTACGGCTTATATTTTTATACAATAAGAAACTACTGTGAGTGAATCTGTAGCGTCAAATAACCTAAGCCTAATGCCGAAAAGCCGGAGTGCTATTCGACAACACATTCGTGAGCAACGTCAGCAACTTACATCACAACAACAAGATCATTTTGCTACGCAGCTATTGCAGCACTTTATTACGGATCCTAAAATATTACAGGCAACACATATTGCCATTTACTTAACAAATGACGGCGAACTTAATACTGAAGTGTTAATTGCTTGGTGTTGGCAGCAAGGTAAGCAAGTTTATTTACCGGTTTTACACCCTTTCGCAAAGGGGCACTTACTTTTTTTGCATTACGAGCAACAGACGACATTGGTTAAGAATCAATACGGAATTGCCGAGCCAAAACTTGATGTAAGAAGCATTATACCGGTTAATCAACTCGACATAATTTGTACCCCATTAGTCGCCTTTGATAAAAGTGGTGCTCGACTTGGTATGGGGGGCGGATTCTATGATCGTACCTTAGCTGATTGGTACATTACCTATGAAAGCAAACAACTCACTAAGCCTTACCCGATAGGTTTAGCCCATAATTGCCAACTTGTTGAGACCTTACCCGCTCAGCAATGGGATATACCACTACCAGAAATTATTACCCCTGCTAAACATTATAAATTCGATTAGTTGCTTAGCGACAGATATTATATAATGCTTTAACTAGGCTATTTAAAGCTTACAGAACAACCACTCAAACCAACGGTAAACAAGGCCTATTATGACTCAAGACGAAATGAAAAAAGCGGCAGCAATAAAAGCCCTAGACTATATCAAAGCAGATACCATCGTTGGTGTAGGTACAGGCTCAACGGTCAATCATTTTATTGATGCTCTTGCCACCATCAAAGACAAAATTATTGGCGCGGTATCAAGCTCTGACGCTTCAACTGAGCGTTTAAAGTCATACGGCATTGAAGTGTTTGATCTAAACAATGTTGATGGTATTGATGTTTACGTTGATGGCGCTGATGAGATTAACCCACATATGCACATGATTAAAGGCGGTGGAGCTGCTTTAACAAGAGAGAAAATTGTTGCTGCGGTAGCAAAAACGTTTGTTTGTATTGCTGATGATAGCAAGCAAGTGCCAATGTTAGGAGGCTTTCCATTACCGGTTGAAGTGATCCCGATGGCAAGAAGCTATGTCGCTAGAGAATTAGTCAAGCTAGGTGGCGATCCAGCCTACCGCCAGGGTGTTATTACCGACAATGGTAATGTTATTATTGATGTTCATAACTTAGAAATTCTCGATCCCAAAGCGCTAGAAAATAGCATAAATGCTATTGTCGGAGTGGTGACTAACGGTCTGTTCGCAAATCGTCCGGCAAACGTCTTAATTATCGGCAGTGTAGATGGTACAAAAATAATAAAATAACACTTTAGAGTTTATACCCTATATGGTAGTTTAGGTATCTAGCCATCTAAAATAGCATGCATTAAGCAATGTTTGATTGAGAGAAGTTAAACTATCATGAGCAACAATTCACTAGCGAAAGACAAAATAAAGATATTACTTTTAGAGGGCGTTCATCAAAGCGCCCTTGAAGAGCTAAAAGCCAAAGGCTACTCAAATATAGAATATCTTAAAACCTCACTTTCAGAAGACGAGCTGATTAAAAAAATAGCCGATGTACACTTCATCGGCATACGCTCTCGCACTGATTTAAATAAAAATGTTTTAAGTCATGCTAAAAAGCTAGTCGCCATTGGTTGTTTTTGTATTGGTACCAATCAAGTAGACAAAGCTGCTGCACAAGCATTTGGTATTCCGGTATTTAATGCACCGTTTTCAAATACCCGTTCAGTGGCAGAATTAGTTTTAGGCGAAACATTATTATTACTTCGCGGTATTCCTGAAAAAAGCGCACAAGCGCACCGTGGTATTTGGAATAAATCTGCTGTTGGTTCAGTTGAAGCTAGAGGTAAAACTCTCGGCATTGTTGGCTATGGTCATATTGGTATGCAACTGGGTATACTTGCCGAAACACTCGGTATGAAAGTTCGCTTCTTTGATATTGAAACTAAGCTACCTTTAGGTAATGCTAGCCAAGCCCCAACCATGACAGCATTATTAAAAGAAGCTGATATTATTAGCTTGCATGTTCCAGAGACGCCACAAACACAAAATATGATGGGTGCCGCCGAATTTGAAGTCATGAAAGACGGCGTTATTTTTATTAATGCATCTCGCGGAATGGTTGTTGATATTGATGCGTTATCTGAAGCTTTAGCAAGCAAAAAAGTCGCTGGTGCGGCAATTGATGTATTTCCAGTAGAGCCTAAAGGCAATGATGAAGAGTTCATCAGCCCATTACGCGCCTTCGACAATGTTATCCTTACGCCGCATATCGGTGGTAGCACCAAAGAAGCACAAGAGAATATCGGCCTAGAAGTGGCCAGCAAACTTGCTAAATATTCGGACAATGGCTCAACGTTATCAGCGGTTAACTTCCCGGAAGTATCGCTACCAGAACACACGGGCACCAGTCGTTTGTTACATATTCATCGTAACCAGCCCGGTGTTTTAACGCAAATTAACCAAGCGTTCGCAAAACACAATATCAATATAGCGGCTCAGTACTTGCAAACGGCCGATCAAATTGGCTATGTGGTTATTGACATTGAAGCGGAAAATCGCGAACTTGCGCTAAAAGAGTTAAAGCAAATTGATGCAACAATAAGAACTAGATTATTACATTGATCACACTGCGCAATACAGTATTGTTATTAAAAACAACCTGTACTTAAAACAAAAAAGCCAAAGCAATTGCTTTGGCTTTTTTAACTCTGTTTTTCAGGCTAAGTAAATTAACTTAATACCGACTATCAGTACGATTAATAAAAAATTAGCATCATACAAACCCAGGCTGCAATGCCTGCGACTATATCGTCAAGCATAATACCTAAGCCACCATGACAGTTTTTATCTAGATAAGAAATCGGCCAAGGCTTTAAGATGTCAAAGAAGCGGAAAAGTGCAAATCCGACAAGAATAGTTTGCCACGTAACCGGCATAAGAAACATCGTGATGAGCAAACCGACGAATTCGTCCCAAACTATAGCGCCATGATCATGAACACCGGCATCTTTTGCCGCTTTGCCACAAATATAAACGCCAGTAACACTCATTAAAATAATCAGCGTTAAGTAAATCATATTATCGAGTGGTGCAAGTAAAAGAAATAGTGGTATTGCCGCTAAGGTACCAAAGGTGCCCGGTGCTTTCGGTGCTAAACCGCTACCAAAACCTAACGCCAAAAAGTGAATCGGGTTCGAGAGACTAAAATTTGCTGTAGATGTTGCCATGACTATTTTTTACTGCTTGCAAAGTGTTCAAAGCTTTTTGCATTAATAGCAATCGCTTTACTATTAAGCGTAGTGGTAATTTTTTCACTTCGATTTAGCTGACCAATACAGGTTATTGTATTGCCACTATTTGCTAAGGCTGTTTCCATGCCGACTTTATTATCTTCAGAAACGGTAAATAACAATTCATAATCATCGCCGCCGACCAATGCCATCTCAAAAGCTTCTTCGAGACTAACGGTATCACGCAAAGCGTTTGATATCGGTAAATCATCTAGCACAATGTTTGCGCCAACCTGAGATGCTCGACAAATATGACCAAGATCAGAAATTATACCATCAGATAAGTCGATAGCTGCACTGGCATACTCACGTAACGCTTGCCCAGCTAAAACTCTTGGTGTTGGATAATCTAAACGCCGACGTACGCTTTCACGATATTCTGTTGCAAGGTTTATCTCGTTAAAAACATCTTTAAGCGCTAAAGCAGCATCACCTATTTCACCCGTCACATATACCCAATCACCTGCCTTCGCACCGGAGCGAGTAAGGTGTTTATTCATTGGTATTAGCCCTTGGGCTGTCACTGTGATAGCCAATGGTCCCTGCGTGGTATCGCCGCCAATTAATTGCACGTTATAATATTCGCACAACTCAAAAGCACCATGACAAAAACCTTCTACCCATTTCAGGTCAACTTCCGGCATCGTGATTGCCAAAGAAATCCATGCAGGCTCAGCCCCCATAGCGGCTAAATCCGATAAATTAACGGCAATGGCTTTATGACCAATGGCTTGTGCACTCGTTTCATGAGGAAAGTGCACACCAGCAACCAAGGTATCTGTGGTGATTGCAATATTTTGACGCTCTGATGGACTGACAATGGCACAGTCATCACCAATACCAAGCACAACATCTTTACGTTTAATCACTTGCTCAGTAAAGAAGCGCTTGATCAATTCGAACTCTTTCATATTACAACCAAATGATGATTATTCGTTCGGGCGAACAAGCTTAACAACTTTATCCAAAACACCGTTGACAAACTTATGGCTGTCATCAGCAGCAAATGACTTGGCTAATTCAATAGCTTCGTTGATGATCACTCGGTAAGGTACATCTCGACAATCAGAAAGTTCATAAACTGCAACACGTAAAATAGCTTTTTCTACATGATCAACGTCAGCTAATGGGCGATCAACATGAGGTGCTATTTTTTCATCAATGCTACTAACCTGGCTTGAAACACCGCGAAATAATTGCTGAAAATAAGGAATATCAAAACGACGTGCGCCGTTTTCAGTCAAAAAATTCGTCTCAATCTCAGTCACATTGTTCTGACTTAGCTGCCATGAATATACCGCTTGTACCGCTAGTTCTCTAGCTTTTCTTCTAGGTGATGGTTTCACAAAAGTATCCTATTATAACTTATCTAGCACGTTAACCATTTCTAAAGCACTTAGTGCAGCTTCAGCGCCTTTATTGCCCACTTTTAGGCCAGCACGATCAATAGCTTGTTCAATAGTGTCGGTAGTAATGACACCAAATGCCACTGGCATAGTATATTCCATAGCAACTTGCGCTAGACCTTTATTACATTCACCAGCAACGAAGTCAAAATGAGGCGTACCACCACGAATAACAGCACCAATAGCAATAATGCCATCGTATCCGCCTTTAGCTGCTATTTTCTTCGCTGCCACTGGTAGCTCATAAGCACCTGGAACACGAATAACGGTAATATCACTATCTGCAACATTGCCATGGCGCTTAAGGGCATCGACAGCACCTTCAAGTAAACTTTCAACCACAAAACTATTAAAACGAGAGACGACAATGGCGAATTTCTTACCGGTTGCGTCAAAGTTAGCTTCTACGACATTCATTTAAAAATCACCTACTGATAAAAATTGCCGCAATTCTAGCAAATTGCAGCCGACTGAGGAACTCGTTTTAACAATTTTATAGTAATAGTCGATAACTTTAGCATTAGGTAAATAATATCAACGGTGATTCTGTATCGTTTTCAATACCTTTCGATAGTTCGATTACAATGGTTTCTTTCGGTGATCGTGCCTAATCAAAGCGTCAGAGTATCAATGTCTTATAGCCAGCTCGCTTTAATTCGTAAAATTAGTCGTTCTCAAAAATGGATACGTTTCCTGTGCGTTACGCTAAATCAATTTGCTCATGGCACATTAAGCAGCATTTTTGTATCATAGTGGCATCTAACTTTAATCAAGACCCACTTGGAATTTTATGGCCATTTACTTTTCTTCAAATAAAATCCCTGCACTACAAGCGTTTAGCTTACATCAACGCCAAGCTATTCTGACTCTGGCACAAGCAAAGCTTTCTGCACCTGAAAAGTTTATTTTAAATATCATAAAGTTACTTTTACTGATCCCGCCCTTTCTTTTTGTCGCCAATTTACAAGGCTTTGCTTTGATAGCAGCAATTATAATCGTGCTAATCGCCTATTTCATAATATTAAGACCAATCATGCTCTTTTTTGCACACAAGCATCTCGACCAAGCTATTCGTCAATATAAAAAAAGTGAACCTTAAGTTCACTTTTTTTATTGTTATACCCAAAACTAATATATTAAGGCTCTATTTCTTGCAGCTCTTCTAAGTAAGCATCAATATTAGCTTCTTCCTCTTGGTTAATTTCAACTGGAGGATTACCATCATATACTTTGTACTGCATATTTTGAAAATAGGCGTTTTTAACAAACTCATACGGGTCGATTGCATCATTTAAAATGGCTTCTTGGTCAGCAAATGCAGCTCGAGCTTCTAAACCTAAAATACCGGCACGAACTATATTGGGCCAAAAATCAATAACAGCAAGTGGCCAGTAGTAACGGTCGACAAAATCACCGACTTCTTCCCGCACAGATGAAGGACCAAGAGCAGGAACGACTATATAAGGCCCATCCCCAACACCATAACTGCCAAGTACTTCACCGAATTCTTCTTGTTTTCGGTCCCAGCCAAAATCACTTGCTGGATCAAAAAAGCCTAGTAAGCCCACTGTTGAGTTCAGTACAAAACGACCAGTCGACTCTGCTGCATCAGTGAATTTTGCTTGTAATAAATGGTTAATAATTGTCGATGGTTCATTTAGGTTAAGCGCCATATTATGCACACCTGAACGCAATTCCATCGGCATATATTCGACATAACCTTCAGAAGCAGGTTTGAAGACATATTTATCCGCATAATCCCAAGTAAAAGTCCAAAATGGTCGATTGATAGATTCCAGGGGATCTTTTGGATCAGATAAGCCTTGTTCTGATGATGGTGTGCTAGAGCAAGCGCTTAACAACAACGAAAGCGCTAATATTAACAAAAGCTTAAAACTATAAATGGGTTGCTTTTGCCATGTGAAACTTCTATCTATCTTCACTTCGGGATCCTTGTTTTATAGCGATGCTATAAATATGTCGTGGTAATTAGTAAACTAGCGATTAAGTTTTATTTTATCCATAGTTTATCATGGACAGCAAAACGCTAGCATTAAGAGTTTTGTTTAAAAAATGTAATTGTCTAAATATGCGCTATTGCAAGCACATGACTATCGAACTATTGAGGTTATTTGAGCGGCTATTTTACTCTCTGACGATGAACGGCAAGTAACATTTCTGCTTCAGCTTTTGGAATATCACACTCTTGCATAATTTCAGCAATATCAGCTCCCAACTCAACCAACTTTTGCGCTCGAGTATATAATTTATCTTCGGGTTGTTGATGTAAAAGCTTATCAATGACTTCTACTTGGCTATTAAACTGCTCTTGAGTCACTTTAATACGATGTTCTAGCTGTTTGCTAACTTGTTCATTTTCTCTCTGCGATTCCTGACAATATTGCAGATTGTCATCTAACTGAGATTGGCTATCAGCAAGTAAAGTTTGCAGTTCTACTAACTGTATTTCTTGGTTCTGTAACTTCTGCTGTAATTCTTCGATTTGTCGACTAAAGCGGTTTTTAAGTGCTAGCAATAACATAGCAACAAGCATCACAATGGCAAATGCAATCAAACTGATCAAGTTAGCTGGTATATTTTCCATAGTATAAAAAGGCCGCTGAAATTAAAAAAGCCTGCTCAGCAGGCTTATTGACAAGCATTAGAATTGTTTTAATTCATCCCATTCAACATCAGAAAGCAGTTTATTCAAATCAACAAGAATCAATAGTTCATCATTGCGATTTGAAACCCCTTGAATATATTTTGCGCTTTCATCATTGCCAACATTTGGTGCTATGTCGATTTCAGAAGTTTTTAAATACACGACCTCAGCAACACTATCCACTAAAATACCGATAACTTGGGTCTCTGCTTCAATGATAACAATACGTGTGTTATCTGTGAGCTCAGCGGATTCCATGCCAAAACGAGCACGAGTATCAATAACCGTTACTACGTTGCCTCGTAGATTAATGATACCCATTACATACTCTGGAGCACCTGGTACAGGCGCTATTTCTGTATAGCGAAGTATTTCTTGCACTTGCATAACGTTAATGCCGTATGTTTCATTACCTAGCTTAAACGTTACCCTTTGCACTACTTCATCGTTAGTATCTACACTTTCACTCGCATTGCGTCTTTCATCAGACATACCGCTGGCCTCTTCAATTTTGTGTACTATTTTAATGACTAGAATACTTATCTACTAAGTATACTGGCAAGTTTCAATTCATCAATTATTCTTGAGTAATATTTACGCCTTTTTCCAATAACTTAATCAAAGATTTAACATCGAGTAAAGCGCACATGCGATTTTTTACTAATCCAGCAAGCCAAGGTCGCTTGTTTGGCGTATCCAACCATTTAACATCTTCTTGCTTAAGCGTTACGGTATCTGTCAAACTTTCTGCCGTCAAACCCCATGATGAATCACTTAACATAATGATATATTGATAATTTAGTGCAGAAATCAATGCTTCATCACACTTTTCAGGCATTACCCAACGTGCCGTATCAACAACACTTATTTTATCTTCACGATGTAGCATAACACCTTTAAACCAATCAGGTTTGCCCATTAATGACGTTATTTTATCGTTATTTAGTATGCCACCCAACTCAATAAGTGGTACGGCAATCATTAAACCTGCGACCTCAAAAAACATCGCTTGAAAATCACCTTGACGATAACTACGTTGATCTATCGCTTCAAAGCCACCTAAGCTTTTACGGGTTTTGATGTCATTTAGCGCTATTTTGCTGCTACTTTCTACTGACTTTCTTAGCGCAACCTTAGGTTCAATATTTGCCTGACTTGGCTTAATAATATTCTTAGCCTGTTCCGCACGGTTTTCTTGATAAAAACTTTTTTGTTCTGCTTTCGTCGAACTTAACGCTTCGGTATTTTCTTGCTCAAATATTTGTGGAAAAGTAGCACTAGCAAGTAATTTTTCTAGTGGCTTAATTTCTTTCTCTTTTACTGACAGGGTTTTCTGCGCTACTTCTTCTTCAGTAAGTAGCTCTGACAAATAGGTCTGCATCAATTGTTTACTTGCAGCTAAAGACTTTGACATGGGCTTACTTACTCACTGTGTTTAAATTAACTAAACATTTTAATAAATTTTTATAGGCAATGACACCACGAGAACCTGCTGCATAATCAGAAGGCACTTTTTGAGCAACACTGGCGTTACGAAAATTTGTATCGGTTGGTATAACACCAGGCCAAACGAAATCTCCGTAAAGTTCTTGTAACTTTCGATAAGTCATTAATGAAGCTTTAGTTCGTTTATCAAACATGGTCGGGACAATAGTATACTTAAATGGCTCAGCTTGTTCTCCTTGCATTATTTCCAAGGTTTTCATCATACGATCTAAGCCTTTTAACGCTAAGAACTCAGTCTGTACTGGGACAATAATTCTATCACAAGCCGCTAATGCATTTACCATAAGCACCCCTAAAATAGGCGGACAATCAATCAAAACATAATCATATTCATCTGCTATCTCTCGCATAGCTTTTTTTAATACTAATCCCATACCACCTTTATTACCAAGCGAACGATCCAGTGTTGCTAGGCCCATAGTAGCAGGTAGTATATCGATATTATTATAATGTGTTGGGCACAGGCTTTGCATAATTTGTTCTTTGGTTGACACCTGTAAAAACAAATCATAAACACTTAATTCCAAGTCCTCTGATTCGATACCAAAATAATAACTTAATGATGCATGCGGATCGGTATCGACTAAAAGCACTCGATTACCTTCTTCCGCTAATAAACCTGCTAAGGCAATGGTCGAGGTTGTTTTACCTACGCCGCCTTTTTGATTTGCAACTGTCCAAACTACCAAGTGTATTTCCTATTGTTCATTATCTTTTTGTTCGGGCGGATTAGCGCTTTCATTACTAGCATTCGCTTCTGCACGAGTTGTAATGCGAATACCGCCACTCTCAAGCCTAATAATACGAATTTCATCGTCAGCAGCACTTTCTGTATCTATGTTTTTAATCGCTTCAACATCTTTTACTGAGATACTCGGTGTTGCCAATAAATTGGCTTTCTCTAAACCATATTTAGATATCGCGATGACTACGCGTCGGTTTTTTGCCCGGCCCGTTGCGGTATTATTATCAGCATTGGGGTAATATTGCCCATAACCTTCTATCGCCATTCGAGCAGGGTTCAACGTTAATTCTTCTAACACTCTTAAAATTGCCGTAGCTCTAAAAACTGATAGTTCCCAATTCGAAGAAAATATCTCCGTCGCTATCACTTGATTATCAGTATAGCCTCTCACACGAATATAATTACTTGAGTCAGCAATTACCTGATAGATAACTGATAATATGTCCTTCGCAGCGTTAGTTGGCGATGATGAGCCACTAGGAAACAATAAACCACTGTTTAATTCTATTTCTAACCAATCGCCATCTATTTGAAGTTGCGCATAGCCAGACTCAACCAACTCGTATAATGCTTCATGAAGATCTTTTTCTAGCGATGTTAATGTAGTGCCGACTTGAGCATCGGAAACGTTAGACAGTGTCACTTCACCTGAGACAAGTTCAGGACCTGCATCTTCTAAAATACCATTGCCAAATAAGCGCTTATTGGTTTTTGAACTATTAACCGGCAAAATATCATCACCGTGACCACGGTTTTTAGGCTGCTCATCATTGGCTTGAAAAACACGACCTATAGACTCAGTGGCTGTTTCAAACGGCTCTTCATTGACCATAGCCATAGCATATAGCACAACAAAAAGCGCAAATAGTAAGGTCATATAATCAGCATATGAAACTAACCAACGCTCTACATTGTCATGCTCTACTGAGTGGCGTCGGGCACGTAAACGGTTCATTGTTCCAACCGAAATGCCGATAATTTATTTTCAATGGCGTGCGGGTTTTCTGCTAAAGCAATTGCGATAATGCCCTCAGTCATCATTTCGCGATACATAGTTTGCTGATGCACAATTGCTTTAATTTTATTTGCTACTGGCAGGTAGATTAGATTCGCAAAACCAACGCCATAAATGGTGGCGACAAATGCTGTGGCAATGCCTTGCCCCAGTAATTGTGGATCAGCTAAATTGGACATGGCGTGGATCAAGCCAAGCACCGCCCCCAAGATACCAATTGTCGGACTGTAACCGCCCATTGATTCAAAAACATGCGCCGAGCGCAAATTGTGTTCTCGATATAAGTCCAAGTCGAGCTCAAGAGATACCCTAAGATTTTCAACTTCTACACCATCAACGAGTAAATTTAAGCCTTTGTTAACGTAAAAGTCATTTTCTTCTTCTGCGATATGTTCAAGCGATAAAAATCCAGATTCTCGTGCTTTTTCAGCCCAAAGTACGATAGATTCAATACCTTGTTCAATGTCATATTTAGGCGGTATAAACAACCATTTTAGCAATGTAAGTGCGTGTAAAAATTGACTTTGTGATGACTGCAACATTACAGCGCCAAGTGTTCCACCAAAAACAATAATAAAGGCTGGCAACTCTAATAACGAAGATATTGCACCACCATCAATAATAAAGCCTAAATAAACGGCCAAAATAGCGATAATCAGTCCTGATATACTCAGTTTATCCATGCTGTATTTCCTTAAGAATTGCAGATGGAAAGCTTTCAAGTGCCAGTGATAGTTCAGATATTCCTGCAACGGTTACCGCTTGCGGCATACCATAAACAACACAAGACTCCTCGTCTTGTGCCCAAATAGTTGCGCCTTTGGCTTTTAACAGTCGGGAGCCTTCACGACCGTCAGCGCCCATACCCGTAAGTATAACGCCCAAAACATTACCACCAAAGACCTTAGCAGCAGAACCAAAACTAATATCAACACTGGGTTTAAATGCAATCCGCTCAGAATCGTCGTCAAGTATTCTCAATTTTGCAGCATTTTCTGTGCCATCGATTATCATTTGTTTGCCACCTGGAGCCAAATAGGCGCAACCAGGCTTTAAAATATCACCAGACTCTGCTTGTTTAATATCTATTTTACAAAGTGTATTCAAACGGTTAGCAAAAGCTAAAGTAAATGCCGCAGGCATATGCTGAACCATAATAATTGGTAATGGGAAGTCTTTAGGTAATTGAGTTAATAATTTTTGCAGTGCAACAGGCCCACCAGTTGAAGTGCCTATCGCCAATAATTTGTATGATTTTCCGGAACTTTTTTTTACTACAGAGTTGTGTCGTGAACTTAACACGGTTGATGGTTTTAAGGTTGTTGATGTAACAACTTTAGTTTTTACGTCGCTGAGGGCACGAGAACGAAAAGTTGAAATGCGCGGTAATCTTGTGGCTTTCTTCCTTGCTAATTGCACAACGCGTTGACGCAATAAACTACCAGCATCTTCAGTATTTTTAGCAATTTCATTAAACTTCTTAGGCAGAAAATCTAACGCCCCCGCATCTAATGCCTCAAGTGTTGCTTTTGCACCCGCGTGAGTTAGAGAAGAAAACATGATAATGGCGGTTGGTGCTTTTGCCATTATCTGTTTAACCGCATCAATGCCATTAAGTAAAGGCATTTCTATATCCATAGTAATAACATCAGGCTTCAAGGCTATCGCCTTTTCTACTGCGTCAATGCCATTTATTGCGACATCAATAACCTCAAGCTCAGGATCATTATTGAGAATATCCGTTACTCGGCGTCGAAAAAAACTGGAGTCATCAACCACCAAAACTTTAAAGGACATTTACCATCTCTTTCCTGTCTTTATAACGCTTTACGAGCGTAATTTTTTATTCACTATCGATTTTTTTGCGTAATATTTCAACATATTAGGTACATCAATTATCAGTGCAATACCACCATCACTTGTTATTGTAGCACCCGCCATACCTGGGGTTCCGTGCAATAATCTATCGAGCGGTTTAATAACCACTTCTTCTTGACCAATTAAGCTATCAACAACAAAACCAATTTGTTGACTTCCTAATTGAACAATAACCACATGACCTCGACCTCGTGGTTTTTCAACATAATTACGCACTAACCATTGGTCAAGGTAAAACAGTGGAATAGCTTTTTCACGAACAATAATCGTCAACTGCCCGTCGACCATATTGGTTTTAGTTAAATCAAGATGAAAAATCTCGTTAACTGCGGCTAACGGTAATGCAAAAGTTTGCGTACCTATAACCACCATAAGTGTCGGTAATATCGCAAGTGTCAATGGCACTTTGATTTCAAGCACGGTGCCAACACCCATTTCTGAGTCGATATTAACGGTACCATTGAGTTGCGTGATTTTTGTTTTTACAACATCCATCCCAACACCACGACCTGATACTTCTGAAATTTCAGTTTTTGTTGAAAATCCAGGTGCAAAAATCAAACTAAAAGCTTCTTTATCCGGCATACGAGCAGCAGCATCAGCGTCTAAAACACCTCGTTCTACAGCAATTTCTTTCAATTTCTCTGCATTCATACCGGCACCATCATCGCGAATGGTGAGGAGAATGTGATCGCCTTCTTGTGATGCCGACAATACCACAATACCTTCACGTGGTTTACCAGATGCTTCACGTTTATCTGGATCTTCAATGCCATGATCAACAGAATTGCGCACAAGATGCACTAATGGATCAGCAAGAGCCTCGACTAAATTTTTGTCTAAATCCGTTTCTTCACCTTCCAGAATAAGTTTAATTTCTTTATTTAAACTACGTGCTAAATCACGCACAACACGAGGGAAACGACCAAAAACTTTCTTAATAGGCTGCATACGCGTTTTCATTACCGCGCCTTGCAAATCTGTTGTCACTGCGTCTAGATTTGATACTGCTTTAGTTAAGTCTTCATCTTCTTTTGTCATGCCTAAACTAGTCAGGCGATTACGCACTAGCACTAGTTCGCCGACCATATTCATAATTTGATCTAAACGTTTGGTGTCTACCCTAACCGTTGTTTCACCTTGTGAAGCTTTTGCCGGAGTAGATTTTTGTTCACTTGTTGGCGCGGCTTTATTCACTGCAGGCTTAGCTGGTGGAGGATTTTGAGCAGGAGTAGTGGCCTTAACAACTGGAGCAACTTTTGCCGCAGGTTGTTCTATTGGGGCCTGCGCCTTAGGACTTTGACCTTTACCGTGAAGTTCATCTAGCAATGATTCAAATTCATCATCATCAATTTCTTCTGACGATTTTGCATTAACTTTTTTATCATTTGCTGTTGCTACAGCCGGAGAAAAAGCGCCCTGTCCATGAAGCTCATCTAATAATGACTCGAATTCATCATCTGAAATATCATTACTATTCGATGTGGTTGGTTGTGCAGGAACATTTGTTGATGGTGCTCCTCCACCGTGTAATTCATCTAAAAGGCGCTCAAATTCATCTTCTGACATTTCATCACTTGAACTACTCGTAGTAGCGGGCTCTACAGCAGGAGCTTGTGCCGCAGGAGCAGCTATTGTTTCTTGGCCTTCAGGCTCTGATAGTCTATGTAGTTCGGCTAGTAAACTTGGGTCTGCGCTAGATAAAGCTTCTTGATTTTGCACTTGAACAAACATTTCATTAATCGTATCAAGCGCTTTTAATATGACATCCATCAGCTCTGAAGTCACTGAGCGTTGCTGATTCCTTAACGTATCAAAAACATTTTCCGCACCATGACAAGCATCAACTAGTTCGGTAAGTGACAGAAAGCCGGCACCACCTTTTACCGTATGAAAACCTCTAAAAATTGCGTTGAGCAACTCAGCATTATGAGGGTCATTTTCAAGTTCAACTAATTGCTCCGACAAGGTCTCAAGTATTTCTCCAGCTTCAATTAAAAAATCCTGAAGAATTTCTTCATCTTGTTCAAATGACATTCAGTTACTCCTATTAAAAACCTAAGCTTGATAATAAATCGTCGACATCATCTTGATCTGACACCACATCGCTACGACTTTCGCTATTCATAATTGGGCCTTCTACTAAGTTTTCGCCCACTCTTGGCATATAACTCGGTTTTTCTTCCTCAGAAGAAAGACCAAATGCTGTCAGCATGTTTATCAAACTATCTTCAACTTCACGCACTAAATCAATAACTTTTCGTATTACTTGGCCAGTGAGATCTTGGAAATCTTGCGCCATTAAAACATCAGTCATCAAACCATGAATTTTATTTGTTTCTTTTTCTGTCGTTTTCAGCAACACGTCGATATCGCGACATAATACTTTGAATTCACCAATATCAAGTTCATTGTGCATTAACTTATGCCACAGCGGATTAACCATACTAATTTGTTGTTGTATACTATCGACAACCGGAAAGATAGCCTCCACAGCATCCATAGTTTTATTAGCCGCTTCTTCTGTGCGGCTAATAACAAAATTCAACCTTTCTTTAGCATCAGGAATATCCGCGGTAGCTAAATCATTCAAACGCGAATCAAGATGAAAGTTATTCAATGAGTCATGCAACTGCCGAGTCAACTTACCTATTTCTGCAAATAGCGCTGTATTTATCGGACTTTGAATCTCTGCAATGAGCTCATCAGCTTTATCTTGTTGGTCTGTTTCTATGTATTCAACTAATAGCTTTGCTTGTTCCAAAGAAACATGGACACTAGTATTTGTATTCATATGACGTCCTTGCGTAACAAAATTTGATGTTCAACCAATACAATCAGTGGTTAACCAAGGCGTTCAAAAATTTTATCAAGCTTAGTATTTAGCGTTGCAGCAGTAAATGGTTTTACAATATAACCATTGACTCCAGCTTGTGCCGCCATAACAATTTGCTCTTTTTTCGCTTCAGCAGTCACCATCAATACGGGAATGTGCGACAATTTACCATCAGCTCTAATCGCTTTTAGTAAATCAATACCTTGCATTCCAGGCATATTCCAATCGGTGACAACAAAATCAAAATCACCTTCTTTAAGCATAGGTAGCGCTGTACTACCATCATCCGCTTCTGAGATATTGGTGAAACCTAAGTCACGTAACAAGTTTTTGATTATACGTCTCATTGTTGAAAAATCGTCAACAACAAGCACTTTCATATTTTTATCCAAGGCACCCTCCGGTGAGAACATTTAAAATTCTAACGATACTAGTATTCTACTTAACTTTGCCACGATTGCATACGAGCTTTTAATCTATGCATCGCCTGACTGTGTATTTGACTTACCCGTGATTCACTGACATCAAGTACTTGGCCAATTTCTCTCAAGTTAAGCTCTTCATCATAATACAACGACAGTACTAGAGCTTCACGCTCGGGTAAAGAGGAAATGCATTCCGCCAGCGATTTTTTAAAGAAACTATGTTCAATGTTAGCATATGGTTCATCTTGATGATGACTATGCTCTATTTCAATAACATCTTCGCTAACACCTAAATCTTCAATACCCAGTATTTTCCCTGAGCTAACTTCATTAAGCATATGATGGTAGTCATTCATCGAAATATCAAGTTTTTCAGCAACTTCTATATCTGTGACATCACGGCCGTGTTCAGCTTCTAAGTTTTTTATTGCCTCACTGATAGTGCGACTATTTTTATGCACTGAGCGTGGAACCCAGTCTCCACGACGTATTTCATCTAACATAGCACCGCGAATTCTAATGCCAGCGAAGGTTTCAAAGCTTGCACCTTTGCTATTATCAAAATTATTTGCCGCTTCGAGTAAACCTATCATGCCCGATTGAATAAGATCATCAACGAGTACACTGGCAGGTAATCTGGCCAGTAAATGATAAGCAATTCGTTTAACTAATACAGTGTGTTGTTCCAACAAAGCCGATTTATCAACACTATAAGTATGTAATTTTACCACTATAGCTCACTTTTCTGTTGGTTAGTGTTCTAACAATTGCTCAATAAAAAACTCTAAGTGCCCTGAAGGTTGCTGTGGCACTGGCCAACTAATGATATTTTTAGCGAGTGATTTAAAGCTAATTGACGCCGGAGAATCTGGAAATGCTTCAACAATGGCTTGTTGTTTTCTAACCGCTTTGCGAATATTTTCATCGTAAGGTATGACAGCAACTAACTCTAAAGTAACATCGAGGAATCTATCGGTGACTTTTGAAAGTTTAGCAAATAGCTGTTGACCTTCTTTTGCACTGCGTACCATATTGGCAACAACTTTAAATTTGAATAAACCGTGATCTCGACTTAATAGCTTCATCAATGCGTAGCAATCGGTTATTGATGTTGGCTCGTCACATACCACTAGTAAAACATCTTGCGAAGCTCGGCAAAAGCTCAATACCATATCAGAGATACCCGCAGCGGTATCAACGATGAGAATATCAAATTTGGTTTGCATATCGCTAAAAGCGCGAATCAGGCCAGCATGCTCAGACGGAGTCAAATCCACCATAGATTGCGTGCCTGATGTTGCAGGAATAATGTTAATACCAGCAGGGCCTTGAATGATAATATCATCCAATTCACACTCACCTGATAACACATGAGATAAATTGCGCTGGACACGCAAACCTAACATCACATCAACATTAGCTAAACCTAAATCGGCATCTAGTACTAATACCCGCTTGCCTAATTTAGCTAAAGAAATAGCGGTATTTAATGATACGTTAGTTTTACCTACGCCACCTTTACCACCAGAAACTGCTATGACTTTTATATGTTGGGGATCTTGCATCTTTCTTAAGCCACTCGCTTGATCTATCATCTAGTTAACTTCTCTATATAACCACGCCGCTTAACGTAAGACGGCTATACGGCAGCTGCTGCGGGTGTCCGCCATGAGGCAGCCACTGAACTCTGAGATTTTATCGCCATTCTATCTGCAAGCGTAACCAATTTCTCAGCATTTGCAACCTTAATATCTTCTGGAACTCTTTGGCCATCAGTAAGATAGCCAATAGCTAAACCATTTTGCAGTGATGTGGTAATAATTTCACCAACACTCAGGCTTTCATCTAGCTTGGTATAAATACAGCCCGCTAAAGGGATGCGTTTAAATCGTTCGACGTTTTCTTGCATTACACGCTGTTGAGTATTAGCAGATAACACTAAGTAGTTCCGAATTCTAACACGAGCATTAGCGATTAAGGTAGTCAAATGCTCGGCTAAGCGCATATCTCTTTGGCCCATGCCTGCGGTATCAATTAAGATTAATTTCTTTTGAGAAAATTGTTGTAAAAGACTATCTAACTCATTGCCATCATTGGCAAGTTTGACTTGACAACCAATAATACGACCATAAGTAGAAAGCTGTTCAAAACCAGCGATACGATAGCTATCCGTCGAAATTAACACCACTTGATCTGCACCATGAATTTGAGCAAAACGAGCCGCAAGTTTCGCAATAGTGGTGGTTTTACCAACGCCTGTTGGTCCAACAAGAGAAACAACACCACCACGTTGGATGATATCGTTATTAGTCGTATTTAGCTGCTGGGCAATGATATGTTTTGCTTGTTGCCAAGCATCTTGCTCATGAGTATTCGCAGGAATATAACCAGCAATTTGATCAGCAACTTGTTCGTTGAGGCCCATCGCCATTAATTTGTTAACCAAGACTGCGCGCATAGGGTCTTTTTGCGCCATATCTTGCCACATCAAACCAGACATTTGGTGCTCTAATAACTGACGAATTGACGACATTTCTTTTTGCATATTATCAAATTCAGCGCTACTCACGCGATGATCACTACTCGATTTATTTTGTTCAGAGGACGTATTCGACTTAGCTATTGTCTCATTAAAATATGTACTATTTTCTTCAATGTGGCTAGCAGCTGTTGACTGCTCTGCGGACTCTAACGGGTTAGATTGTTCTAAACGAGAAGTGAAGTTTTTAAACTGCTGTTCAATATCGGGTGCGGCAATATTATTACTTTTTGCAGGGTTATTATTTACTTTGGCTGCTGAATTTTCTATTTGACTATTAAATGCTCGCGTTGCAGGTGCTTTATCGTAGCCATTTTGCTGTACTTGTCGACTGAGCAATGCTGCTAAGCTATCTACTGGTGCTGCTGCAGACTGCGCTACTGAATCAGGTGCTTGGCTAATTGCCACTGTATCTTCGGTAAAATCTGCACGTTCTTCAGGTGCAGCATGAAGCTCTTGATTCTGAGTTGTTGCTGACTGCGCTGGCTTAACGTTTTGGTTGTAATCAACCGCTGCCATTAATTCGACACCTTCAGCAATTTTTTTATTAGACATAATCACTGCGTCAGCACCTAGCTCTTCTTTAATTTGTGCTAGTGCAGTTCTCATATCTTTTGCTACATAACGTCTAATTTTCACAGCCAACCCCTTATAATTCAGTACAACTTACCATTGAAATATTTTTTACTGACCGATAGCACTAACAATTTTTATTTGTTTGTCATCAGGAATTTCTTGATAAGAAATTACCCGTAACCCTGGGATAGTATATTTAACAAATTTAGCGAGCACTGAACGTAAAATACCTGACGTTAATAAAATTGGTGTATCGCCAGCCATTTCTTGCTGTTGTGCACCATCGGTCAATGATTTTTGTAACCGTTCTGCTAAACCTGGTTCGATACCTGCGCCATCGTCTCCAGCCATTTGCATTGACTGATGCAACATTTGTTCCAGCTCTGGCGACAAAGTTATGACGGGCACTTCAACCGTCGGTCCAACTAACTCTTGAACAATGAATTTTCGCAGTGTAATACGTACAGCTGCAGTTAGCACTTCCGGGTCTTGACTCTTAGGACCGTACTCTACTAATGTTTGTATTATGCTACGCATATCACGTACTGCAACGCCTTCATTCATTAGGTTTTGTAATACTTTAACTATGCTACCAAGTGACAATACATCAGGGATCAAGCCTTCAATCAACTTAGGATAACTCTTAGCCAACATATCAAGTAGGTTTTGTACTTCTTCATGTCCTAATAATTGCGCGGCATTATTAGTTAAAATTTGACTTAAGTGTGTTGCTAGCACAGTTGCAGAGTCAACAACGGTATAGCCAAGTGACTGTGCATGTTCCCGCTGCTCTTGTTTTATCCAAACAGCATCTAAACCAAAAGCAGGATCTTTTGTGGCAATTCCATCAAGTTTACCAAATACTTGCCCAGGATTGATTGCCAGCTCATGATCATGGCGAATTTCAGCTTCCCCTATGGTCACCCCCATCAATGATATTTGATAACAGTTAGGGTCTAAATCTAAATTATCGCGAATATGCACGGCAGGCACCAAAAAACCAAACTCTTGAGAAAGTTTTTTTCTTACGCCTTTAATACGATTAAGCAGCTCTCCACCTTGGGCTTTATCAACGAGAGG
>OJDZ01000376.1_pt1 | contig 27752 bp, 25 predicted proteins | sample 1592981 | NCBI WGS metagenome assembly OJDZ01 (sample SAMN05416851, study PRJEB24817) | seawater metagenome | isolation source: Sea water | place: Canada:Atlantic | collected 2013-07
ACGAGATAGGAGTCCGTCTCGTGGGCTCGGAGATGTGTATAAGAGACAGAGTCAATTCACAGCGGTCGAACGCAAGCTGTTCGTGAACAAATCTTAAATGACTTTAAGGCCGGCAAAATTAATTTTCTTGTTGCTACGGGGATTGCGGCACGCGGTATTGATATTGGTGAATTGGCCCGTGTGGTCAATTATGACTTACCCGATAAAGTCGATGATTATATTCATCGTATCGGTCGTACAGGGAGAGCGGGTAAAAGTGGTGAAGCGGTTTCTTTTGTCGCCAAAGACAACTTTAGAAACTTATGCGCAATTGAAAGCAGGTTAGGGCATATTATTGAGCGTAAAGCGTTTGAAGAGTTTCCGGTTAAAAAACTGGTACCACTTTCTATTTTAAATTATGTACCGAAAAATAAACGTAATTAAAGCGTAAACAATGACTTTTTAACCTTAAAACAAGAATGTTAGAATAGGCTAGGTCTTTCGCTAAATGCGTAAAGTAAATTATAACAAAGCGCTATAAGTTAATTAAACTATAAACCAGTAAGAAAATAGGAAATTTGATGAATCCAATTATTGCAATTTTAACAGAACATAACGTTAGTGATGAGCAAACTAAAGCGGTATTTCAAGCACTAACAGAAAATCCATTAATGGCGATGGCGACTGTGCAACAATTAGGTATTCCACAAGATAAATTGCAGGCATTGATGATGATGTTAATGCAAAACCCTGGGCTTATTAAAGAAGCAGTAGATGAATTAGGCTTAGATTTTAGTAAAGTAGAAGCAGCGAAAGCGACGTTAAATAAATAGCTTTATTATCGGGTGAAATTATAACAATTGATGTTCATTGCTATAACTTCACCCTGCTGTTATCAACAATAAGTGATTGATAAGTATGTGATCAGCTAGCGCGTTAATTATTCAACTCGAATAGTTGCCTTAACAATTTTTACTTCCTTTTCAGTACGTCCTGATCGGCTGCCTAACGCTTCTATGGCAACTAGGGTAGTATCTAGGCCTTCAACAACTTCACCAAAAATAGTATGTTTGCCGTCTAACCAAGGTGTTGGCGTAAAGGTTATGAAAAACTGACTGCCGTCAGTATTCGGTCCAGAGTTAGCCATACTGAGCATTCCTGGTTTGTTATGACTTAGCGAATCATCGAATTCTCCAGCATATTTATAACCTGGGTTACCGCTGCCATTACCTAAGGGATCGCCACCTTGTGCCATAAATTTATTGATTACACGATGAAAAATCAAGCCATCATAAAAGCCGAGTTGCGTTAAATAAAGCGTACTTGTGGCATGCATAGGTGCTATTTCAGGAAATAACTTCACGACGAGTTTTCCTTCTGTGGTCTCTAAATCCCAAAAATATTCTGCATCAGGCGTAAACTCTACCAGCTCAGGTTGGCTTAGTTTTGTTTTCCAATTCTCCTGAGTTTTATCTGTTTTTTGTTTTTCAATATAGGCATTAACCGCTTTTACCGCAGGATCTGGGCTGAAACAACCGGTTAGTACGATTAATAATAAGGATACTAGGTAAGTTTTTAGTAATGAAGAATGACTTTTCAGCATGTGGTTTCCTTTAGTATGATGGCTGACTCGTATGGTGACTGACGTTGTTTCGACACTGCATTAAAATAGCACGCTCGTCTAACAACAGGCGACAGAGTAATTAATTCCGCTCTGTTGAGCAACAATAATGTTGGCGATTATTGCTAAGGGAGTAATTGGCAATGCTTAATGGCAATGTTTACTGATCATATTAAATCGTAAAGTTTACTCGCTTGGTTTTGATAAACCGATATAAATAGCGCGTCGATGTGAGCTAAGTTTAGCTTGGTTATTTAATGTGACCTGGCCGTTAATCACCTTAACGCCTAATGAATGTAGTGGCGTTAAATAATTAGGAATGGCATAACTTTTTGAAAACTCGTTTAATAAGGTGGTGAAAACTTCACTTTCGCTTAGTTCATCGAGTTTTTTTACTATTTCACTTGCACTAAGATAACGATCAAAGCAGCAAGCTTGCAGTTGCTCTAGGGCTAAATCTAATGAATAGGGTTTACCGGTATTTGTTGCCAACGTTCTTAGTGCAATGTCAGCTTTAAGCCAATACAGCGCTCCACTCCAATAAATACGCATATAGTTACGATTTTCACTAATATGATCACTAAGATAATTTAGTTTTTGATGAGCATAATTCTGCTGTTTATTACCTCGCTCGAAGCCATCATAGAGCTTTTGCCATAGGGTATTTTCGTCAAACATACCAACTCTAGCTTGGATTATATTTTGATAATAACTGGCTAAACCTTCTGAGAACCATCTCGCATCATCAGCATCGTATGGGATAAGTAAATGGCTAAACTCATGGTAAATAGTCCAGTCGGCTTTTAATGCCTCCAGACTACTATTCATATTAACCACTAAGGTCACTTCTGGCGGTGAATATCTATTAACTTCGCCCCACGGCACTGCACTTGTGCCACCGTTACTGGTTTTTATAATGGTGATAAAATCTTCAACAGGTAGCTTGCCATAAACTAAGCGCAATGCTTTACGGGCATGGTTAGCCCAAGTGCTAAGTTGCAGCTTTTTATGTTCGGGGATATTCGTATCAAACTTAATATTAGCTTGTTGATGAGGGCTTTCCAACGCTTGTGAGTTGGCGCTCATGACAGTAAAGCCGAAACAAAAAACACTAAGGCAAAGTGCAATAGATAACATTGAACGGCAACGTTTTAGTTTCGTTAGTGTGCACATATGATAAGTAGTTTTCTCGCGTGAATTAACTAGGGACTCGTTAATGTATAACCTTATTTTCAAAAATAAGGCAGGAAAGCTTTGCAGCTATTGTGTAACAATCGATTGCACTCAAGATAAATTTATATAGATATTAGCCTGTTAGTGGTGAATTATAGGTTAAAAAATTTCGTAAAAGGCGCTATACGTGTGCTATGGTTTAGCGATAAAGCACATTATTAGTTACCTAATTAGTTAAAGGACTGACCATGAAAAAGATTAACTCACTCGCGTTTATTTTAGTAGTAATGTTGGCACTATTTAGCCAAATAAGCTCAGCTAAGGCTATTAGTGATGACAACGTTAAGCAATACTTAGCGCTGTCTGGTATTGATTCGGCGCTTGATGGTATTCCCGCGCAAATGAGCGCCATGGGCCAACAAATGCAAATAACCGTTAAAGACCCTGCGCAAGCACAGCGAGCGGTAGATTTGTTATTAAATGCTTGGCAAATTGAAGAAGTAAGGCTGATTGTTGCTGAGCATGTCAAAGAAAATTTTTCCACAGCAGAAATGAAATCACTACTCACTTGGCTTAATAGTGATTTGGCTCGAAAAATAAAATCAGCCGAAGAAAAAGCAGCCGCAGCTAACTTTAATCAAGAATTGATGGCTTACATGGCGCAATTACAAACGACGCCACCGACGACGGCACGCGTGCAAGTGATCAGAGACTTTATTGACACAACACACATTGTTGATCACTCGCTTAATATTGTCATGTCAGTAGCGCAAGGTACTATGGAAGGTATCAATGTTGCAAACCCAGAGCAAGCGGTTAGTGATGAGCAAATTCAAACGCAACTCTCTCAAATGCAAATAATGATGAGGCCGGCATTAGAGCAACAAATGGTGATGGTTTCTTATTATATTTATCAGCAATTAACTGAGCAGGAAATCGTTCAATATACCAAATTTTACCAACAACCCTTAGGTCAGAAAGAACTCGATATTATGTATGATGGTATTGGTCAAGCGTTAAATTATTGGTCGACCAATGCTTTCGAAAATATCGCCGCAGAGTTTACTGAGTAACCCCACTTAAGTAGGCCATATGCTATATGGCCTACTTAAATCGTATGATGCTTCGGAGTAACTCGGGCATTTCTTGCTGCGCCGAGCAGGGAGCCGTCTAACAGTTTACTCGATGTTTTTAATGTTAAGGCTTGTACGGTATTTAATACTAACACTTGTACGGCAAAGCCACGTTTTTCCTCTTCGATGATCTATTCATCCCTTTTACATTGGAAAATAATACTGTTCGCGCAGCTTTATGTTTGCATTTAGCGTGTCTTTGAGTGCAAACTAATATTAAATAGATCAATGAATTAGTCTATTAGCAAAGAATATACAGGGAGTTGCTGGCATGGTTAGCATAAATTTAAGTTTTTTCAATAGTGTTTGTTTATTGCTATTCACGGTTTTATTTGCTCAAAATATCCAAGCAGCGCAAGATAATATCCCGCAAGTGCTTGCTCCTTGGGTACCTTGGGTGATGGCGGGCAATGAAAGTTACACTTGTCCATTTATCAATCGAACAAAGTTTTCCGATCAACAAAACCATATTTGTGCATGGCCCAGTGTACTTTCTTTAGACGTTAAAAATACTTCAGCAACCTTTAGTCAGTCATGGCAAGTATTATCTAAAAGCTTTATCCCTTTACCCGGCAGTTCAGAAAATTGGCCATTATCGGTTATGGCTAATCAAAAGTTATTGCCCGTGGTATTACATCAAGGTGAGCCCAGCATAGAATTAAACAAGGGCGATTACCTGATCACGGGCCAATTTATCTGGCCTAATATGCCGGAAAGTATTGCAATTCCTAAGCAATACTCCTTTGTAAAAATGGCCATTAATAATCAGGATATTTCATTTCCAAGAATAGAAGGTAATGATTTATGGTTACAAGAGCTTCAACCAGATCAAACAGAACATGATGCGATTGATTTAGCGGTTACTAGACGAGTGGTTGACGGCAGTTATATTCAATTTGATACCTTTTTAGAGCTAAATGTCTCAGGCAAAATGCGTGAAGTTATTTTAGGTAAAGTTTTGCTAAAAGATACCGAACTTATCGGAATTGAAGCTGATTTACCGGCATTTTTAGATGCGGATGGTTTATTGCATGTCAAATTAAAACCTGGTAATTGGCAAATGCTGATACGAGGATATGCAAAACCTAGCTTATTAAATTGGCAACGACCAGCGAGGTCACACCACTGGCCAAAAGATGAAATATGGGCCTTCAAAGGTGATGAAAGCCTGCGCTTAGGTAAGTTAAGCGGCGGTGCTATGATTGACAACAGCCAAGCTGTAATGCCCAATGACTGGTACCACTTACCTAGTTACTTACTCAAGGATACTGATGTACTTAATTATCATATTCAACATAGAGGTAAGCCGTTACATATTGAAAATCAACTAACACTGACGCGCACGTTATGGTTGGCATTTGATAACGAAACGTACACCTTTAGTGACCACATTACTGGCTTAATGATAAATGATTGGCGCTTAAGTATGAACTCGCCGTATCTTTTACAATCAGCCGAAGACCAAGATGGCTCTGTGCTCATTACCTCCAAATCGCTTGAGGAGCGCGGTATAGAAAATCGTTATCCAGCGGTGGATATTAAAGCTCGCGGAGTGTTTGATGCCGACAGTAATATCGCGGCTAGCGGTTGGCAAAGTAACTTTGAACGAATTTCTTTAACACTCAATTTACCACCCGGAAATAAACTTTTCGCTGTTTTTGGTGCCGATAGCGTGTCTGATAGTTGGTGGAGTAATTGGAATATTTGGGCGAGCTTTATCGTATTGCTTGCCGCTTTTACGGTTAGCCGATTAATTAGCATTACGCTTGGCGTGTTAACTGCGCTGATGTTGATTGTTATTTACCAAGAAATGGGTGTACCGATTATTGCCATTTTGAACTTTATTATCGCAATGGCGATTAAAAAACATATGACATTTCAGGCGTTAAAAACTGTAGTAAATAGCTACTGGGTGATGAGTGTTGCCGTGATCGTTGGCGCAATATTGTATTTTAGCGCCATGCAAGTACGCTCGGTTATCCATCCGCAGTTAGAAGCTCACTTATCAGCGGTTGAGAGTTTTAACAATAGTAGCCAGATGGAGATGAATATCGTCACTGAACAACTCCAGTCAAGAAGGGAAAAACAAGCTTATTCATCGAATGACGAGCTTGAGCGTATTCAAGTTACCGGAAGTCGTATAAAGAAAGTTGATATACTAATGGAACGTTATCAAACGGATGCGCTTATTCAAGCCGGTGTTGGTATTCCTAATTGGCAGTGGCACTCGTATAGCATTAATTGGCATAGCCCAGTGAGTGAAAATCAAATGTTTGATGTGGTAGTACTATCAAAAAATAGCTATCGCGCCATTAAAGTGCTTGGCATTGTGTTATCACTACTTTGGCTATACCTTATTTTAAATTACTTTTTTAAGTTCAATATTGGTAAGTTTCGCTCACAAGCGTTAACGCCTTTGCTGATGTTATGCTTGCTATACCCAGGTTATTCAGTGGATAGCTTCGCCGCTGAATTTCCATCCCAGCCAGTGTTAGATGAATTAACGCAGCGACTATTGTTGGCACCGACATGTGCGCCATCTTGTGGGCTGATTAATCAATTAACGGTAGCGAGCAAGGCAAAATCTCTTGAGCTTAATATGATAGTTCATGCTAATGCCGATACCGCCATTGCGTTGCCTCGCTCTGAGTTTTGGCGACCAGAAAAGTTACGATTAAATGGCTCGTCAATTAACCGCTTATTCAAACGTAATGGCTGGATATATATCCCGGTTTTAAAAGGCATTTCTAACTTTACGCTATTAGGGCAAATAGCGCCGGTTGATAATTTTCAATTAGAGTTTAAAGATATTCCACAGCATATTAATATTAATGACAATGAATCATGGCAGGTTATAGGTAGCAAAAATAGCACCCTAACCGGCAATGGTTTAGCATTTAGTGCCATCATTAATCAGCAAGCGCCAAAGGGTAATTCGACAGTTGATGGCAACAGTACGTTATCTACACGCTATAATGCTCCTGCGTTTGTTAAAGTGGTACGTGAATTAGCCATCGATCAATTATGGACCGTAAGAACCACGGTTGAGCGTGTCGCGCCGAGCACAGGTTCAATAAATGTCATGATACCGGCACTAAGCGCGGAACATGTTTTAACGGCAGATAGGTTGATAGAGAATGGTCAAATTGCGGTAACACTGCCGGCAGGTGAAAATAGTATTACTTGGCGTTCTACGCTAGATAGACAACCGATTTTGACACTATACGCTAACCCCGAACAGCCTTTTATTGAACAATGGCAAGTCATTGTAAGTCCTTCATGGCATGCCGATATCAGCGGTTTACCTATGATATTAGATCAACAGGATAATAATGATTATTTCTCATATTCTTTTTATCCCTATCCGGGAGAAAGCTTAAGTATTGCGACATCGCGGCCAAATGCAGTTAAAGGTGATGTTTTAGCTATTGACCGAGTGAGTTCCGAGCTAGAACAAGGCACACGAACCGCAAAATTAAATCTATCATTTGATTATCGAAGCACGCGCGGAGGCGAACACCGAATAGCGCTTCCTGAACACTTTCAGTTAAAAAGCATTCAAATCGACAATAAATTAATTAATTTACAACTAGAGCAAGGAGGGCTGACCATTCCCATTTTGCCGGGTAAACACAATGTAAACATTTTGATGCGCGCTGATAATAGCGGAACTTGGTGGTTAACTGCGCCAAGGATTAATTTAAATGCACCAGTGAGTAATATTACTAATATTGTTAACTTAACTCAGCAACGTTGGGTGTTGTGGGCTAATGGTCCAGTGTTGGGGCCAGCGGTTTTATATTGGGGCGAATTACTGGCCTTTATCTTGTTAGCGGTGTTAGTGGCGAGAGTACCATTTTCACCTTTAAGTACCTTAAGTTGGATTGCCTTGGGTTTTGGTTTAAGCCTAAATAATTGGGGGGTATTGATGCTAACGGCGCTGTGGTTCGCCTCTTTAACGGCTAGTACTTATCGACCGAAAGATATCAGCCGCTCAGCGTTTAATTTTTCACAATTATTATTGTTTGCACTAACCATTATCACGTTATTGTCTTTATTAGCGGTTATTCCAACAAGTTTATTGAGTACACCCAATATGGGCATAACCGGCAATCATTCTTATGGCAATCACTTACAGTGGTTTGCGGATAAATCAGACGGTGCTCTACCGGCAATATCAGTACTGAGTATTCCTATCTTGTTTTATAAAGCTCTGATGTTAGCTTGGGTGATTTGGTTAAGTTTTGCTGGTTTACAGTGGATAAAATGGGCGTGGATTAAATTAGGCGCACAAGGATATTGGCGCGCTAAAGTGAATGCCGATGTTGTTGATAAATCACCAAGCGAATAACAACAGTTTTAAATTAATTACGACTAAAACATACGGGAGAATGTAATGTCAGATAGTGAAAACACAATGAATGATGAGCCAATTGAATACGTAGGCTTTTGGGTGAGGTTTGTCGCAAGTATTATTGATTCCGTTATCATTGCTATGCTGACATTTCCTATTTTGTATTTAATTTATGGTGCTGCGTATTTTGACTCTACTGAGTCAATCCAAGGCGGTGCTGATTTCTTTATTAGCTATTTATTGCCGATTGTCGCGGTTATATTGTTCTGGATTTATAAGTCAGCGACGCCAGGTAAAATGGCGCTATCAGTAAAAATTGTTGATGAAAAAACCGGCGGTAAACCAAGCACCAAGCAGTATATTATTCGTTACCTAGGCTACTATGTCTCGCTTGTTGCACTTGGCTTAGGTTTTTTCTGGGTGGCATGGGATAACAAAAAGCAGGGCTGGCATGATAAGTTTGCCGGCACTGTGGTTATTCGTTGTTAACAAGATCAAGTAACTGGATGATGCAACATTCGCTGATGAATTTTTCACTATTCACGACTCAATACTCAGCGCTATTAATGCCTGAATATTGAGTCGTGATGTTATTAATTTAACAACACCGGATATAAAGATAAAACAAGTAGGCTTGCCATGACAATGTTGAATATCTTTAAGCGTTTTTTGTTGTTAAGGAAAATTTGCATTTTTTTGCCAAGCGCAATCCAGCTGCTAATACAGGGTAAATTGACTAACCCAAAGGTTATGGCAACAAATAACACGGCAGTTAAGTTTTTTGACGGCGCATAAACACTAATTGCGGTTAATGCCATGGTCCAAGCTTTAGGGTTGACCCATTGAAACATCGCCGCTTGTATAAAGGTAAAAGGTTTCGATTTACCTTTAGCTGATTTTTCTGCTGCATCTGACATGGCAATTTTGCTGGCTAAATACAATAAATAAACCACGCTTAATACTTTCAATATTTGATAGCTGAGCGGCCAAGCATCAAATAATTGCATAATGCCGATACCCACCAATGCCACCATAACCGTAAAACCAATACTCACCCCTAAGGCATGTGGAATAGTGCGCTTAAAGCCAAAATTAGCGCCAGAATTCATCAACATAATGTTGTTCGGGCCCGGTGTTATAGAAGATACCAGTGCGAAAATGGCTAATGCCGTTAATATTTCAATGCTCATTGCAGCTTCCGTTATTACAATTTTAAAAAGTTAAAGCAATTATAAATTGATTTGTTGCGAATTATTGTGCAAGTTATCAGGTAATATGCTCTAGGTGAACAATAAATGATTAAATTAGACAATTATAATAGTGAAATATTGCGTGAACTAAAAATAAACGGTCGCATGGCTAATTCTGAGCTTGCTGAAAAAATAGCGTTATCGCCTTCAGCCTGCTTACGCCGTGTGCAGGAATTGGAAAACAGTGGTTTAATTAAAGGTTACCGCGCGATTTTAGACAGCGAATTACTGGGAAATAGCTTTATTGCTTACGTTAATATTGGTTTAGCAGAACATTCTACTGATTCACAGCAAGCGTTTGAACAGGCTATTAACCTTGCTGAAGAAGTAAAAGAATGCCATAACATTACCGGTGCATTTGAATATTTATTGCGTATTGAAACTCGTGATATCAAAGCTTTTAAAACATTTCACGCTAATGTATTGGGTGCTATAGCGCAAGTTCGAACGATTACCACCCATGTGGTGATGGATTCACCTAAAGACGAAAGAATGTAACTAAGCTTGTCTAACCGCTTTTATACCAATTGAATTAATGAATTCACCACTTAGCGAAAATTAAAAGGCTTAGAAGCAAGGCATTGATTGAAGAGAATGGTTATTCCCTTATCAAAATCAATAACGCCGGATATAAGCCTTTTAAATTCGCCCTTTGGGAACTCATTAGCAAACTGATAACGTGAAAAATGAATAAAATATAGAATAACTATAGTTAAGTCATTTTACTTGTTTTAAGTTCGCCACTGCAGCTCTAAGTCGTTGGATTGATTATTTCAATTGGTATTATTCGTTCTCAAGGTTAAGGTAATCAAGTAAGCTACTGTTTATCTGTTCTTAATTTGCATTATTATTTTATGCCAACTCAATCTATTTTAATTACCGGCTGTTCATCAGGTATTGGTTTACATGCCGCGCTGACATTGTCGGCACGCGGTTATCAGGTGTTTGCTACAGCGCGCAAGCCACAAGATGTTGCAGCACTGCAAGACAAAGGACTCAGCGCTTATTTGCTTGACTTAACGAGTACTGAAAGTATTACGCAAACACTGGCTAAAGTGCTTGAGCAAACCGGCGGGCAGTTAGATTTTTTGTTTAATAATGGCGCTTATGGTCAACCTGGAGCGTTAGAAGACTTGCCCACGCAAGCACTTAAAGCACAATTTGAAAGCAATGTTTTTGGTTGGCACGAACTGACCAAGCAAGTGATTCCTGTGATGAGGCAACAAGGGCATGGCCGAATTATTCAGTGTAGTTCAGTCTTGGGCTTTGTTTCAATGGCATATCGTGGTGCTTATAATGCCTCTAAATACGCTATTGAAGGGCTGACAGACACGCTAAGGTTAGAATTAAAAAGCGCAAATATTGCGGTGATATTATTACAGCCTGGGCCGATAAATACCCAATTTCGTGCTAATGCGTTAACGGCATTTCAAGACAATATTGCTATCGATACCAGTGTTCATAAAGCGCAATATCATCAACAAATAGAACGTTTAACCAGTGAAAAATCTAATGCGCCGTTCACCTTAGAGCCGATTGATGTTACGCAAGCGCTCATTCATGCCTTAGAAAGTAAACGGCCTAAATTACGTTACCGAATAACCACACCAACTAAGCTCTTTGCCGTATTTAAACGCATACTTCCTGCACGTTGGTTAGATTACTTATTGGCGAAAGGTTAGTTAACAATAGTGGGGGACTAAGAGCAGAGTTTGTAACAAAATATTCGTTCGAATTACTTTATAAACGCCCTCTTTAATCCATACCACCAAAACGCGTATCATGCAGTGGTATGGATATAAGCTAATTATTGGTCGAATAGAGCGGGCTCTAATTATGCTTTTTGCAATTATTATTCATCTAACACATGAAATGTTACATTCTAAAATGAATGAATTGTTTAGTTTCTCGTATCTTGTTAAAGACATTAATAACAAGAAATTGCAGTTCAATGGATCCACAGCTTAAAAACTGGTTTACCCAAGCAAAAGTCTCTAAAGTGATTTGGCAATCTACGTTGCCCATGTTTGGCGCAATTTTAGCCTTGCTTGCCTATGACCTTTTGGAGTCTAGTTTACTGGCAATGAACGGTGAACAAGCGTTAACTGCGCTTGGTTTTACCTTGCCTATTACTACTGCAATTACTGCTATTGCCATCGGCATGAGTATAATTACTAATAACAACGTGGTTAAGGTTGCCTGTTTACATAACGGCGAATTAGCGAAATCTGTCGTAATGTCATTATTGCAAGCTAGCTGTTTCATTATACTTTTTTCTATTGTTTTTTATTCTCTTAATGAACAATTACTCACTTTACTCGGCAATCGCTCTTGGTCCTCAGGTCATATTGGTGATCCTGAAATTAAGATTGTTGTTAGCCAAGTTAATTATCTTGAAGCACGTTATCTTGGCTGGGTTTTTCTGGCAATTATTTGGCAAATCAATGCTATTTTTCGAGCATTAGGTAATTCTAAGCTTGCTAGCCGCCTTATGATGTCGTGGCTGTTGGTTAAAAGTATGGTCGCAATTTTGTTGGTAACCCCAGAAAGTATTTTTCATTTATCAGGCTTGGCTGGACTTGCTTTTGGGCATAGTAGCGTCGATTTTTTGTTTGCCGTTATCTCGATATGGCTTTTACATAAAAATCTTGATTTGGCATGGCCATCTTTTTCCGAATTACGTCGCGAGATATTATCGGTGAAGCTAAACAGTATTGTTATTGTACTGCAACAGCTTGTTACGCCGCTAAGTATTGCTTTATTAACCATTATTGCCGCTAAAATCAGTTATTCGTACGTTGCAGCTTTTGCTTTTATTTTTCGTATGGAAGCTATTTTATTGTTATTACCTATGATGCTAACAACAACGATGCCATGTATTGTTGGCACAAATTATTGGTTGGGGCACTTTAAGAGAGTGAAGCAAGCCTATGTTATTGCTTTTAAGTCAATTGTACTTGTTCAGTTATTGTTAGCCATTTTACTTTTGATTAATAACAATATGATTTCCTATTTTATTTGCCCGGAAGGTGAGGTAGCTGAACTGCTTAGCCTCTATTTAACTTGGGTACCATTGGGTTATATTGGTGCGGGCTTTGCTATCGTTTATCAGTCATGCCTCAATGCAGAGGGTAAATCGTTACAAGCTTGTTCAGTGGGTATTATGCATCGATTAGTTTTGTTATTACCGTTTGCAATTCTCGGTGGCATTGTTGCTACCGATTCAAGTTTGTTTCAAGCGCTAATGCTAGGTCATCTTTGTGCAGCAATATACGTTATTTGCCTCTTTAGAATAAGACGTGTAAATAGCCAACACAAAACTATTTCGACACCCGTTTTGCTTAATAAATAATCAGGTGATGTAGGGGGGCAAGTGTAAAGATTTTTAGCATGGTGTTACATTGCTAAAACAATTGCTCAAAGTTGTGCTGTCTAGCGATGCAGCTGCCCCCTATTCAGATTGTTTTTACTAATAGGTGATAGTGTATTAACCATGTAATATTAATATGTTAGAGTGATTTTATTCATTATAAAGGAAATATTGCTATGAAAGAGTCAATAGACGAACTAAAAGGAGAATTTAAAGCAAAGTTAGACTATTGGAATAATATAAAAAGTCGAAAAGCTAAAGTATTTTTAATCGTTTTATCTTTAGCTTTAATCGCATTGAAGATATTTACAACCGTATTGACCTTTGATTGGCTTAAAAGCTTATTTTAATTATGTGTATTGATTGTTTAAAGCAACCAAATAGCGTTGGCTTTTAAGTTGTTTTCACATATTCTAAAATACTATTTTAGCCCCTAACTTTAGTGGCTTTATGTTTTATCGAGGTACGGATGCTTTTTAAAATACTCTTTCTTTTTGCTGCGCTGAAATTACATGATATTAAAGTTGAGCCGCTGTCTCCAACTTTACTGTATTGTCTGCCAATTTTATTGATCAGCCTTATTTCAGGTATACCGTTATTATCATTATTTATTAGCGCGATAATTATGTTATGTGTTGCTTATGTCTATTTTGGTCTCTTGACGAAATTTAATAATGGCGTTGAATACTATGCTGTTATGGGAATAGGCGGCGCAATTTTACTGCTGTTTGTTTAAGGCATTATTGAACACTGAAATTAATGTCGAATTGTTAACACAGTTGACATAGTTGACATAGTTGAAGTGTTGGTATTTAAGCTTATAGCAATTATTGTAAATTCACCTTTTATCTTCCTTGTGCCATATTCTGTAATAACTGCAATCGTTGTTGCTCTTGCTCAGATGGTTGATAAGGCAATGCACTTAAACTTGAAGTTTCGAAGTCTTTTATTTCATATTGACTAATTGCGCTATCACCATACTTTGTTGGCTTGCCTGGTGCCGGTGACATGAGTTCGATTGAAAAGGTCGATAAATAAAACGGCGATTGTTTGCCTTGCAATACACTTTGATGAGCTTTCAGTTCGATACTGCTACTTCCCTTGCTTAATTTATCTTTACTCACTAAGTGAGCAATAGGTTGGTGGTTCACATCAAATAAATTGGCGCGTATACGATATAGGCCTTTTTCTCGAGTCGTTAGGTTTGCGGTTATCACCATATCAGCTGCTTGATTAAATGCTGGGTCAAAGCTTTCGAGCGTGGCGACAGAGTCAACGTATTGTAGCGCTAAAGCCATGGTAATATTTTTACCATTAACTTTTGCTTTTACTACCGCTTGAAGTTGAGCTGGGAAGTCTCGTGCACCGTCAAACTCGGTAGTCCATAGGTTTTCATTTTGTTCAAATTTACGCGTTAATAATGATTTTCCGTTAGCAATATCGATGAGTTGTAGCTCAGCATTAACAATGTTTTCACCCGATAGCGTGGCAAAAACAGCTTCAGGATAGACATAACGATACTTTGATAATTCTGCTGTTACTGTTGTGCCTACGTCGTCAATCGGAATTGATTGTGGGTTGAAATGATTTGGCTTTAAGCGATCAAAGTCTTTATCGGTCAAGGGTTGAGAGTAAGTTGGAAAGCTTAACTCTGCGGCATATGCTTTAGCAACCAAGGCCGCGGAATCATTAGAGGTTATTTTTTCTGATATATCTTCACTCTCTGAACTACTTTTCACTGACTTTGATACTGAGTGTGTAACATTTTTAGTTGCGGTAACTTCAGTTAATTGAGCAACCGCACTTTGCTTTTCGGGTATTGATGGCAAAAAAAGCCAAACAACAATAACGACGACGGTCATTGCCAGTATTCGCTTTATATACGGTTTAATTTTCATTAAGTTTTTTGCCTTTACCTGCTATTAACTGAAATGGCTTATCTTGCGAGCTAATTACTGCAAGATAAGCAGATTTTTCTTTTGAAATGGTTTTTCTACAATTTTCTTAGTTAGGCATGGCGTCATAAATTAGCGTTGACATGCTGTCGGACGCTGAATTTTCTACATAAAGATAATTGCTCTTCCAAAGCCACCAGCCAGACGTTTTGGTGTAAGTATCAAAATGAATACTATCACCAGATAACATGGTTTGTTGGTTGCTTGATGCTGTTACTTTGCCTTCTTGTCTAGATTCTAATAATGAGCCGTGGCTATAGTCTTCACCCATTAACATCGGGTAATGATATGGCATGAAGCCAGAAACTGCATTACTTTGATTACTAATTTTACCGTTGAACGCTATTTGGCTACTACAGCTGCCGAAACGCCCTTGACGGTTACCACCACATGATGAATGACTACCAACAACACCGTCATCATTACCTTGAATAAATGGGCTAGTAACACCTAAGTATTCACTGGCATCACCAACAAAACGCAAACGTGGAATACGTGCATCGGGTAGTGGAGCAAGCTGTCGGGCGTTATTTACTTTTAAGTCATGTAGTACACCCATTTCATCGCTCAGATCACCACCAAGCCAAGCTTCTAAAGCTGCTTCGATAACAAAGGTCCAGCTCTCAGTACCTTGTGCAACACTCACGGCTAAATCGGCAAGTTCACTGCCACCACCAGCACCAGCAATATCGAATGTGGCAACGATATTTAACGGTGTTAATCCGGCATTTTCTAACCAATTTTCTTGATTGTCGATAATATAGCGAGCAATTAAGTCACCTGTAGAGTGGGTGACAAATATACAGCCAGGCTCACAAAAATTACTTTCTGAGAATGCTTTTAATTTTGGCCAAAGGTAATCTGTTGCTATTTTACCTTCTACTCGTTCATACGATGGCCAGTCAATACGAGCATCGCTTAGGTTGTTCCAATAGCCTTGCCAGTACGCTTCACCCGCTTGCGTGACATCACCATCGGATATGAGTTGTTGTGGCTGAAGGCCATGAATAAGGACGATTTTGTGTTCTTTGCTGTATGCGAATGTTGAGCACAGCGTTAGGCAAAGCGCTGCGACAGCAGCAACATTTTTGATTGTATTCATATATTTCCCCAATTTACTTTTATAATTATTTTTTACTACGTCGTATTTTTATTATGATTATTTTACTGATCGGACGTTCGACCAGTTCAATTGATAATAGATCAGTGCTTCGCTATTATCTACCCCGTATTATTTATAATAGAAATAATGAAAATCACCGAAATCTATGGTTTAGCTCGATGTGATATCGATAAGAACTTTGCCAAAGTAAAAGTAAAAGTAAAGCGCAAAACGGCGGTCTTGATATGATGAAGAACTTTCTCATTACTTGGAGTAATAATATATGAATGAACAAGGCTTTATTAGTCAGCTACGTCGTAATCTTGTCGCTTTGATTAGTCTTACTATTGCCATATCTAGCCTTGGTTATAATACATGGCGTAATGAGCATAGTGAGGATAATCGAAATAAACGTTTTGCTGCATTTGAAATAGTAAAAAAGCTAAATCAATTTCAACAACTAGTCTTTCATCGGCGTTATGACTCTGAATTAGTTATAGATGGTAATGCCCGTTCAGGCTGGGTTTATGTGTTAACAATTAAAGATATGGCAAAAGTATTATCTTATCCAATGGAAGAAAACGCTGAGAATTTACGTGTGGTTTGGCGCGATAATTGGCAAAATTTGCAAGCTAATGATAGCGCTGCGGAAAATATTTTGGCTGAATTAGATAGTATGAGAGATAATACCGTTCAGCTTCTTAAGGCCTTGAATTAAGCCTGGTTAGTTGTTAATTGCTAAAGAAAAAATTACCATATTTTAGATTTTAGCACCATACTAATTAGTACGAAATAAGCCTTGTTTTAGCATATTTGAACTTAGGCTGGTTTGACCACTGTTTACATTTCAATTAAGCGATTTATAATCGAGTATCGATCTAGGTGATTGAACGACTTGCATAGGCAAGAGAAAATTTATTTATACCAGAGGCATTTATGTACAACCTACCATTAACAATAAAACAAAAAATAATAATGGGGTTCTCGACAATCGGAGTTTTACTCGTTGCAGGAAGCATCTTTTTTTATAACTCATTAACACAAATTAGTCAGGCTAACAGTAACGTCGAATTATTAGCCGTACCGGTACAAAAACAAAGTAATGCTTTGCAGATCAAACTGCTTAACATGATTAAAGTAGGAGCGTTGGGCTTTACGCAACAAAATACCTCAGACTTGATTCAAAGCGAGCAAGAATATGCTCAGCTCAATCAAGAATTTCAATCTGCGGTCGCGGTTTTACGTAGCAAAGTCTCTGACCAGCCGAAAATGCTGCAAGCCTTGAAGCAAGCTCGTACACATTACCAAGAATATGTCACCCAAAGTGAACGCTTTTATTTAGCTAAGAAGAATATTGCTGCGGCGAATGAAGCATTCACTTTAAGTTATCAATCGTTTAATGAAAGTCGCGATCAAGCAAGTAACGATATGCTAGATCTTGAATTAATGGAATTGCCTGGCAACAGTCAATTACTAGAAGATATTATCGGCAACGGCGCGCGTATAGATGATATGCTGTTTACGTTGAAAAATACCATGTCAAGGTTAGAACAAGTGGCTGAAATTAAGGTCTTAGCTCAGCATAAAGAAGATGTTAGCTTTTTAATCACGAACGCAAAAAATAACTTTGATTTTATGCAGCGACTTTTTGATGGTATTGATGATAAGTCTTTACTGGAAGATTTTGCCATTCATTTTGCCGTGTTAAGTAATCTGCTGGTTGAGCCAGGAAAGCTATATCAGCAAAAGCAACAGGCACTCGACGATGTTATTAATGCCGATAGCGCCTATAAAAGCTCGGTCGACAGCTTCAATGCTACCTATCAACAGTTAACATTATTATTGTCACTTGCCGAAGCGCGTTTTGATGAATTACAACTGACTACAAAAGCTAAAGTGGCGACCGGAGAAGACCTTGCCATCTACATGGCATTTATTTTCGTCGCTTTAGCGGCTTTCATTGGTGTGGTAACTACGCGGGCCATGCTTGGACCTTTAAGAAACGCTAATAAATCATTGGCTTTGATTGCTCAGGGAGACTTAACGCAAAGATTAACTATTAAGAACCAAGATGAATTTGGTGATTTATTTAATAATATCAATAAGCTTAGTGATGATCTCACATCATTATTAAAAAATATCAGTCAAAATGCCTACTCACTTGATGAATCAGCAAAAGTGACCAGTGAGCAAAGCCATCGTATTGCCCAGTCTACCTCAGCACAAATTGAACGCGTGACTAACGCTAAACAAATTGCCGAAAAAATGTTTATCAGTTCATCAAGCGTTACCGATGAGGCGAACTTAACGGCTAACAATGTTTCAGAGGCTTCAAAACATAGCTTTGAAGTACGGTCGATTGCCGACGATAACAGTACTCGAATTATTTCTCTGTCGAGCAGTTTAAGTGATTCGGTTGAAGTGATGACACGATTAAGTAAGCACAGTGACAGTATTGGCGGTATTTTAGATACTATTGGTAGTATTGCTGATCAAACCAATTTATTAGCATTAAACGCGGCAATTGAAGCGGCAAGGGCCGGAGAGCATGGTCGAGGTTTTGCGGTAGTTGCTGATGAAGTTAGATCGCTTGCATCTCGAACACAAGCATCAACCGCTGAAATTCAACATATGATTAATGCTTTGCAACAAGAAACTCAAAGCGCTGAATTGGCGATATCAAAAGGCCAAAGTCAAGCGGCTGAATGTGTATCGCAAAGCCAAGAATTGAGTAATGCCATTCAACAAATTGAAAGCGCACTACACACCATAGATGAAATGAGTAAAAGCATAAGCGTGGCTTCGAATGAGCAACTTGGCTTTAGCCAAGACATTGAAGCAACAATGAGTGAAGCAGCTGAAGCGGCTACCCATAATGCGGCAGAGTCACAAGATTTATCAGATCGAAGTGACGAGGTAAATAAATTAGCAGACTCGTTAACTCATTCAGTTGCACGCTTTAAACTATAGTTTTACGACGAGCATTATTGTTTCACGTCAGCCCAATGACCTGAGTTTAAGTTAGCTAGACATAAAACATTAACCGTCATTTAAATATCAAAAAACTCTAAATAACTCACGTTATTTAGAGTTTAGTCATTTTATGAATAGCTGTTAACGCGGTGCGTCTGCATAAGGATCAAACGGCTTACTTTCGTCACTTGAATTACTGCTTTTATGACTTGGTTTTTCATTTTTTCTCGCACTATTGCTTTCGCGACTGAGCTCTTTTTTATAGGCTTTTTTATGATCAGGCTTAGAGCGATGTGTTTCTTTAAAGCTGTCTTTGCTTAATGGCACTATAGCTTCACCTTTTACCAGCACTTTTGGTTCTTTTGCTTTTATATGCAACGGAATAACGCGTAAGCGAGGTGGTATTTCAAATTCGTCATCACTGGGTTCTGGTAGGTTTTTAAAGCTATAAAGATAGAAACGCTCAAGAGTCTCTCTTGCCCAGTCAGTTTTTCGTAAAAACTTTAAACTTGACTCCATGCTCGGATTATTCTTAAAACATTTAATTCGCGTGTACTCAGCCAAAATATCAAAGCCATAATGTGTGACTAATTCGTTTACTAAAGTATCTAATTTTAATCCGTGTAAGGGGTTGTTTAACTGTTCGCTTTCTTGACTCATTATTAACTCGTTTTTACATAGTTTGACTGACTTACTTATTCGATATTATACACCTAAATGCTTGGGTTATAAGCGTTGATTTAAGTTCTCTGGCAAACTGTTGTGAAATAAAGACTATAAAGCATTACATACCGCTATGTTAAATGTTGTACACTTGTTTTAACAAAATAAAATACTATTAAAATCAACGGAAATTATTATGAAAAAACTTATTGTTCTATTAACTATTTCAGCGTTAAGCACATCGGCGTTTGCACAAGAAACCAGCTGGCTTGATAGTTTAAAAAACCTTGTTGGCTTGGGTGATGACACAGAGCAAATGGTAGCAGCGCCAACGATGCCAAATACTGACGGCTTAGTTGATATGTTAACAAGCTCATTAGATGTTAATGCTGATCAAGCTTCTGGTGGTATGGGGGCTATTTTTAACTACGTGAAAAATAATGTTTCAGTTGAACAGTTTAGTCAACTCGCTAAGTCTATCCCTGGTGTTGAAGGACTTATGGGGCAAATGCCTGATATTAGTAAGCTTGATTCTAGTTCTGATGCTAGTGCCGGTTTAGGAGGCTTACTTGAAAAAGCGTCACAGTATAGCGATTCATTGAAGTCGATTAATGATGTAAAGAAACAATTTGAAGCTTTAGGTTTAAAACCTGAAATGATCAGTGACTTTATTTCTACTGCACAAAGCTACTTGGATACTGAGCAAGGCCAACAAGCCAAGCAAGTATTGAATGACGGTTTAGGGAAATTATTAGGTTAATTAACTCTATTGCTATCGGATATGGTATGCGTTAATGACTGATAGATAAAACGAATAGATAAAACGAATAGATAATTTAAATGCACTTTGTGGTAAATTTCACTACAAAGTGCTTTTTTATTGCTGAACAACAGCATTAAAGCCGCTCAGGTTGATTTGTCGTTTATAAATTTGGTAGTGTTCAAAAATCTATGTCATTAGTTAGGCATTAAAAAAACTCGCTCGCTTCATTTAATACGCCAGACATTAATATCACTGGTTTTTCAATTCCATTAATAACTCATCAATTTCTGCTTTTAATTCTTTATCTGCAATTTTATTACTGTTAATTTTTGCGCTCTCTAAGTGGCTAATCGCGCTTTCTTTATCACCTAACTCAACTTGTAGTGATGCTATTGCAAAGGCAATAGATGAAAGAAAGTCTTTAGAATTAATCGCTTGCGCCTTTACTAAGGCTTTTTCGTAAATCGTGATCGCTAATGCGAAATCGTCAGTAAAGTCAGCCAGTGTTTCCCATTGCACGGGATGATCTTTATCAGTATCTTCATTGTCGTCACAAACTTGTTGTAATTCATTGTAGTATTCATCGAAGTTAGCTTGATTTTTTCTAACTGACGCTTGCATTAAGTCTTTAGCTAAAGCGTGTACGTGCTTATATATTTTGGTATTCATGGTTACCTTGCTGGTGATTTATCATAAAAACATATCATTGAGATTATATACCCTAATCACCTCAAGATGTAGGATCCAAGCTAATTAAAGGTATCTTTAGACATAGCATTAATTACGGAAAATAGGGGAGATAAAGAGTTGATTAAATGTCAGCATAGCTAACACCTTCAATATGATTATAAAGGTTGCTAGTAAAGCGGTTTTGTAAACCAAAAACTTATTCTAACCTTACAATAAAAAGCCTAATCAGTTGATCAGACTTTATCAATAAGACATATTATTAACATAGTTGATTGGTAATATTGCTTTAGTTTTGGTCTTGGAATATTTCTTCGATACGGAGTTTGAATAACCTAGCCGCTTTAAAAGCCAGCGGTAAACTTGGGTCAAACTTGCCTTTTTCGATAGCGTTAATGGTTTGTCGAGACACCTCTAATGCATCTGCAAGTTGTGCTTGCGTCCAATTTCTTTCAGCGCGGAGTACTTTAAGTTTATTATTCATCGGTATTTTCTATTGCCGATAAAAGTAGCGGTTAAATACGTTAAGCCCATAAAAATAACTAAATGTGAAATTTCTGCATGGAAGCTGATCAGATTCAACACATCTAAGTTTGAATAGGTTAAACCCGCCACTAAACTTAACCCTAAGGTTATTCCCATCGAATTTAGTTGAATACGCTGCTGCATTTCATCTAAACCTTTTATATGGTTGATATTGGCGACCACCATTTTTAAGCCTAAGGAGAAATTCAGTAATAAAGCTATAACCGTTAGGGTCATATTGAAGTCCCAGATAAAGCGTGGACCAAAATTTGTTAATGCCATGCTTAATACCCAAAGGGCAGTCCAAAACTTAAGTGTTGTGGTATTACTTTTATTTTGTTGTTGCCAAGATGGTGATTTACCGACAATGTCATTATGCTGCTTTGTCATCATTGTTGCTCCTTAGTCGTTAGTACTTTACTAAAAGTTAAGTTTATTTTACATTTGTTAAGATAGAGTGATTTTATCTTTATGTCAAGCTTGCTTTACTTTATGTCGTGTTGGCTTTTCTTTATGCCTAGGTGGAAATGAAATACAGGGTTAATGGATGGCAGTGGCCAGTTAAAATCAAGGTGAGTATAAATAGGCGTAAATAAATGTAATGATACGTACATCAGAAACATGCAAAGAAGTAAGCAAGGGCTGCAATCATTAATAGCCAGTCAGTAGCAAAACAATTAAATATTTTAATCGCTAAGGTCAATGGCTATACGTAACATGCAAACTTTAAATCTTTATTTAGCTCCAATGCTTCAAGCACTTGACCAGTTCTTCGACCGCTTTGAATCGACCAATGAACATCAAATTATCAAGCACTTACAAGCTAAAAAAATCTCACCTTTTGATGTATTGTCATTAGCAAACACGAAAGACTTGTTTAGCGCACATTTTCTTTGTATGCATGCGCTTTATCATTTAAAAAAACAGTACCAACAAGCACAAAAGTTCACCCTTATTATTGAATCAGTTCGAGTAGAGCGAATAACCTTAAGTAAGACTGAATCGAGTGATGATGAGTTAAAGATAGCGCTTAAAGCCAATGATGCACTGGCAAGTTATTACTTAGACCCCAAGCATTATTTTGATACTCAAGAAGACGAGATAAATGCCATGCTGAAGTCCTTTTGGCAAAGTTACATGGCGCAGGATGATAAACAAGAAGCACTTGATACGCTAAATTTGCCGATGAACGCTGATGCGAAGATGGTTAAAGCTCAGTACTTACAGCTTGCTCAAAAGCATCACCCTGACAAAGGTGGTTGTGCTGACATGTTTAAAAAAATTAGCCAAGCGAAAACCTTATTAGACAAGGCCTTAGGTGGCTGATTTTTACCGTTATGATTGCAAACTTTTTCGGTAATCACCCGGTGTTTTTTGGGTCAGCTTATTGAACCAACGATAAAACGATCTCGGTTCGGTAAAGCCCAGTTCAATACTAATTTCGTTAAGATTTAATTTACTTTTAGCTAAATGTGCTTTCGCTAGCTGCAGTCGAGTTTCATCGAGTAATGCCTGAAAGGTTACACCTGATGCCGCTAAGCGCCGTTGCAGGGTTTTAGTGCTAATACCAAATTGCTCAGCAATGTCTTGTTGATGAAAGCTGCCAGTTTTTAGCGATTTCGCGATGCTGTTTTGTAGTTGCGTGGCAATGTCGGCTTCTGTTGTTAAATCAGAAATTAACGCTTGGGCATGACTTTCAAGCGTTGATAGCAGTTGTTGGTCGCCTTTATTTAACGGTAATGACAACAAGGCTTTGTCAAAAATAATGGCATTTTCACTTTGCCCATAGCTAATTGGGCATTTAAATACCGCTTGATATTCATTTTGCTGACTCAATGCGGGTTTTTTTCGGCTGAGCAGTATTTCACTTGGGTTACTTGCTTGGTTGACTAAATAACGCGCAAAAGTTAACCAAGAGCCTAAACAGTTGTCGATCATATGGCGCTTAACATTGAGCTCAGTAAACTGGCAATGCCAACTGATTTTCACCTTATCACCTAAATCGGCAAAGGTGGAGGTACCCATATCACCAACCAGTTTTTCAAACGGTTGAATCTTAGTGATTGCTTGGCCTAAGTTTTCACAGTTCATCGAGATATAACCTAAAACACTATAAGAGCCCGGCTGCACATGTTTTGCGGTATGTAAGCCAAATAAGTCATCAGCAGAGTGACTAATTAACTCAGCGATTAATTGCTGAAAAAGTAGCCCTGTAATATGTTGGCTATTATCTAATAGTAGCGTTTGATCTAAGCCAATACGCTGACAGATAGCGTCAGTATCAAGTTGCTGCTCCGTGGCCAATTGCAAGTATTGCTTAACCGCAGGCACTGAAGCTTGTCCTAGGTTTTCATCTAAGTCAGTCAAGGGGGTATCTTCGGCGCTTGCTTTCACAGTTATATTTTTCATTGGCTACTTTTCATTGGTTACGGCTAAATGCTCCGAGGTTGTAGGTTGGGTAATAGCTGTTGCTTTACAGGCGATTACTTTTGTCCAAAAATGTCACCTTGACTGTCTTTTTAGGACATTTCGTCCTTGCATACTTCGTTTTATCATAACTAATAGATAACTAACAGTGAATTAATCGCAAGGTAGTAACATGAGACGTTGGAATGGCTGGGGTGATGAAAGCACCTCAATGGATTTACCACAATCGGCAGGAACATTTTTAAACCAATTGGTGGGGCAAGGAAAACGTCTACCTGATGTTGGTTTAGCCGATGTGATTAAAGCTGTTCCTCAAACACGCCTAACAGCACACCCCTTGATATCAGTTGATGCTGAACAACGGGTGCGTCATGCAAAAGGGCAGTCTTTACCTGATTGGCTAGCCATGCACAGCGGTGAAATAGCTTGTTTTCCGGATGGTGTTTGTTTCCCTGAAAATTGCCAAGATGTTAAAGACATTTTGCGCTACGCAAAAGCCCATAACGTTGAATTAATTCCTTATGGTGGCGGCACCAGTGTTGCGGGCCATATTAACCCTAAAGCATCTGAACGGGCGGTGTTAACCGTTAACATGAGCCGAATGAATCAACTGTTGCATTTGGATGAACAAAGCCAAATAGCGACTTTTGGTGCGGGTACACCGGGACCTATGGTAGAGGCTCAGTTATTAGCGCGTGGTTACACCTTAGGGCATTTTCCTCAATCATTCGAACTTTCTACGATTGGCGGCTGGGTTGCTAGCCGTTCAAGTGGTCAACAGTCATTACGTTATGGCCGCATTGAGCAATTGTTTGCGGGTGGCAATATTGAAACCTTTGCTGGTTCGCTTGATGTACCAACATTTCCAGCGTCATCTGCTGGCCCCGATTTACGCGAGCTACTCTTAGGCTCAGAAGGGCGTTTTGGTATTTTAACGCAAGTGAAGGTGCGTGTAAGTAAAGTGGCAGATGCGGAAAAGTTCTCGGTTATTTTCTTTCCTAATTGGCGTGCGGCCAGTCAGTTTTGTCAAGAAAGTGTTCAGCAGCGCATTGCCTTGTCTATGCTAAGGGTCAGCAATTGTGTTGAAACCCAAACTCAGCTTAAGCTTGCCGGCCATGAAAACTCGATAAAATGGCTTGAACGCTATTTATCTTTACGTGGCTGTGGCGATGAAAAATGTATGTTGACCTTTGGTTTAACCGGCAGCAAGCAACAAATTTCAGCCAGTAAAAAGCAGCTAAATCATTTTGTGAAAAAGTTCAGCGGCGTTAGTACCGGTGAATTATTAGGTAAAAAATGGCAAGCCAATCGTTTTCGCTCGCCTTATCTTCGAGAAGCGTTGTGGCAACAAGGTTATGTTGTCGATACCTTCGAAACGGCAACGGACTGGGGTAATGTTGATAATTTAATGGCCAAAGTGGAAACGGCAATGCGTGATGGCTTAACGGATGAAGGTGAAAAGGTCCATGTATTTACCCATTTGTCGCATGTTTACAGTCAAGGTTGCAGCTTATATACCACGTATCTTTATCGAAATGCCGACTCTTACCAAGCAACCCTTGCTCGTTGGCAAAAACTAAAACATCAAGCCAGTGAAATTATTGTGAATAACGGCGGCACGATTAGCCATCAACATGGTGTCGGTAAAGATCATGCGCCTTATCTCGCGGTAGAAAAAGGTGAATTAGGTATGAAAGTACTAGAAAGTCTAGCGACGCATTTTGATGCTGACCAACAATTAAACCCAGGCACATTACTTGAGTAGTATGGGGATATTATCTGAGGGGTGGCCAATATGAACAGAGCAGATGAGGTGGATGAGCACGTAGTTCATGATAGTAACGCTGAAAAAGTTAAGTTAGCTATTGCTGAGCTTGGTGATAATATTTTGATGACGCGCGAACAGCGTATTAGCGAGATCAGTGCACTTCCTTGCTGGGATATGGTGATTATTGGCGGCGGTATTACCGGTGCCGGCATATTGAAACTCGCCTGCCAAATGGGCCTTAAAGTGTTATTACTTGAGCAAAAAGACTTTGCTTGGGGCAGTTCAAGTCGTTCGTCAAAAATGGTTCATGGCGGTTTACGTTACATGGCACAAGGGCAGTTGGCATTGACTCGAGAGTCAGTGAGCGAACGCCAACGTTTACTGGCGCAAGGCGAGCCTTTAATCAGTAAGCAAAGCTTTGTCATGAGCCACTATAAAAAAGTTTTCCCGGGTCCTTGGACATTTAACACCTTGCTGTCTTGTTATGATTTTATCGCCGGTGCAAAGCAACATAAATTTTGGCCAAAATCGTCCTACTTGGCATTGGCGCCAAAAGTTGCCGAAACTAACTTGCTTGGCGGCACGCAATTTTTCGACGCTTTAACCGAAGACGCTCGATTAGTGCAACGATTGCTACAAGAGTCATTACATTTGGGCGGACAAGCCCTCAACTATGCCAAAGTAACTCAGCTTGAAATGGGTGTTGAACGTAATCAAATTACAGTTGAGTTAGAAGATGGTGAACAAGCGAGAACATTAAATGCCAACGTGGTGGTAAATGCTTGCGGCGCTTGGTCAAAGCTATTAAAAACTGATGTATTAAAAAGCAAAGCATTAAAAACGAATGTATCAGATACAGATGAACGTTCATCTGAGCTGCGTAAAAACACGGCGCAACAAGCAAAAAATACGCGTTTTAACATGCGACCGCTACGTGGCAGTCACTTGGTGATAGCTAATTGGCGCTTACCTGTCGCCAGTGTTATTTCTGTTCAGCACCCAGAAGATAAGAGGCCGGTGCAAATATATCCTTGGCAGAATGTCACCATTGTTGGCACTACTGACGTTGAGCACCATGAAGATATGTCGTTTGAAGCTAAAATTAGCCAAGCAGAATTTGACTATTTACTGGCCACGGTTAAACAGCAATTCCCTGCTGCTAATATTACTCAAGATGATATTATTTCCACCTTTGCCGGCGTTAGACCCGTAACCACTAGCGGCGCTTCGCTTGACCCGTCAAAAGAAAAACGCCAACATCATATTGAACAACATCAAGGTGTTATTACCGTCACTGGCGGTAAGTTAACTACCTTTAGACTGATTGCAGAACAAGTATTAAATAAGGCTTGCCAGCATTTGGCAATCAACAATAATCGGCAAAAAGTAATGCTGACTAAGGCGCTTAAAGCTGCGGGTCAGCAGCCGATATTATCTCAATTTCCTTCGACTTTACCGTCATCAGTTCCGTCTTATGTGCAGCAGCAAATACAAGCCTGTTATGGTGAATTTAGTCAGGTATTTGTTAATGCCAGTGAAGAAGCAGACTTTTCCCCAATACGCTATAGCCGACATTTATGGGCGGAATTAATTTGGTCAGTGCGTTTTGAGCAAGTACAACACCTTGATGATTTACTGTTGCGACGTACTCGGCTTGGTAATGTTTTACCCGAGGGTGCGCGTGAGTTGTTACCGAGAATTAAAACAATTTGCTCACCTCATTTGTCGTGGAATGAAGCCAAATGGCAAGCAGAAATAACGCGATATTTATCTTTATGGCAACAGTCCTATAGTTTGCCTGCTTATGAAATTACAGCAGAGCAAGGCAGTTTATGAAAAATACCAGCTCAACATTAAGCTCAACAACACTAAGCTCATCAATAGTAAAACAGAGCAGCGATTCTTGTGATGATTTGATTTTAACCATAGATAACGGTACGCAAAGTGTGCGTGCCTTGTTGCTGTCTCTTATACACATCTCCGAGCCCACGAGACGGACTCCTATCTCG
>OJDZ01000406.1_pt1 | contig 26459 bp, 23 predicted proteins | sample 1592981 | NCBI WGS metagenome assembly OJDZ01 (sample SAMN05416851, study PRJEB24817) | seawater metagenome | isolation source: Sea water | place: Canada:Atlantic | collected 2013-07
TCTACACACTGCATATCGTCGGCAGCGTCAGATGTGTATAAGAGACAGCCTCTAGGGTGCCTTTTTAATTGATCCGCATGAGCGCTTAGCTCAGTGAATCAGCGCAGTACGTTGATTAGCGGCTTTATGCCGCCGCGCCTACTTTGAAGTCTTCAGGCGGTTTGCTCAGCACTTCTTCTTCACCCTCCAGGCGCGCCAGTACCACAGCCCCCACTGAGTCGCCCCAGATATTGACAGCAGTGCGTAGCATATCGAGCAAACGGTCAGTGACCATGATCAAACCGATCGCCTCAGCGGGCAAACCCAGTGTGCCAAGGATCAGGGTGATCGCAACCAGTGAGGCTGCGGGAACACCGGCGACGCCAAAAGAGGTGGCTAAAGATAAAAAAACCACCAAAACTTGCTGAGCGATGGTGAGATCCAGCCCGTAAGCTTGGGCGATGAAAAGCACCGCAGCGCACTCATACAGCGCGGTGCCATCCATGTTGATGGTCGCACCCAGCGGTAGCACTAAAGAGGAGACACGCTTAGAGACATAGGAGCGCTCCTGCACACAGCGCAGCGATACCGGCAGCGTAGCCGAGGAGCTAGCGGTCGAAAAAGCAGTTAAGAGTGCTGGAGTCATCGCACTTAGGTGGCGTATGCCGGAGCGACGTGCGATCAGGCGAATGGTGAGGATCAGGGTGACAAAGGCGTGCAGCCCCAGCGCCAGCATGACCGCCCCCATGAACACCAGCATCGGTTTGATTGAGGCGAGGCCAGTGGTGGCAGCGACCTCAGCGATCAAAGCAAATACCCCGATAGGCGCCAGGTAGATGATCGCGTTGGTGATCGAGAGAATCAGCTCGTAAAACCCGCTGATGCCAGATTTGAGTGATTCGGCGGCCGGCGTCGACATTTTGCGTAAAAACACACCAACCAGAATTGAGAAAAAGATCAAACCTAAGATCTGGTTGGTCGCGGCTGCTTCAATCAAGTTCGGCGGGATGATGTTGGTGATGGTGTTTAAAAACTCGCCGCCTGAGCGGCCGGTGACTTTCTCAAGTGTCTCCGCGCCGACGCCAGGCAAGCCCAGCGCTTCAGCTCCCGGGACGCCGTTTATGATCCCAGGCTTAATCCAGTTGATTACCAGTAGGCCAGTGGCGCAGGCCATGAAGGTGGTGAAGGTATAAAATAGCGCAGTTTTAGCGCCCAAAGCGCCCAGAGACTCTTTGACCGAGATCTCCATGAGGCTTTTGATGATCGCGGCCATGACCAGCGGAATCACGATCATCTTGAGCGCGTTAATAAACAAAGTCCCAATCAGATCATAGACCGTGATCAACCAGCTGGTTTCAGGGGTAAATGCACCGACGATAAATGCCGCGATGATCGCGCCCAGCATGGCAAGCGTAAATTTCATAATTAGCCTTGGTTGTGTCTGAAGGCCCCATGACAGCGGCGAAATCGCTTGCCAGAACCGCAAGGGCAAAGGGCGTTGCGGTTAGGTTCGGGTTGACCGAACTGGATGTGGTTGACCTGTGCTTTGGTTACGTTGAGAGTTTTTCCGCTCATGCCGTTTTTGGAGGTCAACGGGTCGGATTGTTTTTTAACGTCCAGCTGAGCATGTCCGGTGGCCTCAAAGCGCGCGGGCTTCAAACTGGGATCAAGTGGTTTTAGCGCTCGCCCCAAGGTATAAAAAACATCGGTGGCTAGTTTGCCGTCTGCATCGGCGATCCCGATTACGATGATCTCGTTCAGTGGCGGGTCTTGAACCATGTGATTGATGCCAGCGGCGACTCGGTTCAGGTTGTGCTGAGCGACTGATCGGTGACTCTCCGAATTGGGATCGAGCGCATAAAACAAAAAGGCATAGTGGCGCTCTGGCTGGGTATAGGAGCGCATATTGACCAAGTAACCTTCGTCCTTGACCTCTTGGCTGGCGCTCATGTACTCAGCGATGATCCGCACAAAGGCGTTCCGGGACACCACCGACTCGTTGATCAAGGAAGAGAGCAGGCGCAGGTAGGTGCTGGTTTCATCTCGCAGCGACGCCTTGGGCATCTGGTTGCCGTAGGTGTTCATGATGTATTCCCAGAAGCGGGCGTTTTTGACCATCTTGTCAAAGTTACGCGTGAGCTTCTCGGGATTGTTAACGAGGAATATAGGATCGATGGCTGGCTTGAGCCCTGAGCCCACCAGGTTCTCTTCAATCAGCCGAGCCGGTTTGATCGCCTCACCCTGATTGATGAACTGCTCCATGAGTGCGATTGGGTTATCTGCGACAGGTTCATGGCCCAAGAGCTTATCGCGGTAACTTAAAAAGTTGGCTAAATCTGGCATGGTGGTCAGACGCTTAACCACCATGACCAAATCGAGCAAACTCATGAGCTGCATGTGTTTGTTTGAATCGCTATCGCTGGTTTGACTGAGCTGCGGGTTTTGTTCGCTGCTAAAGCGATGTTTGACCATCATGCGCCGAGCGTCTTGCACAAAGCACAGCGAGCTTAAGCCCAGATAGTAAATCTTCAGCTGAGCTGCCAGCTCAAAGGGCTGGGTCATAGCGGCGTCGCGGTACAACTCACCCTCGCAGATCAACTTTGGCGCCGCTTTCATGCGGCTGCTTAAGCGCTTCGCCAAACCGTCTTTTAAGCCGGAAAACAAAGATTTGGCCTCGGTGTTGTTGGTGACCGCTTTGGTGACTGACTCTTCAAACAGAACCAGCGCGACGCCGTCCATCACCACCAAGTAGTCGCACACCAGACGAGATTCTTCGCCGCTCTTGGCAAACAGCTGCTTATAACTCCAAGGCTTTAGGTAGGAGTGAGCGAGTAGCTCAACCAGACTTTTGGCTTTGATCAGATCGGCGGTGTTTGAGTGTTGAATACTCATGAATATACAGGGACTTGTGTCAATTCAAAGATGATAGCACCTAAGTTTAGAGCTGTCCTACCTTGGCTGCTGACTTTACGGGAGGTAGTGCGCAACCCATCGGGAAAACTGGTTTGAGGTGCCAGGCTTATCTGGCTAGCAAAATGCCAGCCTATTTGGACTACTAAGTGATGCTAACCAACTTCCCCTTGGCGAGTATTTGTCAGAGGCAGGCGAACGGTACTTGAGTGGCGCGCTTTTGTGACGCTCATAGCGCGATGACTAGTGACTTAGATGACATTAGGGCGCCGTCACTAAAAGAGCAGCGCCACTCATTGGTTTTAAAAAAAGCGTCAAGGCGCGATTTGCGCCAAATTACCTTTATCCTCTAGCCAGAGCTTGCGATCACCTGAGCGCTTTTTCGCGAGCAGCTTATCCATGATCTCACTGGTGGCGACGGTGTCGTCAAGATCGAGCTGCACTAGGCGTCTGGAGTCGGGGTGCATGGTGGTTTCACGCAGCTGATCTGGTGACATTTCACCCAATCCCTTGAAGCGGGTGATCGAGGTTTTCTTGCCCTTGAGTGCGTTTAGGTGAACCTGCAGCTCCTCATCGTCAAGCGCGTAGTGAACTTCTTTGCCCGCGTCGATGCGGTAGAGCGGCGGCATGGCGACAAACAAGTGACCGGCTTCAACGAGGGCGGTGAAGTGTTTGACGAACAGCGCACACAGCAAGGTCGCGATATGCAAGCCGTCGGAGTCGGCGTCGGCCAAGATACAGATGCGCTCATAGCGCAGCTCACTTAAGTCGTCAGAGGCCGGATCGACCCCGATGGCGATGGCGATGTTGTGCACTTCATCCGAGCTTAGCACCGTGTCAGGGGAGACTTCCCAGGTGTTTAAGATCTTGCCTCGAAGCGGCATGATCGCCTGGAAGTGGCGATCGCGCGCTTGCTTAGCTGAGCCGCCCGCTGAGTCACCCTCGACCAAGAAAAGCTCCGCGCCTTCTTTACCGGCGTTTGAGCAGTCAGCCAGTTTGCCGGGAAGCGCGGGGCCACTGGTGATCTTTTTGCGCTCGACTTTTTTGGCGGCTTTAAGGCGCTTTGAGGCGTTTGCGATGGCGCGCATCGCAAGCTCGGTTGCCACTTCGGTGTTTTGGTTGAGCCACAAACTAAAGCTGTCCTTGGCCTGAGCAGCAACGAGGGCGGCCGCTTCGCGGTTAGAGAGGCGCTCTTTGGTTTGGCCCGAGAACTGCGGTTCCTTAATTTTGAGCGACAGCACGTAGTTGACCCCGTCCCAGACGTCCTCAGCAGACAATCGCGTGCTACGCGGCAGCAAACTGTGCAGATCGCAAAACTCGCGCAGGGCTTCTAAAACTCCGGTGCGCAGCCCGTTCACATGAGTGCCGCCCTGCGCGGTTGGGATCAGATTCACGTAACTCTCAGCGATCACCAGTTCATCGCTCCAGCAAAAAGCGAACTCTGAGCCCGCCGGATCGCCGATCTCGTCCCGATAGTAAAATGCCGGCGCTGGCAAACACTCCACGTCATTTAGGGCTTGCTTTAAGTAATCGCGCAGTCCGTCCTCGTACTGCCAGACCGTCGACTCTCCGCTTGCCTCGTCCAAAAAACTGATCTTGAGGCCAGCCGACAACACTGCTTTTGCGCGCAGGTTATGTTTGAGTGCTTTAGGCGCGATCTTGGGTGCATCAAAGTAACTCTCGTCCGGCCAGAACTGCACGCGGGTGCCGCGCTTGCGCTTGTTGGAGGCGACTGATTCGCGCATGGCCTCGGCCACATCGCCCGACTCAAAGGCCATGTTGTACTCAGTGCCCTTTTGCCAGACCGTGACTTCCACGCGGGTGGACAGGGCGTTCACAACCGAGATCCCCACGCCGTGTAAGCCCCCGGAAAACGCATAGTTTTTGTCAGAGAATTTGCCGCCGGCATGCAGCTTGGTCAAGATGATCTCAACCCCGGTTTGCCCATACTCGGGGTGGATATCCACCGGCATGCCGCGCCCATCGTCCTCAACTGAGAGCGAGCCGTCACTGTGCAGCACCACCTCGATTGAGCGGGCGTAGCCAGCCAGCGCCTCATCAACCGAGTTGTCGATCACTTCCATCGCCAAGTGATTGGGGCGTTGGGTATCGGTGTACATGCCCGGACGGCGCTTGACCGGCTCAAGTCCGGTTAAGATATCCAGGGATTCGGCGCTGTAACTCAACGAAAACTCCTCAAAATTAGACAAATGCCACCCGTCGTGGTCACTTCGCGGTGTGCAGCTCAAACAAAAACTTCACGATCAGCGGGATCTTGGTGGGCAAATCGTGCATGAAGTGGTCACCGCCCGGCTCAACCAACACACTGGCCTCATGGCCTGGCTGAGTATAAAACTCAAGCGCCTCGCGGTAGTTAAGCACTTCATCGGCGGTTTTGAGCAGCACCAACTGACGATCGGGATGCTGAGGTTGATCATACTTGTACTTGAGCAGCGCATCGATATCTCGTGGCCGGATACCCCAGCCGCCGCTGGTGGTGTAGATCACCTCATCCTTGGGGACATTTTCACGCTCTCCTGTGAAGCGCTTGAGGCTTTCATAGGGGCGGATACTGGGGTTGATCATCACCGCAGGCTTGCCGGTTTTGGCCACCACTGCATGGGTAAAAAAACAGCCGAGCGAGCTGCCGACCAAACCGCTTTGTGGGTCTTTGTCGATAAAATCAAGCAATAGCTTGATCACGGCGTCAGGTTCACAGTTCAGATCGGGGCGCTGTACGGTGATGCTAGGGTGGTGCTCACGGCAGTAATCCTCCAGCATCTCGCCCTTGATGGATTCAGGCCCGCTGTCCAATCCGTGTACATATATTAGCTGCATGGTCGCTCGGAAAGTTGTAAATTCAATACTATACCTGAGTTAGATGCATTTATTGATTCAGAGATATAGCTGGTATGTGGGTGAACAACCGTTTACTTATCTAAATCTCTCGTCTATCCTGTTATGAGATATCTGGCTCTTAAAAATCTGTTATTTGTATTTGGTGATGCTCTTTTGAGCGGTAACTCGATATGCCCACGCAGTATTTTAAGAGATCTTGTTAAAAGGATGCTTTATGACCAAACCTCGACACCAACCGCACCGTTTCAGACAGCCCTCTGCTAGGAGGCCGGTAAGCCGCTTTGATTTTATCGAGGGGATTGCGAGGCTTGCGGCATCTGGAGCGGTTGAGATCACCGATCTGGTTGAGGGCATCCACCGTGAGATCGTGGTCAAACCTTTTGAGCGGGTTATCCCAGGTTGGTCGGGTTACTGGGATCGCTCTATCAGCTCTAAGGTTTACTGTGTGGTCAGAAAGGCCATGTCTTTTTCCGGGGAAGCCACCGCAACCACCCTGCGCGCGCTCAACTCTAAGCTTGAGCGCTACGAGCAAAACGCCGACTTGCCTAAGACGCTTAAGTTGCTCAACAACGTCATCAACGGTGTCATGGGTGATCATCTGGTCACGCTGCACAGTCCGCTGGCGGCTCCCATGCTGGTTTATGATCGCTACGGCGATCTGCACTGTGAAACCCAGCTCAGCGGCCGGGTGCTGCTCATGGTTCATGGGCTGTGCATGAGTTACTTAAGCTGGGATCCAGGTCAAGCCTCAGGCATGGGCGAGCACATCGTCTATGCTGAGCCGGACGTGACTCTGCTGATGCTTGACTACAACACGGGGCGGCGCATCTCCTTAAACGGGCGCGACTTATCTGATCTGCTAGAGGAGTTGGTGCTTAAGAATCCACAGATCACTCAGCTGGATTTTGTGGGTCACTCGATGGGCGGTCTAATTGTTCGAAGTGCCATGTTCTGCGCCAAGCAAGAGGGTCGCAGCTGGCTGCCACTGGCTAAAAACTTGATCTGTCTGGCCGCACCGCACCACGGCGCGGTGCTTGAGCGGATCGGGTTTTACTTGCAGCAAACCATCTCCAAGATACCGATCGCCGGGAACTTGGCGCATCTGCTGGATCTGCGCTCAGCAGGGATCATCGATCTGCGCCACGGCTCGGTGCGTGACGATGACTGGGAGTTTTTAACCGAAGGTCGCATGGGGCGCGGATCAGATTTTCGCCGCCCAGCACCGCTTCCGGCTAACGTGAACTGTTTTTTGGTTGCTGTAACCATCGATAAAAGTCCACAAACAGCGGGCCGCGATATCTTGGGAGATGGCCTGGTCAACATCTCAAGCGCGCTTGGGGAGCATCCGGGCGATCATGACTTGAACGTGCCGGAAAACCACAAGGCGGTGTTTTATGACGTCAATCACATGGAGGCTCAGTTTCACGAGCGGGTCCGTGAGCAGGTGATTCGCTGGCTTGGCATGAGTCAGCGCCAGATCGACGTGCGCGGTGAGCGGATCATCTCGGTTCCTGACGTTAGAGTTGAAGCGGCTTAACTGGTCGCACTCTTAAGACAGCAAAATGCCCACGATTGTGGGCATTTTTATGGATCCAAACTTAGCAGCCGGTTAGCTCGTTTGTCAGTTGTTAGAGGCGCCTAAAAGGTGTTGGGTAGCGCTTGAGCATGAGCCACAGCGCAGCGATGAAAAGCAAAACAAAAAACGCCAGTGACATCTCGGGGATCGAAAAACCAAACAGCGTGTAGTCAATCAGCGCGCACTCACCCGATCCGGTAAAGACCGTCTGGATCACGGTTGAAAGCGGAAAAGTCTCAAGCAAGTACTGAAGCCCCGTGCCGCAAGCCGGCACTTGATCAGCTGGCAAGTGCTGTAGCCAGACGTGGCGGCCAGCAACCAAGAGCGCCCAACCGATACTGATCAAAGCGGGCACCATCAGTGCTCGCTTCAGCCAAGATTTGCTTGGATTGATCAGAGCGGCGATCAAAGTGAAAGCACCAAAACCAATTAAGCCCACGCGCTGAAAGATACACAGCGGGCAGGGCATGAGGTTTTCAAAGTGCTGCAGGTAAAGTGCGTATGCCATGCCTAGCGCGCTGAGCACAAAAAATGTCAGATTGATCTGACGGTAAGTGAGTGATTTGAGGCTGGTCACAAGATTCATGTCTTTTTTTCTTCCTTGAAATCGATCAGGTTTGTTGGCTTGGGCTCGATCTTGCTTGAGTGTAACCCTAAATCACCTCACCCAGCCAAGACTCAGCCAGCGGAGGTTCGATAGGGCGCTAAAAACTCAGTGAAGCTGGTCTGCGACTCCGCCTCAAGCCGGTTTTGTTCGTTAATCGAGGCTGAGGCCAGGCGCCGATAGTGAGCCGAGCGAGCTTCGGGCAGCGGCTGCTTTACGTACTCCTCAAAGTGCTCGCTGGCCAAGCGCTGACCCAGTTTCCAGATCCCGCCCTCGACAGCTGAGCTACTAAGCACCCGGCGGGCGGGAAGCAAATCGGTGTCGTTGAACTTGCTGTAAACCACGGTCAGCGCGTCTTCAAATGGGGTGTTGATCTGCGTTTGATCCAATAACTGGGCCAGCGCCTCAAGTGGTTTTAACTGCTCACGAATCCAGTCACGCAGTAACACTTCGCCCTCCATCCCCTCGATATACAGATCACTCTTCAGACCCATCTCGGTGACTAGCTCCTGGTTGCGGGCCAGTAGTTGCTCCTCATCAAGGTTAAGCTCTGGTGATGGGCTCAAGAGCGCATGCAGCATCAACAGCTCAACAAAGTGCGCGGTGTTTGGTGAGAGTCCATAGGGATCATAAGGGTCGAGATCCAGCGCCCGAAGCTCAACATAGGCGATCCCGCGTGCCTCTAGCGCATCGGTTGGAGATTCGCCGGTTTTGGTGATCTGCTTGGGACGCAAGGTTGAGTAGAACTCGTTTTCAATCTGCAAGATATGATCATTGATCTGCTGCGGAGTGCCGGTTTCATCGTCGACCCCGATCTTGCTAAAAGGTGGGTGCTTGATGGTGAGCGCTCGCCTGAGACCCTTGATGTAGGTTGGCAGGTTGTTGTAAGTGATCGCCAGATCGTCTTGCGCACTGTTTTGGTACCCAAGCCTTCCCATGCGTAAGCTGGTGGCATCTGCCAATCCAAAAGTGTTTTGACTGGAGTTGAGCGGCTTGAGTGCATGGCTGCGACCGCTCACAAAACAGGGGCACACACTGGGTGAAGCGCCAAAAAAGTACAGGATCAGCGGCATCTGGCGCTTCATGTTACGAATCAAGCCAAGATAAGCTTGATCGGTGAACTCAGTCAGGGTGACATTTTTCCCGTCACTTGAGTGATCACGCATGGCGCTGAACAGCACTTTGGGAAATGACAAGTTGTAGTGCAGACCAGCGATGGTTTGCATGCGACGCCCGTAGCGCAGACCCAGCCCGCGGCGATACAGTGTTTTGAGTTTGGCGATGTTGGCGGTGCCGTAATCGGCGAGCGGTATCTGATCGTCCTCGCTCGCCAAAAGGCAGGGCATGGACAGCGGCCAGATCAGCTCGCCCTTAGGCAGTGCTTCGGCGACCACGCGGTGTAGCTCAGCCAACTCACCCAAGGCTCCCTCAATCGTATCGTGCGGCTCGGTAATCAGCTCAAGCAGTGCTTCAGAGTAGTCGGTGGTGATCGCGGGGTGAGCCAGCTTTGAGCCCAGCGCCTTTGGGTGCGGCTCGTTTGAAAGCCTGCCGTCTGGGGTGACGCGCAGCCCCTCTTTCTCGATCCCGCGCTGCATGCCTGTGAGCAGGTTAGGAGTCAACCAGTCGGTATAAGCGCTGTTCGGCATAAGCTTAGGTCTAACTTGAGTTGGCGGGTAGTTTAGCGCTCAGCGGCGGCGCTGTTAAGCTTCTCATGACAGAGTTTAAGTAACATTAATTTCAGTGCCAATTTTAAGGCTCCCTAAAAACTTTAATTAAAATGTCAGCGCTGCCGGATTTGATGCGAGTTTTTATTCTGTAAAGTTTAAGGATAGGCACTCGTGTAGCTGGTTTTGGTTGGTGGGCTGGCCCACCAGATCAGCAGCTACTTCAGGTAACTTTTCAAGATACCAATCACCTCATCTACCTCAATGTCTCGTTGATCTGGCGTCAGATCATGCGCCCCTAAGTGTGCACGTAAGTGCCCCTCTAAAACCTGGGTCATCAACCCGTTGGTGGCGCCGCGGATCGCAGCGATCTGCTGCAGCAGGGCAGTGCAATCAGACTCGCTCGGTTGCTCTTGCGTTTGCTCTAGTTTGCGCTCCAGTGCTTCGGCCTGTCCTTTGATTCTTCGAACCCGGGTTAACAACTGTTTTTTGTCTCGAGCGATGTGCGACATGAGTCACCTTAAATTTTTCACTTTGAAAATTAGTATACAGGGGTATAGTATCATCACCTAGTTTTGATAGGCCCATGAGCATGAGCGAATCGTTAAGCATAGATAAGTTAAAACACCACCACCGCTTCGATGAAGGTAACCCGCTGGCTGAGCGCAATACGCGCTGGGCGGTTTACTTAACTTTGGTGATGATGGTCGCTGAGATCTCAGGCGGGATCATCTATAACTCCATGGCGCTGCTCGCCGACGGTTGGCACATGAGCTCGCACGCACTGGCGCTGGGTTTGTCTGTCATGGCCTATGCAGCTGCGCGTAAGTACGCACGCGACCCGCGCTTTGCCTTTGGGACCTGGAAGATCGAGGTGCTGGGCGGGTACACCAGTGCGCTGTTTTTGGTGGCGATCGCAGCACTGATGCTTTATGAGTCAGTGAGTCGCCTCTTGTCGCCCTCACCGATCCAGTACGATCAGGCGATCTGGATCGCCGCGCTGGGGCTTTCGGTAAATTTGATCTGTGCGTGGCTGCTCAAGGGCAGTCACTCACACGATCATGGTCATGGCCACTCTCATGGGCTTTCGCATGATAAAGGCCATGATCACGGTCATCAAAAACCACATAGCCATGATCACAGCAATCATCACAACCATGCCGCGCCCAAAACCAGTGACTCAGTTGATGCGCATGAAGACTTAAACCTGCGCGCCGCCTACATCCATGTGCTGACCGACGCCGCAACCTCGGTGCTTGCGATCGTCGCGCTGTTTGGCGGTAAGCTTTGGGGTGCGGATTGGTTAGATCCGCTCATGGGGATTGTGGGCGCGGTGTTGGTGTCGGTCTGGGCTTATGGGCTGCTCAAGCAGACCAGCCGCGTGTTGCTGGACGCCAACATGGATGAGCCGATCACTGAAGAGGTTCGTGAGGTAATCGCGGATTTACCGCTCAAACTTGAGATCACTGATCTGCATGTCTGGCGAGTGGGGCGCGGCAAATACGCTTGTATCTTGGCGCTCGCGACTCACGAGCCAGTCACGCCAGAGTTTATCCGCGAGCAGCTCAAGGTTCATGAAGAGCTGGTGCATGTGTCTGTTGAGGTCAATCACCTCTCAGCAGAGCCCGGATAAAGATCTTAAGTCAAATGCCCACGCTTGCCAGCTAGCCGCAAGCCTACAGGCGGAGACACTTGCAAGCACTTAAGAGACCGAAACTACTAACTAGTTATTTCGGTCTTTCGCAGTAAAGCGGCTAAATCTGCTGAGTGCATGATTGGCCTTTAACTAAAGCTTGGATAACCAACCAAGGGCTGACGGTATCGAAAAGCTTGGCTCTTTGGGTAATAGGCTGACTTTGATCTAAATCAGGCACCTGCTGTAAAACTGTCAGCGCTGACATTTTACTCACCTATGAACTTCAGCCCTTGAAAACTACCCGTGCCTCCCCCACTACTTAACCACGAACAATCAGAACCTAACGTGGAGGACGCCCATGAGCGATAACCAAACTCAGAATTTTGAATTTCAGGCCGAAGTGACGCAGCTGCTGCACTTGGTGACGCACTCGTTGTATTCAAACCCCGATATCTTTTTGCGTGAGCTGATCTCAAACGCTTCAGACGCCTGTGACAAGCTGCGCTTTGAAGCGCAAACTGACGACGCGCTCATGGCCGGTGACACCGAGCTGCGCATCCAGGTTGAGTTCGACAAAGATGCGCGCACCATCACCATCGACGACAACGGCATCGGCATGGACCGCGACGACGCGATCAGCAACCTGGGCACGATTGCAAAGTCCGGCACCAAAGACTTCATCAACAAGATCAAAGAAGCGGGCAAGGCAGACGAAAACTTGATCGGTCAGTTCGGCGTGGGTTTTTACTCAGGCTTTATCGTCGCGGACAAGATCGAAGTGGAAACCCGTAAGGCAGGCACGGACAGCACCGATGCGGTGCGCTGGACCTCAGACGGTTCGGGCAAGTTTACCATCGAGCCGATCGATAAAGCCACGCGCGGCACCCGGATTACGCTGCACCTAAACGAGGACTCAACTAAGTACGTTGAGCGCAGCGAGCTGACCCAGATCATCAACCGCTACTCCGATCACGTGAGTCTGCCAGTTGAGATGAAGAAAACCGAGTGGGTTGCAGGCGAGGGCGATGAGCCGGGCCACATGAAGACGCTCGACACCTTTGAGGCGATCAACAAAGGCACCGCGCTTTGGAAGCGTGACAAGAGCGAAATCAGCGATGAGGAGTATCAAGAGTTTTACAAAAACTTGGGCGGCAGTTTTGATGAGCCGCTAACTTGGACGCACAACCAGGTTGAGGGTAGCCAGCAGTACACACAGCTACTCTATGTCCCCTCCACCGCGCCGCATGATCTCTACCAGCGCGAGCAAAAGCGCGGCCTCAAACTCTATGTGAAGCGTGTGTTTATCATGGATGACGCCGAGCAGCTTTTGCCCATGTACCTGCGCTTTATCAAAGGCGTGATCGACTCAAGCGACCTACCGCTCAACGTGTCGCGCGAGATCCTGCAAGAGTCCAAAGACGTGCGCGGTATCCGCGAGGGCAACACGCGCCGCGCGCTGATCATGCTGGAAAAACTCGCCAAAGACCCCGAGCAGTACGCCAAGTTCTTTAGTGAGTTTGGTCAAGTGCTCAAGGAAGGTTTGGGTGAGGACATGAAAAACCAGGAGAAGATCGCAGGTCTGCTGCGCTTTGCCTCGACCACTTCAAGTGAGCAAAATGTCTCCTTTACTGACTACAAAGCACGCATGGGCGAGGGCCAGTCGGCGATCTACTACCTGACCGCCGAAACCCTGAGCGCCGCGAAAAACTCACCCCAGCTTGAGCTGTTTAAGAAAAAAGGCGTCGAAGTGCTGCTCATGAGCGACCGCGTCGATGAGTGGGCGATGAGCTTTTTGACTGAGTTTGACGGCACGCCGCTCAAAAACATCGCTAAAGGCGCAGTGGATTTGGGTGAACTGGAAGACGAAGCCTCTAAAGAGGCGACTGAGGCCAAGGCTGAAGAGTTCAAAGAGTTAACTCAAGAGCTTGAAAAGCTGCTGGGTGACCGGGTTAAGTCGGTGCGAGTCTCGAACCGCCTAGTGGACTCGGCTGCACTTGTGGTGGTTGAAGAGGGTGAGATGACCCCGCAGCTAGCCGCCATGCTCAAGCAGATGGGTCAGGAAGTTCCTGATATCAAGCCCAGTCTTGAAATTAACCCTGATCACGCACTGGTTGCGCGTCTCAAAACCAGCGAGCATAAAGAAGACTTGGCTCAGGTGATCCTCGATCAGGCGCTGCTGGCTGAAGGCGGCCAGATAGAGGATATGGCGGGTTATCTCTCGCGGGTGAACAAGCTGCTGGTTGGCTAGTGAGCACGTCACGGTAGGCTAGTGAGCACGTCACGGTAGGCTAGTGAGCACGTCACGGTCGACTAATTAGCCACCTGAAGGCTAACTGCTTTTAAAACAAATGGCCTCAAACCCAGATTTATGCTGGTTTTGGGGCCATTTATATTTGTGAGCTCAAAAAGCCAGAACGTGGGCTGCATAAAATTGCGCCACTCAAGACTTTTGACTCTTCCAAAACAAAAAAACCGCCGATTGGCGGTTTTTTGTAAGGGCAAATTACTTGCTGATATTGAGGTTCAGCTCCAGCTTTCCTGAAGGCAGGCTGGGGTTGCTGCTCGCATCATAATTGGCTGTAAATGATAACTTTCTGGCGTTGTCAGAGAAGCTACTCACAACACCGCGTGTTCTGCCGGCGTTCCCGAATGAGTCAAAGGTGTTGTACTTAGTAATCAAAGGAAGATCAGGATCGGCGTCAAACGGGTCAGTGTTGCAGTTGTTACTGTCATCAGACCCTACGAAGGAAGGTTTAAACGTAGCTCCGATTATAGGGGGTGGATTGCTGTAAGTTTGACCTAAAACCAATCTTGTCCCAGCCGGATTGAGTTTAAGTACACCGTTATTATTTATGGCGTCTTTTTGAATTATCACCGCACTCAGATCAACATCGCAGGACTGATTGTCTTTATTGGTATCGTTAAACTTAACAATGGACACGAATAACTCATCAATTGAAACCGTGGCACCGGCTGAGTTTAGGTAGTAATTGGTAAAAGTACTTGAGCCAATGATCTGCGGCTGCACGTTAACAACGGATCCGTTGAGGGTGATCTTCGCTGAGGCAGTGTTCGCGCCCATTGGAGCAATCCTGTGAGCGAGCAAGGTTTTGTTATCACATGTGATTTGTGCTGTTACCCCTTGAGCGGATTCAAAATAAGCAATCGATGGCGCTTCAACACACTGTTTGTAGCGCGTATTGCCTGTGAGCGTGGCTTTGTATAGCTCAACCTGCTTGGCATCGCTTAGCTCAAAAAAATTGTCGGGCAACTCGTTGATGAACCCCTCGTCGTTATTTGATGCTGGCTCATCAATCGCCGCACTCGTTAGTAACGAATAGATTTCGACAGCGAGCTCACTGGCGTTACTGGGTTGCTCTTCAAAAGGCCCACTTTTGGAGTTAAAGACTATTGCAGTGTTATATTCTTGAACGACTTTAGAGGCGCTAAAATTGAGCTGACTGGCCACAAAAGGAGTGACGCCCAAGGTCTGACGATATTGACTAAGCACCACCCCTTGATCCAAGCTGTTCGAATAGCTTAAGAACTGTGCCCCAGTAATCGCCTTTGCGTCGCTACCTGGAAGTATGTCTATGGCTGATAGCGGATTAGTTGGTACTGGGCCTACTGGGTCGGTTGGATCAGTGGGATCAATCGGATCGGTAGGGTTAGTGGGATCAATCGGATCAGTAGGATTAACTGGATTGGCGTATTTTATAAATTCGCCAAGCGTCTCAAGTGCATCTTCACCCAGCACGTTAAGGATAGGATCTGTGCTGTTGTCTGAGCTTTCAAGATAGTCATTTGACAGCTTGAGTAGGGTCTCTAAAAACTCACCGCTTGGGACGTTGGTTACTGAAACCTCAATCGTTGGGAGGTATAACTGGATCTCATTGATCAACTTTAGTTGAATCTGTATGAGTCTTTTAGCGGCCTGATTGAGTTCTTGGTTGTTGGTTTCAATAAAGTTTTCAAAGATGTTGTCTGAGCTCAGCCCTAACTGGTTTTTGACCTTGAGGGTGGCTTCGCTCAGGCTTAAGTCAAAAGCGCGCATCTGGTAGGCGACTTGAGTTGAGATCGGCGTAACCATGTTTACGCTAGCGGGTGCGATCAAGCTGAAGCTGTTAGCGATCGGAGCAGATGGGCTATCCAGATCAATCGTAACACCGGCAATTGCTGAGGCAACGATAGCGTATCTACCTTCAAGACTCTGCGGGTACTCCAGTCTAAATCGACCATTGACTGAAGTGGTTTTGTAGGGCTCTCCTACGCAGCTTAAGTCGTTGTTGGTGTCCAGACAGACCTCAGCTTTATCCAGGTAGCCGTCGATCACAAAACCGGAGGTCGCGGCTTGTTCAGTGGCTGGCTGGCTTGAATCGTTGTCGCTTCCGCAACCCGTCATGAGTCCAGATACAGCGGCTGCGAGTAACAGTAATTTACATTTCATGGATTTTATCCTGGTTTTAGTGGTACTTATTTTGAGACGAACGCTAAATTTGTTGGATCATATCAGAATATTTGGCTGAATCAGCCAGTTTTCACCATTCATTTGTAAATCTGTAAACTTAATCGGGTTTGGTCTTTTTAAGAATATGGCGCGATCAATTACTCGCTGCGGCTTGATTGGGTTTATGGGTTTGATAAGTAAGGTGGCTTTGAGTTCCGCCTTATGCGGGATTCGTGGTCATTTTCCTGGATCTAGGCGACGAGAAGTCCACAAAGGGGCGGCTGCCCCTGCGCCCCTAATTGAGTAATATGTGACTTTGCACACCTGAGTTTTGATTTGAGCGCTTTGAGCAATTGGTTTAATCACCTCTCCCCAACCACGCGCGGTGTGCTGCTTTTGTGCGTGTCCTCGAGCCTGTTTGCGACCATGGGGGTGTGTATCCGCTTCGCCAGCTTCACCGTGGACAACACTCAGGTGGTGTTTTTTCGGAACATCGTGACCTTGGTGGTGATCGGCGGGATCTATCTGGGGCGTGCGCCTAAGCGCTTTTTTAAGGATATGAAAACCACGCAGATCAAGCTGCACCTGGCTCGCGGGATCACCGGCGTGGCCGCCATGTACGGTTTTTTCTACGCGATCGCGAAACTCCCGCTCTCAAACGCCATGATCTTTACCTACGCGGCTCCCGTGTTTATCCCGTTTGTGGCTTGGGTGTTTTTGCGTGAACCCATGAGTGCGCGCATGTGGCTGGCGGCAGCACTTGGGTTTTTGGGCGTGACCTTGGTCGCCAAGCCCGATACCGGCGTGTTTGACTGGATCTCGGTGATCGGGTTATCGGCGGCGCTGCTTGCGGCTACTGCTTTTGTCGCGGTGCGCGCACTCACCAAAACTGAGCCGATCACCCGGATCGTGTTTTACTTCGCACTGATCGCAAGCGCGGTCTCCTTTGTGCCAGCGCTTCCTGGCTTTCGCGCCTTTAGCCTCACCGAGCTTGGGTTTTTGATCGGCGCTGGGGTGTTTGCCACCGCCGCGCAGATGATCATGAGTAAAGCCTACAGCTATGCGGACGCTGGCAAGATCGCCCCAGCCAACTACACCGCGATCGCGATCGCAGGCGGCTGGGCTTGGCTGATCTGGGGTGAGGTACCGGATCTGGTGAGTGTGATCGGTATGGCGGTGATCTTGGGCGCGATCCTCTTGTGTATGCCAGAATCGGTGCGAACCTTTAGGGCTTGGCTTTCAGATAAGCTTGCCAAAAAGACTTAAGTCAAATGCCGCCGGTGGTTAGCTGATAACAGTTCAGTCGCCTCCTTTTTTAACCAGTTAGAGGTGTCTGTGTTCTCTGCCCTAAAACCCAATTTGCTTAACACCAAACAGCGCACTGCTTTGGTGCTGATCAGCCTGTTCTATATCATCGCAGGGATCGCGCACCTCATCTTGGTTCCAGCTTTTGTCTCGATCACCCCAAGCTGGGTGCCAAACCCAAGCCTGGTGATCGGGGTGACCGGTGTGCTTGAGATCTGGGGCGCGCTAGCGCTTTATGTGCCCTCCTTAAGAAAACTGGCCGGTTTAATGCTGGCGCTCTACGCGGTCTGCGTGTTTCCAGCGAACATCAACCATGCGCTGTTGGACTTAGGGTTTTACGGTGTGCCAGTGAGTGATCTTGGTCCGATTTACCATGTTCCTAGGTTATTGGCACAGCCGGTTTTGGTGTGGTGGGCGCTGTTTGCTAGCGGCTGGCTATCGTGGCCATTTGACTTAAAGCGAGCAGTACAGCGCTGATTCGCTCTGCTGTCTGAGGGTTCGCTTTTTTATGAACTGGCGATTAAATCCGTCCTGCGTTAGGGAAATTAAAATTTGGTAACCATACCTGCAACGAGCTTTTAACACTCGGTGCACTCAATCTACTGCAAAACCGTAAAAGAGCAGATCAGCGGTTAATTGTTTACCGATTTACCCTCCGCTATCCACAAAATCGGACTGGTTCAGACCCTGCCGCACGAGCAATATGGTTTTCATGGTGACCACTTAACACATAGACTTGCAGCTTTAGTGTGTTCAAGTCGGCTTATCCCCTTGGTCAATAAAGGAGTATGACGATGAAATCAAATATCTTAACGACCCTGTTTTTGTGCGCGGCTATGGCGCCCGTAGCCAGTTTTGCTAAACCCGACAAAGACAACAAGCACTATAAGCACGCCAAAAAAGATCACAGCGGCTCCCATAAAGATCACCACAAAGATCATAAGGGCTATGACGATAAGAATCGGGATTATAGGGGTTATGACAACGACCGCTATGACCGCGATGCTAGAGACCGCTATGAGGCGTCTAACTACTTCGATGGTGACCGCCGCCGTATCTTGGATCGCTACTATCAAACCCAATACGCCAGCAACTGCCCGCCGGGCTTGGCCAAGAAAAACAATGGCTGTATGCCGCCGGGTCAATATAAAAAATGGCAACGCAATCAGACCTTACCGCGTAGCGTGAACTACTACGATTTACCAGCTGATGTTTATCGCGACCTAGGTCGAACTTACGACGGCCAAAAAGTGGTTGGTGTGGGCGGTGATGTCTTACTTATCGATACCGCGACGCGTTTGATTTTGGATGTTTTAAGCGGTTCTAACTATCGCTAAAGGCAAGTGGTGTTTAGGTGCCGCTGACCACCAGATCTGATGTGTTCTGGTGGTTTGGGCAATTAGGCTTAGACTGAGCGCATCAGATGGGTGCGTTGATCCTGGATCTGTCTTTGCTTGCTTACGAGCCTACCGACGATCTGATCTTATTTGATAAGGTTTGATCCAATGTTACGTGCGTATCTGCGCGATTGATCTAGCTGTTCTGATTAACCCATAAAGCAAAGATGCCTTAATTTAGTTAGGCATAGGTGTTATCAACCAGCACTTCACCAACGCGTCAGTTTATTAAATGATGGCGAGAGCGTAAGATAAAGTTAGCGCTAAAAAAAGTTTTCCGCTTGCCCCTCGCCTTCTCATCTAAAGGATGGAATTTGCTTACCGACAAGATACTAGCAAGCGTGCTCAACCAGTTCCCAGACCCGGTGTTTGTGCTTTCAGAAAGTGGAAAGTACATCGGGGTTTACGGCGGGCGCGACGCCAGATATTACCGAGACGCATCGGGTTTGGTAGGTAACTCTATCGGCGACTTTTTTGAAAAGCAGAACGTTGAGTTTTTCTTAAAGCAAATCAAATTGGCGCTTGATCAAAAGCAGCTGGTAACGGTTGAATACGAGTTGATGGACACTGAACTGGCTAAGCTACTACCCGATGAGGCGCCTCCGATCGCCTACTTTGAGGGCCGGATCAATCCTCTGGATTTTACGGTTGAAGGTGAGCGCGTGGTGATCTGGGTGGCCAGCAATCGCACCGATCGCCACTTTTTACAGCTAGAACTCAAAAAGATGTGTGACACAGATGGATTGACCCAGCTCTACAACCGCTGCCGGCTCGACGAGGACATGAAAAAAGCCTTTGAAAACTTTAAGCGCTTAGGGGTAAACACCAGCTTACTGGCACTCGATTTAGATAATCTAAAGCAAGTGAACGACTCTTTAGGGCACCACGAAGGTGATAATCTGCTTAAGCTGCTCGCTAAGGTTTGTCACACCTCGTTACGCATGAACGATTCAGCTTACCGATTGGGCGGGGATGAGTTTTTGGTTGCGATGCCGCTGTCAGATTTTGATGCTGCTATGGCGTTTGCCGGTCGTCTGCGAGAGCACTTTTTGCTCGATGCCGAAAAACTTCAAGGTATCGCTCGGGATTGTTCGGTCAGTGTTGGGGTCAGTATGTTTAAAGACACCGACAGCAGCTTTAACGATGCGCTGATCCGTGCCGACAAAGCACTATATGCAGCTAAAAAGCAGGGTAAAAACTCAGTATTTAGCAGCAGTGAAGTCACCGGGACTGGTGATTAGCTGATCCGAGTAGTAGCCCAACCGATGATTTAAAGCGGCTAAAGCGGGGTCACAAGGTTAAATCTGTAGGAGTGCGCCTCATGAACTGCTTTAATTATCGACTGATCGGGCTTTGCTTGTTCTCCCTAAGCCTGCTTGCCTGTCACTCACAACCCCAAACTGCCCAAGGAAACTCACTTAATCGAGCTGAGATGCTGTGTCCCTCAACACCCAACTGCGTCTCAAGTGACGCTGCTCGAGAGGATGCTGATCACTGGACACCGCCTCTTGAACTTGCCATGCCTGCTGATCAAGCCTGGCCTTTAATCGTAGCTGAACTTGAATCGATGCCGCGGACCCAAATCATCAGTCGCACTCAAAACGAAGTTCATGCAGAAGTTAAATCTGCGATGTTTGGGTTTGTCGATGATGTGGTGCTGAGCTTAGATGGCAATCAGCTGATGCTGTACTCAGCCTCTCGGTTGGGCTACTCCGATCTTGGGGTAAATCGCAGGCGGGTTAACCTTTTGGCTGAACAGCTACAACAAAAATCGATCGTGCGTTAACCCCAAGCGATCTGAGTGTCGACTACACTGGTGTTCATGCCCATCGGATGGGCTATGCGGCTTCAGCCTCTCTGGCCGACACAAGCGCATACACCAGATCAGACAAAGGAGTGTTGTCAGTACCATGGTTAAAACCTACCTCAAAAAAAAGCGCAATCAGCGCACCCGTCGGTTTTTATCGGCCTCGATTTTCCCGCGCAGTGTATCAAGCGACACTTATCTGCCTATCTATCGGGTGAAGCCTTTTGAGTTGATCGTCGATATAGATGAGGCTTGGCCAGCGATTAAAAAAGAGATCGAGCTCATGGACCGTGCTGAAGTGGTTGAGCAGACGCATGACAGCATGACGGCGCACTTTACGTCCAAAGTATTTCGATTTGTCGACGTGGTTGATCTGGTTTACCGGCCCAAAAAAAACACCGTGGGCGTGCGCTCGGCGGCCAAGATGGGTTTTTATGACTTCGGGGTGAACCGATCGCGGGTTGAGCGGCTTCGGTGTGCGCTTAGGGCGCGCGGTGTGATCGCTTAGATCAAGCTTTCCAGAGTCTGAACCGCCGTATCAATCAGTGTCTGGCTGGGTGGTTTTTAAACGCGTCGGTTGAGTTTGCCAGCATGGACATTTGTAGTGCAACCCGTGGCCTGCCACTCCATGAGCAAAGCTTTGCTATGATTGAGGCTCTACCTACCCCGCGCTTGGCAGACGGAGCAAACGTGAAGCTATCACCCGCAAGGCTAAAGATCCTGTTCAATCTGTACCCGCCCTATCTCGGCGCGGGCGTCAGTGTCGACTACATATCAGATGATTGGCGGACCTGCCAAGTGCGCATGAATCTGCGCTGGTATAACCGCAACGCGGTTGGCACGCACTTTGGCGGGTCGCTTTACTCGATGGTTGATCCCCACCTGATGCTGCTGACCATGAATCTGATGGGCAAGGATTACTATGTTTGGGATAAGTCGGCGAGCATCAGTTTTGATAAGGCTACGCGCAAGCCGCTGATTTGCCATATGCACATCACCGATCAGGATCTGGCGCAGATCCACGCCGGCACCGATACCGGCGATAAGTACCTGCACACCTTTGACTTACGGATTGTAGAGGAGGAGAGCGGCGATCAGGTTTGTGCGGTGAAAAAAGTGATCTATGTGCGTAAAAAATCGCCTAATCGGCTCGCTCAGACGTAATTGATGGCGCTAGTTTTAAGCTCGCTTAGTGGATTGATTGATTGCTGGATTAAAGTCGCTGGATTTAAAATGCCTACGTTTGCTGGCTAACCGCGCTGCATAGATTTGCTAAGTATTTTCCTTTTTTTGACGCGTCCATGGTCTTCGCGCTAATTATTTTTTGCCCTATTAGGTGCGACCGCAGACACATTTATAGCCATAAATCGAATGCCAGCCTGCTCTGAGCTTGGTTGTATCAATAGCTCGACCCGGGTGTTCTAGCCCCAACAGGACGCCTAAATCAAAACTAAAGGCGCTTAAGTTGATATGGGGACATTTACCGCGTTTTGATTAGTTCACCTGGCTCAAGCGCATGCTCAACGTGTAAGACTCACCGCTCTGTAGACTTACCGCGTCACTGAGCAGGTTGGCGGTCTCGACGCAAAACATACGCTGGTAAGCCTGATCGTCAAACTGACTCAGGCGCTCGGCTTTTTCAATCCATGGATTCCAGACCACCAGAGAGCTTGAGTTACTGGTCAGGTTGAGTGCGTGCTCGGGAGTTTGCAGCGTGCAGCTGGGCGGGGCGGTGTCATAGACGCGGTCGGTTTCAGCCTCGAACCTGAGCGCAGTGGTTTCAGTGCGCTCAGCCCAATTATCTAAGGCGTCATAAAAACTGACATTTTGTAGGCCGCTCACATAGGTACATGAGATATCACTGGTGGCAAAGTAGCTGTGCAGGGCTTGGCAGATGTGGATAGGAGCGTGCGCTAGAGTCGTGAGTTTGAGCTCCAGTGCTTTGGCGCTTAGCGTGACTTCAAGCGAGAGAGTAGCCGCACCCGACCACTGATCGGTGGCGGGTGCGCTCAGCACAAAAATCAATGTGGTCAAATCGCTAGATTCCTCAAGCTCGCAGAGCGACCACAGCTGGCTGCGGGCAAAGCCATGCGCGGCGGGATTGTCTGCGGTAATCAGCTGCTGAACCTCTGCCGGGTTTTTGTCAGCCGCACCAAACCACGGCCAACAAACCGGTATGCCGCCGCGCACGGATTGACCAGATTCATACGTCGCTTCTTCACTGAGCCAGATCCAGCTCAGATCACCCACCGCAAACTCAAGCAGCTGAGCTCCTTGAAGCGCGATCGCAGCGGCAAACCCCGTCCCGCTAACTTCGATCACCTCAAGCTCACCGCGCATGGTCAGCTCACAGTGGTGACTGGCACCCAGTAACTCATCGAGGCTTTTGGCTGCGGCTTGAGTACTGCTGTTTAAGGTTGAGTTTTGATCGTCTGACATGAGGCTGCGGCCGGTTTTAGCATGAGCTCACTATGCCAAAGGTTGCGCAAAACACAAAGCCTTGTGTGAGGCGCTTATCGTGGGCATTTTGCTAAAGTTTTGGTTTTCAAGCCTCAGTCAAATGCCCACCAGTTTGTCGCCTAAAACCGCCAAGCCAGCACGCGGGTGATCTTGTTGCCTTGAGCCATGGGCAGCTCAACCACTTCGGTTGCGCCCACCTCGCGCATGTGGGTTTTGAGTGGGCCGACATTTTCAGCTTTGGAGACGAGTGAACTGAACCAGCCGACCTGCGCGGCAAACTCGCGGCTCTCGTTGATCATCTGGGTCAAAAAGCCCAGCTCCCCGCCTTCGATCCACAGCTCGCTGCGCTGACCGCCAAAGTTGGCGGGAGCTTGGTTGGGGTTGGTGCGACTGGTCTCGGCTGCGTCTGTATTGCCAGTTTCTGTTTCAGCAGCGTCTATTTCGCCAGCTTTTGTATCAGCTAGCCCGTTTTGGTGCTGGCTGAGCGCAAGCCCGGCGCGCTTGCTTTGGCTCGCACGAGTGGCCTCCTCAAGTGAGGCGTGAAAGGGCGGGTTACACACGGTTAAATCAAAGTACTCGCTAGTGTTCACCACGCCGCTGAAGATCTGCGTGCCGAGCTGCTCACGAAAGCTGACCAACTTTGCCAGACCTGAATTGGCCTCAGCGATCTGGCTCGCGTTCACCAAAGACTCATGGTTGATCTCAGAGCCCACGCACTCCCAGCCATAGATACTGGCGGCCAGCAAACAGTAGATCCCGCTTGCCCCGCTACCAATATCGAGCAGGCGAACCTGCTGTTGATCCTTGGGTTTAGCGGGGTCAGCGCCTTTGGGGCTATAGATTAGATCAGCCATGCGGTGCAGGTAGTCAGCGCGGCCCGGCACCGGCGGGGTGAGTGCGCCCTCGGGCAGCTCGTAGTGCTGCACCCCGTAGTGCGCGGCCAGTAGCGCCGCGTTTAGGTAAAACACCGCGGCTGGGTCAGCAAAGTCGATGGTCAAGTCACCCTTGGGGCTCTTAAAGGTAAACGGCCTGAGCTTGGGCAGGGCACGGCAGAGCACGGAGAAGTCGTAGCGACCACGGTGCACCGAGCGCGGGTGCAAACCACTGGCCACGATCTCTTTGGGCGGCGCTTTGGGTATGGGTTTGGCGGGCGCTTTGGGGGCTCGTCTTTTATTGGTGCTTGCAGCTGAGCCGCCGCCTTTTTTAGGGCGGGTGCTTTTGGGGGCTTTTTTGGATCGGTTCTTAGCGGGTTTCATGAGGGGGTGTCTCGTTAAGTGCTTAGCGCGTAGTGACAGCTTAACCCAGCAAAGCGCTTTGCTGACCATAACCCCACGATTTATCACGGAATCAAAGCGCGCCAGAACTTACCATCAGTTAACTTTATAAATTAAGACTGCCATGAAAAAACTAGCCACCGCTTTGACCGCACTCACGCTTAGCCTGGGTTTACTGCCCATCAGCGCCTCAGCTAAAGAGATGAAAAATGTCTCCTTTGAAACCGTCGCGACACTGGGTAGCCAGTTCCCGCCTGGCAACATCGCGATCGTCCCGAGCGGACGGACATTTTTAAGTATTCACGGGTTTTACGGCCAGCCCACCAAAGTGGTGGAACTGCTCAAAAGCGGCAGCGTGCGGCCGTACCCAAACCAAGCGTGGCAGAGCGGCAGCGCAAGCTCGATTAACTCTGTGCTTGGGGTGCGCGGCGATCAAAACGGGATCCTATGGATGCTGGACACCGCAAGCGATACCCAGTCGGCGCGCCTGATCGGCTGGGACACCAAAGCTGAGCAGCTGCACCAAGTGGTGTACTTGAGCGCGCCGATCAGCGCTGAGGATTCGTTTTTCAACGACATCGCCATCGACACCAAGCACAACTTTGCTTATCTGGCTGACACCACCAAAGAGGGCGCGCTGGTTTCAGTGAACCTGAGTACCGGTGAAGCGAAGCGCTTGATTGCCGGTAGCCGCTTCACTCAAGCTGAAGATATCGACCTTGTGATCGACGGGGAGGCGCTCACTATGGGCGGCAATCCGGTGCGCTTGGGCGCTGACCCGATCACCATCAGCACCGACTTTGAGGCCCTGTACTTTGGTGCGCTCTCAGGCACGAAGTTTTACGCGGTGCCTACCAAGACGCTGCGCGACTTCAGCTTGAGTGATGAGCAGATTGAGGCTGAGGTGAGCGTGTATGGCAACAAGCCGATCTCAGACGGGGCGACCATCGATAAAGCGGGCAACATCTACTTGGGTGAGATGGGCAAAAATGCCATCGGGGTGACGCGCCCCGACGGAACCTACTCGCGGATCATGCAAGATCCGCAGATTGAGTGGGCGGACGGGTTTGCGGTCGGTGCGGATGGTTACCTCTATGCGACGCTGAACCAGCTTCAGGACTCCCCGCCACTAAACGGCGGTGTGGATAAATCAACCGGTGAGTATCACATCATCCGCTTTAAGCCACTGGCTGAGAGTGAGGTTGGGCGGTGAGCTATTGGTTGTGTTAAAAAAAACCAGAGCATGAGCTCTGGTTTTTTTGGATTAAATCTTTATCAATCAGCTTTAAATCTGAGTTGATCCAAAGATCAAATCCTCACCACATCAAATCATCTGGTATCGCATAAGCCGCATACGGATCGTCTTCATCGACACTCTGCACGGTTTTCTCAGCGATAAACACAAACACATCGCCGCGCTCAGCGATCTTCTGAGCGACTTTGGTGGGTAGCACTTTATAACTCTCATCTTCAGCTTGCACGATCGCAAGCCGTCCGCCCGCTAGGTGATTCCAGCTTTCCTGATCCACATAGATCGCCTTGATCGTGCCGTGCACGAACTGATATTTGATCTCGCCGGTCGCTTTGAGTGCGGCGTCTTTGATCATCTGGTTGATCTGCGCGGTGATCTCGCGGGCGCGCTGCGCCTCGATCAGTGCTTGATTGCGCGCCAGATCTTCCTCTGCTTTGGCTACGCGCGCCGCTTCGGTTTGCGCGCGCAGCTCATCAATCTCGTTGGTATCGCCGCGGCGCTGCTTTTGCTTTTGCTGCTTGAGCGCGCGCTCAGCGGCTTTGGCTTTTTTGGTGTCGGTCAAACCGGCGCTTAGCAGCTGATCCTTGAGTGACAATCCGCTGTTTTTTGATTTAGCCATGGGCAGATCCTAAAAGTGACAACCTTAGCCCGCTGCCGCTTAAAAGTTAAGCGCCCACGAGAAAAAGGCCTAAAAAAACCGCTGAGCTGAGTTTTATGAAAACCCGCTCACCGGTTCAAAATCCCTTGGCGCTTGTAGACTATTTACCAGCGATTAGCACTCAAGCGTGGGCATTTTACTTAAAAACAGCGCAAGCCACGCGGCCACCCGATCCACCGATGGGCTGAGTGGTGTGATCGTCGGGGTTTTTGTGGATGAGTAGGGCTGAGCCGTCTGCGTCAAGCAAGGCAGGGGTGCCATATTGACCGTTTAGTGAGACCATGGTGTTGTAGGTTTCGGCTTGGGCGATCCCGTTTGCCATGACATAAAGGTTAGGCAGGTTACCTTCGTGCGGCCCCTCGGGGTTCAAGAAACCATGCGGGTTACCGCTTGGCATCACGTGGCCCATGGCTGATTTGAAGCTTTCAGGTGAGCAGTCACCGACCGCGTGAAAGTGCATACCGTGCTTGCCGGGCGCAAGCTCACCCAGCATGACTGAGGTGACCACGCCGCGGTTACCCTGAGTGATGGTGGCTAGGCCGATCTTTTTGCCAGTGGCATCGATGATCGGTGAGGTTTGGCTTTGTCCTAAGCCTGTCTCTTATACACATCTGACGCTGCCGACGATATG